>Ga0190284_1001503_pt1 | contig 10320 bp, 8 predicted proteins | sample 48691812_MG_FD_161668 | JGI IMG/M metagenome (GOLD analysis project Ga0190284, IMG submission 161668) | Hydrothermal vent microbial mat bacterial communities from Southern Trench, Guaymas Basin, Mexico - 4869-18-1-2_MG | ecosystem: Environmental > Aquatic > Marine > Hydrothermal vents > Microbial... | reverse complement strand
GAGGGTCTCTCCCGGTCAGGCGATCAAGTCATGTTGGAGGGCTAGAGCCACAGCTTCGGTACGACTGTCAACACCAAGTTTGGAGAGGACGTTGCTGACGTGAAACTTGACGGTGGCCCGGCTGACCACCAGTCGTTCGGCGATCACGGGGTTGGTCAGTCCCTCGACCATCAGGGCCAGCACTTGCCGCTCGCGGGGGGTCAGATCGTAGCCGATCTCGGGCGGTTTCCTGGTTGCCTGGATCAGCACCTGGGCCGCTTCCGGGGCCAGGGTGGGCCGGCCGGTGTGAGCGGCCCGGATGGCGGCGGCCAACTCGGCGGCGGTGACGTTTTTGAGCAGGTAGCCAATGGCCCCGGCCTCCAGTGCTCCCTGCACCAGTTCCTGCTCCTTGAAGCTAGTCAGGGCGATGACCTGGCTCTGCGGACAGCGCTCGCGGATGGCACGGGTGGCGGCCGCCCCGTCCATGCCGGGCATCACCAGGTCCATCAGCACCACGTCGGGCCGGACTTGGTCGCACAGGCGCACGGCCTCCTCGCCGCCACCAGCCTCCCCCACCAACTCTAGATCGTCAAAGGCCAGCAGGAAGGCGCCTAGCCCGCTGCGCACCACGGCGTGGTCATCTACAAGCATTACGCGAATAGGGTTTGTGGTGCTCACAAGTATTCCTCCCTCAGTCGGACGAAAGACGGTGGACGAAGGACGAAAGATCGAAGACGAATTCATCGTTCATCGTTCGTCATTCGTCATTCGTCATTCATCATTTATCGTCCATTATATATTCCACTGGCGACTCCCGCAACCACCCCCGCTCCGGTGCAATAGCCCGGCGCATGGTGTGCAGCTTGGCCGCCAGCGTCTCCGCACGGCGATAGGCCTGGCGCAAAGGAGCCACATTGTAGTCGAGAGCCAGTTGCCACACCTCAAGCTTCTCGAACTTGAACGGCATCTTTTCTTCTCCCCCTTTCGTCATTCGTCGTTCGTCCTTTGTCCTTCGTCCAAACGACCACCACCTCCGTTCCGCCCCCAATCTCACTTTCCACCATCAGCGTTGCCCCGACTGCTGCGGCCCGCTCGCGCATGATGCCCAGCCCCAGGCTTTCCGGCGGGATGCTCTCCGGGTCAAAGCCGCGTCCGTCGTCGCTGATGCGCAATTCCACGCCCCACGCCCCCCCTCGCTCCCCCCCGAAATCGGGGGGGAAGGGGGGGGCGCAGCGCAGGCCCACCGCCGCCTGGCTGGCCCCGGCGTGCTTGGCCACGTTGTTCAGCGCCTCCTGGGCGATGCGGTACAGCGCGACTTTTGCCTCAGGCGGCAGGTCGCACTCGCCCTCCACCTCCACGGCCACTGGCACCCGCGCCCGACCGGTGATGGACTCGGCCAGTTGGCGCAGCAGGTCGCTCAACGCCGCGTCAACCAACGCCGCCGGGCGCAGCTCTAGCAGCAGCGTACGCATCTCGGCCAACGCGCCCCGGGTCAACTGGCGCAGCTCCTCCAGACGCCGCCGCCCCTCGTCCGGGTTGCGCTCCCAGATACGCGGCAGCACCTCAGCGATGAGGCTGGCCGAAAAGAGGGTTTGAGTCACGGCGTCGTGCAGGTCGCGGGCCAACCGGCTGCGCTCGGCGGCTGCGGCGGCTCGTTCAGTTTGCTCGTAGAGTCGAGCGTTTTCTACGGCTACCCCGAGCTGGTCGGCAATCGATTCGAAAAGAGCCAGGTGGCCCTCGCTGAACGCGCTACCCTGCGGACCGATAATCACCAGCACCCCCAGGGCCTGTCCTCGAACTCGGAGGGGTAACAGAGCACCGGGTTCGACAAAGCCCTTTGCTGGGTCCGGCGGCACGTGGAGCGGTTCGCCGCCGGCAATCACCGCGTGGCAGGCGCGGGTCATTTCCGCCAGGTCATCCGGCGCAACAGGACGCTCTGGCCGGATCATTCTCGGTTCCAGTTCCCCCGACTCGCCGTCCCGCAGCATCACGCCGGCCCGCGAGGCTCCCACCAGAGCCACCAGGCGGTTCAGCGCGGCGCTCAACATTTCGTCTAACTCTAGCGAACTGCTGGCCGCCGCAGCGACATCCAGCAGCGTCTGCAACTCGCGCGTGCGCTCCTCGACGCGCTGCTCCAAGGTCTGGTAAGCCGATTGTAACGCCTCCTCCGTCCGCTTGCGCGCGGTGATGTCTCTCCAGGACACGTGCAGGATTTGCTTGCCGGGCCAAGGTATGGCCGTCAGCAATACTTCTACCGGAAAATCTTTGCCGTCCATCCGGCGATGCACCCACTCAAACCGTACACTCCCCTCTCTGAATGCGGTGGCAGTCAGATCGCGCGTTTTTTCGCTGGAGAGCCATCCGTCGGGTTGCTTTTCGGGAGAGATGTCGTATGGACGAAGGGCCAACAACTCCTCCTTGCTGGAACAGCCCATCATCTCCACGGCGGCCTGGTTGCAGTCTACGAACACCTCTCCGTCAAGTAGGAGCATGGCGTCGGGCGAATTTTCAAAGAGCAAGCGAAACGTGGCCTCGCTTTCCCTGAGAGCCTCCTGCGACTGCCGGGGTTCGAGAGCATCGGTGGCTATCTTCATGGTCCATCACCTCGGATTCGCTCAGCAGCATAGTAGCACCTGCACCGGCGGCGCAGGTATGCCCAAGTCGGCCGGACCAGGGGAATGGTGGCGATAGTCTGGGTTCCCGGCGAGCAGCTCGCACACGAAGCAAGGGGCATCTTGCGAGCGGCGGATGTAGGCTTTGACGTCGATGGGTCGGCGTTGGGTCATCTCTACACTCCGATCAGTACTTGCGGAGGGTTTCATGCCAGGATGCCTCCAGGTCCGGCAAGGTCCAGCCGACGGCGGCCTGCAACTCGGCCTCGAAATCCTTCGCCAGATAGATGCGCTTGAACTTGCGAACGCCCAAGTTCTCCAGCATGAACCCCACAAAGCTGCCGGCCTCCGGATACGTGATGGCCCCATCGTGCTGGAACCAGCCGTCGCCCAAGATGTCGCGTATCGGCAAGAGCTTGCCGCTGGCCAGCAAATCCGCGGCTTGGCGATGGTGATCGCGGCCGGAGTGGTCCAGCCACACGGCGATGCCCTCGCCCAGGAGCGCCTCGGCCGGGGCTTGCCCTGAGCCTGTCGAAGGGTCGCCCCAGCCGTTGCCGGTGAGGACGTGTACCACCTCGTGGCCGGGCGACTGCTGCTCGTCCGCCGCCCAGAGGCTGTGGACCTCGTACTCTGTCACCATGGCGAACCCAAAGTCCCGGGCGGTCATGTGCCGGCGCACGTCACGGGTGGGGTACAGGTACACGTCGATGGGCCGGTCCAGGGTGATGCCCAGATAGGTCGCGTTATCGTCGTAGGCAGAGTTGTAGAGCCGGGCGATGCGGTCGATGTCGCGGGCCGGCGTCGAATCGGGCGGGTAGTGAAAGACCAGGTGCGCGGTGCGGCGCGTCTCCCACTGCTCGTAGGGGACCACGCCCGGAAAGTCGGTGGGGTGAAAGCTGGCGACCATGGCCTCAAAGTCTGGCTGGTGGGCGTCAAACTCGGACGCCGGGGCCTCGCCGAGCAGCACGTAGCCGATGCGGTAGCGCACCAGGCAGACCAGGGTCCCGCGCTGCTCCTCTCCGCCCACTGTGCGCCGGTAGCCGACCTGCCAGCCGGGTGACCGGTCCCCAGTCTTTGGTCCCTCGTCGATAGTCTGGAAATCGCTGGCCCGGCTGCGCAGCAACTCGACGACGCTCGCAGCGAATGCCTCCGGGTCGCGGGCCTTGACGTGCAAGGAAACGCCCAGGAACGCCGGGCTGCTCTCTGTCGGCCGGAACTGGGTCTCGGATCGCGCCTGGCGGACGGTCCAGCCGGCCGGGTAGCGGATGCTCCAAAAGCCGCCGGCATCGGTGTGGGTTTGTGGCAAGGTGGCGGAAGGCGTGGGGGAGTGGGGGAGTGTCACGCTGACGCCTGATGGTATGGGAGTGGGCACGGTCGTCGACGGCGGCGCGCAGGCCAGGAGGACGAGTAAGCCGATGGCCAGGCAGAGACCGAAAACAGCGTTTCTATTCATGCACATGGTTCCTCCAGGGTTCGGGTTCCGAGTTGCGAGTTGCGAGTTTCTATGGCTTGATGGTCAAATGGCCGAGCAGGACGCGGTCGCCGGGGAGCGGCTGGCCACGCTCGTCGTAGGCTAGGAGGCGTTGGCCGGTTTCAGCGTCATAGAGCCCCACCTCGAAGGTATATTCGCCCGGCGGGGCGTCGGGCTGGACCGGCACCTCGTACTGGCCAAAGAGGAGCACGCCCGGCTGCCAGCGCGTGGTGGGATACCGGTAGGTGGCCGGCCGCCGGTCCAGTTGCCCCCACACCTTGTCGCCGGAATCGACCAGGCGGATCGTGATCTTGTAATCTCTATCCAGCGGGCGAAGAGCCGACCAGTACAGGGTCAACTTGGACTCCTCCTGGTCGTAGCCGTGTAACGTTATCGCGTCGCCAAAGCGCACGTTCAGCGGGTGCTGGATGGCCGGCTGCGACGAAAAGCGTGTATTCGGGGGCAGCCGGTAGTGCCGGAGGCGTACCTGCCAGAGGACCGCGTCGGTGGGGACCTGCTCGCCGGCGTCGCCCAGGAGCTTGAAGAGAAAGCCCACCGGGTCGGCCACCTCGTCCTGCCAGAGCACCAGCCAGACGCCGGGCTTGCCGGCCGCACGCAGTGTCCTGTGGACGGCCCGGTTCAGGTCGTCGGCCACGTCAAAGGTGAGGATGCGGTTCACGTCCAGGATGCGCGTGGGGGGCAGGGGAGTCCAGTCGTCGGCGCGGTAGTAATAGGTAAAGACCGGGAACATGTGGCCGGAGCAGACGAGGACCGGCTCGTCGGGGCGCTTGTGGGCCTTCACGTAGCGCACAGCATCGCGGAAACTGGCTTTGGTAAAGGCGGGATCGGTGTAGAGATTATAGTTGGCATAGGTAAAAGCGGAGAGGATGAACACGTAGCACGTAGCACGTAGCACGTGTTGCGTGTTGCGTGTTGCGTGTTGCGTGAGGCTGGCGGCTAGTATCAGATAGAAGGCCGGGGAAGCAAGCATCAGGTAGCGCGGGTTGAACTTGGGGGTGACGGCGGCCAGGGCCAGGATGAGAGTGACCGGGACCAGCAGGTATAGGATGCAGAAGAGCAGTGAGCGGCGGGCTGAGGGGCGGCGGAGCAGGGCGACGATGGCGATGGTGAATACCAGCACAAAGCCGGCCGTCAGCCAGCGAGCCGGGTCCTCCAGCACACTTTCGCCCACGCTAAAGCTGATGAGCACGTGACGCAGGGCCTCGTCGAGCTTGAAGACGCCGCGCCAGTAGCTCACGTCGGCGCCCAGCCGGAGAAAGACGAAGGGGAGCCAGGGGAGAAATGCGATGACGGCGAGGAATTGGGAGAGCAAAAGGCTGGAGGTTGGAGGTTGGAGGTTGGAGATTTTGGCTTGTAGACGACGGTGGAGCAGTCCGTATAGGAGGTGAAACGCTAGCAGGAAGGCGGCGAAATAGTGGGTGTAGAGGGCCAGGGCGGAGACGAGGGTGTAGGCCAGCCAGACGCGACGAGTGGGACGGTCCAGGGCGCGCAGCAGGAGATAGCTGGCAAGCAGGCCCAGGAACGTTAGCAGGGTGTACATGCGAGCTTCCTGGGCGTACCACACATACAGGGGCGCGGCGGCGGCCAGGAGGCCAGCCAGCACGCCGGCCCGGGGGCCAAAGAGTCGCCGGGCCACGACGAACATCAATGGCACGGTCAGCACGCCAAAGATGAGGGAAGGGAAGCGCAGCGCGAACTCGGACTCGCCGGCCAGCAGCAACCAGGGGCGCAGCAGCAGGTAATAGAGCGGCGGCTGGATGTCGGTGGCCGTCCACCAGAGCATGTCGCCCAGGGGCAGGCGAGCGGACAGGTACCAGCTCACGCCCTCGTCGTACCACAGGCTTTGGGTTCCTAGTTGCCAGATACGCAGGGTAAAGGCCAGGAGCGTGTAGGCCAGGAGGAGGCCCTGATTGCGCCACGCGGTTCGTCCGGTGTTCACCGGTACGTATCTCCCACTATGCGGTGAAAATCGAGCCTGCCAGCCACGTTGCCGGTCAACGGGCCGGCGCAATGTCCACAGTGCCGGCGCGCACGGCGTCGCCACCGCCGACCACCGGCAGCCGCTGCATGGTCTGGGCGTCGTACATGCCGACGAGGAGGGTGTATGGGCCGGGCGGCAGGTCGAGCGGCAAGATGATGGTGTGCTCGTCGGTGAGGACCTCGTTGGGGACCCAACTGGTGGTGGGGCATTGTCCCAGGCACGGCAGGTCGTCCTGCTGCGGTCCCATCGCGCCGGCCGCGCCCACCAGGTGACAGAACACGGTGTACGACGTATCCAGGGGCTGGATGCACTGCCAGTAGAGGATCACGCGCAGGTCGACGCCAGCCCGTGGTACGTTGGAGCCGTCGGCGGGCTTCAGATCGTAGCCCAGCAGCCGCACGCTGTCGCCGAGTTGGGCCGAGAGCGGGTGTTCGATGGGTGGCACGTCAAAGCTGTGGGGCCGGCCCACCACCGGCACCGGGCCCAGGTCCACGCCATCGGCCACCGGCAGGAACCACCAGCGCACCGGGACCGGGGAACCGTCGGGCCGGCGCAGCGTCAGCCACAGCTGGTACTCGCCGTCGCGGACGGTCGCTGGGATCGGGAGCGTGTGCATCTGGCGGCGCAGTTCGCCGGGTTCCAACGTGCTGTCCAGGGGCATCGCGCTTTGGGCTACCGTTGCCCCGTCCGTGTCGCGCAACTCCACGACGGCCTGGAGGCCAGTTGGCACCGGGCCGGTACACTCCCAGAGCAGGTCCATCTGGAAGGGGTCGCCGGCCCGAGCCGTGGGATTGTCCAGCCCGGCCCCGCGCAGCCGCACGCCGTCGAAATCCGCGTGGGCCGGGCGGTCGAGGGCCAGGTCCCCGGGTTGGGGGGTACGTGTCGGGCGGGTGACGGTGACGCGCACCGGGGCCGATGCCTCGGCCGGGGGCTGCCCCAGGGCATAGACCTGCCACGCCACGGCGTACTCGCCGGGGGGTGTGCCCCAGGGCACCGGCAGCAGTCGCCGGTCACGAACCTGCTCCCCTTTGGGCCAGGTGGAGGTGGGGTAGAACCCGGCCAGCGGAGCCCCGTCCTGCCAGCTCCAGACGCGGCCCTGGGCATCGACCAGGCGCAGGGCGGCGCTGTAATCGGCGCGTATCCGGCCCTGGGCCTGCCAGTAGAGGTCGATGGGGATGTTGGCGCCGGCCTCGACGGTGGTTGGGGCGTCCAGGCCCAAGAGCACCAGCCCCTCGTGCCGGGAGCCTGCCGGGTGCGCCGGGGTCGCGTTCGGCGGGCCGGGCGTCAAATAGCGCAGCAGGCGCACCTGGCCGAACCACCCGCTCCAGACCCGGGTGCAATGATGGTTCAGCCACTTTTCCACGACGTTGTCCGGGTCGCCGGCGGTGCTGCCATAGAGACACAGCCAGATGGCCGGGTGTCGTTCGGCCACGGCAGCGATGGCGGCCTCGGTGCGAGTCTTGGCGGGCAGTTGGCCCTTCTCGGGGACGCCGTACTGGGCCAGGGGGCCGGGGTCGTAATAGTCGAACATGCTGTCCTGCCACCAGGCATTCAGGACCAGGGTCTCGTCGGCGGCGCTGTGGCGGCGGATGGCAGCGGCCACGCCCCGGTAGTCGTCGCGGGCAAACGCCGCCCGGTGATAGTTGTTGTTCAGAGAAAAGCCAGCGATCAGAGTGATGAGCAGCAAAATAGCGCAAAACGTGAAACGTAAAACGTCAAACGTCAAACGTGACATCTGTCGCCTGACGTTTGACGCCTGACGGATGACGGATGACGGATGATGCATCCGTTGCGGGAGCAAGACGGCCAGACCGCTGGCCGCCAGCAGGTAATAGGCCGGGGTGGCGAGCAGGAGGTAGCGTGGCAGGAAGGGGGGAAAGCGCAGGTTGACGAGCCAGGCCGCCAGGACCGGCACGCCCAGCCAGCAGATGAGCAGGACGCGGTGGCGCGTGCGAGGGGTCAGCAATCCAATCACGGCCAGAATCGCCAGGGGCAATGAGAGCGCCAGGGCCAGGTTCGGGTCCATCGTAGGCCCGACGCCAAAGGTCTCCAGGCACAGCCGCAGGGCCGCGAACAGGTCCAGGGAAGCAAAGCCAAAGGCCGGGGCGCGCAGGCGGAACGATTCGAGGACGCGCGGCGCGGCATAGAGTGCCCAGGGTGCAAATAGGAGGGCGACGGCGAGTTGAGCCACAACCCAGCGGCGAACGAGGGAACCGGTTCTGTGACGGTGATACGCAGCACGTAGCACGTAACACGTAACCCAGACGTTCTGCGCCAGGATGAGGAGGGCAAAGTAGTAAAAGGCCCAGAGGCCGGCGGCGGTGACGAGAGCATAGGCAATAAATAGGCAAATGGGCAAATGGGCAAATCTATGCCGGTGACTGGAAGGTCCGACAGGCAAATCCAAAAGGCGGATCATAAAGTATATGGACGCCAGGCCCAGAGCGGTGACTAGGATATGCGTCCGGGCTTCTTGCGCATAGTAGACGTGCAGGGGGGCGATGGCCATCAGGAACGCGGCAAGGAGGGCGACTGGGCGGCCCATGATACGCCGGCCCACAGTGTAGGTCAGCGCGACGACCAGGAGGCCGCCGCAGACGGAGACGAACCGCACGGCGAACTCGCTTTGCCCGGCCGCCGGCATCCAAAAGTGCAGGACCACATAGTACAGCGGGCTGTGGTCGGAGACGATGTCGGTCAAGATGGCCGACAGGGGTTGGCTGGCCAGGTGGATGCTATAGCCCTCGTCGGTCCACAGGCTCTGCGTGCCCAGGTTGTAGACGCGCAGGGCAAAAGCCAGAAGCACGCAGAGCGTGAGGCCCAGGGCTACCGGCATCCAGTGGTTGCTGCGACTGACTTTTGTTGGCTTGCGTTCTGGCGTGTTATCCGACATGCTCGCTCCGTGCGGCGATCATACCACACCGCTGACGGTCTCGCAAGCCGGCAGGATGGGGATGAGCGTATCGAATTGAGGATTTTTTCTTTTCCATGTCCCAAACTCGTGACGGTCGCTAGGCCACTGGTTCACAACCGCGCAATCCTATGGTATAATAGACTCCCTCATTCTGAACCCCACGAGGACCGTTGGCGTGAGCCTGTCCTTCACCATCAAACAAGCCTGCAACGAAACCCTGGCGAGGGCCGGCGTCCTCCACACGCCGCATGGCCCAGCGCTCACGCCGGTCTTTATGCCGGTGGGCACCCAGGCCACCATCAAGACCCTGGCCCCCTGGGACCTGACAGCTGTCGGCGCGCGCATCGTCCTGGCCAACACCTATCACCTGTACCTCCGGCCCGGCGCCGACGTGGTGGCAGAGTTGGGCGGGCTCCACGCCTTCATGGGCTGGGACGCCCCCATCCTCACCGACAGCGGCGGCTACCAGGTGTTCAGCCTGGCGGACCGCCGGCGCATCGATGACGACGGCGTGGTCTTTTGCTCCCACATCGACGGCAGCGAGCACCGCTTCACGCCAGCCAGCGTCATGCAGGCCCAGGAACTGCTGGGCGCCGACATCGCCATGGCCTTTGACGAGTGCGCGCCGTACCCGTGTGGTCGCGACTATGCGCGCGCGGCCATGGAACGCACCCATCGCTGGGCCGAGGCCGGCCTGGCCGCCAAGACCCGGCCCGACCAGGCCCTCTTTGGCATCACCCAGGGGGGCATGTACGAGGACCTGCGCTGCGAGAGTGCCCGGTTCATCGCCGGGCTGGATACACCGGGCATCGCCATCGGCGGCCTGAGCGTGGGCGAGCCCAAGGACGTGACCTGGCGCATGCTGGAGGTCACGGTGCCGCACCTGCCGGCCCACAAGCCCCGCTACCTCATGGGCGTGGGGTCGCCGGAGGACCTGGTGGAGGGCGTGGCGCGCGGCGTGGACATGTTCGACTGCGTGCTGCCCACCCGCATCGCCCGCAACGGCGCGTTGCTCACCGCCACCGGGCGGCTCAACATCCGCAACGCCGCCTACGAGCGGGACCCGCGCCCCATCGAGGCGGACTGCGACTGCAGCACCTGCCAGCACTTTTCCCGGGCCTACCTGCGGCACCTGTTCAAGGCCCAGGAGGTCTTGGGCCTGCGGCTGGCCAGCGTCCACAACGTGCGGTTCTTGGTGCGACTCATGGACCACATGCGAGCGGCGATCATGGCCGGGGAGTTCGCCGCGTTCCGCCAGTCGTTCCTGGCCGCCTATCGCCCAGCCGATGCAAAAGCCCGAGAGCGCAACCGGGCGGCCCGGCGAGCACCGATGGCAGCCTAA
>Ga0190284_1001502_pt1 | contig 10326 bp, 11 predicted proteins | sample 48691812_MG_FD_161668 | JGI IMG/M metagenome (GOLD analysis project Ga0190284, IMG submission 161668) | Hydrothermal vent microbial mat bacterial communities from Southern Trench, Guaymas Basin, Mexico - 4869-18-1-2_MG | ecosystem: Environmental > Aquatic > Marine > Hydrothermal vents >... | reverse complement strand
AAGGTGCTCCGGGGCCAAGGTGCTCCGGGGCCAAGGTGCTGTGCAACAGACCAGCAAGGCTCCCGTGAACGGTTACGTGGATTGAATGTTGATTGACGTTTAGAGCCTATCCCAAAACTGTGGCACCGGCGTCTCGCCCGTATCTCATCACGGGCCGGAGGCCCGCGCCACAGGAGGTTTTGGGATAGGTTCTTAGCCGCAACCCGCAGGGGAGCGCGTAACGGAACCTCCATCTGTTCCGCGTGACGATACCTCCTCCCCACCCCAGGACACAGGAATGCCAGAGAAAAAAGCCAGAGCCAGGCAAGCCAAACGGCTCGCCGTGACCACGCAAGCGGATGACGCCGAGGCCGTCCGCCCCAAGCCCACCCGCTCCAGCGAGGATGCCTGTCGTTTCGCCATCGAGGCCGCGCGCCTGATAGACGACGATCAGTGCGAGGAGATCGTCGTACTCGATCTGCGCGGCGTCAGTCCGATCTGTGATTATTTCATCATTGCCACCGGTACCTCCGACCGCCAGATGCGGGCCGTCGCCGATCACATCAAGGAGATGGGTAAGTCCCAAGACGAGAAGCCCTACGGCATCGCCGGCTACCGCGAGGGTTTATGGATCGTCCTGGACTACGTTGACGTGATCGTCCATCTTTTCGACGCCGAGCAACGGGCCTACTACGACCTTGAATCCCTCTGGGGGGATTGTCCGAAGGTCGAGTGGGCGCGTTGACGTTCAGGCTTCAGGAAGGACTACTGGGGGAGGAGTTGTGCCGCATTGTCCATTTGCTCGATGTGCCAGATGAAACCATCGAGCATCTGTTCCCATTTCCGCAATGTATCGTCCAGCTCATAGCGAAGGATGTCGCCGAGCAGGACATTATCTCGTGATTCAATGGCGTCCTTGAGTTCACGCAGCTTCGTTGCCAGCTCGTTGAGCCAATCGACCAGCGGCCGCCCCGCAACATCCAAGCCTTCGAAATCCACGCCGGCCAGCGCGCCGCCTTGCACGATGGACGCGTGCGTATGGCCCCAGATGGAAACACATTCGGCGATGCTTGTCATCGCCTCCGCAACCTTGCCGGCGCCGAGCGCGTCGGCCGCCTCTCTCACCGTGGCGAAGGACTCGGCAAAGGCCTGCCGGACCAGTTCGAGTGCGTCGAGCACGACCTGTTTGGGCCGCCCGGAGATGAGTTCCACATTGTCAAAGCTGCCGGCCGGCTCCGACAACATCTGCTCGAGGCGTTCGACGGCAACGTCCTCGTTGTTATGGCGCAGGGCGACGATGACTGACCCGGTGCCTTCTATTTGCGCCTTGGCGACGTCGATCAACTGAGCCATCGTGGCATCGGGTGCAAGATGATCGATAGAGAGGGGTTGATTGTCCAGAAGAACCGTCATGGGGCTGTTGGGTCCTTGATCCAGTCCGACAGTTGTGCAGGTCTATACGAAAATCGTCCGCAACAGCCAAATGCAGCCCATGCCGCAGGCCGCGGTGATGCAGGCGGAGGTCAGCATGACTTCCCACCGGAAGAGGCTGCCCTTGGTTTTCTTCGAGTCGGCGAACAGATCGCCTGGCTTCCAGGTCAACCGCGCCGGGACCAATCTGCCGCTGCCGATGCGCTTGGGTATGACGCCGGGCTTTTGGACGCCCAGCCGGGCTATGTTGCCACGCGGCGGAAGCTCCGGCATTGGCTTGCCTGTCACTGTCGGCGAAACCTCGGCCGCCATCGCTTCACCACCGGCGCTGACTGCCACGACTTCCCCATCCGCGGCGTCCGGTGTCTGTGGCTCAGAGAGTATGATGTCTTCGGCAGTGCCGTCGTCGTCGCTGGGCCACATCTGATCTTCGTCGTGCGAGGCGTCGCAGTCGGACGGTGGGGGCGTCTCAGCTTCGGGGGGCGGCAAGGCCCCCTCCTGCGAGGATTCGGCGATCAAATCAGCCGCATCGTCGCCCTCGTCCCCGATGGCGTCCTCGTGATCTTCCGGGCGGACAATGGCAAGGTGTGGAAGGTCCTCAGGCGGCGGATTCGAGGCAGCCGCGGAATCTCTCTCCATCTTTATCTCTTGAGTGGATTCGTCGAATAGCGTCGGCCCATCCGCACTAGCAGTGTCGGCGGCGGCGATGGGTCGATTCGGAACCGTGGAATTATCCATGGATGCCTCCTGCGGCGGCGAATGTCCGGCAGTGCGTGACAACCCTGCAGCTACCCCGTTATCGGCCGAATCCGAGAATGTCTTTATCGGAAGCGATGGCTCTTAACTTTATGGAGTATCGCCAGTTAGCACTACAGCGCCACATACGGTTCGAGATGGAGCTCTGGCCCGCACAGAGGTGGAGTTTTGGTCCATAGCCCCCCGTCAGCAGCCGCTCCTCCCTCACCCCCCTGCGGAAGCGGGGGGGCCTCGCGGGTTTGCACCCATCCATGAACCCCTCGCTCCCGCGAGGAGCTGGACCCCTTCTTCTGCGAACTTCATCTACGCAGTGTGATGAGGCACCCGTGTCGAATGTGTCACGACCCGTGACACCCAACGGCAGTCTGTACTGGTTGACAGGAATGGTGGATTTGTAATAGATAAACGGACCACCGTATGGCGTTGCGCTTGGATGGCGCGTCGTCTCGCCGGGCCTTGCTGCTGTAAGGCCTATTCTGGCAGGGACTTGGAGAAACAACAATGACTCGAACAAGGAACGTGGGCTTTTACGGTTGGGCATCGGCCTCAGTGGCGTTGGCCGTGGTCATCATGGTCGCGTCGTGCAGCGACTTGGGTGCTCAAGGGCAATACAAGACTCGGTTGAAGAACACCGGGGAGCCGTCGCATCATGCCGTACAGAATAGCCGATTGCGCGCGCTCATGGCCGATCTGGATGAACTCGCTAACAAGGGGGATTACGGCAGACCGCTTGAACTCAAGCAGAAGCACAACGAGAGCCTCGACGTCGCCGTAGAACTGGCGGCATCAGCCGGCAAACTGTCAAGCATGATGGACAAGCTCGGACTGAGTGAGACCGAACGGCAAATCTACTTGAGCACCTCGGCGGACCTGTTGAAACACACACTGCAATACGGCGACGGCTGCAAAAACGAAAACTACGATGAGATGCACCGCTCATTGGAGTTGATGAAGACAACGTGCAACGCCTGTCACGACGCATTCCGCAAGATGTAGAATGATCCAGTGTTGTCGTCTGTGTTCTATCACAGTGCGCATCCACACCTGAATCTGCGGGCTGGTGTGCCACTGCTCTTGAGTAGTGATTGGCCGATGGGGTATACAGGGGGACACTGTTCAAGAGCAGTGGCACACATCCGGGTATCTCCTCGCAACCCGCACAATCAAGTGTGATCGAGCACTGGTCTTGTCTTTTGTGTTTTATCACAGTGCCGTTGTCGTGTCACTCGGCGCGTGACATCGCGGCCCAGGCGCCCCAGATCGAGGCAGCTGCGACGGCGGCCGTCTCGATACGTAAGATTCCGTCGGAAAGCCGCACAGACTGTCCGCCGGCGTGTTCGATCTCCGCGCATTCGTCCTCTGTAAAACCCCCTTCGGGCCCGATGAAGATCAATACTTTGGGTCGGTGGGTGCGTGCCGTGGGAAGAGTTTGCAGGGCCTCGATGAGCGTGTGTCCGGATCGAACAGGATCCGCGTACAGGATTGTCATGTCCGCCGCGCCGGCCGCGGCATCCGCAATGGTTCGCGGCGGTTTGATCTCCATCGTGATGGCATGTCCTGTTTGCTTGGCGGCCTCGACGCCCTTGCGCCGCCAGCGGGCGATTTTAGACTCGCCGGGTAGCACTTCACCACGCTCGGTCCGCAGTAGCCACAACTCACGAACGCCGAGTTCAGCGCACTTTTCAACGAGCCAATCGCCGCGATTGCCCTTTGGGGTTGCCGAGGCGATGACCAGAGAGGCCCCTTGCGCCGGGTCAACCCCGTAGCGACGTGTGATCTCGACCTCGAAACTGTGTTGGGCCACCGAGCAGACACGGCCGGTCACCTGCTGACCGAGCCCGTCAAACAGCACCACCTCGGCGCCGGTCTTGAGCCTCAGCACGCGAAGCGCGTGTCCGGCTTCACTGCCACCGACGGTCACGATCGGGCCAGTGAGATCGTCGACCTTGAAACGCCTGATCTTCATGAAGACATGTTCGGCGGTATTGATGGTCGGTACAAGTCGCGGCGGATGGGGTCGGCGGCGGCCTGCGATAGAGTGGACACACCCGCCTGAGTGTTCAAGTCGTGTACCGTCAGGGCCGATAAGAAAGAGCACGCCAAGCTTCATAACTGGCATCTGCAAGCACCTGCGCCCTGATGGACGAGCAAGACAAGACACACATCCCCGAAGATCCGCCGGTGACCATCGGCGACGACGAGGTGGAACGCCTCCTCACCGATGCGCAGGACATGGTGGACGAGATCGCCTCGACCGCCGGTATTGACGCCGGCGCCAAAGAACACGATCGCGATTCACCGTTCCTGGATGAGAAGAGCGACCCGCTCGCAGGGGCGGACAATGTCCAAGAAGTCCTGTCGGAGTTGAATGGTCTTATCGGCGACGATGATGCTAAATCGGAGGAGGAAGCGTCTCAGCCGAAAACTGCAACCGTCGGTGCTGAGGAAACCCCGACAGATCAAGCCTCAGACCGCGATAAGAACACCGCGACCGCGGCGTCCGAGGCACGGCCGGACGAAACTGCTGCCGTAACATCCTCAACGGCCCCATCTGGTGATCTAAGTTCACAAGCCGATGAGCCGAATACGACCAGTGCCGAAGTTGCGAAAGACGGTGGTCCCGACATCGAATTCGACAGTGAGTTGGTCGTTGATTCCAAAGCCGACGTGAGCGAGTCGACGGAAAAAGACGTCGCGCAAGCCGAAGCCGACGGTAAGCACACAGCAGGGGTCAGCGGTTCCCGTGCGAAGCGGATAATCAACAAGCTGCTCGTAGCGTCGCGAACTGTCGTGAATCGAGTCATCCTGAAAGGAGCAGCCGTTTCGCGGACGATCCTCGGCGTGCTCGTTGTGCTCGACCGCCCTTTTGCAGCACTCTCACCATCAGTAAAGAGACACATCGGCTTCGTGGCCGTGGCCACGGTTCTGATGGGACTCGCCTCGCTGATCCTGCCCGGTATGCTGGAGCATAATCCATACGAAAGCATAGAACCCTGATGTATTACGAATCATAGGTATAACCTGCCGATTGAGAGGCGCGGAAGAGCCACGGGCTTCAGCCCGTGCGGCCTTGGAATGTCGTAAGATGGGCAATCCTGCCCATCTGTTGATGCCTTTCGACCGCGGTGGCACGTTCACGAGTGCATGGGTTCAGCAGATGGGCAACATTGCCCATTGTACGGATTCTCTGTTCGCAGAAGAAGGCGTCCAGCCCCTCGCGGGAGCGAGGGATTCATGGGCTGGCGCCAATCCGCGAAAACCCCCGCTTCCGCAGAGGGCTACGAGAACCTCCCGCTTCCGCGAGTGGCCGCGGGTCAAAGCTCCACCTCGAATGGTATGTGGCGCTGTCGTGCTGAATGCCCAAGTGAAAGAAGGGCTACATGCCGTAGGTGGCTGGGTCGAAGTCGGACCCGGTGAAGTCGAGATTGAACCGGATGTTGCGGTACTCATACTTGCCGAGCAGTTTGGCAGGCTCCATGGCGTCGTCAGCATAGCAGTACACGGCGACGGGAACGCGGTATTCCTTGTCGATGAAGATTTCCGCGGTGCGATCGGGATAGAGCTCGCTCCCTTCGGTGTATGGTAGATGGCGTCGAATGACCCATACGGGCCGGCCGTCGAAGTGCGTTTCGCCACGATACTCAAGCCGCAACTCGCCGCGCGATTCGGCAACCTCGCAGTACTTGATCAGCAGGTCCAGGGTCCGCTTGAAGCCGAACTCATCGATGCTGCGTCGCGCGGTACGCTTGGCCATGGAACCGTGAATCGGCATCTTGATGCTCTTGAGGAACATCTGCGCGACGGCACCGGGCTGGCAGAGGGCGAGGTCACGCTGGTCCTTACTCTCCGCATCCTGTTCGGTCCAGCGACCTTTGACGTAGATGACACGATTAGCTAGGCCGCCATTGCGAACCCAGTGCATCATGACGCTATATGGTTCCTGTCGGAACTTGACGTTCATCTCCTGCTCGGCGCTCATGCCCGATGGCAGTAATTCCTGCTTCACCATCGAGCACCCATAGTCTTTCACCTCGTGGACATGCCGATCGCGAAGCTCAATCATCGCAGCAAGCGGGTGACTGCGAATGAGCTTATCGAGCGGGTCCTCGGAGACCCGGGGGCCTGCCAGGACAATCGCCGAGTGGTGTGTTAGGATCGGTTTGTAGTCTCGATCTGTGAACTCCGCGTAAAAAACGCCGAGCAGCACGAGCCCGAAAACGAGCTTCATTCTGCGGTATGTCTTTTGCGGTTGGTCAGATGGCATACGCCGATAATCTCTCTTTGGCCGATGCGAGGTCGTTTCAATCCACGCCCCCGTGAAGGAGGCGATGGTCGTCATCTCACAAGGGCTGTGCGACTGGTGATTGAACCAGCGCCAGAACCGCGCGAATGACAACCCCAATATCAGTTCATCGGTACAGGTTTTCCTCAGCGTTAGTGAAGATCAACCTTTCAGGCGGCGAGTTTATCCTGCAATCGCAAGAGCGAGAATAACCGCTCTCACTCTTGGCGGCGCGCATGCCCCACGCCAGAGCGATACAGCCGTCGTTGCCGGGAGGCTCCGACGCCTGTTTATACACGCCAGCACCTGTAAGTGTAGCAGCGCTGCGGGGTCCAGTCAATCCAACTGGCCGCGAAAAACCAACTCGTCGACACCGTTTTCTACCTACACAACCTTATATTGCACATGATATTAACATCGCTACCCAGATACTCAACCAGGCGAGGGATACAATCCGTGACCGCTAATATAGGACGCTACGGCGTCGGGTGTCAGATAATGAATCGACCGACCGGCGACAAACCGGTCTCGAATATCGGTGGCACTGATGTCGATGGCGGGGGTCTCATGGCAATTGTCGAGCAACGCTTGGGCGTGATCCGGTCCGACCGCCTGCGACAAGACTGATAACGACGGGGACTCCCATCCTGGACGCGTTGCCGTCACGATATGGACATTCGCGACCAAGTCGGCAATTCGGTACCAAGTGGGCAACTCAGGCAATGAGTCGGCTCCGATGATCCAAAACAGCCCCGCCGTGTCGCTGGACTGCGCCCGAAAATGCGCCACCGTGTCAAAGGTGTAACTCGGCCCCTCCCGGTTGAGTTCCACACCGGATACCTCGAAGAGCGGATCACCGTGGACGGCGAGGCGGCACATGGCGAGACGATGCTCAGCCTCGGTCATCCATACGCCTTGCTTGTGTGGAGGCCGGGCGGAGGGAATCAGAATGACGCGCGACAGGTCGATCTGCTCGGCGATACTACGGGCGGATATCAGGTGACCGAAGTGAATCGGGTCAAAGCTCCCACCGTATAGACCGATGCGTTCACTCATAGTCCATCACGGCAAACCGGGATCTGTCGTCGGAGTTGAGGCACTCGCAGCCGGCGCTTGATCGCCCGCGTCATCGCCGATCATCGTGGTGCCGCGCCATTCGATTTGGAGCAAGTATTGGGACACGCTCAGCGATGTGGCGATGGAATGTGGTGCGTCGCTTTCCACGTCAGTACGCCCCGCGAGCATGAGGTAGTAACCACGGTTCGGCCCGAATCTCACATCGAAAACCAAGTCGTGCGTCGAGCCAATAGAATCGTGACCCTTCTCCAAACTACTGGACAGCAACTCCTCCTTCTTGATGACCAAGCCGTTTGTATCCTTGATGAAGAACGTCAGCGTGCTTTCGGAGGATATCGTAGCGTTTTGAGTCTCGGCATCGCCTTGCCTACCGGTGGTGGATTCGCTCGTGGTGAACCGAAGCTTAACGGTGGCGTCAAGCGGTACGCCGGTCGTGTTGTCAAAGCAATAACCGAGTTGGAACTCACCCCACGCCGAGCCGTCGTTCCTCGCTTCCGCGCGACACATTGCCCCATCGTTGCCGACGGCCTCCGCCTCGCCTCGGGCAGCGCCCACCTGACCGGACAAGAAAGATGTCGAGCTCGCCTGACCGGACATGAAAGCTGTCAGGTTGAACGGCTTGTCTGCCGGGATTGTCAACGTCCCCATCGCCGTCACGGCGCGGTCGACATCCGGCCGCTCGCTGGCCGGCTTCCTGACGTTTGTTCCAATGTTGCCGCCGCCGCAACCGGGCAGGAAGGCCGCGCCGAAAACGAGGCTCGAACCTACCACCGCTACCGTTATCGTTCGTATGATTCGCACGTGCATATTCCAATCCACGCCCCCATGAAGAGGGCGATCCGCGTAGTGTATGCTGGCAAGTATGACGTGTAAAGGAGAAGCCGGATTCGCCGAGACCAATCGCTACACGGGGATCAACTGCGGCACGTCGAAACGCAGCGCGCAGCCAACGCGGTCCGGCTTACCCTCACCGGTCTTTATTCTCGCCCGGATGACAGTCGCAAAACCCAAGGACTTGGCAAGATGTGGTGACGACGTCACATCCGACTGGCGACATGCGATTCGGACCTCATACCTCTGTCCAACGGCCAAGCCAAAACCGACGGGGGCCGTGGCGTGAAGTCCGGCATCTGAGATATCACCCGTCATGCATCGCGTCACGGACTGAGACAAGGGGTCGATCAGCCACATGTCGCATTCGATGCGACGTCGCATGTAATCTCGCTGGTCTCGCTGGCCGGCATCTCCCGGCCCCAGGCCCCAACGGTCGATAAGAGGTGGCTTCGCAACATGCGGCGAGCCGATAGGCTTGGACGCTGTTAATCCGCATTCAGTGGACATGTGGACCTCCCTGCGTTCGGCAGAATCGTCTCATCCGGCCCTGAGCCCACACAAACGGGCTCTCAGACCGGTGCGCAAGAGAGTCCTCCCGCGCAAGACATTCATGAGTACTCCCGGGATGCCGAATTCAACAACCCGAGCCGAGATATCGAGCCGGTGCTCCAGACATCCGGGCCACATTCCCGCCCCTTCCGATCTAACTTCCGCCTCCCTCGCAAAGATCGCCTCGGATCACGGCGCAGACTGCCACCCTATTTTTCATAAGCACCTTACCGTGCCGCCATCCCTGTGATTACTGGAGCATGCCTGATGCGACCGCACATGCAACTCTACATCGCACGGCACGGCGAGGGCTGTCTGCGTTCTTCATCTGAGAACACGTGATCCTATATAAGTGGAATTCATTATACCACAACAGGCAAGATCGTCAAACCAAAAAGCAGAATAATCACTGGGAAGGACTGTACGGCGGTTTGGGGCTGCGCCGCCGGGCTAGGCAACCACCATATCTGCGTTTTCGGGGCTGAAAACGTACTTTGTCGTGCCGCCGACGATGGTGTGTGTCGCCCGACCGGTCAATGACCACCCCTCGTATGGGCAGTTTCGACTGTGAGATTGGAAGGCCGACGTGTAAACGGACCAGGATAAATCGGGATCGATGAGGGTTATGTCGGCGTCGCGGCCGATGGCGAGCGTGCCCTTGTTCAGCCCCAGCACACGGGCAGGCGCGACCGTCATCTTGGCGATCAATGCAGGCCAGCCGAGATGCCCCGGCTCGATGAGTGCCTTGACGAACAACCCCAATGCGACCTCCAAGCCGACCATCCCGAACGGCGCGCTCTGGAAATCAGTCTCCTTATCTTCCCGACCATGTGGGGCGTGATCCGTCACCAGGCAGTCGATCGTCTCATCCACGACGCCGGCAATGCAGGCCTCGACATCCTTCGATGTGCGAAGCGGTGGGTGCACCTTGTAGTTCGGATCGTAGGTCTCGACGCTCTCTTCGGTGAGCAGCAAGTGGTGCGGGCAGACCTCCGCCGTGACCGCGGTGCCGCGCTTCTTGCCTTCTCGGACCAATTCAACGCCGCCGGCCGTCGATACGTGCGCCATGTGATAGCGGCATCGCGTGTTCTGCGCGAGCAGCAGGTCACGCTGAAGCATCACTTCCTCGGCCATTGCGGGAATCCCCGGCAAGCCCAGGCGCGTCGCCGTCGCGCCCCCATTCATACATCCCCCCTTCGCCAGTTCCGGATCCTCACAATGCTGGATCAGCGGCTTGCCGAACATCGTCACGTACTGCATCGCCCGAAACATCATCGTCGCACTGGCCACGCCGCAACCGTCGTCACTGAAGGCCACGGCGCCGGCACGGACCATCTGTCCCATCTCGGCGAGTTCCCGGCCTTCGCGTGCCTTGGTGACGGCGCCAATCGGATAGACATTGCACAAACCGGCCCGGG
>Ga0190284_1001501_pt1 | contig 10334 bp, 10 predicted proteins | sample 48691812_MG_FD_161668 | JGI IMG/M metagenome (GOLD analysis project Ga0190284, IMG submission 161668) | Hydrothermal vent microbial mat bacterial communities from Southern Trench, Guaymas Basin, Mexico - 4869-18-1-2_MG | ecosystem: Environmental > Aquatic > Marine > Hydrothermal vents >... | reverse complement strand
TGGGGAATTTGTCATTTATCATTTATTTGTTATTTGTTATTTATTTATTTATTTATCATTCATCCTTTGCCGGACATTTTCCTTTGCCGGACATTTTCCTTTGCCGGACATTTTCCTTTGCCGGACGGGGTTTGCAACCCCGTCCGTAATGTTCATAAATCCGTAACTTCAAAACATCCCGGACGGGGCAAAAAAGAGTTGATAAGGCAGCATGCGAGATATGTCCCACCTTGGCGGTCTTTCACATATCTGAGAGTTGCTTCACATACTTTTTCATAAGGCTTCGGATTTTCAACTGTTTCTGTCAGAATATCCGCGACTTCTTTCCAATCCGCTGCCACGCGGACAAGCCCCTGATCCACGATTTCCTGACCGACCCATGCAAAGTTTTCCCAGGAGGGACCGATCACGGGGATAATGCCGCAGGTGAGAGGTTCCAGAAAATTCTGTCCTCCGAGGGGTGCGAGACCGCCCCCCACATAAACTGCTTTCGAGAGGCCGTAAGCCAGGGACAATTCTCCGAAGGTGTCCCAGAGGATAAGCGTTCCCGGCGAGACTGCTCCTTCAGCCCGGGACCTTAACGCCCACGGGATCGCCAACTGTGTCAGGGCTGATTCCCAGTGTTTTACCCTGTGGATATGCCGGGGAAACAGGGCGATCACACCTTGGGGGTTTCTGCGGTGAATGTCAGAAATAATCTTTTCGATGAGAGGTTCTTCCTCGCGTCGAGTGGAACCGAGTACCGTCAAAGACATATCAGGCGGAAACATTTCCCGGAGCGGATTTTCGACATGAGCCGCTGGCCCTCCGATCCGGTCAAATTTTATGTTCGGCATCACTTCCACCTGTTCTTTGCCGAACAGAGATGCAAAGCGTTCAGCGTCGTTTTCGGAAATTGCAAGCACTTTGTCCGGCTTCAGAGAACGCCAGAGCGACGGCCATGCCAGATATCTCCTGAGACTTTTGGGGGTGATTCTGCCGTTTATGATCAGTATTTTGGAATCATGTCTTTTCAGTGCAGACAGAAGCCCGGGCCATATCTCCAATTCCAGGAGAACCATGACTTTGGGCTGAATGCTTCTGACAGCTACTTCCATGATCGCAGGTTTGTCAAAAGGAAAATAGGCCGCGTGTGCAGTCATATTTCCATCAGAGGCAACATCGCATACGGCGCGCTCCAGTATCTCAAATCCCTGACTGGTGTTGGAAGTGAGCAGCACCCTGATCGGATAAGCAGGCTCCAGGCTTTTGAGGAGGGACCACGCCAGATAGGATTCACCAGCCGAAGCAGCCTGAATCCACACATCTGCTTTTTCCGGGACTTTGTCACGAAGGGTCCGCTGCCTGAATCCCTCGGCAAGACGGCGGTTTCGGCGAAGGAACGGAATGGCAAGACCCCAGGCCAGATTATAGAACCGGAATGCGGCTTTTTCTGCTATATTTTTTGACATTTCATTTTGCCTGAAAAGTTCATAGTTCCGCCTTTAGGCGGTTTTGCGATTTTGCGGTTTTGCAAAAGACCGCCTGAAGGCGGAACTACGAACTGTCACGCCAGTAATTCTATGTTCTCCTCCAGGCATCGTTCCCGCAGATGTTCCTTTCCTCCCGCAGTTGATTCATATCCTCACGCACCTCCCTCATTTCAGCCAATATCTGACTGAATTCGTCACGCCGCGGGGACTTTTCGCTGAGAAATCCCTCCAAAAAGATGGCGAAACGCGTGTCCTTCTCCAAGACCCGTGGCAGTTCGTGTAATCCTCTGTTTCCTGAATCGTTTTTTGTTCAATCTCACCTGATGCGACAATCATGGTCTGCTCCTTCAAAGTTCAAAGTTCAAAGTTAATCCGTAACGGAGTGGACAGCAGATATCGGTGCAAAAATGTCGGTCCCAGCAATTTCAGCAAGTTAAGAAAACTTATGAGTGTTGAGTGCTGTCCGTGAAGATTATAGAACCACACTGATTCCCATCCGACAGCCAGACATTTTCTGACTATAAATAAAAAAAGTCTGTGTGTCAATTATCGAATTTGCAAAAGGTCAAAGCAGAAAGAGCGCGGAAGTTGTAATTTGCATTTATTTCAGAGCATGGCAATCAATCCACTTGCAACTGATATTGGCTTAAACATCACAGATTTATATTTTGCACAAAGACATTGTTCAAAAATCCGATGGTGAATCCGCCATATTTTTTGAAGCGGACACAAAAAAAACATTGATACAATGAATTTTTTAGTTTAAATCACATTTAAATTATTAACTTGGCATCCTTCTTTTGTCAGAGCACTGTAAAACAATTTTACTGTAAAACAATTTTGCAAATTGTTTGTAAACTTAAGGGGCCGGACGGGATTTGCAATCCCGTCCGGCCCGCTCCCTAATCGTTCCGGCACCGGTGGCAGGGCGAAATATTGCGGACGGGATTGCAAATCTCGGCCCGCTCCCTAACAATTTTACAAATTGTTCAGTACGACTTGCAAAGTCGTTTTCAGCTTTTATGTTAAAGATGCCTTACTTGTTACAATTCTATAATTTTAAGGAGGTTTTAAAGATGAAACTTAAACTGGGACTTTTTCTTATCGGATTATTTGCGGCGTTTTTCACAATCGCCTTTGCCCCCACTCATGCTGAGGCAGGACCGGTCAAGCTCAGTTATGCCAATTTTCCCCCCGCGCCGACCTTCCCCTGTGTTCAGATGGAACGCTGGAAAAAAGAAGTGGAAAAGCGAACCAACGGAAAGATTGCCATTGACACTTATCCGGGCAGTACACTTCTGGGCGCCAAAAATATGATGGACGGCGTGATTGAAGGGCAGGCTGATATCGGCTGTCTGTGCATGGCCTACCAACCCGGACGTTTTGTGATCACCAATGCGACCAGTCTTCCTCTCGGGCTGCCAAATGCAAAAGTGGGGAGCCTCGTCCTGTGGGACATTTATAAAAAATATAACCCCAAGGCATTTGCCAAGGTAAAAGTTCTCACCATGTTTACAACCGCTCCGGCGAACATCATGTGCAAAAAGCCGGTAAGAAACTTGCAGGATATTAAGGGGTTGGACCTGCGTGCATCAGGCGGTGCTGCACAGATTCTGAAGAAATGGGGTGCAAACCAGGTTGGGATGCCCATGTCTGAGACACCGGAAGCCCTCCAGAAAGGAGTGGTCAAAGGGTTGTTTTCATCTCTTGAGGTGCTGAAAGATTTTAAATTTGCCGAACTTTGCCGGTATGCGACAATGACCGACACTGCGGTTTATCCTTTTGCTGTCATAATGAATATGGACAAATGGAATTCATTGCCCAAAGACGTGCAAAAGGTCATGGACGACATGGCCGTTGAACAGGCCAAATGGACCGGCACTTATATGGATAATCATGTAAATGAGGCCAACGAGTGGTCGAAAAAGACTTATAATGTTGAATTCATTCAGTTGGCAAAAGAGGAAAAAGCCAAATGGGATGAATTGCTGGAACCCATTACGAGTGAATGGATCAAGGGTGCAAAGGAAAAAGGCTTTCCCGCGGAAGCGATTGTGGAAGACATAAAAGCTTTTGCAAAGAAACGCGCCGCCAGTTCGGATTGACAAAAATCATGAACCGCAGATAAACGCAGATGGTCTGTGCGCTGGTCAGAGTGGGAAGTGTCAGCATTCATCAGCGTTTATCTGCGGTTCACAATGGAAAAGTTGTTCCTGAAAACATTATGGCATGGCTGAAATTATGAACCGCAGATGAACGCAGATGAACGCAGATGGTCTGTGCGCTGGTCAGAGTGGGAAGTGTCAGCGTTTATCTGCGGTTCACAATGGAAAAGTTATTCCTCAATATGCAAATACCTGAAAACATTATGGCCAGATACCTAAGTATTAAACACTCAAACATTCAGACGGGAGGTTTTTTATGCAGGCATTGGATAAGATCACCCAGTTCTTAAACCAGGTTCTTCTTTGGATTGCCGGTTGTTTTCTGGTTGGAATGATCGTGCTGACCTGTGCCAATATATTGCTTCGCATCATCTGGGAGCCGATCAGGGGCACTTTTGAACTGATGGGTTTTTTCGGAGCCGTTGTAACGGCATTTGCCTTGGGATACACACAGATCAGACGGGGACATATTGCTGTTGATGTCTTAATAAACACTTTTTCGGAAAAGACTCGGGAAGCTTTAAACCTGATCAACAGCATCATCTGCCTGCTTTTTTTTGGTATTGCAACATGGCAGATCGCAAAAAAGGCAACTACACTTCTGACCACAGGGGAAGTGACGGAAACACTGAGAATCATTTATTATCCCTTCACTTACGCTGTGGCTTTGGGATGTGCGCTGACAGCACTGGTGTTCCTTGTTGATCTGCTCAGATATCCTGAAAAACATGACAAAAAGGAGACAAAATGAGCCTCGCACTTGTCGGCATTAGCGGAATTGTCATTCTTCTTTTCCTCCTGTTCTTTCTGGGCACCCCGGTGGGATTTGCCATGGGCATTGTGGGATTCTGCGGATTCTGGTATGTGGTTTCACTCAATGCAGGCCTCAACATGGTCAGCACGGTGCTGTGGTCCACCTTTTCCAAATACGGGCTGACGGTCATCCCCCTTTTTATTTTTATGGGTCAGGTGGCATTTTATTCAGGTGTCAATGAAAAATTATATCACGCAGCCTATAAATGGGTGGGCCATATCCGCGGGGGAATTGCAATGGCCACCATCATGGCCTGCTCCGCGTTTGCAGCCATCTGCGGATCCAATGCAGCCACAGCTGCCACCATGACCACAGTGGCCTTGCCCCAGATGAAAAAATATAAATATGATTCAAAACTCAGCACCGGGGCGATTGCCTGCGGCTCCACCCTGGGAGTCGTGATTCCGCCCAGTGTCGTTCTGATCGTTATAGGCCTTTCCACCGAGCAGTCCATTGTCAGGCTTTTTTACGGCGGAATCGGAGCAGGCATTCTCCTGGCCACGCTTCTGATGATTACCGTTTTGTATTATGCTGTATATATCCTGACTGGGGGCCTACAGGCCCCAAAACCAGTTTCATGGAGAAACTCAGGGCATTTTCAGGGGCTTCTGAGATGGTCATCCTCTTTTTGCTGGTAATGCTCGGACTCTATTTCGGTTTTTTCACGCCTGCCGAAGCAGGAGGTGCGGGTTCCTTTTTTGCGGTTGTTATCGGCGTACTTCAGGGCCGGCTGACATGGAAGGGATTTGTCAGCTCAGTGACAGACACCCTGCGAATATCCTGCATGGTCATCGTCATCATCGCCGGGGCCATGATATTCGGCCGCTTTCTTGCTGTCACCCGAATTCCCTTTGATATTGCCGAATGGGTGGTGGCCCTTCCGGTTCCGCACACAGTCATTATGATAATTATTTTCGGAATTTATATGATAGGGGGTGCTGTCATGGACGCGCTCGCGCTGCTCCTGATCACCATCCCCATCTTTTTTCCTGTGGCAAAACAGTTGGGATATGATCCAATATGGTTCGGCGTGACAATCACGGTAATCACGACGCTGGGTGCTGTCACTCCGCCAGTGGGGGCGACCACCTATGTGGTCGGGGGTATGGCCAAAGACGTTCCTTTGCAAGATGTTTTCAAAGGAGTGTCTTTTTTTCTGCCGGCGTATATCATCTGCGTGATAATCCTGCTGATGTTTCCCGATCTGGTACTTTTTCTGCCCGGTCTTATCGGGCATTAGCTTTTAAAGCTCGGATTGGCAAATCCAAGCCGCCGGACTTTCAACTTTTCACTGACGAGTTATAAAGGAAGGGAAGCTATGTCTTCTTCTGTATCGATATCAAAGAAGCATAAGGGATTGTCCACTTCTGCGTAAAGTACACTCTCGGGATGTGAGCATATAATTTCCCGGGCGCCGATATCCCCTTTGATGCTCAGAAGCTGGTTGTAAAACACTCGGCTGAAGATAGTCGGATTGCCCCGTTTCCCTTGACAGACAGGAACGCAGATGTCTTTCTCGGATTTCCAGAATCGGCCTAACAGGCAGTTGATCATCTTTGAATCCGCAAAGGGCTGATCCCCCAGCAGAAACATCACTGATGGGAAGCCATCGTCCGCGCTCCCGGAAGGGGGACAGATGGCTTTTAAAAGTCCGGCCCGGAGAGACTGGCTCTGACCTTCACGATATTCACTGTTGATGACGATATGAAGACGTGGGTGGCGGAGCTTCTCCCCAAGGGCTTGCAGGATATTTTGGGCATTATGTCCCAATACTAAAATGAGGCTCTCCAGATGGGAGTTCAGCGCGGTGTCCAGTGCCCATTCGATAAGATATTTGCCTCTGAATTCTAAAAGCGGTTTGGACCTTCCGAGCCTTTCGGACATGCCTGCGGCCAGGATAATCCCTGCTGTCGGTTTTTTCATAGTGAAAAGTTGAAAGTTGAATGTGAAAAATTGAAAATGTAATTTGGAACGTCCAGCAGATCAGAAACAGAAACCTTTGGAAGAAAAGGAGAGTGCCTGGTGAATGTCGAACGCCAACAAGGTAATGAAGATGTCATATAGTCATTTTACACTAAAAGAAATAAAAGACAAGTTCGGTATTCAGATAAAAGAAAGCGTTTCCCTGTTTTCCAAGATACAGCCTTCTTGTGAAGTTTCCCAATTTTTGTCTGATTTCCTGGAAAGCGGAATTCCCCTGGCCCGTTCAATCGGGACGGACAAGGCAAGATCAGAGTTTATTATCGCACCTGTTTTGGCAGAGATCAGAAAAATAATGAAAAATAAGATCAGCCTTTTTTCGGGGATCAACTTCAATGTCAATCAAAACCATGGGCTGTCAGGTATATCTGATTTTATTATCAGTTCTTCTGATCAGCAGTTGGAATTAACCAAGCCTGTTCTTACTGTGGTAGGGGCAAAAGATGAAAACATAAAGGCCGGAATCCCCCGGTGTATGGCTGAAATGATAGCGTCCAGGATATTTAACGAAAGAGAAGGCAACGGCATCAAGTATGTTTTCGGGTGTGTGACCACAGGCACGGTCTGGAAATTTTTGAGATACAGCAAAGGTGTCATCTTTGTTGATACTGATGACTATTATATTAGGGAAATAAATAAAATATTGGGAATTCTTTCAGAAATAATGTCGCTTTTCATTTTTCGTCTGACCGTTTTTCCTCATCCCCAAAAATAAATAAAGACCTCCGAGGTTTTAAAAATCTCGGAGGTCTGGATCATAAAGAGGTCTGAGTCCAACAATTCAGGAGAGTACATGAAAAAAGTCAAAGTTGAAGAAGCTGTCGGAATGGTATTGGCTCACGATATTACACGCATCGTGCCGGGAAAATTCAAAGGAGTCGGATTCAAAAAGGGCCATCTGATACAGGAGGAAGATATTCCCGAGTTGATCAGGCTGGGAAAGCATAATCTGTATATTCTGGATATTTCGGATGCTTATCTTCATGAGGATGATGCAGCGTTGCGAATTGCAAAGGCTGTCTCAGGTGAGGATATCCGATGGACTGATCCCAGCGAGGGAAAATCAGGTATCATCAGCAAAGCGGCCGGGCTTCTCAAAATCAATACAGTCGGGCTTCTCAAAATCAACAAGTTGGATAATATCATCATTTCCACGCTCAAAAATAATTTTCCCTGTCGTAAAAATGAGACTGTGGCAGCCACCCGGATTATTCCTCTGACCATTGAGCGGGAAAAAATCGAGAGACTGGAAGCCATTGCCGAGGAATTCTGCCCCGTTATCCGCATATTGCCCTACAGAAATCTTAAAGTCGGTGCTGTGGTCACAGGAACTGAGCTTTATGAGGGGCTGATTCAGGATGAGTTTGATGAATTTGTGGGAGCCAAGGTCAGCAGCTACGGCTCCGAGGTGGTGAAGAAGACGCTGGTCCCGGATGACCCCGCGGCCATTGCCGATGCGATTCGGGCATCTGTCGAGGCCGGATGTGATCTGATTCTCACCACAGGAGGACTCTCTGTTGATCCGGATGACGCAACCAGGCTGGGGGTCGAGCAGTCAGGAGCCAACATCATTGCCTACGGCGCTCCCATTCTTCCGGGAGCCATGTTTCTGTATGCCTTTATCGGAAGTACGCCCATCCTCGGCCTTCCGGCCTGTGTTTATTATCACCGGATAACGATTTTCGATCTGATGCTCCCACGGGTTCTGGCAGGAGATGAAATCACTCAGGATGATATTGCCGGAATGGGGCATGGAGGGCTTTGCATGAGCTGCAAAAAATGTCAATATCCGGTCTGTCCGTTTGGGAAATGAATTTAGCCATGTAGGGTGGGTGAAGGATTTCGATTTTTTACGCAGTAAAAAACGAAACCGCAACCCACCTTTATAAACGCACGAACGATTGGATTTACAGAGGAGATTATGATGTCGTCAAATCCGATAAACAGGCTTGTCATCGGGACAAAAGGGGCCGGAGAAATAGCCAGTGCCGTAGCATGGCGTCTGCATAAGGCAAATATACGACGTATTTTCATGTTGGAGATTCCCGACCCGCAGGCCGTAAGGAGAGAGGTTTCCTTTTGCGAGGCGATCCATGAAGGAAGCAAAACAATAGAAGGACTCGAAGCTGTGAAAGTGGACAGCGTCAAAGGAGTCCGGGAAGCATGGAATAAAGGGAATATTGCCGTACTCGCTGACACAGAATGGAGGGATAAAATCCGACCGGATGTAATAGTGGATGCCATTCTGGCCAAGAAAAATCTTGGCACGACCACAGAGGATGCTCCCCTGGTCATCGGACTGGGCCCGGGATTTGTTGCGGGAAAAGATGTTCATATCGTCATTGAGACGAAGAGGGGACACAATCTGGGAAAAATTATCACCTCCGGGAGTGCCGAGAGGAACACAGGAATTCCGGGCAGTATCAAAGGATATACGGCAAAGCGTGTGCTGAGAGCCCCGGTCAGTGGCGTATTCCGCACTAGGCGGGCCATAAGTGATGCTGTCCGATGCGGGGACGTTGTCGGAGTTGTGGAAGAGACGGAGGTGTATGCGGAAATCAGCGGCATAATCAGAGGTCTCATCCGGCCCGGTGTCCGGGTAACCCGGGGATTGAAAATCGGGGATATCGATCCCAGAGGGAATGCGGACTACTGTCATACCATTTCTGATAAAGCGAGGGCCATTAGCGGATCTGTGCTAGAGGCGATTCTCAGGTTATACAATTCAGAATCTGAATAATAATGTTTCAGGTTTTAAGTGTCAGGTTTTAGAATAAAAAACTTACTGTGCCCCGGTCCCTGAGCTTGCCGAAGGGGCACATTCACAGGGCTCCCTAAAACCGTTATAATCAGAAAACCTAAAACCTACAACCTGAAGGGAGGAGACTTATGGAAAAATGTCCCAAATGTGGTTTCAAACGCATCCCAGAGGATAAGAAATGCCCTGGATGCGGGGTAATCTATGAAATCTACAGCTATTACCTTGGTAGCCAGCAGGATAGCAGTGAAGATGAACTGGCGCAAACAATATGCCCAAGCTGTGGGGAGACCATTCTGAAAAGTCTGACGTCATGTCCGACCTGTGAAGCATTGTTATGCTTTAACATAGATTCCTCTTCACACCAGGAAGAGCGTTTTGAAAAACTCAAAACTTACAGCTATGGCCAGTGCCTTTTACGTGAACGTGAATATATTTTTGAAAAAATATATGCTGAGGAGGAGTTGAACGATCTGATCAGACATTTCGCATTCTATTCGCTGCTCTTTTCAGCAGTTTACGGACTCTTTCTGGGAATGTATGCGGGGAATTATCAAATCTTGGCAGCACTGATAAAAATTCCGCTGCTGGTTTTCGGAACATTGTGTGTCTGCTTACCCGTGTTCCATGTTTTAAATGTCCTTTTCGGAATCAAGCTGTCGTTTAAGCAGATTCTGGCGATACTTATGGCCTCGACATATTTTATGAGCGTGATTCTCGGTGCAACGTCGCCTATTCTTCTCTTTTTTATCTCTATGACAGAGGTTAAGAGATTTATAAGCCTTTTAAATATTACGGCATTCGCCACATCATGTTTTTTCGGGCTCAGACTGCTCCGGCAGGGAATGCAATATATGAGGGCAAGAAGCAGTTACCATTCCAAAATTCATGTCACAAGAATTTGGTATGTTATCTATGTCCTTATAGGAATACAGCTTGCCTGGATTTTACGGCCTTTTGTCGGAGAAAAAGGGCATTTTGCCCTTTTTCGTGAAATAGAAGGAAATTTTTATCTGTCGCTGTTGAATAAGATATTAAGCATTTTAAATTAAGGCTGATTCTGACGGATTTTGAGGCTGCATAAAGTTTCATATAGCTGCGAGAAACATTTGTTGCCGGGGATTGACAAAACATTGCGGACGGGG
>Ga0190284_1001500_pt1 | contig 10334 bp, 9 predicted proteins | sample 48691812_MG_FD_161668 | JGI IMG/M metagenome (GOLD analysis project Ga0190284, IMG submission 161668) | Hydrothermal vent microbial mat bacterial communities from Southern Trench, Guaymas Basin, Mexico - 4869-18-1-2_MG | ecosystem: Environmental > Aquatic > Marine > Hydrothermal vents > Microbial... | reverse complement strand
GGGGTGCTCACCGAGATTGAGCGGGCTCGCTCGTCGACACCGACCCGCAACCTCTTCGACGGAATCGGCGAAGATCCCACGACGGCGCTCGTTGGGGCGAACAGCGAGCGATCCGCGGAAGATCCCGCGGCGGTGGTCGGCGAAGCCTACGGGGCACCCGACGAGCCTTGGGTACCGGGGTACAACTACATCGTGGTTCAGGATTTCAGGAGCGACGCCCGCGGCGACGCGATTCGGGCTCGCGATTTCTTGGAAGAAAACGGGCTTCGCTGTGCGATCACCGAGTTGGAGCAGTCCGAGGTTTATCGGTACAGACTGATCACCGTCACCGGGTTCAATTTGGACGACGCGGTGCAAAAAACATCTGCGCGTGAGTACCTCGACAGGGTCCACCGTCTCGGCCAGGCGTATTCCGAGAGTGGCGGGCGATACGATTTCAAGAGTGCCTACTTCAAGAAACTGACAGGCGAGCGTTGGTAAGGAGTCTCTCCGGATGTCGATTGATAAATCACTAAAAACGCAAGCGTCGCTGGTCCGCCATCGCAACGTGCTCAAACGGGCCGAGCGCATCGAAGTCCTCAAGCAGGACGAGCGGTGGGAAGAGGGACAAAGTCCGATCGGCCTACCGAAGGTGGCCAACCGCAAAGCCAAGGTCGGCAAGAAGGTCAAAAGTGCCAAGACCGAGGGTGAAGGGAAGGAGGATGCAGCGGCTCCGTCCGCGGCTACACCGTCGGCCTAGGTTCCATTGGCCCTTGCGGCACCGGAGGGGTAGTCGTGCTGCTCCTCTGCACAACACCGGCATGGAGGTCCTTGCGTGAACGCCAGCCACTTCATCGCGGAGAAGGTCGCGGCTGTGGACGTCTCGGGCATCCGGCGCATCTTCGACCGGGCTGCCACGCTCAAGAACCCGATGGACCTCTCCATCGGCCAACCTGATTTCGACGTTCCCGCACCGATCAAAGAGGCAGCCATCGAAGCCATCCGGGCGGGGTACAGCGGATACACGCCCACGCGCGGCGTGCCTGCGCTGTGTGACCGCCTCTGCGCCAAGTTGGCCGAGGAGTTCCCCGACTGGGACCCGACGGTCATGGTGACCTGCGGCGTATCCGGCGGACTGGTGCTGTCGCTGATGGCCTGTGTGAACCCCGGCGATGAGGTAATCTACGGCGACCCTTATTTCGTGTCCTACAAGTCGCTGACGCCCCTGCTCGGCGGCAGGTCGGTGATCGTGGATTTGGATGACGGGTTCCAGCCCGATCCGGATCGATTCGCCGCCGCCATCACGCCCAAGACCAAGCTGATCGTGCTCAACTCCCCGAGCAACCCCACGGGCGTGGTGTACGAGGCCGATCGCGTGCGGGCCATTGCCGAACTCGCGCGCAAGCACGATCTGCTGATCGTAACCGACGAGATCTACGACCTGCTCTGCTATGACGGGCGCTCGCCCAGCCCGGCCGACTTCGCTCCCGAACGCACGCTGCTTCTGCGCGGATTCGGCAAGAGCTACGGCATGACCGGTTGGCGCATGGGCTTCGCCGCCGGGCCGGCGGAGATCCTCACCTCGATGATGAAGATCCAGCAGTACACGTTCGTGTGTGCCCCGCACATGGCCCAGCGAGCGGTGTTGACGGCGATGGACACGGACATGTCCGCCACCGTCAACGCGTATCGCGCCAAGCGCAACCTGATGGTGGGCGAGTTGGAGGGCACGTTCGAGTTCGTCCGGCCGTCCGGCGGGTTTTACGTTTTCCCCAAGGCCCCGGCGAAGTACGCTTCGGGCACCGCCTTCGTCGAGGCGGCGATCAAAAACAACGTGATGATTATCCCCGGCGGCGTGTTCAGCGAGAGGGACACCCACGTCCGCATCAGCTACGCCGCCGACAACGAGATCCTCGAGAAAGCCTGCGACGTGCTCCGCAGCCTGGCCGGCTAGTTCACGCAGCTTCAGGCGTCCGGGTTCGTAATCATCTTGGCGACTTCAAGGCGAATCGTTGTGGACGATCTAAATTGGGACACAGTCCGTGAGGCGTGGCGAAACGCCAGTTCCGATGCCGTCGTTCGCGCGCTGAATAGCCCCGACGACTACGCTCCTGGTGTGTTCGCGATCCTCCGGGAAGAGGCGGATCGCCGTGGGTTGGATGCCAACTCTGACGAAGCGCTCGTACCGCCGGTCTTTGAACATGTCCGCCGGGCGATGGGTCATGCTCGCAACCATCCGTTTGTCAGTGGGATGATCCTGGGTGTCCTGGAGTACGCGGTGGCGTACTGCGCTTTCCGGATCGTGCCGGGTCCTGGCTACGTCCTGGCCACACTGATCGCGCTGACTTTCCTTGGTCTGGTGTGCATTTGCTGGCCCCTACGAAAGTATCGTGCCGCCATCCTCACGCCGCTGGCAGTGATATTGAGCCAAGATCTGCTGGGGAAGGCGGTTTATCTGTACTCTACGAGCGCGGGTCTGGGCCCACCTCCGCTCCCGGCGAGAACGATACTCTGGATATGGCTTGTAAATGATCTCGTCTTCTTCGGAGGATTCTGCGGGCCGCTTGTTGCTGCCGTGTTCGTCCGAAACCGATACTGGCCGGTGTATGAACCGGGGTATTGCGGGGCCTGCGGGTACAACCTGCGCGGGTTGCCGGAGCCGCGGTGCCCGGAGTGCGGCACGCCGTTTGATCCCGTCGTTGAAGCGCAGGACGCGAGCGCGGAACTCTAGTCCCGTTTCCAGGAAGGTACCGGCGTTTCGCCAGTGACGGTTAGCACTACAGCGCAAAGTCACTTCCTACGCAAGTCCGTATTTGTGTCACATCGATGCCCCGTTTTCGTAGTTTCTTGAGCGTTGTTTTGCGATGGCCGGCTTTGGCGGCGGCGTTGTGGTTCCGAGTGTAGCCGATGTTCCAGGCGGCTTGCTCCAGCAGGCGTTGACGGCCAACGCGCCCCAAGGGCCAAGCGCGACACCAGGCGGCCAGGGCATCGCGAATCTGATTGAGCGTCAGGCTTTCGACGGGGTACGTGGGGCGATCGTCGTCGGTGCCTCGGTAGGGAAAAAACGCCCGCCTCTTCCTCTATCTGTTCCGCGGCAATCAACTGTTCTCGCATCTTGTTCAGATACAGGTGGCTCATCTGCGTGAGCGCCATGTGCCGATGAATCGATCGCCAACCACGGACCTCGAAATGATCGAAGCCGAGCGCATCTTTTTCCTCTCGGGACGGTCGTGAATCGCTCGATGATCCGTTTCTCTTCCCCTTCCCCCCTGGCGGATTCCAGCATAGCAACCCGGCGGTTCGCTTCGTGGTGGTTGTCAGGGGCGGTCTCGGGATCGTCAGAAACCAAGGGGGCAATCGCCTTGTACCACTTTGCCGATTGCTTCTCGTGGGTTGTCAGGTATACTTTTCGTTGCTTGTGAGTGGAGTAGTCGATACGGCAGAAGAACCTGCCCTTCGACTTGTCGATTTGGATGTCCTCTTTGCATGGTCTGGCCATGACAGAGACTCCGAGATTTCGAGGCTGGTGCGGCAGGGGTCACAGCGCTCCAACGCTGCCCCGCCGCATCGGTTTTATCCCCGAGTATTATCCCGGAATTATCCCAGGCGTCATGGGTGATTTATCCTGGAGGTTAGAGGTAGGGCCGTAACCCGTTGGCGTGCAAGGGGTTACGGAGAGATAAAACAATTAGCGCCACTAGCTCAATTGGATAGAGCATCGGTCTACGGAACCGAAGGTTAGAGGTTCGAATCCTCTGTGGCGTAGTTTTGCCAGACGATGTCCCCGAATGCCCCCCCGGTGGCGCAAGTCCCCGATGTTGCTGGGTTTACGTCTTTCGCCGGATTGGCTGAATCGCCCGTCTGAGTGCCAGCCGGTGACAGCGGTGACCGTGTCGGTGTACCCGACTCCGACAGGCAGGGCGACATGTTTTGCGGGCGGTCATCACAGGTGCCTGTTGCTCGATGGCGTTGGTGCTCGAGTCCGTCCAAGTTCGGTAGCACGTCCATTCGCGCCGCGCCCGCGTGCCCTTTACGGGCAGCGTCAAGGGTCAGGAAGCGGTCACGCCCAGGGTTTCATTCTCTGCGTCTCCGCTCCCTCACAGTCGCGGCTCGGTTTTCGAAGCGTCCTCGGCAACCCGCCGTTTCACGTGTGACGGAACGCTAGCCCTTCTTGCCCAAGGCCCGCTGGCGACGAAAGAACTCCTGCAGGATCAGGCTGCATTCGTCCTCCAACACTCCGCGGGTCACGGCAACCTGATGGTTAGAACGGGGATCGGTGGTGATGGTGTACAGCGATCCGCATGCCCCCGCCTTGGGGTCTTCCGGCCCGAAGACCAATCGGTCGATGCGCGCCAGTACCATGGCCCCCGCACACATGGCGCAGGGCTCCAAAGTGACATACAGCGTGCAGCCGTTCAGCCGCCAATCGCCCAGGAAAGCGGCAGCGGCGGTCAAGGCGACCATCTCAGCGTGTGCGGTGGGGTCGGTCAGGCGGCGACACTGGTTGTGCCCGCGCGCCACAATACGTCCTTGGTGAAGGACGACCGCGCCCACTGGAACCTCGTCCTCGGCATCGGCCGCCTGGGCCTCGGTGAGCGCCTGACGCATAAACCGTTCGTCATCCTTGGCGTACATAGAGCCGCTGATACGCCTCCCGCCGTCGGCGGTCAAGCGCCACGGACACCGGCTAGTGGCGGTGCCGTCGGCCGGAGTTGAATCCAGCAGCCCGGTGCGGGCGATGGTGGCTCCCACGATGCGGTCGGAAGTGGTCATGCGAGCGACGCGGCTGATGATGACCACGATGGACTCGGTAACTGGGAGAAACCCGGTGACCGGAAGAGACTCGCCTGTGTGCGCTGGGGCGATGGCTCACGCGGACGCTCCGGTGCCCGCTCTTGCGAACGCGGTGAACCTGGCGATGGTGCACCTTGCGGTGGTGGTAGCTCTTGGAGTGACCCCAAGAACCGCCAATCCGCAGCCGCACGCCGGCGCTGGACCGGGGCGTGACATACACGGGTTCACGATACACCGGATAAGTGGAGACCGGATACGAGCGGACGGGTTGGGTGTAGACCGGTTGCGCACAGACGGGTTGGGTGTAGACTGGCTCGCGGTACGCCGCTCGGTACGCGGCGGGCGCCACCTGGGGATAGGCGAAGTTCGCCGGGTAGTTGGCCGGAACGTAAGCCGTGCTCGGCGCATAGTTTACGTTCGCCGTCGTGTAGCTGAGGTTGTTGGTGGTGGTGGTGTAGACGGCGTTGCCGTAGTTGTTGTAGACCGTCGTACCGCATCCGCCAGCCGCAGCGATTGCCGGTCCGGCGAGCATGCCGAGGACGACCGCGACTGCTACCATCGGACCCGAGATGACTGGTGTGCGTGCCATTCGATGATCTCCTTAGCATTGCCCTTACACTGAGAACCCACAGCCTCCGTAACTCCGAGGCCGAAACGGTATCGCCCGAAGTCCGTGCCTGCCGGCATTATAGACTATATCGGATTGCAATAGTTAGCAGAAAAAAACAAATACACCCTATAGAATATGATGTGTGCGTAACTACTTGCGTTGCATGCGCTTAGCGACGCTCACACGCATCAGCCGCAGCAGGCGCATGAACTCCTCGCGGTCTGTCGGGGAAAGCTCTCGGAGGATTTCCACGGTGAAACCAAGACGGGCTTCACGGTAAGCCTGGTACGCTTTTCGTCCCACCAGAGTGAGGCTGACATCGATCCGGCGGCGGTCGTGCGGATTGATCTCGCAGGTGATGAGGGCCTTGCCCTCCTTGCTTTCGAGCGCGCGGACGATGCGCGACATCTGCGCGGGCAACACGCCGACAGCCTTCTGGATCTGGCCCACCGTCAGGGGTGACTCCTTTATCAGGGCATCGAGAGCGAGGTACTCGGTCTCGGTGAGATGCCCGGTGGCTGCCCCCGCCTTGGAGCGGAACCGCGCCGCCGAACCCATGGTGCTTAGTTCCAGGATTTCTTCGGCAAGCTCCTCAAGCGTTCGTCGAGCTTTGGCGTCCGGCATTGGCGTGATCGCTCCTCGTTACTGACTGCTGAACTGCTGTTAATACTATCAGAGTCAAAGGCGTCTTGCCACAAAAAACTTCACCGACCAAAATTTTAACACAGAGCGACTATTACCAATAGCGTGGTTTCCACCCCCCGTCAAGTTGCCTGACCGAGGTGATTCACCGACGGGTGTGGCCGGGGATTCTGGCATCAAGCCTATCTCCGGATGGGTGGCACGGACAAGCTCGCTTTCCCGCCTTTGGTCACATCTCGGACCTCGGAACCGTTCACGTACCTTCGAGACCCGTTGCGATAAACGCTTGTCCGTGTCACCCGGCAAGTCCATGCCACAGAATATGGCCACACCCTTCACGGACACAGAGACACCCGGTCGTGTGAATGATGCGGGCGGGAAGTTGGGTCCGACTCGCCCATCGGGACGTTGTCCCGGCGGCGTTGCGGAGATGACCTCCTCACGGGACAATCGACGCATGGCACGGCGCAAGCGATCGCAGAAACGCGGCCCACAGCAGCGAAAGTCTCACGCCGAGGATCGTCTACAGACGCGGCAAGAGAAAACGTCGCCACCGCCGCCGCCGCCGCCACGGACGGCTTCGCTGGTAACCGTGGCCTGCCTGGTGGTGATCGTCGTCGTCACCATCTTGTCTTTCACCCCGGCAATCGATAACGGGTTCCTCCATTGGGACGACGACAACAACCTGATGAAGAATACCCACATTCGAGGTTTCTCCGCCGAGAACCTCAAATGGATGTGGACCTCCTCGCTGCTGGGCGTCTGGCAGCCGCTTACCTGGATGATCACCACGGTCGAGTATCGACTCTTCGACGGGGCGAACTTGGCGAAGTTCAGCCGCGGGATGCACGTGGCCTCCATCGGGCTTCACAGCGTTGCCGTAATGTTGGTGTTCTTCGTGGTTCGCCGGCTGATCGCCCTGGGAGCGGCGAAGACTGCCGCGGATTCACCGGTGGGGCTTAGCTTAGGGGCGGCATTGGCGGCGTTGCTCTTTGCGGTGCATCCGCTGCGCGTGGAGACGGTGGCCTGGGCCTCGGGACAGCCCTACGTCCTGGCGCTGATCCCGGCGCTGGCGACGGTGTGGTGCTATCTGTTGGCCCAGCAGGCGGGGCGTAGGCGTTGGCACGCGGCAGCGCTGGCGTGTTTGGCGGCTTCGTTGCTGTGCAAGGCGCTGGCTGTGCCACTGGTGGCGGTCTTGCTCGTGCTGGACGTGTATCCCTTGCGCCGCTTCGGCGGGTTGGCCGGCTGGCGCCCCCGCGTGGTCCTTCGGGTGCTGCTCGAAAAGGTGCCGTACGCCGCGTTGACGCTGGTGGTCATCGGTCTGACCGTCTGGGCGACGTGGGAGCACAAGAGCTACAAGCACGTCCCGATTTCGACGAAGCTGCTTACCGCGTCGTTCTGCATGCTGTTCTACGTGAGCCTCACCTTCGCTCCCTACCGGCTGGCGCCGTACTACTGGGGTTCCACGTTTTTTGCGGGCAACGAAGCGTTGCGCGACATGTCGGCCCTTACGTTCGTCGTCGTGACGGTGTTGTTCGTTGTGCTGCGTCGCCGCTTGCCGTGGCTGCTGACCACCTGGACGGTGTATGTGCTGGTGTTGCTGCCGGTGGTAGGTCTGGTCAAGCACGGGGGACAGATTACGGCCGACCGCTATAGCTACTTGTCGTGCATCGGCTGGGCAGCGCTGACCGGCGCGCTGGGGTTGCGTATCTGGGCGGGGACGGCATGTCGCGCCCGCTCAGTCCGGCGGGCAATCGTCGTGGTCATTGCGCTGGGCATCGTCGCGGGGCTGCGGGCGCAGACCCGTGCGTACTGCGGGGACTATGAGGATTCGGTCTCGCTCTGGTCGGCGATGGTCGAGCGCAACCCGCGCTATCACATGGGCTACTACAACCTTGCCAAGGCCAACAAGCGACCGTGCAGGAACCTGTTGCAGCGGGCTCGGCAAGCTGAGCGGGAGGACGATACCGAGACAGCGGCGAGACTCCACCGCGAAGCCTCCGAGCGGTATCGAGCCGCGGAGAAAAATTACCGCAAGGCTATTGAGCTCTATCCGTTGTATCCGGACGCCAACGTGGACTTGGGTAACATGATCAAAGCGGGTCTGGTAACCGGCGGTGCCGCGGCGGCCGAGGAACGGTACCGGACCGCGCTGAGGGGCCGACCCGGGTTTCACATGGCCCACTTCAACCTCGGCACGCTGATGATGAAAACGGGGCGCTACGATGAGGCGCTGGACCATCTCCAACTGGCTATGACCGACGCGGAGCGCTCGGACAAGACGAAGTTGCCCATGATCCGCCGTGCGCTGGCCCGGGCTCGGGAGAAGGTGGACCGGCCATAAGACGAACCCACGGCTCGCCCCGCTATCGTCGAACAATCACCTGGAGATCGTCCCGTTCCCTCTTGGAAAGCGCTATCTCCATGCCAATCGTATGGCACGAAGCTACGATTATCTGTATCGAAACTTATGGCGAGTTGCACTAGAGCTCCGGCACACGTGAAACTGCGGGTTGTCAAGGGCGCCTCCAGAACCGAGCCGCGACCGAGGGAGCGGAGATACCAGGGATAACGGCCGTGGGCGTGACCGCTTCCTGACGGGCGCGGCTCGGACAACCCGCAGGAAAACGTGTGGCGAGACACTAGCTCACGGCGCTTCCGGGAGCGATGGGTTCACGGGTGGTAAGGAGGATCACTTGCGCGTGGTCCTCGGTGCTTGCGGCCAGCAGCATCCCCTGGCTTTCGATGCCGCGCATCCTCCGCGGGGGCAGGTTGGTGACGACAATGATGTTCGTCCCCACCAAGTCCGCCACGTCGTAGTGTCCTTTGAGCCCGGCGCATAGCTGGCGCTGCTCGTCGCCCAGGTCCACCTTGAGCACCAACAGTCTGTCGGCGTTGGGGTGGTCGGCAGCTTCGACGATCTTGCCTACGCGCATCTTGATCTTGGTAAAGTCCTCGAAGGGAATCGCTTCCGTCTGGTCCGTCATGATCGTGCTCCCAAAAGGCCGAGTTGCAGCCTAGTGCCCGGTCGCATCGTGTCAACCGCGTTGATCCCGCCTCCCGTGCCTCTTGGCTGCGGACGAAATCCCGCCACATGGGCCTGGGTATTGATATCCTCCGGCCGGGGCGTTACTGTGCCTGTCTGAGCACTTGGATCTTCTTCTCAACGGGAGGTACATGCCATGGAGGCCACGGCCACCGGCAAACCCATTATCACAATCGGACAGCATATTCAGGCGGAACAGTGGGCCCATCCCGGCGCCACCGGGGAGTTCAGTTGGCTGCTGGGCGCGATTACCTTGGCAACCAAGATCATCGAGTCCAACGTCCGCCAGGCCGGCATCAGGGACGTCCTCGGCGGGACGGGCGAGTCCAACGTGCAGGGCGAACTGGTGCAGAAGCTCGACCAGATATCCAACGACACCATCGTTCGCTGCCTGGGCTACCACGACAACGTCGGCATCATGGTGTCGGAGGAAGACGACGAGCCGATCGTAGCCAAGGAGGTCGGGGAGAAGGGCAAGTACATCGTACTCTTCGATCCGCTGGACGGGTCCAGCAACATCGACGTGAACGTGTCCATCGGCACGATCTTCTCCATCATGCAGCGGCGTGCCGATACGCCCAAGTCCGACGAACCGTTGGGGGAGTGTCTGCAGCCGGGGATCAACCAAGTCGCCGCCGGGTATGTGGTCTACGGCAGCAGCACGGTGATGGCTTACACCACCGGCAGCGGTGTACACATGTTCACCCTCGATCCGTCGTTTGGAGCGTTCGTGCTGACACGTGAGAACGTCAAGATGCCCGAGGAAGGCAAGATGTACTCCGTCAATGAGGCTTACCGCGACACCTTCCCCGAAGGCTATCAGCGCTATCTGGAGTGGGCCAAGACCAAAGAGGCCGGCAACTACAGCCAGCGCTACATCGGCTCACTGGTGGCCGACTTCCACCGCACGCTTCTGCGCGGCGGAGTGTTCCTCTACCCGCCGACGGCCTCGGCGCCGGGCGGCAAGCTGCGGCTGTTGTACGAAGCCAATCCACTCGGGTGGTTGGCCGAGCAGGCCGGCGGCGCCGCTTCCGATGGGACGACGCGGATTCTGGAAAAGACGCCCGATTCCCTACACCAGCGCACCCCGCTCATTCTGGGCAGCAAGCTGGAAGTGGAGAGGGTGCTGGGATTCGTGGGCTAGCAGTCTGTCGGACTTGAGATCCGCCTCTCCGACGCGCCGATCCGTCTCCGCTCGCACGGAATCGTCCAACTGGTGAGCGCAGGTGATTTGATGATCGGAACTCGGCGGCGACTTGTCGT
>Ga0190284_1001499_pt1 | contig 10337 bp, 8 predicted proteins | sample 48691812_MG_FD_161668 | JGI IMG/M metagenome (GOLD analysis project Ga0190284, IMG submission 161668) | Hydrothermal vent microbial mat bacterial communities from Southern Trench, Guaymas Basin, Mexico - 4869-18-1-2_MG | ecosystem: Environmental > Aquatic > Marine > Hydrothermal vents > Microbial... | reverse complement strand
GGAGGTGGTAAATCAGTTTTACGCCAATATACCTAATAAAAACAATCTGCTGGTATTGACAGGAGAGAAATCCCTGATGGCCAGCGTAGAAAAGTCGGCCAGGCATGTTTATGCGGTAAGCAAAGCCGATGAAGAACTGCCCGAAACCCATCCTCAGCGTAAGGAACTTGATGAGAGAAAAGCCCAGTACGTGCAGGACTTCCAGTCCACTGTCCTGAATGTCTTTGACAAACTGCTGTTTCCAGGTACACAGCAGAATGCAGATATTCTCCGTGCCAAGGCGCTCGACAGCACCTATCCGTCAAATGAATCCTATAACGGGGCAAAGCAGGTTGTCAAAACCCTGACAGCCGATCCCATAAAACTCTACACACAGGTTCCGGACAACTTTGATATGCTGCGAGCCCGCGCAGAGCAGCTTTTGTTCGGCAACAGTGATGATGCCCGCAAAACCGATTTGGTGGATAAGCTGCGGCAGAAAACACAGATGCCCTGGCTTCCGCCAAATGGTTTCGACCTCCTGATCCAGGAGGCTTGTCAGCGGGGTGTGTGGGAAGACCTGGGCAATGGATACATGACCAAAAAGCCCAGGCCCAAGACAACGCAGGTGGTGATCAGTGAAGAGAGTTCTCCCGATGATACAGGGGCAGTCAGGCTGAAGATCGATGCTGTCAATTCCGGCGGTACCCCCCGTATCCATTACCAGGAGGACGGAACGGTGAGCACCGAGAGTCCGATCCTGTCCGAGAGCGTTCTGACCACAAAGGCGCTTCGGGTACAGTTTCTTGCTGTTGACCCTTCCGGCAAGAATCAGACCGGGGTTCCTGCCACCTGGACCAATCGTCTGACGATTCGCAACAAGTTCGATGAGAATACCCGCAAAGTCGAGCTGTATGTCGCTCCACGGGGAACGATACGCTATACCACGGATGGTTCAGAGGCCAGGAATGGCACGGATTATTCACAGCCGCTGACTTTGAGCGAAGGCGATCAGACGGTCTATGTGTTTGCTGAGTGCGATGGTGTCGAAGAGAAGCGGACTTTCCAGTTTGCCGCAAAGGGCAGGCAGGAGATTGATATTAAAAAAGATAAGCCCGCCCAACTATTCAGCCCCGCACCCAAGCGCCTGGATAGTTCAGCAAAGACCCACGAAGGTCTTAAATTGGCGAAAGAAAAGGGGATAACCTTTGAACAGGTGACGCTTCAGATAGGCTCCTCGCCTAAAGTGATCCATCTCTCGCTGGGTGAAATGCGGATACACGCGGAATTTTTGGAAAAGGAACTGGCGAGCTTGCAGTCGCTCCTCACTCCGGATGCGCCGGTGATCCTGTCCTTTAAAAAAGCTTATACACCCACAGGTTTTGATCTTGAACAGTTCGCCAAAGCCCTTGGTATCGAGCTTAAAATTGACGAGGTGATTCAGGAATGAGCGACACCACCGATTTTGGTGCTTCCAAAAATTTCGGATCACATCATTTTTATGTTGATATTCCGGCAGAACCGAAGGCGGCGGTAAGCATCTATGAAGATTATGGCTTTGACGGAGATGAAACAAGGCGGGAAACCACTGAAACGCGGGTTATCCTGGCGCGGGAATTATGGACGAAAATCAGAAATGACGCGCGCAGGGATTTTAATGAGCGATTGAAGGCAAAGAAGCAGAGTACCGGCACCTGGCGTATCGGCAAGGTTAAGCTGGACAGGTTTCTGGGGCGGGAGCTTTGTGTTTTGGCCTGGGCGGCTGAACATGCGACAAAGGAGGAATGCGCGGTTATCTGCCAGAAGTGGCTGGCCCTGCGTCCGGAAGAACGCTGGTGGCTCTTCTCGAAAACATCCTCCGAGGCCGGATTGGCGGATCAGAAAGACCGCGGTTGGAGAAAGGCTCTCTACTGCGCTCTCTCTGACGGTAAAAGCATCAAGGTAAAGACAAAGATCAAACCCAGGTTGAGAAAACGTGAAGAGCAGGAGGATATGAGTCTTTTGGATTATATAAAGGAAGTGGCTGATGACAATTATGCCCTCTCTGACGGTAGAAGCATAAAGGTGAAGCCAAGGAACAAGCCCAGGTTGAGAAAACGTGAAAAACAGGAGAATATGAGTCTTTTTGATTAGAAAGGAGATGACTGATGACAATAAAACCTTATGAATGGAAAGACCGGCCTGCGCTCATCGAACATCTGTTTCCGGTGCAGAAAATCTCTGTCGAGAGTTTTAAGGAGCAGATGGCAGGGGCAGGCAAAACGCTCACTGCTCTGGGGAGCTACTGGAAGGGGCGAAAACCTCTTGTTCTCAATAAAGCCTGTATTTTAGGTGCGTTACTGCCGGCCACAGAGGACAGCCTCAAAGACCTTGAAATCTTTGAACTGCTCATGGGCATGGAGCGCGAGTCGTTTGAATACCGCTTACAAGTGAAAAATGACAAGGCAAGCCGTTTTTTTCTGGCTCAGGAAGTGAGTGTTTCAAATAATTCATCTTACGTTGAATGGGTAAAAACAGCCTCGCGCCCTGAAGAATGCGGAGACGAGCTTTATTCCCATATATGGCCGCGAGTGAATGCCCACCTCGGCACTACGGCAGGTACATTTCCAGAGTTGGTCGAAGAGATGGGCATTGCCCGCTTTGGGCACCGGCCAAAGGTTGCCGACGTTTTTTGCGGCAGCGGGCAGATTCCGTTCGAGGCCGCGCGCTTAGGCTGCGATGTCTATGCCAGCGACTTGAACCCCATTGCCTGTATGCTAACCTGGGGCGCTTTCAACATTGTAGGGGCAAGTAAAAAGAAGCGGGCGGAGATTGACAAAGCGCAAAAGAAACTGGCAGAGCAGGTGCAGAGCGAAATTGACGCGCTTGGAATTGAGACAGACGGAACAGGATGGCGGGCAAAAGCGTATTTGTATTGCGTGGAAGCGGTCTGTCCCGAAACAGGCTGGAAAGTCCCTCTGCTCCCCTCATTGATTGTCAGCAAGGGCTACAAAGTGATTGCCAGATTGATTCCTGTACCCGATCAAAAACGCTATGACATTGACATTGTTTATGTTGACAGCGATGCCGACGTTGCCGCAGCTAAAACAGGCACGGTGCAAAATGGCGAGATAGTGCATTCATCCGATGATGTCACCATCTATCGCACCAAAATCAGCACATTGCGCGGTGATTACAAAGACGGCAGCGAGAATAAAAACCGTCTGCGTCTGTGGGAAAAATCAGATTTTATCCCCCGTCCCGATGATATTTTTCAGGAACGGCTTTATTGCGTACTGTGGATGCGTAAAAAACCGTCGGGCAAAAGGGATGAATACCAATTCCGTGCTGTGACTGGCGATGACCTGGAACGGGAGCAGAAGGTGATTGACTATGTGAGCAAGCACCTTGCCGAGTGGCAGGTAAAAGGGTATGTCCCGGATATGGTGATTGAAGCAGGTGATAAAACCGACGAGCCAATACGAACTCGGGGTTGGACCCATTGGCACCATCTGTTTAATGCGCGGCAGTTGTTGATTGGGGCATTATATCGCAAGAATTTATTAGCACACGAGTTGCCGCAATATGGTAGATTTTTGGATTATAATGCAAAATTATGTATGTGGGATTCTAATCCAGGTCCCGGTCGTGTTGGGAAAACACAACACGTTTTTTATAATCAAGCACTAAACACCTTATATAATTATGCTTGTCGAGGAAGTGAATGGACAAAAGAATTCTTTACATCGGAAAATTTTAAGTCTTTCTCTTGTGTGCAATCAAAAACTATAGCGTCCCATCCTGCTCAGGACATCTCCAGCGACAACGACATCTACATCACCGATCCACCATACGGCGATGCCGTTAAATATGAAGAAATCACCGAATTTTTTATCGCCTGGCTCCGCAAAAATCCGCCGCCCGAATTTGCCGACTGGACATGGGACAGCCGACGCTCCCTTGCCATTAAAGGCGATGGGCAAGGCTTCCGCAGCGACATGATTGCGGCCTACCGTAAAATGGCAGAAAAGATGCCCGACAACGGCATCCAGGTGCTCATGTTCACCCACCAGTCCGGAAACATCTGGGCCGACATGACCAATATCATCTGGGCCAGCGGCCTGCAAGTCACCGCTGCCTGGTATGTGGTCACCGAAACCGACAGTGCCCTGCGTCAAGGTGCCAATGTCACCGGCACGGTAATGCTGGTTCTCCGCAAGCGCACAAAACAGCTTGAAACCTTCCGCGACGACCTGGGCTGGGAAATCGAAGCGGCGGTCAAAGAACAGGTTGAGTCTCTGCTTAACCTCGACAAAACCGTCAGGGAACAACGCTCGGAAGGTTTATATACTGATGCGGATTTACAGATGGCCGGATATGCGGCCGCACTCAAGGTACTCACCGCGTACTCAAAAATTGATGGTAAGGACATGGTCACCGAGTCCGAGGCCCCCCGCATTCCGGGAAGAAAGACCTTTGTTGAGGAACTCATCGAGTTTGCCGTGCAAACCGCTGTGCAATTTCTGGTGCCCGCAGGTTTCGATAAAACTGAATGGCAAAAACTAACTGCGGTGGAACGCTTCTACCTCAAGATGGCCGACATGGAGCATCAGGGAATCAAGACTCTGGACAACTATCAGAATTTTGCCAAGGCATTCAAAGTGCATCATTTTGACCAGCTCATGAGCGACAAATCCAGACCCAACGCCGCACGTCTCAAACTCTCCTCCGAATTTAAAAGCTCCCTCATGTCAGGCGATGCCGAAATCGCTTCAACGCCTCTGCGGGCACTGCTCTATGCCATGTACGAAGTGACAAAAGAAGTTGATGTGGAAGATGTCCTTCTTCACCTGATGCAGAACTGCGACAACTATCTCCAGGTAAAACCGCTCATCATAAAAATGGCCGATTGCCTTGCCGAAAAACGGCAAAACTTGAAACCGACCAAAACCTTCCATCCTGAACCTGAAGCAAGCGCGGCCCGGGTAATGGCGGAAGCAATGAGGAATCAGAGGATATAGTCATGGCTAATATTCAATTTGTTCTAAACGAGCTTCCCCCCCGCAAAAAGATGTTGAAACAAAAGCCGTACTCAGGCAGGCTACCAAAGCCCACCGTTATCTGGCCGAACTGAAAGGAGTTTCTAAAACCATTCCGAATCAGGCAATACTGATAAATACCCTGCCTGTTTTAGAAGCCAAAGACAGCTCTGCTATCGAAAACATCATTACCACCCATGACGAGCTTTATAAGGAATCTTTGTTTGGAGCATATTACAGCAATGCCTCGGCCAAGGATGTCCAGAATTATTCTCATGCGCTGAAGACCGGTTATGAAACAATAATAAAAAAAGGGATTTTTACGAACAATCAGATACTTGATATTCAAGCCTGTATTGAACAGAACCGTGCGGGATTTCGGAAATTGCCTGGAACGGAACTGAAAAATGACAGAACCGGAGAAACAGTTTATACTCCGCCGCAAAACCCGATGGATATTATCCGCTTGATGAGTAATCTGGAAAAATATATCAATGATGACAGCTTAAGTTCTGTTGATCTTCTGATAAAGATGGCCATCATTCACTACCAGTTTGAGTCCATCCACCCTTTTTATGACGGCAACGGCAGAACCGGCAGAATCATCAATATACTCTATCTGGTTTACAAGGGCCTGCTTGATATTCCGGTCCTGTATCTGAGCCGATTTATCATCTTAAATAAATCGGACTATTACCGGTTATTGCAGAAAGTACGGGATACTGACTGCTGGGAAGAGTGGATTTGCTTTATGCTTAAAGGCATCGAAGAAACAGCACAGGAAACAATACGACTCATAGCGGATATCAGGGCGCTGATGATTGATTATAAAACACGGATTCGGGGTGAGTTCCGGTTTTATTCTCAGGATTTATTGAATAATCTGTTTTCACACCCTTATACTAAAATTGAATTTATTGAAAAAGATTTGGGAATACACCGGCAAACTGCTTCCAAGTATCTTGTTGAATTGGTAAACGGTGGTTTTTTAAGACTGGAAAAGATTGGAAAACACCATTTTTATATTAACGAGCCTCTTTTTCAGATATTTTCCAGAAAATAATCCATTTTAAAAAAGGTGAAATTTTCTACCTGAGGATCATGTCATGTCGAAAATATTTCATTTATTCGACATGAAGAAACATAAATGATGAAAAAATGGCTATTGTTCATTATATAATCAGAGAGTGCAAATATGACAATCCGTCGTTTTTCTTCCCGCACAGAACGGCTTGACACGGAATTTCTGGCAAAATCCCTTAAAGGCGCCACAAAGTATTCAATGAAGATGAAGACACGCTTGATTCTGTTGAACACATTTTATCGCAAATGACTCCGGAAGAGGTTGCCTGTCTCAGGGAAATTGAAAATCAGTTATCAAGACCGGAAGCAACGAGCTCTCAGGGGAACCATATAACGCTTATATCAAATGCTTTGCAAGCCGGATACGGGAAAAAAGAGCCGCTTTCAGAATATTGAAAGGTCAGAATGCCGGCCCGCTTTCCGGGAAACTGCTCTGGTTTCTGCAGGGCCTGTGGAAACACCGGTTTTCCAAAGGAGGTGTTTTTATGAAACAGGAACTGACCCCTGAGGATGTCATTGAGATGGGGAAGATGTGGGGAGATACCTATCTTTCGAGCCTGTCGGCCGAAGACATCGTGAAAGCTGTCGGGACAGAAGACCTCGTGAAGGCTGTCGGGACAGAAGACCTCGTGAAGGCTGTCGGGACAGAAGACTTCGTGAAAGCTGTCGGGACAGAAGACTTCGTGAAGGCCATGCCCATTGTGATATGCTGGCCATTCTTCTTGATTTTGAAGACAGAAACATCTTTACAGATACCGGCGTTTATGAGTATGAGGAAACCCGGCGTCGGGCATACTCAAGGGGAACGGCCGCGCATAATACTGTGGTTCTGGATGGACTGGACCAAGCTGAATTATGGAAAGGCCCCGGGGCCCATCACTTTGAAGCTTTTTTTCACTGCGCGCCGGATGTCCGTGTTCAATCTCATAAAAACGGAATGTTTACTCTTAACGACCGGTTGCATATTGAACCCCGGGGAGCGGATGTCCGGCTCACCATGAGCGACTATTACCCTGAGTTCGGAACAGAGGAAAGGCGGCCCTGTCTGGTGATGAGCGGCAGTTTTTCCCATAAAGCGGAGTTTGGGTTGCGATGCACATACTCTTTTTAAGCCATTATTTTCCGCCGGAGACGAATGCTCCGGCTTCGAGAACTTATGAACACGCCAGACGCTGGGTAAAAAATCCTGATGTCCGCGTGACTGTGATTACCAACCATCCCAGTCATCCTTATGGTGTTCTTTATGCGGGTTATAAAAACGAGTGGCTGACCCGTGAGGACAAGGACGGCATTGAAGTCCTTCGGGTCAAGACCTGTCTGGCACCTAATGCAGGATTCTTTCGGAGAACGCTCAATTATCTCTTTTTTATGGCCGCCAGCGTGACTGCGACAATAAAGATGCCCAGGCCGGAGCTTGTGGTGGCAACATCACCCCAGTTTTTCTGTGCGGCAGCCGGGTTCATCGTGAGCCAACTGAAACGATGTCCCTTTGTTTTTGAACTCAGGGATATCTGGCCGGAATCCATCGTCACCGTGGGGGCCATGAAACCGGGTCCGATGATTCGCATTCTTGAAAAACTTGAGCTTTTTTTGTATCGTCGCTCAACGCTGGTTGTGGCGGTCACCAATGCGTTCCGGGACAATCTCATCCGTAGGGGAATCCCGGGATCCAAAATTCATGTCATCAAAAATGGCGTTGATCTTTCCGCTTTTTCGCCCCGGCCGGTTTCCATGAATCTGATCCGCAGACTGGACGCTGAGGGAAAGTTTGTCGTCTCCTATATCGGCACGGTCGGAATGGCCCATGCGGTTGACAAAATCATTGAAGTCGCAGAGCAGTTGAGAGATGTCCCTGATATCCTTTTCCTGATTGTGGGAGAGGGCGCACAGAAAAAGACCGTTCAGAAAATGGTCAGAGAAAAAGGGTTGCCGAATGTCACAGTGCTGCCGGGTGTTTCCAAAGAAAAGGTAGCTGATTATTACGCGCTGACAGACCTGAACCTTGTGACATTACGCGGCACACCGCTTTTTAAGACGGTCATTCCTTCAAAGATATTTGAGATTATGGCCATGGCGCGGCCCATTCTCTGTTCTGTGGACGGTGAATGTCGGAAAATCATTGAAAAAGTGGGATGCGGTGTATTTGCAGAACCGGAAAATGTGGAGCATACGGTTCACGTCATCAGAAAATTCCGTCAGGAAAAAGAGTTGCTGTCTGCTATGGGAAAGAATGGCCGAAGTTATGTGAAACAGTATTCTGACCGGGAGGATATGGCAGACAGATATTTGGATATGTTAAATAAAATCTCATCTCACACGCACAAAAAAATTTGCCGGGTACAGGCCGGAATCCTGATTAAATAAGAGCTTGTTGCGACACGGGCAAAGTAAACTTTGCACTCTGGATCAGAAATTTATTCAGAAAAGCACGAATCCGTTATCAGCTCAAAAGCTGGTAACGGATTTTTTTGTATCCGGTATCTGCCTGCAGACATGCCACCTGCGGGGCTGACCGGATTTTATCTGTATATGCCGCAAAGACCATTAAACCTCAGATGTCGAGCTTCTGTAATACTCCTTTATGGCAACATTGAGAAGCAAGGACCCGGCATATATTTATGACACTTTTTCCCCTTATCTGACCGTTATAATCAGTCAGAAATGAATGATCACAGACGAATACAGCGCATGTTCCCTCACGTCCTGTGAGAACTCCCGGTTTTGAAGGATGTATGTCCCGACATCCTTGCCGAATCGGTACTGATATGCGATGTCGAGAACAAATTTTCCCACAGCAATCCCCGATCCCAGGCTGAATCCGTAAAAATTATCCGGACTTCCCTCAGCAGGCGCAGGGTCATAAAAAACGCCGCATCGCAGCGGGATAACATATTTTGATCTGGCAGGGTCGAAAAAGAGGTATTCGGCTCCGATCCGAACCTGATGGGTCGCATGGACATCTGATTCTTCAACGGGCCGGTCGCTTATGGGACAGGTTTTGTTCCCTTCCGAATCTTCGATGAGAAAATCCTGCCACTCGGTTCTGCAAATATCTGCGGAAACTGTCAGGCGGTCTGAAAAGCGATATGCAACGCCGATCCCGTAGGACATGGGCATATCCAATTTCTGATCCTCGGTTGATGAAACACTTGAGTCATAAGAAAGCCCAGGATCAATGAGAGAATATTCGGACGCGAATTCATGTTTCAGATCAGCGGTAAAAGGCGTTTTGAAAACAGCCCCGAGGGTGAGTTTCTCATTGATATTCCATAAAACACCGAGATTTGCATTGAAGCCGCTGAATGAGTACTTGCTCCAGATGCTGTATTCATCAGTGGACATAACATTTTCCAGATGATCAATGGTTGTTATCTTCCGATATCGGTTTTGTTCCCAACTGTTGTCTTTCAGCCAGTCTTCCCAAAAGTTCAGAGTGAATCCAAAGGAAACCCTCGGGGTCATCTGGATGCAATAGGCAAGTCCGAGAGCTGAAAGGCTTCCGCTCTGTTTGTATCTGAAATCCCAGATTGCCGAGGTCCGGGTTGAACGCTCAATAATTGGAAAGTTCCACTCCCGTGTGAAGTCAAAAAGATGCTGATAGTTCAAAGAAAGAATCATATTACGATTGAAAAGTGCAAAGGGATACGACGCGCTGAAATAGTTGATATTCTCCGCGTCCACGCGCTGCTCCCCGGAAGCTTCAGTATTGGTTCCGAATTCATTCTCCTCGGTCCGATGAAAAAAGGCGCCGACAACTGAGACTTCGGGGCGGCCTAGCTGAATCAGTCCCCCGGGGTTCCAGGAGGCTGCTGTGGCGTCGTCAGCTACGGCAATAAACGCGCTGCCCATTCCCAAGGCCCTTGCCCCTGAACCCACCGGATTGAAGGTTGACGGAATTTCAAGTCTCTGTACGCCTCCTGTGGCGGTGTCCGATGTCTGGGCAATGGCGGTGTCTGAAATAAACGCACCAAGGGCACTGAGACAAATCAGAAAAAAAAGCGATTTTTTAAAGATGTTTTGATGTATCATTAGGTTTACCTTTCTAATGCTGCGTTCCCAAGCCGGACGTGATTTGCAATCCCGTCCGGATCATTCCGGCACTCACGGTGACATGGCGGAAACATTGCGGACGGGATTGCAAATCCCGTCCGGCCTGCCCCTAATCCCGTCCGGCCTGCCCCTAATCCCGTCCGGCCTGCCCCTAATCCCGTCCGGCCTGCCCCTAATGTTTACCTTTCTAATGCTGTATTCAAGACA
>Ga0190284_1001498_pt1 | contig 10341 bp, 10 predicted proteins | sample 48691812_MG_FD_161668 | JGI IMG/M metagenome (GOLD analysis project Ga0190284, IMG submission 161668) | Hydrothermal vent microbial mat bacterial communities from Southern Trench, Guaymas Basin, Mexico - 4869-18-1-2_MG | ecosystem: Environmental > Aquatic > Marine > Hydrothermal vents >... | reverse complement strand
TCCGATCTAATCCTTTCACCGGCAGAAGTTTGCAGAAGCTCTGAATTTTCTTTTATTGCAGCAGATGTTTGTGGCTCTACATTAAAATCAAAGGATGCTCCAATTCTGTAAGCCCTTATCAGGCGGATCGGGTCTTTTTGAAAAACCTCTTTTGAAACCATCCGAATTTTCCTGTCAGCAATATCCTGCAAACTATTCATACAGTCGATTATTTTTCCGGAAGATAAATCCAAAGCAAGGGCATTTATGGTAAAGTCCCTATCAAAAAGATCATCCTCAATAAATGAACCACTTATGGATGATATATCGAAAATATTATTTTTCGAAACCACTCGAAATATCATTTGTCCGGGTTTTCCCATTTCAACAATCCGGCCTGATGTTTTTCCAGCAATTTTTTCTGCAAACCTTTTGGGATTTTCAATAACGGCAATATCATAATCAGCAGGCGATTTGCCAAGGAGAAGATCTCTGACGGAACCACCGACCAGATAAGCGTCTTTGACATAAGGTGTTATGTCTGATATGATATCTGATATGATAGTGGAATTGAATTGAATCATCTATTTACTATAGCACAATTTATAATAAATTGCGTAAAAAAATAGCTGAAAGCGCTTGACAGGTACGGAATTATGATATATTAATAGTGAATTAAAAGTTTTTGGCACAGGCATAAAGCCCGCTATTTGGAGAGGATGTCTAAAAAATTCTTCTAACGTAAATCACAAAACACTCATATACCTCCGCAATCACCGACTTGGACCCAGTCTATGAATTACCTTTATAAGGACGCTATATAATTATTAAAAAATGTTATTAGTATCAAATTCGACTTTATATGTCCGGGGTCGAACTAAATATTAAAACGGTGGCCGACTTGTACTTCAGGTAATGATAGACTTTCGTATTCGTTTGTCTGGTGGCAAGATATAAGAATCTGGTAGCCTTGTAAAAAGAATGAAAATAGCCTTTTTATGAGCTGTTTAGTATTGATGCTTTCGTAAAAAGTCAAAAAATGTATTTTATTCCAGAAAACCTTGGATCGTAGTCCGGGGCAGGCGCAGGAAGCGGGCAGGTAAGCGCAGATTTCGAAAAATGTCGTTTTGCAAAGGTCTCTAACATGGACTCCGGTTTTCGCCGGAGTGACGACTTTTTTCAAGACCATCAAAATTAAAAAAATCGAAAAGGAAAAGGGGTAAACGTTTAATGAACATAGTTGAACTAAAAGAAAAAACAATAAAAGAACTGAACGAAATGGCCAAAAAATATAGTATTGAAGGGGCCGCTGGAATGAGAAAGCAGGAGCTTATGTTTGCTCTGCTTCAGAGGGAGCTAGAAAAAAATGGTTTAATTTTCGGTGAAGGTACTATCGAAATTCTTCCTGACGGATTCGGGTTTTTAAGATCACCTGATTCAAATTACCTGCCCGGACCTGATGATATATATGTTTCCCCTTCACAGATACGACGTTTTAACATGAGAACGGGTGATACTGTATCGGGACAGATCAGGCAGCCAAAGGAGTCTGAAAGGTATTTTGCCTTATTAAAAGTTGAGGCTGTTAACTTCGAAGACCCGGAAATTGCAAGAGACAAGATCCTTTTTGATAACCTTACACCACTTTATCCGGAAAGAAAAATGGACATTGAGACCGATTCTGATAATTATTCCACTCGAATAATGGATCTTATGATTCCCATCGGTTTTGGTCAGAGGGGCCTTATCGTTTCGCCGCCCAGGTCAGGCAAGACAATGCTTTTGCAAAACATTGCGAACAGCATTATTGCCAGCCACAGCAATGTTGTTCCATTTGTGCTTCTAATTGATGAACGGCCTGAAGAGGTCACGGATATGAGAAGATCGGTTAATGCTGAAGTTATCAGCTCTACATTTGATGAACCTGCGGAAAGGCATGTTCAGGTCGCAGAAATGGTAATTGAGAAGGCGAAAAGGCTGGTGGAACATAAAAAGGACGTAGTTATTCTTTTAGACAGTATAACCAGACTTGCCCGTGCCCATAATTCGGTTATGCCGCCAAGTGGAAAGATACTTTCAGGAGGCGTTGATTCCAACGCTCTTCAACGTCCAAAACGTTTTTTTGGAGCAGCAAGAAATATTGAAGAAGGTGGAAGCCTTACTATTATAGCAACGGCACTTGTAGATACGGGAAGCCGTATGGACGAGGTTATTTTTGAAGAATTCAAGGGGACAGGAAACATGGAGATCCAGCTGGATCGCAGGCTTGCCGATAAACGTGTCTTTCCTGCAATTGATATTAAAAAATCGGGTACAAGGAAAGAAGAACTTCTTTTAGACGAAGAGACATTAAATCGAGTCTGGATTTTAAGAAAGCTTCTTACCTCTTTAAATCCTGTTGACAGCCTGGAATTTATGCTTGAAAAAATGAGCGGGACAAAAGATAATAAAAGTTTTTTAAATGCTATGAACGCATAATTCTATTCAAGCATAAAACTTGATCCTTTAGGATTGGATAAAGGCTAAGGGTTATGTAAAATATAAAAAATCCGAAACACGAAATTCGAAATACGAAACAAATCCGAATATTCAAATGACCGAAACAAAAGCTATCGATTTTAGCCATTCAAGATTGCAATCAAATGAGGAAGAAAAATAAAAAACGAATTAAATTCCTTAGCGTTTCTAATTTTAAATTTTGGTCATTTGAGTTTGTTTCGACATTCGATATTCGAATTTCGTATTTTTGTATCGGTCTTTGAATTCAAAAGACCTTTTTAAGAGTTAACAAAAGCATGGTCCTTTGGGCCAAAATATTTAAAAACAGGGGGTTAAAATACAATGAAGAAGGATATTCATCCTGATTATGCTGAAACAACCATAACATGCGCATGTGGAAATGTAGTAGAGGTTGGCTCAACAAAGTCGGATATTCGAGTTGAAATCTGTTCAAAATGTCATCCATTTTTTACAGGGAAGCAGAAGCTTATTGATACTGCAGGACGGATAGAACGTTTTCGCAGGAAATACGAAAAATTCCAAAAAAAAGAAGAAGCAAGTAAATAAGCTGGGAAGCTGGAAGGTCGGGAAGCTGGGAAGCCTGTCTTTTAGCCTCCTAACTTCCTTGCCTCCCAGCCTATATGGGAATTTAGTAATTAATGTTTGAAAAGTTAAAAGGGGTTGAAAAGCGCTTTTCAGAAATCGAAGAGTTTTTAAGTGATCCTGATATTATTAAAGATCGAGAAGCATACCAGAAGTACGTTTGTGAGCATGCAGAACTTAGCAAAGTTGTTACAGTTTTCAGGACATACAATCAGGTTCTGGAAGACTTGGATGAAAGCACGGAACTGCTGACGGATGGAGATTCCGATATAAAAGATCTTGCCAAAGAAGAAATAGCTTCCCTTACTCAAAAAAAAGAGAGTCTTGAAGAAAATTTAAAAAAACTCCTGGTTCCCAAAGATCCAAATGATGAAAGAAACGTTATCATTGAAATCCGTGCCGGAACGGGCGGAGATGAAGCAGCTTTGTTTGGCGGAGATCTTTTCAGAATGTACAGCAAATATGCGGAAAACAGAAACTGGAAAGTTGAAGTGCTGTCTCATCATGAAACCGGTGTCGGCGGTTTCAAGGAAATTATTGCAATGGTACACGGCAAAGGGGCGTACAGTGCTTTAAAGTTTGAAAGCGGTACTCACCGTGTACAGAGGGTGCCGACAACGGAAACACAGGGCAGAATACATACATCCGCCGTAACTGTTGCAGTTTTACCTGAGGCCGAAGATGTCGAACTTCAGATTGACCAGAGTGAAATTAAAGTAGATGTATATCGGGCAACCGGTCCAGGCGGACAGAGTGTAAATACAACGGATTCAGCGGTGCGTATTACCCATCTGCCTACAGGCCTTGTGGTGACATGCCAGGATGAAAAATCACAACTTAAAAACAAAAACAAGGCGATGAAGGTTTTGCGAGCCCGTCTTCTTGATGCGATGATTCAAAAGCAAAATGAAGAAAGATCTCAAGAGAGGAAAAGCCAGATTGGAAGCGGGGACAGGAGCGAAAGAATCAGAACCTATAACTTTCCCCAGGGAAGAGTAACTGACCATCGAGTTGGTCTTACTCTTTATAAACTTGAAGATATTCTGCAAGGCAACATAAATGAAATAATTGAAGGACTTACAACGCATTACCAGGCCAAGGCCATGCAGAATGCATAATCAGCCTGATTCCAGTAGTAATGAATGGACGATACTTAAAGTTCTCAAGTGGACCACATCTTATTTTAAATCCCGCAGCATAGAAAGTCCCAGGTCCAGCACTGAAATACTGCTGGCCCATACACTGGATATAAACCGGATAGATCTGTATCTGCAATATGATCAGCCGCTTAACAGTAATGAACTAGAGAAATTCAAAGCCCTGATTAAAAGGAGAGCCGTACGAGAGCCGGTTGCTTATATTACAGGCATTAAGGAGTTCTGGTCTTTAGAGCTTGTTGTTACAAAAGATGTACTGATACCGAGGCCTGATACCGAATGTCTTGTTGAGGCGTCTCTTTCTCTTTTGTCAGCAGCTTCCGCCGGTAATTCTGATTTAAAGCCGATGCATATACTCGACCTGGGCACCGGATCAGGGGCGATAGTTCTTGCTCTTGCCAAAGAGCAGCCGATGCATTTTTATTTCGCTTCGGACTGCAATATAGAAATAATTAAGGTGGCAAAAAAGAATGCAAAGAAAAACAATCTTGATGAGAAAGTTTTATTTTTTACCGGCGACTGGTTATCACCCTTAAATGACGGGAAGATTTCTTTTGACATGATTATATCAAATCCGCCTTATATCAGGACAGGAGATATTGCCGGGCTTCAGCCGGAAATTTACGAATATGAACCCCGCATAGCTATTGACGGGGAAGAAGATGGTCTAAGCAGCCTGAAACATATTATCAATTCTGCTCACACCCTTTTAAAACGATACGGAACGTTGTTTCTTGAGATAGGACATGGCCAGAGAAACGCTGTGAGCAGGATTATTGAAAACTGTGGTAAATATGAAAATATTGTTTTTTCAAAAGATTATAGCCGATATTACCGTGTTGTTCAGATGAGTAAAAAATAAATAAATGTTGCCAATACGTTTATAGTTTGTTAAGCACAGTGAATTTTTTATAACTCACACGTCTTTGGACCTTTTTCCCGGTGCTTTATAAAGATGAGACCTTTGAAAAATGGTAATTTTTATTCGAGTTCAAGGAAGGCGACCAAATTTTAAATCCGGTTCAACCACAGGAATATATTGAATATTTCGAGGATTGAAATTTGAACCTGACGCAGAAATCGGGCAAAAAGTGCCGTTTTGCAAAGGTCTCAAGATGAAGTCGGAAAAAGGAGAGATAAAGGCGGTGGAAAAACCATGAAAAGAAGGGAGAGAGTAATGGCTTATGTAACAATGAAAGAACTCCTTGAAGCGGGAGTGCATTTTGGTCATCAGACCAAACGCTGGAACCCAAAGATGAAACCTTATATCTTCGGGGCGAGGAACGGTATTTATATTATTGATCTGCAAAAAACCGTTCGAATGTTTAAGAATGTTTATGATTTTGTTGTCGATACGGTTGCAGGCGGCAAGCCTGTGCTTTTTGTCGGCACCAAGAAGCAGGCCAGAGAATCTATTTATGAAGAGGCTAATCGATGCGAGATGTTTTACGTGCATAACAGATGGCTGGGAGGAATGCTGACAAATTTTCAGACCATTAAACAAAGTATAGATCGCCTTAACTATCTTAACAATATCATTAATGACGGTTCAATTGAACTTTTTCCAAAAAAGGAGAGGCTGAAACTCGAAAAGGAACGAGTGAAGCTTGACAACAATCTTGGTGGAATTAGAACCATGGCCGGGCTTCCGGGAGCAATATTTGTGGTTGATCCCAGAAAAGAGGCTATTGCCGTCAGGGAAGGGAAAAGACTCAATATACCAATTATTGCCATTGTTGATACGAATTGTGATCCTGATGAAATTGATTATATAATCCCAGGCAATGATGATGCAATAAGGGCAATAAGACTGATTTCGTCTAGAATTGCTGAGGCCTGCATTGAAGGGAAAGAGCGGCTGGCCGAAAAACAGCAGGCTGATGCAGATAAGGAAGTAGAAGAAAAAACAGAGATTTCCACTGTTGGTGCCGAACTGAAACCAGGGGAAAGAAAAGTTATTTCTGACGGTTCAGATGGTCCTGTAATAGAGATAATAAAAAGGACAACACCGGAAGAGCCGCCGCCGGAAGAGTCGACAAAAGATCCGAAAGAAACCGAAAGCGAAAAACGTAAGGAAAATACTAAAGAAGATAGTCTCGTAAAAAATAACTCTGATGGCTAAGTAGAAAGTTCCATATACAAGGCGCAGCGGTTTTTCAGGGACGAGGCAATACGTGTAGTATGCCGAGTGTCTGAAAAACCGCTGCAACGCAGTAGATGGGACTTTTTACGACGCCATCAAAGAAGAAACAACAGGAGAATGAAGATGACAACGATTAGTGCGGAAATGGTAAAACAACTCCGGGAAAAGACCGGGGCAGGAATAATGGATTGCAAACAGGCACTTTCAGAGTGTGACATCGATATAGATAAGGCAGTTGATTTTTTAAGAAAAAAAGGATTAGCAACAGCTGCAAAAAGAGCCGGAAGGGCTATGACGGAAGGGATTATCCACTCCTATATTCATATGGGTGGAAAATTAGGTGTGCTGGTGGAAATCGGCTGTGAGACGGATTTTGTAGCAAAAAATGAAGATTTTCACGAATTTGCGAAAAATATTGCTATGCACATTGCTGCTGCGAATCCCCTGGGAATCAACGTTGAAGATGTGCCCGAGGATGTAATCAACAAGGAAAGGGATATCTATCGCGCCCAGGCACTTGAAATGGGAAAACCGGAAAATATGATAGACAAGATAGCAGAAGGTAAACTTAATAAATTTATAAAGGAAAGCTGTCTGTTAAACCAGGCTTATGTTCGTGATCCCAAAATTGCGATTGCAGATCTTTTAAATGAATTAATAGCAAAAATTGGCGAGAATATTATAATTAAGCGTTTTGCAAGATTTCAGACAGGAGAATCTTAATAATTGCAACTTTCTCGATATAAAAAAGTATTGGTAAAGATAAGCGGTGAAGCGCTGATGGGTGAGCAAGACTACGGAATTAGCCCTGATATGTTAATGTACGTGGCCAAAGAAGTACGTTCGATATTTGATCTTGGAGTTCAGCTTGCAATTGTTGTAGGTGGTGGTAATATTTTCAGGGGGGTTGCAGCAAGTTCATTTGGTATGGATAGAGCTTCCGCAGATAATATGGGGATGCTGGCAACGGTGATAAACAGCCTGGCACTGCAAAGTACTCTGGAAAAAATGGGAATTCAAACACGCACACAGACCGCAATATCCATGCATGAGGTGGCCGAGCCATTTATTCGTCGCAGAGCCGTCCGACATCTTGAGAAAGGGCGTGTGGTTATTTTTGCTGCGGGCACAGGAAATCCCTATTTTACAACAGATACGGCAGCTGTTTTAAGAGCCCAGGAGATTCACGCAGAACTGCTTTTAAAGGCTACAAAAGTGGACGGCCTTTATGATTCTGATCCTGCTGTAAACCGCGAGGCAAAGATGATAAAGGAAATTACATATATGGAAGTCTTGGAAAGGCAGCTTAAAGTTATGGATATGACTGCAATTTCTCTGGCAATGGATAATAATCTTCCATTGGCTGTTTTTAATCTGAAACAGAAGGGAAATTTGCGCAAAGTTATCTGCGGCGAAGAAGTAGGCACGATGATAAATAGCTAAGAAGAGTTGCTGGTTGCTCGATACTGGATACTCGTTTCTTGTTGCAGGCTTGCCGAGCGTAGTCGAAGGCGAAGCCTGGTTGCGGATTGCACGTACGTGTATAAAACTACTCAACGACTTAACAAGGTTTGAATAAAGAGGGAAATGCCATGATTGAATCAATATACCAGGAAACAAAGGATAATATGGGCAAGACGATAAACGCGCTGAAAAATGAACTTAATAAAGTGCGTACCGGCCGAGCTTCTTTGACAATTTTAGACGGAATACGAGTTGATTATTATGGCACACTGACTCCTTTAAACCAGATGGCAACTCTTGCTGTCCCTGAGAGCCGATTGATTAGTATTCAACCATGGGATGTATCTGTTATCAAAGAAACTGAAAAGGCTATATTAAAATCGGATTTGGGTCTTACGCCATCTAATGATGGTAAAATTATCCGCATATCGATTCCTCCTCTTACGGAAGAAAGACGGAAAGAACTTGTAAAAGTCATAAATAAAATAAGCGAAGATCATAAAATTGCTGTACGTAATATACGGCGCGATTCAAACGAACTTTTAAAAGGCCTGAAAAAGGATGGTGATATTTCGGAAGACGATGGGTTCAATGCCCAAGACCAAGTCCAGAAAATTACGGACGAACATATCAAGTTAATTGACGATGTAAATAAAGATAAAGAGAAAGAGATCCTTGAATTCTAACAAACCTTCCTCTATCCACACAGATCTTGATATTGCAAAGCTACCCTCACATGTTGCCATTATTATGGATGGAAACGGACGCTGGGCAAAAAAACGTCTGCTTAACCGGATTAAAGGACATGAAAAGGGCGTAAAAACGGTTCGGACGGTTGTTAGAGCTTCCAGGGAAATTGGAATAGCCCACCTTACACTGTATGCTTTTTCTACTGAAAACTGGCAACGACCAAAAAACGAGGTCAATGCCCTTATGGCCCTCCTGGTAAAATTTCTTAAGTCAGAAAAGAAAGATATGATGAATAAGAATATTCGGCTTAATGCTATCGGGCAGATAGAACGATTGCACGAAGATGTTCAGCAGGAGCTGGATAAAATAATGGTACTGACAAAAAAAAATAGTGGAATGCAGTTAAATCTTGCACTTAGCTATGGCGGACGCTGGGAAATTGTACAAATGGTCCGCCGGATTGCCCTGAAAGTAAAAGACGGTCAGATAGATGCTGATTTGATAACCCCTGAAATAATATCAAAGCATCTTTGTACGGATTCAATTCCTGACCCTGATTTACTGATACGTACAAGCGGAGAAATGCGTATAAGCAATTTTCTGCTGTGGCAAATTGCCTATACGGAAATCTATGTTACCGATACATTGTGGCCGGACTTTACGGAAGATGAATATTTATCTATTATCAAAACCTACCAGAAGCGTGAACGTCGATTCGGCGGGGTAGGGGCATGATGCAATTAAAACGCTGGATAACAGGAATTATTGCACTTCCCTTTCTTATTTTTTTTATTGCCAAAGGAGGTGCTTATTTTGTCGTTTTGATCGGAGTCGTATGCCTGCTGTCAATGTGGGAATATTTCCGTATTGTTTCAGATGCAAAAGGAAAGGTTGTATCTGTTATTATGATTGTCGGAGTTTTGGTCGGAGCCTTGATTATTCTCGCCGCTTCACGCAGCGCTTTTAATCTTATTTCAGGAATTATTGCATTAAACATGATTATTTGTGGCCTGATTTCCATTCCGCAATATAAAACAAATCCTCTTGTACTTGAAACAATGAAAAAGCAGGTTCAGGGAGTTATCTATATTCCGCTTTTGCTTTCTTTCCTGGTTCTTATACGAAATCAGACAGACGGTATGATTTGGATATTCCTTATTTTGGCTGTAATATTTGCCGGAGACACAAGTGCATATTATTTTGGCTCTTACCTTGGGCGGCATAAGCTTTGTCCGGCTGTGAGCCCGGGAAAGACAATAGAAGGTTCAATCGGAGGACTTGCAGCAAATCTGCTTATCGGCTCAGTTGTGAAGTTATTTTTCCTTCCCGAACTGCCATGGGCACAGAGCCTTTTCTTATTTGTTGTAATGGGAGTTGCAGGGCAGGCTGGTGATTTGTTTGAATCTATGCTGAAGCGGTCATCTAAAGTAAAGGATTCAGGCGGTCTGCTTCCAGGCCATGGCGGTTTTCTGGATCGTATTGATGCACTCTTATTCGCAGCTCCTGTTGCCTATTTATTTAAAAATTACATTATTTAATTGATGATCGGCAATCGACAATCAACAATAATAAATCCAATGAAAAACCTTTCCATACTCGGCTCTACCGGTTCTATCGGCCAGAATGCTATAAAGATTGTAGAACAATTTCCTGAGCGGTTTAAAATTAAAGCCCTTGCAGCAAAAAACAACATTGCCCTGCTTGCCCGACAGATTGATTTATTCACTCCTGAGCTTGCCGTTGTTTTTGATGAAAAAAATGCTGCCGGGCTGAAAAAATTTTTGTCTGCCGGGACAGGAGTTGAGA
>Ga0190284_1001497_pt1 | contig 10345 bp, 7 predicted proteins | sample 48691812_MG_FD_161668 | JGI IMG/M metagenome (GOLD analysis project Ga0190284, IMG submission 161668) | Hydrothermal vent microbial mat bacterial communities from Southern Trench, Guaymas Basin, Mexico - 4869-18-1-2_MG | ecosystem: Environmental > Aquatic > Marine > Hydrothermal vents > Microbial... | reverse complement strand
CACCCTGACCGAACCGAGGCTGGGCGGCGAAGTTTATAACCTTGAATATTATGTGAAAAAGGCAAAAGAGCTTGAGGCTATGGGAGCGGACAGCATCTGCGTCAAAGATATGGCCGGCCTGATCGCTCCGTATGACGCGTATGCGATCATCAAGGCGTTGAAGGCGACCGTGAAACCGCCGATTCATCTGCACAGCCACTTTACCTCCGGCATGTCTGCGATGTCGCATCTCAAGGCCATCGAGGCAGGCGTGGATATTATTGACACCTGCATGTCACCGTATGCGTACCGCACCTCCCACGCGGCCATTGAGCCGCTGGTGATGACTCTGATCGGGACGAACCGGGACACCGGCTTTGATATTAAGCATCTCGCAAAGATCAACGAAGTCCTTGAAAAAGAGGTGATGCCGAAATACAGGCATCTTCTGGATGACACAAAGATGTCCATCATTGACATCAACGTACTGCTCCATCAGACCCCGGGCGGAATGCTCTCGAACCTGGTCAACCAGCTCAGGGAGATGGATGCTCTGGATAAGATTGACGAGGTATATAAGGAACTTCCCAGAGTCAGAAAGGAACTGGGCCAGATTCCTCTGGTCACGCCCACCAGCCAGATTGTCGGCATCCAGACCGTCAACAATGTGCTTTTTGATGACGAGAATGAGCGGTACAAGATGCTCACCGCCCAGGTCAAAGACTTGTGCTACGGCCTGTACGGAAAGACTGCGATTCCCATTGATCCCGAAATCCAGAAAAAAGCCCTCAAAGGCTACGCGAGGGGAGAAGAGCCTATCACATGCAGGCCGGCTGAAGTGCTGGAGCCTGAACTGGAAAAGGCCAAGGAAGATGTCAAGGGGCTTGCCGCGGACTTGGATGATGAAATCATTTACGCGATCTATCCGGTCACCGGCAAACGATTTCTGAAATGGAAATATGGCAAGGAGGACGTGCCTGACGAAGTGAAGCCCAAGACACTGGAACAGGCAAAGGCTGAACAAGAGGTGATCCGAAAGGCAAAGGCCGGCCTGCTCGTTGAAAAGTCGGAAAAAGAAGCACCCCCCAAAGGCGAGAGCCTCCGCACATTTAACGTATTTGTCGAGGATGATTATTTTGAGGTCGGCGTGGAAGAAGTTGGCGGGACACCGCTGATAAATTATGTGCAGCAAATGCAGGCCCAGATGCCGGCCGCACCTATGGCCGCACCTATGGCCGCACCTATGGCCGCACCCATGGCGATGCCTGCGGCACCTGCCGCAGTTGCGTCGCCTAAACCTGCCCCTGCCGCACCGTCCGAACCTGCGGCCAAACCTGAACCTGAGGTAGCTGAAACACCTGCGGATGGCACGACGCTTACAGCACCAATGCCCGGCATGATTGTCAAGTATGAGAAACAGGTCGGCGATTCCGTAAGCGAAGGCGAGACCGTTGTTGTTCTGGAAGCCATGAAGATGGAAAATGCCCTTCCCGCACCGGTAAACGGCACTGTCAAGGCGATCAATTACGGCAACGGCGATTCCGTGGCAAAAGGTGATGTGCTTTGTGTCATCGGATAGTTTGAAATTGGATGTTTGATGTTTGATGTTTGATGTTTGATACTCGATGTTTGATGTTTGATACTGGCAGTTTGAGAGCCGCATCAAACATCAAACATCAACATCAAGCATCAAGCATCAAATTAAGGAGAGAATATGAAAATTCATGAATATCAGGCAAAGGAATTATTTAAAAAGTACAATATTCCCATACCCGAGGGCGGGGTCGCTTTTACGCCTGACGAGGCTGATGCGGTCGCGGGAAAACTCGGGGGCTTTCCGGTGATTGTGAAAGCCCAGATACATGCGGGTGGCCGGGGAAAGGGTGGCGGCGTGAAGCTCGCCCAATCCTCGGACGAGGTGAAAAACATTGCCGGCGAGATACTCGGCATGAATCTCGTCACCCACCAGACAGGCCCGGAAGGCAGACTTGTCAAGAAGCTCCTGGTGGAACAGGGACTCAACATTGAAAAAGAGCTTTATCTGAGCATCATTACGGATCGGGAAACAGCCAAGAATGTGATTATGGCCAGTGAGGCCGGCGGAATGGATATCGAAGAGGTCGCCGCAAAAACTCCTGAGAAGATCATCAAGGTCTTTGTTGACCCGCTGCTGGGGATTCAGCCCTATCACTGCCGGGAAACCGCATTTGGCCTGAATCTGTCACCCGCGGCCATGAAGTTGTTTCATCCCATGCTCAGAAACCTTTATAATCTGTTTGCCGACTATGACTGCTCCCTGCTGGAGATCAATCCCCTTGTGATTACAGCAGAACAGACAGTGATCGCTCTGGATGCGAAGGTCAATTTTGATGACAGTGCCCTGTTCCGTCATAAGGACATTATGGAATACCGGGATGTTGACGAGGAAGATCCCCTGGAGGTCGAGGCGTCAAAATATAACCTCAACTATATTAATCTGGACGGGAATGTCGGGAATATGGTCAACGGTGCCGGGCTGGCCATGGCCACCATGGACATTATCAAGTTCGCAGGTGCGGAACCCGCAAATTTTTTGGATGTAGGGGGCGGAGCCAATGCGGAGATGGTTGAGAACGGTTTCAGGATTATCCTCAGCGACAAAAATGTAAAGGGGATTCTGATTAATATTTTTGGCGGAATACTGCGTTGCGACGTGCTGGCCGAAGGCGTTGTTCAGGCGGCGAAAAAAGCAGATATCAATGTCCCTGTGGTTGTCCGCATGGAAGGCACCAATGTTGAGAAAGGTCGTCAGATTCTTGCCGATTCCGGCCTGAATCTCACCACCGCGGTGGATTTGAAGGACGCGGCGCAAAAGGTTGCAGAAATTGTTAATTGAGAATTGTCCTGCTGTCCGTTGTCATTGCGTCTTGGCACTGACAACTGACAACCGACTTACATAAAGGGGAGTAAAAAGTGAGTATATTTGTTGATAAAAATACGCGCTTGGTGGTTCAAGGAATCACAGGCAAAGAAGGACAGTTTCACACCCGCCAATGCGTTGCCTACGGGACAAATGTTGTAGCGGGGGTGACCCCGGGAAAAGCTGGCCAGAAAATGGACGACGTCCCGGTTTTTAATTCAGTAAAGGACGCGGTGAAAGAAGCCGGTGCCAATTGCAGCATGATATTTGTGCCGCCGCCTTTTGCAGCAGATGCGATAATGGAATCGGTGGACGCGGGGATTGATCTTATTGTTGCCATCACCGAAGGAATTCCGGTCATGGACATGATGAAGGTCAAGAACTATATGACTGACAAGTCCTCACGTCTTATCGGGCCGAACTGTCCCGGCATCATCACCCCCGGGGAGTGTAAAATCGGCATTATGCCGGGACCGACACATAAACCCGGTGGGCCCATCGGCGTGGTTTCCCGCTCCGGGACCCTGACTTATGAGGTTGTTCATCAGTTGACCATGCAGGGGATCGGACAGACCACCTGCATCGGCATCGGCGGCGATCCGGTGAACGGCACTAACTTCATTGACTGCTTAGATGCCTTTGAAAAAGATGCGGAGACCAAGGGCATTGTCATGGTCGGAGAAATCGGCGGGAACGCGGAAGAAGAAGCAGCCGCGTTTATTAAAGAGAAAATGACAAAACCGGTGGTTGGATTTATCGCAGGTCTGACTGCGCCTCCGGGGAGAAGAATGGGACATGCCGGAGCAATCATCAGCGGCGGGAGTGGCACGGGCCAGGGAAAAGTCACCGCGATGAAAGAATGCGGCATCCATGTCTGTGAAAATCTTGGTACGCTTGGGGAATTGTGCGCCAAGGTGCTTGTATAGGAAATATATGGCTGTAAGCTGTGATTCCAAGTTTTAAGCTGTCATTTCACAGCTTACAGGCGTATGAAGCACCTGCTACACGGATTAATGATTTTCTGATTATAACGCTTTTAAGGGAGGCTGAAATCAGCCCTGCATCGCACCTTTTTAACCACAAAGGCCACAAAAGGGGCACAAAGCTTAAACCTGCACGTTCGGCCGGATCTGTCTGTAGGTGCGGGAGCCTCCCCTGAATCCGTTATAATCAGATGATTTTATTGATGGTAATTTTCGGGATGAAATCCGGCAGGAGCATCTGAATCAAAATTATGAAACGCTGAACCCTGCCAGGCTCGGCTCGGATTGCCAAATCCAAACCATCTGCCGGATTTGGCAATCCGGTTGAATCAAAATCCGAATCTGCTCGGCAGGAGCAGGGAACAGGGAAGTTATTTGGTCACAGTTTCTTAATTAAGGAGAACAAATTGGGAAAAAATACAACATCTGTTGAAATAAACACCGACATAAAGGAAAAAAAGCTCTGGCCTTATGGTGAGGCGAATAAGTTGTTAAAACGCTATGATTACAGTCCGGATCACATTTATACTTTTGAAACCGGGTTCGGCCCTTCAGGATTTCCTCATATTGGCACATTTGGTGAGGTTGTAAGGACTGAATTCATTATCAATGCGCTCAAGGAGGCCGGATTCAAAACAAAACTGATTGTTTTTTCAGATGATCTGGACGGGCTTCGCAAAGTTCCTGAAGACATGCCGGATTGGCTTGGAGAGCATCTTGGAAAACCTGTGTCGTCAATTCCTGATCCTTTTGGAGAATGCGAGTCCTTTTCTGAACACATGAATGAAAAACTCAGGCAGATGCTTGACTGGATGGAAATGGACTATGAGTTCAGAACATCAAGAGAGAGCTACGAAAACGGAGATTTTGATGAAGCCATCAAGATATTGCTGCGTAACTACAATACGCTTGAGAAAATAATAGCCCCGACTTTGTCCAAAGAAACCTTGCAGGACTGGTATCCGTTTTTTCCGATATGTGAAAAATGCGGAAGTGTTCTGACGACCATGGTTAAAGATGTCAATGCCGAAGGTGACACAGTTCAATACTCATGCACGAAAACACACGGAGTGCTTCACGGCTGCGGGTTTGAAGGCTCTCAGACCGCGCTTAAAGGTCATGGCAAAATGACATGGCGCGTGGACTGGCCCATGAGGTGGTACGCGCTGGGCATTGATTATGAACTGTACGGCAAGGATTTAATTGAGTCGTTTAAGATCGGCAGACGGATTATGAATCAGATATTCCGCACCAAAGACCCTGAAAATATGTTCTATGAAATGTTTCTGGATGAGGGCGGAGCAAAAATTTCAAAATCAAAAGGCAAGGGGCTTACTGTTGAAGAATGGCTGAAGTATGGCACAACCGAATCCCTTTATCTGCTGATGTACAGGCGTCCCAGGAAGGCCAAAGAACTGTCATTCAATATTATCCCGTCTTATGTGGATGATGTGATCTCGCTTTCCTCAGGCTATCACAGCAAGACAGATGTGAAAGAGCATGAATTTGAATTCATTACACGGTTTCATGCAAAAGAGACGGCTTTTCCAAATATCAGTTATATGCTGATATGCAACCTGATGACCGCTCTCAAATCAGGTGACAGCAAACTGATAAAAAATTATCTGTCCCAGCAAAAGGATTTGACGAATGAAGACCTTGAAAGTGACTTTTTAAGCGGCATGATTGAGAAAGCCGGAAAGTTCCATAATGATTTTATCTCTGCCAAGAAACATGATATTGCTTTTTCTGATGAGGATATTTTTCTTTTGGGGCAGTTTGTGGGACTGCTTTATACGGAACTGTCGGCAGAGGAGATTCATAACGCTGTTTATACCATCGCACGGCAAAATGACAGAAACCCCAAAGACTTCTTCAGAATCATATATCTTGTTTTTATCGGACAGGACAGGGGCCCGAGAATAGGCTCTTTTGTCAAAATGATCGGTCAGGAAAAAAGTGTTGAAATTATAACCGGTGCGATCAGGGCGTTCTTTGATGAGAAGAACCGGACTGAGATGGAAGCTTAATCCCATTTATAAAAATAACCCGTCATAAGCTGCCATTCCTGCGGAAGCAGGAATCCAGCAGGCGCACTCTCATTTTATCGGGAATGAGATGACGGGTTGTTTTTTGATTATGCACTTAATTTTAATTTAGCTCAAGAGACATTGTTTAAAAAGGATTATTGGGAGAATACAGCTATGACAAATGACAAATATAAATTTGCTCAGGGCATTGATGAAGAGGAGACTTTAAGTGATGAATCTATAAAACAACCTTACGATCCAAGTAGGATTCAGGTTGACCCCAAACCGATGACTGTATTTCAGGTGATGCGAAAGATAGAAAAAAAAGAAATCAACCTTCAACCTGATTTCCAGCGTAATATCGTATGGGATGAGATACGTCAGAGCAGACTTATAGAATCCATACTGATACGGATCCCTCTGCCTGCGTTTTATCTGGATGCCACAAACGATGATAAGTGGATGGTGGTTGACGGACTTCAGCGTCTGACAACTTTGGATCGTTTTATCAATAAAAAAGAGCTTCGCTTAAAAAATCTTGAATTCTTAGGTGATCGAGTAAATGATGAGGGAGAAAAAATTTTTGATGAAAAAGGTTTTGATGAACTTCCTCGTAACTTTCAACGGGTTATTGAAGAAGCTTATTTGCACTTATATGTGATAAAGCCGGATACCCCTGCTGAGGCAAAATTTTCCATTTTCTATCGTATCAATACAGGCGGAATGGTATTGTCGGCACAGGAAATTCGCCATTGTCTGTTTCAGGGAAGGGCGACAACGCTGCTCAAAGAATTGGCTGAGTCAGATGAATTTGTGGACGCGACCACCGGTTCCATTAACACCAAGAGAATGGATGATCGGGAATGTGTACTCCGCTATTGTGCATTTCACCTTATGGGTTATAAACGATATCGAAGACCAGATCTTAATCATTTTTTAAACAAAGCAATGGCTATAATTAACAAAATGAAGCAGAAACGTGCTTCAAAGCTTGAATCTGAATTCAAAAAATCAATGGAAATTTCAGAAAAAATTTTTGAAGAAGATGCCTTTCGTAAAATGTTTGAAAGGAATGGGCGAAAAAGCCCCATTAACAAGGCTTTGTTTGAGGTATGGTCTGTGTGTTTGGAGCAATTTGATGAGGATGAACTTTCAGATAATAAAGAAAAGATCATTAACGGCTTTATAAATGCAATGAATAAAGATGATGAATATGTAGCATCAGTTAGCCAAGGCACCGGCGGTGTAAAAAGAGTTCATAAGCGTTTTAAAACTACACTCGAAATTATCAAAGGAGCTATCTCATGATCTCCAATTTAAGAATTGAACGATTTAAATGTTTTGAGGATGTGAATATAACCTTCGGCAAAATAACCCTTTTCGCAGGAATTAACGGAACCGGAAAGTCAACGGTTATTCAGGCATTGCTACTTCTAAGGCAGGCTTATGTCACAGGAGCTTTGAGGGAGAACAGACTTCCTCTGAATGGCGATATAGTCAAAATTGGCACAGCCAAAGATGCCCTGTATTACGGCAGTCAGGATGATTCTGTTGCTTTCACTGCAAATTTTAGCGAAAAACCGGAGCAGTCATTCCGCTGGTTCTTTAACTATGAAAAGGAAAATCCTGACAAATATTTTATGGAAGGCATTTCTCCGAACATGGATTTGCCCTCATCAGGAATTTTTGGACCGAGATTTTTTTATCTTATGGCTGAACGTCTGGGACCCCGACTGACCTATCCGATGACAGAATTATCATATAAGGAAATGCATGTTGGCTTTCAAGGGGAATATACAGCGCATTGTCTGGCCAAGTTCGGAGATGATCCTATCCCCAATTCAGACCTTGCATTAAAAACAGATGAAGGGATCATCAATTCCTCCCTTGGACATCAGACCCAGCTTTGGATGCGGCAGGTCACACCTTATGTCATGTTTAATACCGAATCTGTAACTCAGACGGATTGGGTAAAACTGGGCATTAAGGTTTATGGTGAACAGACGGATTATATGCGTCCCACTAATTTGGGATTTGGTATTTCTTATACGCTTCCTGTCATTGTAGCGGCTCTCATGGCAGAACCGGGAACCATACTGATTATTGAAAACCCGGAAGCCCATCTGCATCCTGCGGGCCAGTCGAGGCTTGCTCAGTTTCTTGCAAAAGTCGCAGAAAACGGGGTCCAGGTTGTTCTGGAGACTCATAGCGATCACATTCTTAACGGCCTTCGCGTCGCGGTAAAGAAAGGCATGATCAATAATCCTGATGATATGAAAATGCAGTTCTTCTCCCGTGGCAAAACATTGGGAAGCAATATCGTGAAGAAGCCTCGAATTTTCAAAGATGGTGGCATAGATCATTGGCCGCTAGGATTTTTTGATCAATTTGAACTGGATTTGGAGGAGTTGTTCTGATGTATGTTCTGATAAATGAGTTGTCTTTTCAGGCACAGGGCCGTGATCGTAATCACGCTCACCAATTAATGGATGAGTTGGTTTCAGTGATCAAATCACTTAAAATCCTTCAGAAAGAAGACCCTGTATGCACTTCGGAGAGACTGTGGGAAAAGAAGATTGCTTCAGAATACGATGTCTTTCAATGGCTTAATAAAATCAGCAAGAATCAAAATCAACTGCGCTGGTTTTGGACAGTTATTCGGAAGGGGCCGCATATTGAAACTCTTTTAGATGATTATCATGAATGCCAGTTTCAAGATGAGGATGTGAGTTACAGTTCTCTGGCAGGAGCGTTCTTTTTTGACGGAATATTGACAAGTCTGCAAAATTCTGACCGGTATGACTCGGAACGAATTTGTCTTAGGTGTCAAGGGGAAGGAGAACCTGAAAAATCTAAAATTATCAATGTTTTCAATGCTGAACAGGCGGCTGATGTTATTGAAGAACTGACAAAGGGGATATATCAGGATATCTCATCATGGAATGATTTATGGACACAGAAAGATGTTTTATTTCCGGAACTTTCATTTTGCGAATGTGTTCAAAAACAGTTGGATAGACTTGATCTTTCGCCGATAAATGTAAAGATAATTCAGGAACATTTATCTAAAATGAATGAATACAGTCAGAAAATAAGCGACGATGAGAAAATTTTGCCTGATTATCAAGAAATGGGACTTGAAGCGACGAAAGAAAGCAAGGTTACGCTTAAACATTATGGCTATCAAAGAGAATTTATCTGTCCAGATGGAGAAAAGAGAATATTTGAATGGCATAGCAAACAAAAAAGGCAGAATTTGAGAATTCACTTCTACCCTCCAAATGACAATAATAAACAATTCCTTATCGGCTATATTGGCCCGCATTTGGATACATACAAGTATCATTGAAAGTGTGCCTCACTTTTTTTACAGAAACACTTGTCGCCTCCGACTCAGACATCGGAGACATCATCGGAGGAACCATCATAGATGCAGGCAGCGCAGCGAAACCCACCTTTTGTACAGATGGTTGGTTCCGCTTCGCTTCACCCACCCTACGTTCTAATCTTAAAACGGACGGTTATGGCAGAAAAACAACCTATTATCCAAGTAAAAAATTTTGTTGCCCAGTACGGCGATGCCCGCATCATTGACAATATCAGCTTTGATGTGTATAAGGGGGAAGTATTCGTCATCTTAGGAGGCAGCGGGTGCGGGAAAAGCACGCTGCTCAGGCATCTGATCGGACTGAACAAACCCTTTTCAGGCAAAGTTTTCATTGACGGGAATGATATCGGATCATGCGATGATGAGATGTTTCATCATACCTTACGGAAAATAGGGGTACTGTTTCAGAGCGGTGCGCTCATCGGTTCCATGACCCTTGGAGAAAATGTCACACTTCCCCTTGCAGAATATTCCGGTCTTCCCAAGAGTGCCATTGCCAATCTTGTCAGGATGAAACTGGGGATGGTCGGGCTTGGAGATTATGTACATCATCTGCCCGCTGAAATCAGCGGCGGAATGAAAAAAAGGGCCGGGCTTGCAAGGGCATTGGCCCTGAATCCCAAAATCCTGTTCTTAGATGAGCCTTCCGCAGGGCTGGACCCTGTCACATCCGCAGAAATTGACGAGCTTATCCTGAAAATCAATAAGGCTGTTGGCACAACAATGGTCATTGTCACTCATGAACTCGCGAGCATCTTCACCGTTGCCCAGCGGGTCATCATGCTGGATAAAAGTACAAAGGGAATCATTGCCGAGGGAGACCCCAGGCACCTTAAAGAAAACAGTGAGAATGCTTTTGTCAGGCAGTTTTTCAACAGGCGAGGGTGAGTTGTAGGGTGGGTGGAGGATTCCGATTTTTTACGCAGTAAAAAACGGAATCTGCAACCCACCTTGACTTTTGTCAGGCAGTTTTTCAACAGGCGAAGGTGAGTTGTAGGGTGGGTGGAGGATTCCGATTTTTTACGCAGTAAAAAACGGAATCTGCAACCCACCTTGACTTTTGTCA
>Ga0190284_1001496_pt1 | contig 10362 bp, 7 predicted proteins | sample 48691812_MG_FD_161668 | JGI IMG/M metagenome (GOLD analysis project Ga0190284, IMG submission 161668) | Hydrothermal vent microbial mat bacterial communities from Southern Trench, Guaymas Basin, Mexico - 4869-18-1-2_MG | ecosystem: Environmental > Aquatic > Marine > Hydrothermal vents > Microbial... | reverse complement strand
ACATCAAACATCAAACATCAAACATCGAACATCAAACATCAAACATCAAACATGGAGATAAATTATGAAATTTAACAAATGGGTTGTCACCCCCCTTGTGCCGGAAGAAGTCTATACAGACCGTCATGAATTATTGGATTATTTTTATGATGCAGCCCTTGAAACCGCGCACCGCCGGACCATGTCAACGGTTCTGCTGGGACAGCGGCGCATGGGCAAAACTGAAATGTTCAAGCGGTTGGTGAACCGGCTTTTCCATGAACAGGATCCAAAAAGCCCCCACGCGGTAATCCCTGTCTATTACAGTTTTCCGGACACCCATATTGACGAACACATATTTGCCAAAGAATATGTGGAAAACTTCATGCGGTATTATGTGGGATTTCTCACTGGGCAGCCGGAAATGGTGACCGAGGCTCCCAAGGAAAATGAACTCCTGTCACTGATAGAGGATTCCAGGTCGCTGTTTCCCTTTGGCAAGATACTCGATCTGATACTCAGATGGCATGATTCCATTGTCAATACTGAGGTTTACCTTTCTCACAAAGATGCCCTGGAAATACCGCGCAGGGTTTCCGACCTGGACGAGTCAAGCATCGTGATGTTCCTGGACGAGTTCCAGAACACCCGGCTTCCCCAGTACGACTTTGACATTGTGGGATTCATGCAGAACGCGGTGGAGTCGCCGACCTGTCCCCATTTTGTGACCGGCTCCGCCATGAGCATCCTGGCAAGGGAGATCATCGGCAGGGGGGCGCTTTTCGGAAGATTCGGCAGCGAGGTCATTGAGCCGATGTCCGGCTACTGGGGAAAGGAGCTTGCCCTCAGGTCCGCCTCATACTACAAAGCGGAAATGCCGGAGGTCATGGCTCCGGTTCTGGCGGAGCGGTGCGGCGGAAATCCCTTTTATATCACCGCGGTGATCAGACAGGCCGTCAGAATGCGGAAACCCCTGTCCGATGAGGAGGCCCTCGGTGAGGTTCTGGCGGTTGACCTCTCATCCGGTTTTATATGGGGCGAGCTGAACGACCAGGTGACGCGCTGGATTCACCGCATCAATGACCAGGGCATCACCAAATGGGTGCTGTACCTGTCCGCACTTGAGGAGAATGAGGAGAAGGACAGGAGAAACCGGCTGAATGTGGAGCGGATACAGAGGGAAATCCAAAAGCGGGAGGGCAGGCGGGTGAGTCTTGAGGACATCCGGGATGTCCTGATAAAGCTGTCCCGGGGGGATCTGGTGGAGTATCTGGAACTGGGCAACTGGTTCCGGCGGGTGAAGGATCCGATCCTTCTCGAATTTCTGAAAGTCTGGGGCAGGATAGAGGTCGAGGGGCATGACCGGAGCCGGGTGCGGGATGAGCTGACTGACGAGTACCGGTCATACAAAGGGAAGGTGAGTGATTACAAGGGGTATTTTGCCGAGGTGTGCATGAGCCAGGTTCTCCTGAGTGCCCAGAACAGGACGCTCCCTGGAAAATTTTTCCATTCCGGAAGCGACATTCAGATGCCGTGGATGTTTCATTATGTGCGTCACCGGGTGCAGCTCGGAGCGGAGGACGATCCCGACATTGACGTGCTCGGCGCGGCAGGGAGTGAGAAATGGGTGTGCCAGAGCAAATGGGTCACAGGCTCGAAAATCGGGATAAGGACACTGAGGGAGCTGATGTCCCAGGCTGACACAGTCAGGAAGGATATGAACCCCAAAGTGATACAGATGTGGATTTTTGCCCATGAGGGACTGACAAAGGAAGGGCTGGCTTATGCTGAAAAGCACGGGATACTGTGGTCTTCGAGAAAGGAGTTTGACGAGCTTCTGGTTCACCTGGGACTGAGGCCACTGCCGGAGTTGTGAGGTTTACAACTGTCGGGGCTGCCATTTCCGCACTCTGCTTTCATATCCTCAGATTATGCGAAAATTTCGCCTGGGGTTGCCATCTGTCCGGATGGCGGAGGCGGGTTCTCAGTTGAATGTCTCGTATGGGATGAAAGTTATGGCAACGCATTTAACAGGCGCGACATGATATTTTTTGTTGACTTTCCGGGCGTGTTGATCATCACTGTGAAACGATACAACTCTCCGTTTTCATTTTCAATATATCCCGCCCTTGTCTTAACCCCGCTGAGGCTTCCTGTTTTGTAAAATTCTCTCCCTTTATGGCGCATGAGGTGGCGGTAAGGCTCAAATGTTTCAAGGAGCTTGTGCATATTTTCTGCGGTGATCCTGTTTTCCCTTGATATCCCGGAGCCTTCGGAAATGCGTATATCTTCGAGTTTCAGAATTTTTTTTGCATAAGCCCCTGCTGCCCGGACCCCTTTTTCCAAGGTTCCGGGCGGACCGTAAGCCTTTATTCCCGAGACGGCAAACACCTGGTTTGCAATAAAATTGTTTGAATATTCAAGGAGTTTTGATATGACCTCCTCCATTGAGAATTTTGAGACATGCCTGAAGACAAGCCTGTCGCTTTCTTTTTCAACCAGACCCAGTCTTATTCTGCCGTCTGATCTGAGCCCCTCTTTTTCCAGGAAATGATGAAACAGATGCCCCGCGTAAAGGGTGGTTTCATCCTGCTCCTGGGAAAATATGATCCTTCCCCGGCTGAGTTTGGATTTTCTTATTTTTTTCAACGCAAACGGCAGGAGAGGTGTCTGGGCTTCTGCACTGATATACGCGCCTTTTTTACGCTTAAAATAAACTGTGTTGAAATTGACGCACAAGGCTCCGTTGGGCGCATCATAGGGATTCAGCGTTGTTGTCACCCCGGGAATGAGGATCGGGTCAAAATAGGAACTGTCCAGGACAATATCTCTGAATCCGTCAATTTTTGTATGAAGTGTCCTGGCAATTTCAGACACAACTTCGGAAATCAGAAGCGGGTCCCCGTATCCCTTTATTTTCAGATTTGAATTTTTATCCATGTAAAATTCAGTTGTAAATCTGAAATCCGGGCTCAGGTAATGCAGCGACATCAGGGATGTGAATATTTTCAGGATGGAAGCGGGGATCAGTTTTTTGCCGGCATTTTTGGAAAGAAGGACCCTGCCGTCAGGAGCCGCAACCAGTATGGCATCCTGGTTTCCGATGAGTTTCCTGATATTGCCCAGTTTTCCGGCATGGGCATTTTCCATCCTTATTATAAGGCACGAGAGGACAAAACATACAATGCAATATTTGCTGAGATTATTTTTCATCTGCTTTCCACTATCAGCGTCACTGGCCCGTCGTTGATTAATGACACATCCATCATGGCACGGAACTGGCCGGTCTGAACCTGAATCCCTTTTTGTTTCACCTGCCTGACAAAATATTCGTAAAGCACATTGGCCTCATCCGGTCCGGCAGCGTTTATGTATGACGGTCGCCGCCCCTTCCGGCAGTCTCCCAGCAGGGTGAACTGGGATACGACCAGCATTTCTGCCCATGCTTCAAGCAATGACCTGTTCATTTTCCCGGTCTCGTCTTCAAACACTCTGAGGTTTACGATTTTGTCTGCAAGGTAATCGGCTTCCCTGACAGTGTCCTCTTTTGCCACGCCGAGAAGAACCATGAGTCCCCTGCCGATTCTGCCGATGATTTTGTTATCCACTGCCACAGAACTTTCTTTCACTCTTTGTATAACTGCACGCATAATCACCTTCTTTTTACAGGAGTGCTGAAATGAAATTTTAGCCCTTACCTTATGTACGGTGCTAAAATTTCATTTCAGCACTCCCTTATCCTTAATGTACGGTGCTAAAATTCACCATTCATAATTCAGATTCCCAAGCCCCGAAGCCTGTCATCCTTTGCAAGACGCTCACGGATGCCCTTGCCAATCTGATAAGTGCGGCTGAAATCCGACCAGAATTCCCTGTCTTTTTCTTTCCAATCTGGACCAAATCGCTCATCAAAATAATCTCCCATCTTGTCGAACAGGAGTTTCCACGGCGGATCACCTTGTTCATAAGCTCTGAAAATCTCTCCTAAAAATTCGTCCAAATCAGCAAGTTTCTCCTTTGGGAGATAGGAAATTGCCCCTTTGCGGACAGATTCCATAAGCGTTTCCGGACTGATTGCGTGTGCTGTGAGCATGACCGCGGGAATATTCCGTTCAGTTGCTTCTTCCAACAACTGAAGCCCGTTGACACCCATAATATCCAAAATTGCCAAGTCATATCGGTTCTTTTTGATTTTCTGGGATGCGCTTTCATAGTCACGCGCCGAGTCAATACGTGCCTCATCCAAAATATCTTCAATCGTTTCCAAAATATCTGCTTCATCATCCACAGCCAGAATATATTTCCTTTTGAGATAAGATTCCGTTTCTGTCATTTATTGTCCTCCTCTGTAAATCCAATTATATGTAATGATTTCGTTTGTGCGTTTGTCAAGGTGGGTTGCGGGTTCCGTTTTTTACTGCGTAAAAAATCGAAATCCTCCACCCACCCTACAATCCGGGATTTTCTTATGTGCGTATGTCATCGGCGGGCCGATGTCATGGGACGCTTCTTATATACATTATACATTGGGCATTCATTATTTCTGAAATTTTTATCAGGAATCTGACCGGATGTCAACCCTGAAAATTCAAATTTTCAACCTGACCGTATTCCAGTTTCAGATCAGCGACATGAAAGCAGCAATCATCATGAAGGAACAGCGATCATGGTTTTTTCCCTGCGCCTTGAAGGACATCAGCAGGTTTTCATAAAAGGATTCTTGCCGTTTCTGTCGGTGACACAGACAATCTCGCCAGTCCGGAATGAGAGGGGCATGGGCCTTACGGAACACGGATATCGCAGACAAAGTCCTTGTGCCGGGAATCCATTTTTGGCAACCTGCTGACTTTTAAATATAAGCAAAAAATACGCCAGGCCCTTCATGCTATTCTCCTGAATATTCACTTGACATCCATTACTCAGTTGACTATATACAGCTTCAACAACATGCCGTGCTTTCAAAAAAGGCTGACAAACAGTCTTTTGAGAAAGTTCAGAAAAGGGGGGCGCAGTGATTCACTGTCCTGATCCTAAAGGGATAACCATTGAGATCAGACGATGCGGAAAATAATTTTTGCACTTTTTTTGGAGGAATTATGAATACAGATGTCAGATATTTACCTGCTGAATTTTACACTCATTTTAAAATATTTCACGAACTGATGGCAATTAAAATCCGGGAAATACTGCTGGTTTCCAGCCCTTATGATGCCTTCATCGTGGAGGAAGATGAGAGTCTTGCTTCAAGAATTATCAATGAATACAGTGGACTGAACCTGAGTCTTCCTCCCAGAGTGATCCGGACTTCCTCGGCAAATGAAGCCCTGACACTTTTGGGCGAAAAAGAATTCGACATGGTGATCACCATGCCGCACTTGGATGAAATGGACCCTTTCTCTCTGGGGCTGAAAATAAAGGAGATAAATAAGGACCTGCCGGTGATTCTTCTGACGCACAGCTTCCAAGGAATTTCTCCACTTTTGGAAAGCAAAGATTGTTCGGGAATTGACGACATCTTTATCTGGTCCGGCAATTCCGACCTGCTTCTGGCTCTGGTCAAAAATGCGGAAGACCGTCTCAATATTGAGCGGGACACCCGGAAAGCCAAAGTCCGGGTACTGATCCTGGTCGAAGATAATCCGGTGTACAGGTCGTCTTTTCTGCCGCTTATCTATAAAGAAGTCGTAAAGCAGACTCAGAAAGTTCTGGGAGAGGGTCTTAACGAAGAACATCGGCTCCTCAAAATGCGGGCCAGACCCAAAGTGCTTCTGGCTGAAAATTACGAGGAAGCCATGGCGTTTTACGAAAAATACAGTGAGTTTCTTTTTGGCATCATATCAGATACCCGTTTTCCGAAAAACGGCAAAATGCAGGCGGACGCGGGCGTTGATTTTCTTTCCCGGGTCAAGAAGGATATTCCCGATATTCCTCTTCTCCTGATGAGTTCGGAATCGGAAAACAGGGAAAAAGCAACGCAGATTCCAGTGATGTTTCTTGACAAAAACTCCCCGAATTTCCTGAGAGAAATACACGATTTTTTCCTGAATCATCTGGGATTCGGAGATTTTGTTTTCCGTATGCCGGACGGCAGAAAGATTGGCCGTGCGAAAAGCCTCCGTATGCTTGAAGAAAAACTTTCCCAGATACCGGATGAATGTCTTTTGTATCATGGGGAACGCAATCATTTTTCCAACTGGATCATGGGGCGGTCCGAAATTATTCTTGCCTCGGCATTCCGCAAGGTTCAGACATCTGAATTCAGCAGTGCGGATGAGGTCCGTCACTACCTCATTTCCAACATCCGTAACCTGCGTAAACTGCGGCAAAAAGGAGTGATCGCCCAGTTCAGTCTCAATAATTTTGATGCGGATGTTATGGATTTTGTCAAAATCGGCAACGGCTCCCTGGGAGGCAAGGCCCGGGGGCTGGCCTTTACATCAGCCCTGCTTCGTCAGAATCCGGAGTTTTATGAAAAATATTCGGAAATCAACATTAAAATTCCCAAGACCCTGGTAGTCGCCACCGACGGGTTTGAGTTTTTCATCACCCGGAACAATCTCCGGCACCTTGCCGGTAACGGATTCACAGATCAGGAAGTCAGGGAAAGCTTTTTAAAAGCAAAGATGCCGAGGCGGCTGGTGAAACATCTTGAAATTTTTCTGAGACAGGTCAGCTATCCGCTGTCTGTCCGTTCCTCCAGTCTGCTGGAAGATGCCCAGTTCCAGCCTTATGCCGGGCTTTACGAAACCTACATGATTCCCAACAACCATCCTGACTTTTCCACGCGGCTTGAGGATCTCCTTACCGCCATAAAGCTGGTGTATGCTTCCACCTATTATGAAGGGCCCAAGGCGTTTTCCAAAAATATTTCAAGCCAGCCCCAGGAAGAGGCAATGGCCGTAATTATCCAGGAACTGGCCGGAGGTGAATACGGAGACTGGTTTTATCCCTCGATTTCCGGCGTGGCCCAGTCCCATAATTTTTATCCGGTTTCCCGCATGAAACCTGAAGAAGGGATTGCCCACATTGCCCTGGGAATGGGCAAGACGGTTGTGGAAGGGGAAAAGACGTTACGCTTTTGTCCCAAATATCCGAACATCATGCCCCAGTTCTCCACTGTGGATGATATCCTGGCAAACGCGCCGCGTTATTTTTACGCATTGAGAATTAAAGGTTATTCTGAGCATCCCGACTTTACGAAAGATTCCAACCTGGAAAAAAGAGAGACAAATGAGGCTGAAACGGAATTTCCCATGCTGGCCCTCGCCAGTACATACATCCCTGAGGAGCATCGCATCCGGGACACGGCGTATATGCCAGGTCCCAAGATTTTAACATTTGCGCCGATACTCAAATACAATATTTTCCCTTTGCCTGGGCTGCTGAACGATTTGCTGGAACTGGGCCGCAAGGGTATGGGATGTCCCGTGGAAATAGAGTTTTCAGTGAATCTGACTCCCGACAAAGCACGGAAAAACGATTTCTTTTTCCTCCAGATGCGGCCCATGGTTGCGGATGAGGAACGTCTCAAAGTGCAGATCTGCGATGAAGAGATTGATAATGCATTCTGCTGTTCCATGCAGGCTCTTGGAAACGGAAAGAGTGAGGATATTGCGGATATTGTCTATGTCAAGCCGGACGACTTCAGAGCGGAATCAACCATGCAGATGGCAAAGGAGATCGGACAGATCAACGCGAGCCTGCTTAAAGAAAAACGTCCGTATCTTCTGGCAGGTCCCGGAAGATGGGGGTCTTCTGACCGATGGCTCGGCATTCCGGTTCAGTGGCAGCATATCTCCGGTGTGGGTGCCATTATTGAACTCAGAAACGATAAACTCAGGGCTGATCCGTCTCAGGGGTCCCATTTTTTCCAAAATATCACCTCACTGGGGATTCATTATATTACGATTACCGAAGGCTCGGAAGATTTTTTTGACTGGGAGTGGCTCAGTTCCTTCCCTGCTGTTCAGGAAACAACTTTTATACGGCATGTTCAACTGGACAAGCCGTTTACTCTTAAAATTGATGGGCGGAATGCCCGGTGCGTGATGATTTGGAACTGATGCTCCGGGAAAATAAACTTGGGATCAGCTTGGCTTGGAGGTTCCTCGGCGGGGCCGCCCAGTTTGGATTGTTCGGATCGGTAAATAAGGCAGCAGCCCTGCCGTATGCGTTCCCAGGCGGAAGCCCGGGAACGAAATTGCTTATCTGATAGCCGCATGATATTTCTGGAGAGACCTGACTTTGGGCTTTCCTTTTCTTCGTGCGCCAATACCTCTCGCAGCGGCCAGGGCACCGGCCGGTGTCGTGATATTGGGAACTTTGTATTTGATCCCGGCTTTGCGGATGTAGGAATCATCTTCCTTACTCTGCTTTCCAGTAGGAGTGTTGACCACCAACTGAATCTCTCCGTTTTTAATCGCATCCACAATGTCGGGCCTGCCATACCCTAATTTTCTGACCACTTGGGACTCAATGCCGTTCTCTGCAAAAAACTGATTCGTCCCCTTTGTCGCCAGAATTTTGAAATCCATTTCTCTGAAAAGTCTGGCAGGTTCCAGAATGCTGGGTTTGTCCGCGTCTGTGACGGTGATCAGAACGCTTCCCTCAAGGGGCAGAGGCGACTGAATGGCCTCCTGAGATTTGAAAAATGCCCGGCCAAAAGAAAGGGAAAGTCCCAGAACCTCGCCGGTGGATCGCATCTCCGGCCCCAGGATCGGATCTACTTCGGGGAACATATTAAACGGAAAAACCGACTCTTTTACACCGAAATGCGGGATATGCTTATGCTCAAGCCCGAGTTCCGATATCTTTCTGCCGAGCATTATCTGTGTGGCAAGCCGGGCCATTGAGATATTGCAGACCTTGGAAACAATGGGCACCGTGCGCGAAGCTCTGGGATTGGCTTCGAGGATATAAACCGTATCCTCAAAGATTGCAAACTGAATATTCATCAGCCCCACCACATTGAGTTCAATGGCGATTTTCCGGGTGTAGTCAGAGATGGTTTCAATATGCCTCAGCGATGTGCTGACAGGAGGAATCACACACGCGGAATCGCCGGAATGCACTCCCGCCAGTTCAATATGCTCCATTACTGCGGGAACAAAGGCATCTGTTCCGTCAGCAATGGCATCCGCCTCAGCCTCAATCGCGTATTCCAGGAATTTATCAATCAGAATCGGTCTTTCAGGGGAGACATCCACCGCTGCTGTCATGTAATGTTCAAGCATCTCCTCATCCAGAACAACCATCATGGCGCGTCCGCCCAGAACATAAGAGGGGCGAACCATCAGGGGATAGCCGATTTCCTTTGCAACACCCAAAGCCTCCGTCAGAGTGCTGGCCATTCCGGATTTGGGTTGCGGAATTCCCAGTTTGTGCATGATCTTGCGGAAACGGTCCCGGTCTTCTGCCAAGTCAATGGTGTCGGGGGATGTGCCCAGAATATTGACACCGGCCTCAGCCAGCTCGCTGGCGATATTTAACGGTGTCTGTCCGCCAAACTGAACAATGACACCTTCGGGCTTCTCATTCTCATAGATGCTCAGAACATCTTCAACCGTGAGCGGCTCAAAATACAGCTTGTCCGAGGTGTCGTAATCTGTGGAAACAGTTTCAGGATTGCAGTTGACCATGATGGATTCATATCCTGCATCCCGGATGGCATAAGCCGCATGAACACAGCAGTAGTCAAACTCAATGCCCTGTCCGATCCGGTTGGGGCCGCCCCCGAGAACCATGATCTTTTTCCGGTCACTCACCTCCACTTTGTCAGGCGCATTGTAGGTGGAAAAATAATAGGCCGCATTTTCCACGCCGCTCACCGGAACCGGCTCCCATGCCTGTGTGAGTCCCAGGGATATCCGTTTTTCACGAATATCTTTTTCCGGGATAGCAAGACGCTGGGAAAGATATTTGTCGGCAAAACCGTCTTTCTTTGCCTGAATAAGCAGGTCATCAGGAATCATCTGCCCTTTGTATTTCAGGATTTCTTCTTCCAGTTCCACGAGTTCCCGCATCTGCTCAATAAACCAGGGTTTGATATGCGTTTTTTCATAAAGTTCCTGAACATCGGCCCCTTTTCGCAGGGCTTCGTACATGAGAAACTGGCGCTCGCTGGTGGGGAAGTTCAGCATGTCCATCAGTTCGTCCAGGGATTTCTCGTTGAAATCTTTGGCAAATCCCAGGCCATAGCGGTTGATCTCAAGAGAACGGATGGCTTTCTGAATGGCTTCCTTGTAATTTTTGCCGATGCTCATGGCCTCGCCGACTGCGCGCATCTGGGTGCCCAGTTTGTCTTCAACATCTTCAAATTTTTCAAACGCCCATCGGGCAAATTTTACAACCACATAATCCCCGGATGGAGTGTATTTTTCAAGG
>Ga0190284_1001495_pt1 | contig 10364 bp, 5 predicted proteins | sample 48691812_MG_FD_161668 | JGI IMG/M metagenome (GOLD analysis project Ga0190284, IMG submission 161668) | Hydrothermal vent microbial mat bacterial communities from Southern Trench, Guaymas Basin, Mexico - 4869-18-1-2_MG | ecosystem: Environmental > Aquatic > Marine > Hydrothermal vents > Microbial... | reverse complement strand
ATTCAGAAAACAATGTTTGATTGACCATAGCAGCCCGTGGTGAAAGGGAAAACAGCGGTTTGAAAACACCGTTCTTGACCGTAAAAACCACCGGCGAGACGCCGGTGCCACAGTTTTGCCACGGGCTGATAGGCCTACTATATCAAGCGTGTCAATAAAAAATTCCCAAACTCTTCGCGGACTGGAACACCCGTCCGCCACACTCCAAGGCCGCCGAATCTGTCATGGACCCCGCTCCCCCTTCGGGCTGCAGCTATACGCTCCGCGTAGCCGCACGATTGCGTATGTTGATTGAGCGTTTCCGTCACTCGCTGTTCTGAACAATGTCTGACGCGAGCGCGTCGCGCAGAAATGCAAGGTATGTTCTCAACTGCTGGGGGACACGATCCGGTGAGAGAGGATCCCGCTGGAGGGAGATCGAACGAATGAGGCCTTCCCTGCCGGCGCGGCCATCCACAGCCAGCGTGACACCCCGCACAAGATGAGTGGACGAGTCGAGCAATTCGGCCATAGGGCAGTGATCCAATTCCGCCGTCAACTTCGTCTCGGTGCGGAGGAGTGTCAAGACGGGACTCGGCCGCGACAAGTCGAGTAAGATGCTGCCTTGTGCCGTTGCATGGTTGCGTCTTAACACGCACATCAGTTCGTTTTGCGCGCTGCGGTAAAGCTCTATGTCCTCTGATTTGTCGGTAGCGCCGTCCAACTCGAAACTGCATTTGAGCCGCGCTCTTGGGGGAAGCGCGCCCGTGTTCATTCTTACCTCGACCAACAAGCCCACATCATTAATCGCTCCACGATATCTGATCGCGGCACCCCAATTCGGTGCACAATATCCGCAGAGCGCCCCATCCAGGCCGTCCGGCGAGTCATACAGCTCCCAGCGCCCGCACGAGACCTGCCACATGGCCGAACTGGAGGCCGCGAGCATCTCAGGATGAAACAGACACATCGAATCCCAGAACTGGCGGAGATCTACTTGAAGCCTTGACCGTGAATGCCTTGCGAAGCGTTGCCCGCCGCACGCGTATCCTTCCCGCAACGGGTCGGGGTCCAGATATGCGTAAAAGGGGCGGTCCCGCCCATCGTGCAGGCACAATACCGGCCCGTATTGGCACAGCGAGAAAACCGATCTGCCTCCTCCCAGTTTCATCGGGAGTGTGCCCGACGCGATTTGCACTCCATTGCGAAGCAAGCGCCAGGACGGCGGCACACCGCTCGCGATCTCCATCTCGTAGCCCGAGCCTTGCTGCTCGCGATCGGCGTGCAATTGCACCGTTCGATTCCCACCCCCCGGTCTGTAAGAGCCTATCAATTGAATGGAAGCGTCTCCGTGCAGCACGCGGCCGGTGATGTCTTCGGCGGGCCAGCCGTATCCCAACGAGTACCAGTCTCGTACGTCGGGAAGGTTTGTGACCTGGAAGACGGGAACCGCCCCGCCTTGACCCCGGCTGAGGTAGCTCAATGAAACCATGCTCGTGGTGTCGCGCAGCGCATCGAAGACGTGCCCGCCGTCCAGAAACGCCTGGAACAGGCATTGATCGAACACGAGTTGCAGCACAAAGTCGGATTCCGCATCGGATGCCGTTTTGACGATCTTGTCGGCAATGTTTCTCCCGTGATGCTCTAGGCTGAGTCTAATCCCTTCGGGCGGTTCCTCTTTCACCCGCAGCTTGTGCTCGGACCCATCTGGATGGAGTTGGAATGACACCGCACAAGGTAAATCGCCGCGATGTAGGCGTGTCGTCACGACGGCGGACGAGCGTTCAGACCCGGCCGAAATCGGGGTGAGCGATTCTCTTTCGGCGTCATCCGTCCGGATATCAGGCCCCGACCTACCTAGAGCCTGGGCTTTCGTGACCATGTGCTCCACCTGCTTCGGCGATGACTGTATCTCCAGGGAGCGAAGGGTGAAGTCGCCAAAGAGAGCCCTCGGCCGATCGGTGTGTATGATCCCGGCGAGGTTGGACGCGAGTGTCACGTCAGCCTCACAAAGGACGTCGTCGCCCAATGAAGCGGTTAGCGTACCATCATGCCACCGCAGGGCCAGTTGTGATCGCTGTGATGGGTTGAAGAGGTTCCAACGCCGGGCCAGCAAATCCGACTTTCCAGAGGCCCTTGCGCGGACCAACTCGAATCGCTTCGCGTAGGAGCCGTTCGATGCGATGTTGGTCCACCGTGCGACGTAACACTGGTCCGGTGTGCAGCCCAACGCCAAACCGCCCCATCCATGAATGAGATCGCGGCCCCGAGTATCGTCCTTCCGGGCGCGGATCATCTGAGCCGGAGTTGGATCGATTTCCGGCAGTGTTTCATTGAGCCGTAGCATCCGGTCTTCGCCGTCTACGTACAGTCCGGCATACCCCAACGCCGACCGCGGCAGTCGCACATTGAGGACCGGCTTGCCGCCGAGATGGATGCTGCAAAACCGGCCACACGTCCATACGTCGATGCGTTCCCACATATCTTGGGAGACGACGCAGTCGGCCTCGCCCAGGATGTTGAAGGTTGCGCCTTCTTGACGGCCTGCCTGTATCTTCCCCGCATACGGTTTGGACGCATGTCTGCCTGCAAACCGGGCAACGAAGTAGTCGTCGTCGGACCGTTTGCCAAAGAAGATGCCGGCCCCGAATCGTGGCGAGACGGAGACGGCACACTGAATATGCACGTCTGTCAGCGGCGGCGTGATCGCCTGAGCAAGCGCGACACCGGGGGCACAGGGACCAACCGCACCGATCCCCGGCTCGCGCCGCGTTCGCCAGTCCGAGTTGTCGGGGAGCCAGCGTGTCGAGGTAAACTCGCTTTGATCGGTGACGGTTGTGAAGTTCTCGGTGAATGAGAAGTCTTCGGGGAGTCCCGGCAAGTCCTCCATCTTCACAAAGCGCAGCACCTCCTTCGCGGTGTCCGCCGGGAGGGAGTCCAGATCGGAGGTCAGCAAGATGCAATCGACCGCAGCGTTCGCCTCGCGCGTACCGAGCAGTAGTTCATACTCCTCCGCATCGAGCGTGAACTGGGGCCCGCGCACCCAGTGCCAGACCTGTTGCGTCATGTCGTTGCCGACCAGGTGGCGGTTCGTGTCCGCGTGACGCTGGGCCGAGAATCCTTTCTCGGCCCCTGCGCGTTTCCGCCTGGCGAGAAGCGTCACGCTGTTCGCGCAGGGACCGGCCCAGCGTGTTCGCACCCAGACCTGGTACACACCTGGGGCCGGAACGCGGACCGGATACGCCGTCTCCCCCGCGATCTTTTGTCCATACTCGGGGTCCTTGATGTTCCATCCCTCGATCGACACGAAGCCGCCGCCGGACGTCCGGCGGCTTTGATGCGGCTGTGTTCGCGGGTGAAACACGTTGTTCTGTTCGGGTTCGATCAGGAGGACGACGGATTGTCCCTCATCGGGTCGTGTGCGGATTTGGACAGCGTCCGCGAGACACAGCAGCGCGGCGGCCATGAGGACAAGGACGAGGGCGATGCGATGAGACAACGAATCCTTCATCGAACCACCCCGATCGGCCTCATGCCGTGCAATAGCGCTGCCAACGCGACCCAGTACACGGCTACCGGCTGGGTCGCAAAGGGACACACGAACATGAACAGCGCCGCCCCCACGAGACCGCTGATACATCCCGCGACAAGAGGTCTCTCCCGTAGGGTCCCATCGTTGCGAAAACGCAGCCGCCGGAAACCTCGCATGAAGGTTCGTCGGATCGCCAGGAGCCAGGCCGCCAACCCCAACAGGCCGGTGGTCAGGCCGATCATCAGATAACCGTTTGCGCAGTTCGGGAAGGAGGTCCCCGTACGTTCCAGGATGCCGTAGCCGGTGCCGATTTGGTCTTGCCAACTGCCCGGCCCGGAGCCGAACAGCGAGCCGCGTGTGATCAGCCCCAGCGCGGACCACGCTTCGGTGAAGTAATCCACGACCACACGTTGCTGTTCAGTGGACGTTGGCGCCGCGGAGGCCGTGTGGTCGCGCAACCCGTGGCCGATGTTGGACGCAACAAAACACCGCCATGAATCCAGCCCGAAGTGCACCGAGGGTCTCGGAGGTTTCACGGTCTGCTTGGCCAGCAAGACCTCCTGTCGGCGCTCGGCCATCGGCACGAGAATCCAATTCGCAGGCTGTCGCCGCAACGCGTCACGGTAGCCGGCAGGCAGTGCCAGGAGTGCGATCAGCGACACACACACAACGACACCGGTTCGACGGAACCATCTGCCGCCAAGAAGCTTCGATGCCAGACCCATGACACACCAGCCGAAGAGCATCGCCGCGGCAGACCCAAGGCAGGCACAGTATAAGCCCGCCAAGCCGTGCCCCAGCGCGCCCCACCTGCGCGCGGGGCTGACGACAAGGCGGCACCACACCAGCGGCGCCAACATCACAAAAGCGGCGACATGGGTCTGGTGATCGCGGAACACCGACCGGACAAGATAGGTCGGTGTGTTTGCCCAGATCTGCCATGCGGCCAGCAGGACCCCGGCGATCAAAACGACGGCCGCGGGTTGGGTGAATGCGTCCCGAGAACATCCGCGACGTGAGGCACGAGCAACGATCCAAAACCAGAGAAGGTAGTAATCCACGCATTGGACAAACTCTGGGACTCCCTTTCCGTAGCCCGAGGACAACACAAGCGAGAGTCCCGCAATGATAACGAATGCCGTCCATTCAATGCTGACGACGGAAGATATGGAATGATGTTTCCGAATGACCCGCCGTGACGTCGAGCGCCGGCCGCGCAGCGCTGCCGGCGTATAGAGCAATATCACGAATGCACAAAGCCATATGAATACGTCCGCCAGAGGAACATTGGCCGCCAAAAGGGATATGTCTCCATGCTCAATCCAGACGCGCAGGAAGAAGGGGACGGATACGATTACGGTCATGATCCCAGCGCGCATTGCACGAGATGGAGCGGGGGGCACGACTGAATCCAAGACACGATCCGCCGTGGGGTTGGCAGAATGGGAGGATCCCTTCGCTTTATGTTTGCGACTCACGATTGCGCCTGGTTTCCTACAAACACACTCGCCCCATCAGAATCCCGGCGGACAGCACACACACGAATCCCAATGCCTTGGCCGTGGCTGGTGAGGCCCCTGCCATTGGAAGCAATCGCATCGCGAGCACGACTGCGAGCGAGAACTCGATCAGGCGCAGGACAAGGGTCTTGAAAAGGTGCAGTGAATCCACCGGATAAAATGACCACAACACGGCACAGACGACGGCGGCAAGCAATAGCAACACAACGGCCGGAAGAAGCGCCGTTCGGGCCGCGCCGCGCCAGAACCTATCGGCATAACTTCGACCATGACGTGTCAGGCCAACGAGTATCCCGAGGACGAGAATGAGCCGGGCTGGTGTGATGGTTGCCTCTCTCTCGGCGCCAAGGCCCAGCGAGAGAGACCAGTTGCCGGCCGCGTCATAGCAGAACAAGACGGCCAATATCACGATGAGCGTGCGCCAGATTCTGAGGCCGGCCGTATGGCGCAAGAAACTGAGAATGCAAAGGGTTGCTCCCATGAAGAGCAATGCTGATCCTTCGCCCGATCCTCTGGAACTGGTATCGCCCACGGCGATGATCACCCATGAACACAGCACGGCCCACGCGACAGGGTCGGGACGTGTCGACGAGATGATATGGTCCTTGGCCATTTGAGAGACTACGTTGAAGAGACATTCCCGCTGCCCGCGCGGGACCAGGCGGCGGTTCAACCTGGGTCCATGTTCGGCCGGATCAGCGTGTTTTGTCAACACCAGGGACAAGACAGCGATAGTGGCCGACGATCTCCGTCGCCATCCGTCTTACTGAAAAATACTCCAATGCCCGCTTTCGACCGGCCCGCCCCATCTCGCGGCGAATGTCGGGGTTGGCGGCCAGATGGAGCAGCGCGTCGGCAAGATGGCGCCAATCGCCCGGTGGGAACAGCAGGCCGGTGCGGCCGTCGAAGATGATCTCGGCAAGGCCATCCACCGCCGATCCCACCACCGGCTTCTCCGCCAGCATTGCTTCCACGGCCGTCCGGCCGAAGGGCTCCCGCAATGATGGCACGACCACGATATCGAATGCCGAAAGTGCGGCGACTACGTCGTCGGCAGGACCCGCGAATGTGACCGTGTCTTGGCACTCAACATCGCTCGCGATCTTCCGAAGACGCTCGACGTAGTGTTCCGCTTCATCGTCGAGCAGGAGGTAGTGGAACACAACTCGCAAAAGGGGCTCCCGGGCGACAGCCCTGCCCATCGCTCGAATCAGTACGTCGTGGCCTTTTCGAGGAACCGCTTGCCCCATCATGCCGACCACAACATTGGTTTCCTGCACACCCCACCTCCCGCGCAGTAGTTTGCGCGTGTCCGAGCAGCCAACCCACCGATCTTTGACGCCGTTGCGAACCGTCACAAGTGGCATTGCCCCTCGAAGTTGCCCCGATGCAAACTCACAGACCGGCCGGGATATGGCCACGGAGAGGCTCGCCGTTCTCGCCAGCATCCGGTTGACACGGGGAATATCGTAAAAATCCCGCCAATGCCAGACGCATGGCACTCTGGCCAGCCGCGCGGCGACACCAACCCAGATATGCGCAACCGTGCTGTTCGCATGCACTAGGTCGACCCGGCGGCGTTTCAGGGTTTTGAACAATCCGGCCCACGTACAAGCAACAGCCGGCACTGTCTGCAGCAGACCCCACCATGCTCCTCCGCTTCGCTCGATGCGCCGTAACGGCATCGGCAGCGCGTTGATGCCCATCGCATCGGCCGCCTCGGCCAGGTCGCTTCGCGCGGGACACACCAACAGCGGCTCAACGCCGTGGAGACGTGTCTCCTCCAGCAATTCCAGGAGACTCCGCTCGGCGCCGCCAAGATCGCCGCAGTGGCAGACGTACAACACCCTGATGGATGCGCGTCGGCCATCTCGTATGGCATGGTTTAACTTGTTGACCCGTGTTTTGCCGAATCCGCGACACGCTCTGCTCTGGGAAGGATGTGAGGCGCAGCTTCGGCCTTTGATGGTTTCATAGATACTCTGCAATTGTCGCAATTGGTGATCCAACCGGAAGTGCTCGGCGACACGTTCTCGCCCCGCCTCGCCCATCCTGGATCGGAGCACCGGGCTACCCGCGAGACGGATAATGTAATCCGCCAGTTGAGCAACGGCGCCCGGCACGGCCAGGAAGCCCGTTTCGCCGGACACCACCGCGTCGTTCACGCCAGCAACATCGAACGCAGCGACCGGCAGCCCCCACGACATTGCGTCCAATACGGTGTACGGCAGGCCCTCGTAGCGTGAGGTGAGCGTAAAGACGTCAATCGAGCGATAGAACGCCGCCGTGTCCGTCACGTACCCCAGGAATCGCACGTGGTCGCGTAGTGCCATGATCTCGCAGAGCCGTTCACATTCGGCGCGGAGCGATCCAGTTCCACCGATATCGAGATGAAAGTCGACGCCGCGGTGTTTGATCGCGGCGGCCAGGTGTATTAGTTGAATCGGGTCTTTCTGGCGTTCCAGCCGTCCGAGGTAACCAAGCCACAGCTTTGATCGGGCCGGCGCCGAGTGCCCCATCGTTTCCGCTACGGAAGGCGTGGGGGATGGCACAAGTTCTTTTCCATCGACACACTCTTTGTTTTTACATCCTTCGTGCGCTACGCCGTTCGGAACAACGCTGATGCGAGCGTTGGGCAGCAGTTGATGAACAAGGGCCTGATGACGCTCGCTTTCAGAAACGGCCACCAAGTAGTTGGTCCAAGAACCCAGGATGCGCTCCGCGAGCCGGAAGCACCATGCACGCAGCGCATTGGCGTCGTCGAGAAAGGCAAACGCATGTGGTGTATAGATGACCGGTCGTATGCCTGCGAGACGCGCGGCGACTCGGCCGAGCGCACCGGCCTTCGAGCTGTGTAAGTGAATCACGTCGGGATTCGCTCGCCGGAAGAGACACCACAAATGCCGGATCGCCTGGGCATCCTTGATCGGGCGGACCTCCCGCCGCATGTCGACTTCCGTGACCTGGATGCCGAGGCCTTGCAGTCTGGTAAGTACCGCGCGGAAACGGGGGTTCCTCCGTGCCGCACACGCGACGTGGACGTTGATGCCCACTTCGCTGAGGCCGATTGAAACCTCCTCCAGATAGCGGGCGGTCCCGCCGTCCGTAGCCTCCATCACGAGCATCAGCTTCAATGGGCGCATGGTCGGTTGATTCCGCGTTTCAGCATGTCGATCAGTCCAGCGATATTCCGTTTTCGATCAAATCGTTTTTCCACTTCGGCCCGTGCACGCGCGACGACGCGGTCGCACAGGGCGGGGTCCGACATTAGCTCGTGCAGCGCATCGGCCATCGCCTGCGGATCATCCGCCGGCAACAGCCAACCGGTGTCGTGGTGTCGCACGACTTCGCGCACGCCGCCCGCGTCGCTCGCCACGACGGGCACGCCTGCCGCCATTGCTTCCAGGATGACATTGGGGATACCATCACGATCGCCGTCGTGGGTGACACGGCAGCCCAGGACAAACGCATCCGCCCATGCCAACAGCGCGCGGACCTGCCCGGCATCGCAGGTACCCAGGAACTCGACCTCATCCAGACCCAGCCGACGACTGAGGATGCGCAGTGCAGACACCTCCGGACCGGCGCCGGCGATACGATACACAAAACGCACACCCCGGCCTTTCAGAATGGCCAGCGTGCGCAACACAACGTCGAGGCCCTTTTTCGGCACCAAACGGCAAACAGAGACCAGGCAAAGCGTGACCCCGGGCCCCTCTCGACCGGTGCTGACGACGTCACTTGTCTCCTCACCGGCATTGCGCCGGTGTGGAAACTCGAAGCTCGTCAGGTCCACGCCGTGATAACACACCTGGACTCTGTGCGTCACCGCCTCGGGCAGCCGTGAGACCAAGGCCTCCCGGGCCGATTCCGAGCAGACCACGATGAAGCTCGCACCGTCACACAGCGCGCCTGCACGGTAATCCGGCACAAAGACGTCACGGGCGTGCGCCGAGATGCTGTGCGACGTGCCGAGGGCGCGCGCTAGCAGCTTGGTGACAAGCGCCGGCGCATGGATGAAGTGAGCGTGGATGTGTGAGGCGACGGAGTCCTTCAGATGCGGTGCCACGCGGCTGGCGATGATCGTCGCCGTCGCCGCCCGCCAGATGCCGTGCAGGCTATGTGGAACACACGCCAGGGCCATCGCAAAAAGGCGACCGGTGGACACTGGTGACCGGGCGATCTGTCTCAACAGCGAGCAAAAAACCTCCAACACGCTGATCCGCGGACCGTAGATGACCGATCCGCGAATGCCGGTCTCGTCTCGGTCGTCGCAACGTTCGCGAGGTGCGCAACTCACCACCTTCAGTGAGTAGCCGCATTCCTCCAGCGCAGTCAGCTCGTTCAATATGAATGTTTCAGACGCACATGGAAATCGACCTACCACAACAAGAAGGGTGCGAGGGTTCGTGCGTTTATGGGTTTGAGGAAGCGTGAACATACCATCTTTACCAGGGGTGGGAGACTGTTGATTGGCATCCTTTTTGGAAAACGATAAGCTCATAACCAAGCCCATGTTTACATTGTACCGGGCAAGGGGTGCCGTTTCGAGGTTTGCTCGGTGGAGGTATCTCGCACGGTAATCTAGACGAACGGGCATAGACGCGCGACACATGCGTTCAGCGGCAAAACAGCAATGCGCAGGCACATCATCCGAGACGGCGATCGGGTGGCGCGCTTTCGCCGCCTCGGCAACGGCGGTCATGTTGCTCGTGCTCGTCGCCAAAGCGCTCGGCTTCGTGGAGAAGCTGCTGCTCGCATATTACGCGGGGGTGTCGGCCGAAGTGGACGCCTACTTCACCGCCTTCGGCATTGCGTTTTTCTTCTTTGTGATCATCGACGACATTCTCGTCCCCGTCTTTCTTGCACGTTACGTCTTGCTCCGTGAGCGCTGCGGATCGGCCGAGGCCTACCGCTTTGCAAAACGGGTTGGGGTCGCGACGTTCATGATCCTACTGCCGGTGGCAGTCTCGGTGGGAATCTGGGCCGAGCCGTTGCTGCAACTGATCACACCCGGGTTTGATGCCGAGCAGCGCGATCGGACGGCCGCGTTGATCCGCTGGATCCTGCCCGGTGGGCTTGTTATGGGGTTGGCCGCACTGACCTACGTTCTGCTGAATGCCCATGAACGCTACGCCTGGCCGGCGCTGGCGGGGGCCGTGTTCAAGGCGGTGACCGCGATTGGCATTTTCCTACTGATGCGGGAGATGGGGATTGCCGGGGCCGCCGTTGCGGTGTGCGCCGCCGCCGTTGTGCAATTCACCTTGCACCTGATCGGTGTACGTCTATGGGTTCGTCCGGCAATACAAACCATCGCCGCCGGGACACGCGCA
>Ga0190284_1001494_pt1 | contig 10367 bp, 6 predicted proteins | sample 48691812_MG_FD_161668 | JGI IMG/M metagenome (GOLD analysis project Ga0190284, IMG submission 161668) | Hydrothermal vent microbial mat bacterial communities from Southern Trench, Guaymas Basin, Mexico - 4869-18-1-2_MG | ecosystem: Environmental > Aquatic > Marine > Hydrothermal vents > Microbial... | reverse complement strand
CCGCTGGCAGCAGAGTCGGAGCCATGCCCACGAGCAAGCAATCGACACCCACCTGCCAGAGTTCTGGCAACAACTGGACCTGCCACCCGGTGGACGTATCTTTATCCCTCTTTGTGGCAAAAACGGCGACCTACTCTGGTTGCGTGCCCAGGGTTTCGAGGTGCTGGGAGTGGAACCCGACGCAGGGGCTGCCCGTACCTTTTTCGTTGAGAACCAGCTCGAGCCGAAGACCTCTGCCACCGGCCCGTTTCAACAACTTGAGGCCGACGGGCTGACCCTACTGTGCGGCGCTGATTTCTTCAACCTGACCCGGGAACAACTGCAAGGCATCTGCGGCGCCTACGACCCCGCCTCGATGATCAGCCTGCCGCCGATTATGCGAGCAGAATATGCCCGACATCTAACCCGCATACTGCCTGCCAGCATTCCTGCACTGCTTATCACCCTGGATTTTTCCCGCAAGAAGCTCCGCCCACCGCCTTTTACCACTACCGAACAAGAGGTTGAGGATCTTTTTGGCGCACGATTCAACATCGATTGCCTGTTTTCAAAGGATATTCTGGCGGAGAATCCCCTTTTTCAGAGCACAGACCTCACCGCCATGACAGAACGCGCATACTGGCTGAAGCCTGCACGGGAGGCGCAGGCCCGGATACAGCAGACGGATACGGCGGCTACAGGGCCAGATAACGACGATCGAACACAGATACTGCCACGCAAGCATCTACCAGAGGGAGTGGATGCTACCCGCATACGCAATACAACATCCTCAGTGGCGGCCTCAGCCACCGCGGCCGTTACCCACCGGGAAACCCGGAAGAGAGCGAGCCCCGAGCCGGATACGGCAGTAACCGACCATCTGCCCGGGCCTTCGGAAGCTACCCGTTCTGCTCTGTCCGAAGGCACCTTCGCCGATATCCGCCAGTCTTTGTCAGATGATGATGTGCCGCTTGACGTCGGCTCCGTGCTGAAAAACCGCTTCGTACTGGAGGAGATGTTGGGTCAGGGCGGTATGGGGGTGGTCTACAAGGCCCAGGATCTACGGCGGGTGGAGGCCATGGACCGGGATCCCTATGTCGCGGTGAAGATCCTCAACCGCGATTTTCAATCCCATCCGGATTCCTTCATCGCCCTGCAACGGGAGGCAAAGAAGGCCCAGCAGCTTGCCCACCCCAATATCATTACGGTCTATGACTTCGATCGGGACGGCCCCCATGTCTTCATGACCATGGAATTGCTCGAAGGCGAACCGCTCAACCAGCTGATTCGTCGTATGCAACCCGGCGCGCTACCGGAAAAACAGGCCATCTCCATCATCGAGCAGATGGCCCGGGCACTGGCCTATGCCCACAAACAGCATATCGTCCATTCCGATTTCAAACCGGGCAATGTCTTCCTGACATCGAAAAACGTGGTCAAGGTGGTCGACTTCGGGATCGCCAGGGCAGTGCAGAAACCAGACCTTCCTGCATCCGATGCCACGGTATTCGATCCTGGTTCGCTGGGTGCGCTTACCCCCGCCTATGCCAGTTGCGAGATGATTGAAAACGCCCCACCCGATCCAACAGACGATGTCTACGGACTGGCCGTAGTCGCCTACGAACTGCTCACCGGACAGCACCCCTTCAAGCGTCAGCCGGCCACCTTTGCCCGCAATACCAACCGCCAGCCCAGGCGCCCGAAAGAGATCTCCCGCACCCATTGGAATGCCATCCTGCATGGACTGCAGTTCGAGCGTAAACAACGCACCCGGGACGCCACCCGGTTTCTTCAGGAACTTTCCGGGCCACGCAGCAGAGTCTCTCGCAAGCTGGCCTGGTTTCTCAGCATCACCCTACTGCTGTCGGTAATGGGGGTGATCGGCATGTACTACTATATGGCCGGGAGAGAGGGCCAAGAACCCCAGGTTGTCCTGGAAGAAACCGCCATCCTTGAACCCGAGGTCCGTAAAAAAGTGGAAAATCTACTCGAGGTCGCAGAAGTTCACCGGATGGTGGGGCGTGACCTGTTCCCACCCGGCAGCAGTGCTTATGATGCCTACCATGAGGTCCTTATAATTCACCCACACAACAGACAGGCCACACTGGGGCTCAAAGCGATCGCCGATCGGATCGAAGGCCTGGCACAGCAAGCCCTCGACAACCACGATCTGAAGAAAGCACGTACCCTGACGGGAAAGGGACTCAGCACATTCCCCGATCACGAAGGGTTGTTGAATCTCCAGCAGGAACTGAACGATCGCTCTTCAGCGCAGAAATAGCCGTTCATCTACGCGCCTTTTGCAAAACCCCAAGATACGTCATTCCCGCGAAGGCGGGCATCCATAAGATCAATCAGTTACAGCCCAAAAAAATGGATTCCGGCTAAAAGCATGCCGGAATAGCGGGGTTTTGCAACCGGCGAATACCTAATAGTATTTATTATGAGTATTCTATAACTATTTATTATAAATAAAAATAATAACATCACTCCTCAACCAGTTCGCGCCCCTCACCGACGCAGCTCAGGACATCCTGCCATATCCCCTCCCAGCAGCACGCGTGATCGAACCCCTTCCAGACAACGATATGCGCTTGAGGCTGTTTTTCCAGCGCCGCTTCCAGCAGCCAGGCGGGGGTATTACGATCCAATTCTCCCACCAGATGATACTGAGCCACGCTGTCCGGGAGCGGTGGTAAGTCTCTAGGATTCAATGAATCATCGAGTGGGCGGTAGCCGTGCAGCGTTGCCCATGCATCAGGATCCAGGTTCCCGGCCACCGTGATTACAGCTACGGTCTCGGTGAAGCGATGAGCAAGCAACATAGCCAGTGCCCCCCCACCACTGTACCCGATCAGCACCAGCCGACTATAGCTATCCCGCTGCAGCAGATATCTTAGGGCAGCCGCCATACTGTCCACCACCTGACTTGAATAACGCGCGCTGGTCCAGAGGGAGACCTCGCACCCCGAATCTTCGGCCATCCCCTGATAACAGGGCCTGCCCAGGAAGATGGCAGGGGCTCCATCCTTCGCCATCAGATCCAGTGCCAGTGGGGTTCGCGGAGTGGGATCGGCAGCGATCCATCTTCCCGCTATCCACGGCGTGCCGTCTCCTCCGAGATAGACGTGCAGAATGCCATGGCTGCCAGCAGGGCGGTGATTGGAAAAGACCGCATGCGAATAACCTGCACCCATAACCCGTTCCCGCTGGAACCCCCATTCACTGGCGGCAAGATCGAAGCGGGATGACGGCGTGCTGCAACCCTGGAGCAGTGTTATCAGAATCCATCCGCGGATAAAGACTGTGACAGCAAGGGTAGCTCTTCTGGCGGTGAGCCTCAGACTGGACATAGAGCAGAATATAATTTTATATTTAACATTAATTATCACATATATCTTATTATCTTATATAATGATTAGTGCTGCATAGTCGCTCGCATCCAGCTTGCCGCCAATTCCTTGTAACGTGACCTGGAAGGCAGAAGTCAGGTTAATCTGCGAATTTCATTTTCCATGCGGCTGTTATTGACTATCTTTAATACACAGTAATTGTTCATTTCCAGGGAAATAGCTGTAATGTCACTGATGAATTCACCCCAAAAAAAAGCGCTATGGAAGAAAACGCCACTTCTATTCGGCATTGTCTTATCGCTCAGTATATCCCTCACTGCCTGCGAAACCGCTAATCCGCGCCCAGGCTCATCTGTCGCAAATACAAATACACAGGGTGATCCCGGAAAATTCCTCATCGTGGACTGTCTTCTCCCGGGACAGGTGCGGAAACTGGGACAGAGAATGACTTACCTCTCTCCCAGGCGACCCGTAAAAACCACAGCGTCCGAATGCGAGATCCGTGGTGGTGAGTACGTAGCCTATGACCGGGCCGACTATCGAACCTCTCTCAACGTCTGGTTGCCGCGCGCCAGGGAGGGGGAGCCCACGGCGCAGAATTACGTGGGCGAGATCTATGAAAAGGGCCTGGGCATTCAACCAGACTATGCCACAGCCGCCGCCTGGTACCGCAAGGCCGCAGACCAGGGACTATCGAGGGCCCAGATCAACCTGGGCTTTCTTTACGAAAAAGGCCTTGGGGTAAAGAAGGATCTCGCCCAGGCGCTGAACTGGTACCGCAAAGCCTCAGGATTGGAGCAGGACGATCTCCTGTTTGCCTCATCCGTGGAAGCATCCCCGGTCGGCAAGAACGAACTTGAACAGCTGCGGCAGGAGGCCACGCGGGGCAGAAACCAGACCGCTCAGCTACGCCAGCAGCTTGATGAAGCGGAAAGACAGCTGACACAACAGAAAAATGTTCAGCGACAGACCAAGCAGAAACTCGTGTCCCTGCAGAGCAGCAGCCGCAAGCCAGCGGTGCCGCAAGTATCCGGCCAGACCAGTGAACTCCAATCGAAACTGCAGCAGCAGGAAACAGAAGTTCGCCTCCAGCAGCGCAGGATTTCTGAGCTGGAGGCCGCCATCGCCCGGCAGCAATCGCAGATGTCACGCGAACGCCAGACATCAGAGCAGGAAAAACAGGCATTACTGGCCGATCTGGAGCAACAGACCAGTGAAACAGAGGCCCTGAAGAGAAAGCTGCAGGAAACGCAGAATGAACTGTCTCAGGCCAAACAGCTGATTGCCGACAACACGCCAAAACTCGAACAGGAGCGCAAAAAATACCGGCAGGCCCAGACCGCCCTGACGGCAAAGGAAGCGGCGATCCGCGAACAGGAAACCGAGGTCAAACGCCTTGAGTCCGAGTTGCAGCTGCGTGAAGGAAGGTTAGGGCTGGAGGGCGCGGCTGTTACCCGCTTACGGGAAAAAGCCAAACAGTACCGCGCGAAACTGGTGGAGCTCGAACTGGCAAGGATCGAAGACACCTCTGCCCTGCAGCGGGACATCGACGAACGAAACAGCCAGATTGAGCAATTGCAGCGAAAACTGGATGAAGCGCAGCAGGCGCTGAACCAAGGCCAGGCCCAGCTCAATCAGCTCAACCCTGACTTGGCGAAAAAGCAAGCTCGACTGGAACGGGTGCAGCGGGAACTGGTCAAGGCGAAGACCAGCGCCGCCAGAAAAGGTGCCGAGCTGGAACGACTCAGGAGTGCGGAAAAACAGTATGAAGCGACCGTCAATCTGCAGAAACAGAAGATCGCACGACTCCGATCCGAGGCATTGAGATATCGATCGCAATTGGCCCGCAACATGCAGCGGGAGACAAGACAGGAGCAGACCATTGAACTGGCAGGCCCATCCATTGAAATACTCGACCCGCCGATTGTACTGACCCGTGGGCTGCCCAGTGTTCGCCTCCGATCTTCCACCAAGGAGCGGCTCATCACCGGCAAGGTCTCGGCCCCGGCCGGACTGCTGTCTCTGACCATCAACGACAGGAGAGAGCAGCCGGATGAGTTTGGGATCTTTACCACGCGGGTGGCCATCGGCAAGGAACAGACCCCGGTACAGCTGGTTGCGGTGGATAAAAAAGGAAGACAGGCCTCGATCGAATTTCTGTTCATACCGAAGACCCGCAATATCAAGGCCAGCGCAAGCCAGGCGGCACCTGACAGTCAGGTGAAACCCGGAATCATCGCGGGCCAGGTAAACTTCGGCAACTACTATGCGTTGATCATCGGTAACAATGACTACAGAAACCTACCGATACTGGAAAGCGCGGCAGTCGATGCCCAGGAAACGGCACGGGTACTACGCAGCAAGTATGGATTCAAGACCACTCTTCTCATCGATGCCACCCGCTATGACATCCTTTCTGCGCTCAACGAATTGCGGGAAAAGCTCTCGGAGAGTGACAACCTGCTGATCTACTATGCCGGCCATGGCGAACTAGATCGGGTAAACCTGCGTGGCCACTGGCTGCCGGTGGATGCCGAGCCCGACAATTCCGCAAACTGGATCTCCAACGTGGCCATAACAGACATCCTCAATGCGATGCAGGCCAAGCACGTAATGGTTGTTGCCGATTCCTGCTATTCCGGGTCAATGACCCGCTCTTCAGTCCCGCGACTCGATACTGGAATGCCTGAGAAACTCGCTATCAAATGGCTAAAAGTGATGGCGAAAACCCGCTCCCGGACGGTTCTGACATCCGGGGGGCTTAGTCCGGTACTCGATCAGGGCGGTGGCAAACACTCGGTATTTGCCAGATCGTTCCTGCAGGCACTGACGCAGAACGATACGATCCTGGAGGGATTCAAGCTCTATCAGAATCTCAGCCAGCAGGTGCAAAAAACAGCAGCCCAATACGGGATCGATCAGGTTCCGGAGTACGCCCCGATCCGCTACGGCGGCCACGAGGCGGGGGAGTTCTTTTTCATCCCACGGGCATAATCAGTTGGCAAAAATCTGCTTTTTCATGGTGGCGGCTGAAACCGCCAATCAGCATGAGCCAGCCAGCTTGCGTAGGAAGTTTTCCACGTAACATGCTGGCTCAAACGACGGAAGCCGCTCCGGCGGGTGCTTCGCCCCCCATTCATGGAGGAGGACCAGGGGAACAACCCGCATTTCGTCATCACCCTCCCCATCCCCAAAGGCATAGAGAATGGTGGACAGATTCCGAGGAAAGACCACTTTTTCCACACCACCAAACTCAGGCCGGGCACACGCCTCCGGTGTCGAGACCACCAGGTATTCCCGGCAGCTCAACGGCCTGTGTGGATGGATACTGCAGGCCCCCTGTTCAAGAAATGGACACGGCAACCCCAGCTTGAAATAGCGGAGTCCAACCTCTCTCCTGATCTTTCTGGCACCTACGGATACCGATACGGCGACCTCTTCCAGCAAACCGGCCTCTTCAACAAGCCGCCTGTTTCTGGAAAAGCGTTCCCGAACGAGTCGCTGTCGATCCTCCGGCATGGATTCAATCAGCTGCAGAAGATAAAGAGCCTCCGGTTCACTCACCGGAACGAGCTGGCTGCAACAGGCACCACATCCTTTACGGCAGCTGATCGCCCTGCCCTTTGACTCAGCCTCCCTTACGCCGACGGCGACTACTTTATCGGCAAGCGCCTGAAGCAGCGGCAGCAACTGAACGGCCTGCACCCTCGCTGAAGAAAACTGCAGCTCAAGGCGAATCCTTTCGGAACCTATCTTCAGCTCGACTGTGATCAATTCTTCAGCATGCACCAAATTAGCTCCACTTGCAGATCATTCCCGTTCCTGATAATCGATACTATTAGTTGCCATCCGGAAACAGGCTATTGGGACGCAGAGAACGCTGAGAAGCGCAAAGGTCGCAGAGATATATTCTTCTTAAACAATAAGTTACTTCGCGTTCTCTGCCAATTTCAGCAAACTTTGCGTCCAGCTTTTCTGTTTCTGGACGGACACTATATAGTATAGATTGGCACTCTGAACGCAGTTATAAAGATCTCAGAATCAACAAAAGGGGGCGATATGCCAGCCAATGACATGCTCATCAAACTCTATGCGCTGATCGATGCATGGGAGTTTCTTGAAACGCAACGCGGCCGTGGCGTGGAGATACGCAAACCCATTGGGCCGGACAGGCATGAGCTCATAGACTGGGTTCGCAGCTTCTTTCCAGCATCCTGGGCCAGCGAACTCGAGCAGTCCCTGTCAAACAGACCCATCTCCTGCTTTATTGCCATCCATCAGCATGCAATCGTTGGATTCGCCTGTTACGACGCCACCGCTCTGGGCTTCTTTGGCCCCCTGGGCGTAAACCGGGACTTCCAGGGAAAAGGCGTCGGCAGTGCCCTCACCCGGGCCTGCCTGCTGGACATGAAACTCAAAGGCTACGGGTATGCGGTCGTCGGCATGGCCGCTTCTCCATCATTCTACCGCAGGGTTGCCGGGGCGGTGACTATCGAGGGATCCTCGCCCGGTATCTATCGATCCTGTATCAGCCTGACGCGGACCAATGAATGAAAGGCAGACCACCGGGGATCATCGATGACAAAAACAACGGCGTCTACATACTCCAGACATTGCTAGAAGACCGGAGTGAATACTCCACTGGCTAAAGCCGGTGGCTTCGGGTTTCGGCTAAACATCCAGAAACAATAACTCTCGCAGGGACGCAAAGATCGCAGAGTTACAACTTGTTGATAAAAAGTGATAAAAAATAATTTCTTGGCGGTCTCTGTGCCTCTGCGAGAGAAATATTGGCGTTTCTGGACGAACACTATTTAGAGATTTTAAAACTCCAGGCGCGCACCGATAGTAAACAGATGGTCTGTCAGATTCTTAAAGCCAAGAATCGTATCGTAGTTGGCAAACAGCTGCATTCCACCCTGAAAAACCGCGGAAACCCCGATTCCCAGTTCAAAATAATCCCGATCCGGGTCGTCGGTGAAAGCACTCAGAACAACGTTGTTGGGGTCCGTCACATAGGTCGCAGTCATATTCTGTGCATCATTCTCGAATTGATGCACCCAGCCAAGCCGGCCTTGGGGCAGCAAGACACCAAATTTGCGGCTCAGGGCATAGGAAAACTGGGCCCCGAGTACCGTGGTAAATGACTTCCAGTCCTGCCCAGCCACATTCAGGTTCAATCCGGAGACTTCGGCACCCTGTTCCTGGTAATCGTCGATAGCCACTTTCATATAAGTGGCCCTTGCATAGGGACCATAGGTCAGCCCCCCCTGATTGAACGAATAACCGCCACCGATACTCAGGGAATAGTCTTTGCTGTCAGGGCTGGCTTTCGCCGTCTCATTGATCGGAGATACGCTGGTATGGGACGGGATCACGATGTTTCGTCTGACATCATAGGCGGAGGCGGCGTATCCAACCAAGCCATCGATATAGAAGTTGTCCTGGTAGTAGGTTCCATACAGGGCGCCTCCCCAGCCATCGGAATCGAGATCGCCGCCTGCGACCGTCGGTTTGTTGTCGAACTCGGAATCGATATTGAAATAGTTGACGGCAGCTCCAAGTGTCAGGTGCTCTAGAAATCGATAATCCAGGCCGACCGTGATGTTATAGCTGCTGAAGTCAAAACTGTCTGTTCTGTCGGTACCATCCCGGATACCGGTGCCATAGCTTAGATTGGCAAAGCCGCTGAGCGGGCTGCCAAAGGCATCATCACCTGCCCCACCGCCACGCCTCCCGGCAGTCGATTCAAACCGTTGATCGGCAGCCGCCAGTGCAGAAGTATTTTCGGGCGTGAGCCCGGATATGCTGAATCCCCTGGCGCCATTCCTTAGTCCCACCAACCGCCCCAACACGGCATTCAGCCTGTTAGAGGAGATTTCGTTGGCCATGGATTCGGTGGCGGCAAATTCTTCCGTGGCAATCTGCTGCAGGGACGCCGCCAGTTCATCCGCGTTCAGCCCAAGGCTGTCGCGGCTCGGCCCCGAGCCCGACAGATCATTGCCGGTATGGACCATCGCGCGGCAGGTATCGAAAAGGGGTACCGTCCCTGGTTGTGTACCTGATTGAACGAACCCCGCGCAGGTCTTCTGAACCGCATCTCCGGTATCCTGCTGGAGCTGTGTCTGGCCAAAACTGCCAAGGCCAGCCCATGCCGATTGCGAGACAAGCAGTGCAACCCCGATCGCAAGATGTTGTTTGCTTCTTATTGTCACAGCTTACTCCTCCATAAGATTTGACTGTTCATCACCCGTAAGGCAGCAGCACCCAATGTCCGCCCGCTACAACCTTGCAGACCCTGCGCGTTGCAGCAGCCCACTTATCCATGGCCGCTTGGATATCGCCGCAACAGACACTCACTTCCATCTGAAAAAATACCAGTTGAGCCTCTTGCCAAACCCCGTCATTCCAGCATGCTTTTAGCCGGAATCCATTTTCTTGATTCGTAAGTGATTGGTTTTATAGATTCCCGCCTTCGCGGGAATGACGTGTTTTGGAGTTTTGCAAGAGGCTCAGTTGATTGATATTAACCAACTGTAGCACATCTAATAAAAACCATTCGCATCTATTCGAGTTAGTGCTACGCTCGGCGTTTGCCAGCTGCTCGGAGTGTGCCCAAGTTCCAGCCACAACTGCAAATAGGGTGGAACAGTTGATCTGCGTCAACTAAGACGGGGCCGCCTGAGACTATATTGTTCCCAATGGGTGGTTCAGTCATCAGGTGTCCTGTAGGCAGTGAGAGCTCTGCTGAGGAGCCCTCGGGTACGACACCAGGTCCGCTTGGAAGGGGAGATTCCGCCGATCCTGACACCATAACCCGGCCGGCTGACACGCCTGGCCCTGCAGGCATCGGAAATGACCGGGCATCCGATACCATACACATTACTTCCGGCATCCCCACCGGGGTTCGCGACCGGCGAACGGCCATTTACTATGCTCGCACCCATCGGATGCTGCGCAGCACCTATGCCGACCTTTCGAACCCGGATTTAATTGCAAGAGCAGATTTTTTGAGCAGATTTCTGCTGGGTGAAT
>Ga0190284_1001493_pt1 | contig 10367 bp, 9 predicted proteins | sample 48691812_MG_FD_161668 | JGI IMG/M metagenome (GOLD analysis project Ga0190284, IMG submission 161668) | Hydrothermal vent microbial mat bacterial communities from Southern Trench, Guaymas Basin, Mexico - 4869-18-1-2_MG | ecosystem: Environmental > Aquatic > Marine > Hydrothermal vents > Microbial... | reverse complement strand
GATCATTCCGGTTTCTGACATAACCCCAGACAAGATGGGCCGGAGGAATATCAAGCGGTTCGTCAAGATCAATAATGGTGTGAGGCATGATGATACTTCCCTCCCCGATAATCAGAGGAGCCTCCGGTTTTCCACGGAGAAACGCGTTGAACCCCACAAAAGTTTTTTTCCCAAGCCTTGTATGAATGACTTTTGCACCATGGGCCATCACATTGAACCCTTCAAGACGGGAATGAATGACGTAACAGTTTTCCTGGGCATTGGCACCTTTTCCCATCCAGGCGTTTTTCAGGTATGCCCTTTGTGCGACAAGGACATTTTCGCCGATCCTGCTTTTAGGCTTCAGCACAGCATAACGGCTCAGTAAGGCCCCCACAGGGATGGACACAGGTTCAATATGAACAGTTTCAAATATTCTTTGAAAATCTGTTTCCCGTTCTTCCACAAAATCCATCAGGATACCCTGAACCCCCTTATCGGGTTCAAAAGAAATATAATTGTCAAGCACTTCCTTTGGGAAACGGAAACTGAAATCAAACACGTCGCCGTTTTTGATCCATATCTGCCCGGGTTCTATCTGCTTATGAGCCAATTCACCTATCTGAACATAAGCATACGTCCCGATAATACAGTCGTGAAGGGTTGAGAGATCAACTGTGCTGAAAGGACCCAGAAAACATCCGTTCAACGGTGAGCCGTGAATATTCGCATAAGGGCTTGACATTGAGCGTTTGATCAGAAACAAATCCAGATTTTCCGGATCATGGGGATAGCAGTGGACAAGCGTTTTGACAAGAAAACTGTCCCGAATTCTGATTTCCTGGTCCCTGTTCAGGGTAACGTCAATTCCCTGATAATGAAGCACATCCCCTTTTTCTTTAAGTTCATCTCCCCTGATATCGCTTTTATAAAGGACAGAATTCTCAACCATGCATTTACCCAGAAAATAGCTTCCCCCCATACTGGAATGGCGGAAGTGGAAATGAATCGGGTGATGGGATGTGATGCCGTAAAAAGCATAGAATTTGATCAGATTGTCCACAGGGACAGTCTCTCGGATATAAGGTCCCACATCAAAGTCAAATTCTCTCAGATTAATATTGACACGGATGATTGTCCGGCCAATAAGATTTTCAAGTTCTTGCATATTTCCTCCGTAAGATTAGGAAAATCAAAATCAAATTTCTATTTGAGCGTCCTTCATTTGCCAGTTTACACCTTACTACAGAACAATTCAGATATCATATAAAGAAGGCAGATACCAGCTTTTTTTCAGAAAAGCATTGAAATTCACATCCTGTCATGCTATCAGATTCAATTAAAGTTCTGATTATAATGGATGTGGAGGTTGCAATTTCAGCATGTCATCACGCCTGCCGGACGGGGGTTTCTGTGCCGGACGGGGTTTGCAACCCCATCCGCAATGTTTTGCATATCCACGAAAGCAAAGGTTTCGGACGGGGCTGCAAACCTCGTCCGGCAGTCTCAGCCTGATGCATATGGGGCACAAAGCACGCCGATAACTCAGAATCTGTGAGCTTCATTCGGTGAAAAAGCCGGGTTTCTCTTCCATGACTGTACACAGTAATTTGATACAAAAACTTAAGGTTACGGCGGAATAAATGGACAGGCACTTCAGTTTATTCATATCCATGAAAAAAATTTTCACAATATTCATCCTGTGCGGCATAACTTTTGTTGTGCATACCGCATCGTGGGCCGAAAATTCCCCCCAGCTCGTCATCCGTGATCACTCCTCCCAAAAAAAAATAGTTGAAATTTCAATTGATTATGGAGAAACATTCACCATCCGCTATATCCATTCCGTGGACCAGTCCCCGGTATTTGAAGTCTTTCGTGTGACAAAGGGGGACGGCCTTGTACTGGAAGAAACCTATTTCCGTATGTTCGGCGCGGGCATGGGACATTGGCAGGGACATGGAAAACTTTTCCAAGACGGCATAAGGACAAGAATAAAGGAAATAAATTACAAACTCGGCAGTTTTGTCCTCAGAGTCGGTTCAAAAGGTGTGGATCACACCATCCTTTTCAGGGACCAGGAGATTCATCTTTCTGAAATTGCAGCCGGACATCGTGTTGAGGTCCTGATAGTGGACCCTTAGGCAACCTCAGGGGCAAAGGCTTCAGGGACTTGGACGCGCCCTTAATGCAAGAGGTAGCCGCGGAGAAAACAGCCCTGAGCTTGCAAAAGGCCAAAGAGGAATTTTATGAATAATAATGCAGATTCAAAGAAAAAAGAAACAAAGGCGTTTAAACGTCAACACGTTGGATTTACCGCTCTTTTCATTACGATTGTCGCAGTGGGGCTTTCCCTTTTCCAGCTTTATACCGCGGGCATCTCGCCACTGACAGCCATATTCCAGCGTTCGGTCCATCTCGTGCTCATCATGGTCCTCGCCTTTGCCATCATCCCGCCGGTAAAAAGGGCATCGCCTGACCGGACGGATATTTACATGGTCATTGACTGGGTGCTGATACTCCTTGCCTTTGCCATCGGGGCATATATCTGGACAGAATTTGATGAAATCATCGAAAGGCAGGGAGACTGGATACAGACGGATGTGGTCATGGGCGTCATTGCCCTTGTCCTGCTGATGGAGGCCACCCGCCGGGTCATCGGGCTTTTCATGTCCATGATTGCCGTTGTCTTCCTGCTTTATGCCTACTTGGGGCCATATATGCCGGATCTGCTGGCTCACAAGGGATACAGCGTGGAACGCATTGTCACCACACTTTATCTGACAACCGAGGGAATATGGGGACTGCCGACTGGCGTGGCAGCCACGTTTGTATTCGTTTTTATCCTGTTCGGTTCGTTTCTGGAACGTACCGGCGGCGGTGATTTTTTTATTGATCTTGCCTACGGCCTGACAGGGCGCATGACGGGTGGCCCCGCAAAAACCTCTGTGATTGCAAGCGGCTTCATGGGATCGGTTTCCGGATCGGCTGTGGCAAATGTTGTCACAACCGGCTCATTTACCATCCCCATGATGAAAAAAGTCGGTTACAAACCCCATGTGGCCGGGGCCATTGAGGCGGCCGCATCCACAGGCGGACAGCTCATGCCGCCCATCATGGGGGCAGGAGCCTTTCTGATGGCAGAATTTACCAACACCTCGTATCTGCACATTATCAAGATCGCCATTTTCCCCGCGTTTCTCTATTATATGACCGTACTCTTTTTTGTCCACTTTGAAGCAAAAAAGGAAGGATTTGAACCGATTCCCAAAGAAAAACTTCCCAAAATCGGGCCGACCCTGAAAAGCGGGATTCATTTTCTGATCCCGGTCATCATATTAATTTTCGTCCTGTTCAAAAATTACAGTCCTATGATGGCAGGCTTCATTGCCGTTGTATCCACCGTTGCAGCGTCCATGCTCCGCAAGGCAACACGTCTCAGCATCAGAGACATCTTTTCAGCTCTTGAAGCAGGGGCAAAAAATGCGGTGATGGTCTCTGTTGCCTGCGGGTGTGCGGGAATCATTGTGGGATGCGTGAGCCTTACCGGACTGGGGCTGAAATTTTCCAGCTTGGTGGTGTCACTGTCCGCTGGGAGTCCCTTTCTTGCCATCATGCTGATCGGACTGGCCTCGCTGGTTCTGGGCATGGGCCTTCCCGTGACTGCTTCATACATTGTTCTGGTCATACTGGCCGGCCCCGCGTTAATGGAACTTGGCCTGCCGATTATTGTGGCACACATGATCGTGTTCTGGTACAGTCAGGATGCCAATGTCACTCCGCCCGTGTCCCTTGCCTCTTTTGCCGGCGCGGGCATTGCCGGGGCATCTCCCATGCGTACCGGTTTTTCATCCTGGAAAATTGCAAAAGGGCTTTATATCATTCCCATTGTCATGGCATACCGTCCCCTTCTTGGCAACGGCCCGGCAGGTGAAGTCGTTCTGACAATGCTCCTGACCACACTCGGCCTGATTGCTTTTACAAGCGCAATGGAACGATATTTGTTAAGACGCTTGAATTTGTCTGAGCTTATTGCTATATGGGGGGCATCCTTTGCCATGTTCTGGCCGATTTATTGGGTGAGCATTGCGGGGGCACTTGTCTTTCTTGCCATTGTTGCCATTCAGTGGTTTGAATGTCGTAAGGAATTTCCCAAAAAATAAAATACCGGAAATGTACGTTTGGTAATGTCAGAAATGACATCGGAGTTGAACTGATGCCAAGAACAGAACCGTCACAAAGAGCTTTACTCTCCGAGATTGTCGGACTTAGGGAGGAACTTGCCGACCTGAAACGCGAAAAGGCCGACCTTGAGCTGCTGATGGAAACGAACATCGAACACTCGGATTATTTGGAGGAAGACCTTCTCAACAAAGTCGAATCCGCTTTACGGGAGAGTGAAAAACGATTTCGGCTGATCAGCGAGACCATACCTGTGCCGATTACCGTCAGCCGCGTATCTGACTCTGCCATTGTGTATGCCAACAGTCCTGCGGGTTCCCTGTTCGGATTCCTGCCGGAGTGCAAAGTCACAGATTTTTATAATCCGGGTGAAGGGCAGTTGCTGCTGGATATGCTGGCTGTCCAGGGATGTGTGAGCAATTACGAAATGGAAGGCAAAAGAGCGGACGGCACACCGTTCTGGGCGGCTTTGTTTGTTCAGCCGCTGACATTCAACAATGAACCTTGCCGGCTGACTGCCCTGTATGACCTGACCGACCGAAAGCTGGACGAAGAAGAGCGGATGCGTCTTGCAACGGCTGTTGAACAGGGAGCGGAGAGCATTATCATAACGGACAGGAAAGGAAATATAGAGTATGTCAATCCGGCTTTTGAACAGACCTTCGGTTATGCCCGTGAAGAAATAACCGGGCGTAATTTCAAAATGTTCAAAAGCGACAAACACAAGGAAGCATTCTTCAGGGAGATGTGGAATGTCATCACCGAGGGACGGGTGTGGGCCGGCAGAGTCATCAACAGGAAGAAGGACGGCGAGATTTGCGAGTTTGAAACGACAATTTCCCCTATCCGGGACACATCAGGCTCAATCATCAATTTTGTGTCGGTCAACCGCGACGTGACCCACGAGCTTCAGATGGAAAGGCAACTGCGTCAGGCTCAGAAAATGGAGGCTATCGGGACATTGGCAACGGGAATATCTCATGATTTCAACAATATTCTCACCGCCATCTTTGGCAATGTGCAACTCGCGAAGATGGATATTTCGGAAGAAAATCCGATCCTGTCCAAGCTGGACAATATCCTCTCCGCTGCAAACCGTGCAAAAGACCTGGTCATGCAGGTGCTGACCTTCTGCCGTCAGAGCGAACATGAAAAGAAACCGTTGCAGATCAGTCTTATTGTCAAAGAATCCCTCAACCTGCTCAGAGCCTCAATACCTGCAACAATTGAAATTCGGCAGAAGATCAGAAGCAAGCCGGGAATCGTATTGGCCGACCCCACCCAGATGCATCAGGTTCTGATGAATCTTTGTGCCAATGCAGCCGGGGCCATGCGGGAGAAGGGAGGGATGTTGGAAGTAGTCTTGGAGCATAAGGATATTGACGCAGATTATGCGATCCGGCTTCCGGACCTGAAACCGGGTCCCTATCTGAGGCTTTCTGTGTGTGATACGGGTCATGGCATGAGTCCGGAGGTCATGGACCGGATATTTGAGCCTTTTTATACAACCAAAAATCCGGGTGAGGGCACGGGCATGGGGCTTGCGGTGGTTCACGGAATTGTCAGGAGCCACGGCGGGGCAGTGCATGTCAGAAGCGAACCGGGAAAGGGAACTGTATTTCATGTATATCTTCCGCGAATCAGTGCTCCGGAAAAGAAAGAAGAATCTGAGATGACCGAAACGCTTGTCAAGGGCCATGAACGTATCCTTTTTGTTGATGATGAGCAGCATTTGCAGGAAGTATTCAGAGATATGCTGGAGCATCTCGGCTATGAAGTGGTCGCGGAGACAGACAGCGTCAGAGCACTGGAACTGTTCCGCACGGAGCCTGACAAATTCGACATTGTCATCACGGATCAGACCATGCCGAACATGACAGGCGAAGAACTGGCTGCGGAACTCATGCGTATCCGGCCGGATATCCCGATTATTCTTTGCACAGGTTACAGCGAACGTATAAACGAAGAAAAAGCGAAGGAAATGGGGATCAGAAAATTCCTTATGAAGCCGTTTGTCATAAGTAAGATAGCCAACGCTGTCCGGGAGGTTCTTGCTTGATGCTGGATATTTGATGTTTGATGCTGGCGGATGAAGCAATTTTTTGAAACTTACAGAAAAAATGAGTATCTGTACACGCTGTGTACACAATTAAGCTGGAGTGCGGGAACTGGAACGGTTAAGCAGCAGTTTCATTCAAAAATGTTCGGCACGGTTGTTTGCCGAAAGCGGTTCTATGGAAAGCCTGAAACCGAGTGAATTAAGTATTGACCCAAGCGTGTTTATTTTCGGATTTCCTTTTTTTGAAAGCGTTCTGTAAAGCATCTGTCTGTCCAGTTCCGCCTGCCTTGAAAGTTTCGCCATATCACCCTGAGCTTCCGCCACTGTTCGGATTGCGGTCAGGAATGCCTTTGTATTTCCATCTTTAAAGTATTCGTCAAAAGAACATCTGAGATATTCGGCTGCTTCGTCCGGGTCATGCATTTTTTCTGTTACAAAATCTCTGTAATCTCTCATGCTTCTCTCCTCTTCAGCCAGTCTTTCCAATATGCTTTTGCCTTTTTCACATCCTTTTTCTGCGAAGACTTATCTCCGCCGCAAAGGAGCAAAATAATAGTATTGTCAATTTCGCCATAATAAATTCTGTATCCCGGGCCGAAATGAAATTTGAATTCCCAAACCCCATTTCCGACCGATTTGTGATCTCCCAGATTGCCGGTTTCAACTCTGTCCAGTTTCGTAAAAATCCTTGTCCGCTCTTTTACCGCCAATGAACTGACCCATTCCGCAAAAGGCTCTTTTTCATTGCCACGATAAATTTTGATAGTTTTCGGTTTTATATCCATTTTGATGCTGGATGTTTGATGTTTAAACACAAACTCAAAAACTGGCGGAATTTGCGCCTTTTCTTTGTGCGGCATGACGGAATGCCGACAGCCAATCATCCAGCATCAAACATCAAGTTTTGGTTCCTTTTATGATATGTGACAAACTTTTAAATGTGTTTATCAGGCCAATGACGATTATGCCATGATGCGCCCCGAAATTCAGGCTTCGAATATCTTCATGCAACGCTCCCCACGCTTCATTGAGTCCACAATAACACAAAAAGATTCCGACAAACAAATTCAGATAATTATTCTCAGCAATATTTATCAATAACTCTCTGAAATTCATTTCTTTTCTCCTCCCGGAGTGCGAAAAATATTTTTCGCACCCCTCGCCGATATCAAGCATCCTCAGCCTTGATTTTTCTGACTTTCAGAAAAAGCTCATCTAATTGTGCTTTGGCAGCTTGAGATGGTGCATTGGTCAGAAGGCATGATGCTTTCTGTGTTTTGGGAAATGCAATCACATCTCGGATGGACGGCTGTCCGCAGAGGATTGTCATCAGTCTGTCAAAGCCAAAGGCTATGCCGCCGTGGGGCGGCGCACCGGAATCCAGTGCTGAAAGCAGGAAGCCGAATTTTTCCTCGTATTCCGGCCGATCCATGCCCAGAGCATCAAAAATTTTTTCCTGCAATTCCTTCTGATGGATACGGATGCTGCCGCCGCCGATCTCGGAGCCGTTCAGAACAAGATCATAAGCTCTTGATTTCACTGACAGGGGATCATCCTTGATCCGTCCGCAGTCTTCCTCTAAAGGTGCTGTAAAGGGATGATGCAGGGCCTGATGCCGTTTTGCCTCTTCATCATATTCAAACATCGGGAAATGGGTGACCCATACAAATCTGAATTCATTTTCACCAATCAGACCCAGCTTCTTACCAAGATGATTCCGGAGATGTCCGAGGGCTTCATTGGTAATCTTGGGCTGATCCGCCACAAAAAACACAAGGTCACCCGGTTCCATTTCAATGCGTTGGGCAAGTGCCTCTTTTTCCTCGTCACTGAAAAATTTTGCAATAGGAGACTGCCACGCATCATCTTTGACTTTTATCCAGGCCAGACCTTTTGCCCTGTAAATTGCCACATAAGCTGTCAGGTCATCAATCTCCTTTCGGGAAAGACCGATGCAGCCCTTTGCATTCAGGGCTTTGACGATTCCCCCTTTTTTTACAACATCTGCAAAGACTTTGAAGCCGGCATCTTTTACAATATCTGAAATGTCTTTCAATTCCATGCCAAAGCGGACATCAGGTCTGTCAAGGCCGTATCGGTCAATGGCCTCGTCATAAGTCATGCGCGGAAAGGGCGGCTGAACTTCTGTTTTCAAAATGTCATTGAAAAGAGCTTTCATCATCCCTTCGGCAATTGCCATGATATCTTCTTCACCTGCAAAGGACATTTCAATATCAATTTGCGTAAATTCCGGCTGACGGTCCGCGCGGAGGTCCTCATCTCTGAAGCATCGGACAATCTGATAATACCGGTCAAACCCGGATATCATGAATAGCTGCTTGAATATCTGGGGGGACTGGGGCAACGCAAAAAACTCTCCCGGACTGACTCTGCTGGGTACCAGGTAATCCCTGGCTCCTTCGGGGGTGCTGCGCGTCAGCACCGGTGTCTCAATATCCAGAAATCCCAGATCGTTAAAATACTGACGCACGGTCGCGGCCGCCCTGTGCCTTAAAATTATATGCTTCTGAAGGCAGGGACGCCGAAGATCCAGATGGCGGTATTTCAGGCGGATATTTTCCGACACATCCGCGTCATCTTCAATTAAAAACGGAGGCGTTGCTGCTGTGTTTAAAATTTTAAGTTCTGTTACAAATATCTCTATTTCGCCGGTCTTTAATCTGGGATTGGCCATTCCCTCCAGCCTTTTTTCCACCTTCCCCTGTACAGCGAGGACGTATTCACTTCGGATGGCAGAAGCTCTTTCATGTGTCTTTTCATCCACTTTGGGATCAAAAACAATCTGGGTAAGCCCTTCCCGATCCCTCAAATCCACAAAAATGACCCCGCCGTGATCCCTCCGACGCTGTACCCATCCCATGAGTACCACTTCCTTTTCGGCATCACCCGCGCCAAGCTCACAGCAATGGTGGGTACGCCGCATTTCTCCAAGTATATCAGACAATGAATTCTCCTTTTAATTCCTACCCTCATCCGGGGTTTCAGGTTTACGTTTCAGATTTTAAGGAATCAATATCCCAACAATCATGGTTTAGTCAATATTTTCCTTGACACTGTATTTCCAGCCAATGATTCCCATGGGATTCAGAAGCGTAATATCCCCTGCTCGCTCACCAATGGCTGTCCAGTTGAGCCTTTCATAAGGGTATGATTCAGGTATCCATGCCATTGTGATATGCAAGTGTGATAAAATATCAACTTTTTTCTTTTTTGAGTCTGAGATCGTCGCAAAGGTGTCCCCTTCTTTCAGCACACATCCTTTATATATAGTGCTGTATGGTTCTGTGTGACCATAAATGCTGTAAAGCTGCTTTCCATAACCATTGCGGATGTCATGGCTCACATATACAGATTTCCCCAGAAAGTCCTTGCCAATCTTGACAATCTTTCCATCATACATCACCGGAATCCTGATTGTTTCATCCAGCCTGCATTCCTTTCCTGCTTTATTTTTGTATAAACAGAAATCTGTTCCCTCATGGGGAGCAGGACGCTGTCCGCGCTTCTCCCACCATTTTTCCAGAGAATCAAATAACATTCCGGGATAAAAAAGCCATTCTTCAAATCCCATTTCATTCAGAAGATTGCATGCAACCAAATATTTGCCAAATCCTTTTTTTCCCAACAGAAATTCCGAATCCCTCAATATCCGCCTCCTTCACTCACAGATTGTTGCAGAGTGGGTGAAGCGAAGCCACCATTTTTTTTTGCAGACATGGTTCACCCTGCTTTTTTGAAACCGCACAGTTTTGCTCGCCGGACGAGGTTTCTCACCGGACGGGTTGCAAACCCGTCCGCCCATCTGCATTTTTGCAATCGCGCAATTCGCAATTTGAACCTTCTAAAAAATTTTACTTGAAAAATAAATAAAATAGATTATAAATACATAAGATTCAATTGAAAATCAAGGGAGATTTGGTGTTTGGAATTTATTTGAAATTTGGATATTGTTATTTGGGATTTATCTGAGATTTGGTGCTTGAGATTTGGGATTTATTTAGTGCTTGAGATTTGGGATTTATTTGTTGTTGAGATTTGGGATTTATTTGTTGAGATTTGGGATTTATTTGAAATTTGGTGCTTGAGATTTGGGATTTATTTGTTGTTGAGATTTGGGATTTATTTG
>Ga0190284_1001492_pt1 | contig 10387 bp, 11 predicted proteins | sample 48691812_MG_FD_161668 | JGI IMG/M metagenome (GOLD analysis project Ga0190284, IMG submission 161668) | Hydrothermal vent microbial mat bacterial communities from Southern Trench, Guaymas Basin, Mexico - 4869-18-1-2_MG | ecosystem: Environmental > Aquatic > Marine > Hydrothermal vents >... | reverse complement strand
CGCTCATGGTACCTTCCTTTCATTTGATTTCCTTGTCGGGTGGAAGATACCGATCCGCACGATTGGTAATGATACCATGAGCGGCCTTTGATTCTAACTGCCGCGAAGCGGCTTACTTGAACAACTGCATTCACCAAACAAAGTCCTCTGTCACGTGCTTTGCGCAGCAAGGGCAGCGCCAACCGGCTTCGCCAGACGGACTTTGCCGGTGATGCGCACCGTTATCCGGAAGCCTGGCAACAGCCGAGGTTCGGGCTCAGCCATCGGGCCGAAGATTCTTGTATTAACATACGGCATGTGTGATGATAGACTGGTACTTGGAGGTACAAGATATGAAGACAGCTAAGGACGAGGTGCGCGAGTTACTCGAGAATCTACCTGACGACGCGTCCCTCGAGGACATTCAGTATCATCTCTATGTAAGGCAAAAGGTGCTGAGTGGGCTGGACGCTGCCGAACAGGGGCGGACTCAGACTCATGAGGATATGATGCGGCGGATGTCTCGATGGCTCGAGAAGTAATCTGGACCGAACCAGCTGGGGACGACCTCGAAGCCGCGGCTCAGTATATTGCCCGAGACTCGGAGTTCTATGCGGCTGCTTTTGTGCAAGACGTCAAAGCTGCTGCTGAATCTCTGGTTGAGATGGCTGAGCGAGGTCAGATCGTGCCAGAGTTCTGCGATCCGTCCATCCGTGAACTTCTTGTGCGGCCCTATCGTCTTGTCTACCGCGTTCTCCCAAAACAGGTCATCATCCTTGCACTGATCCACGGCGCCCGGAGACGTTGGAGGTAGTGATTGTCGCTCCGGATAACACGCCGATTCAACGGTCAGCCTTCGGCCGCCTCTGATGCTGAAGCCGTTAGCGCGCAAACTAAAGAACACTATGGATCAACAGTTTCTCCAAGATCTAACTAACGAACACCTACACTTTGTTGTACAAAAGTGGCTAGTGGACAGAGTGCCATTTGTTTTCGACGCAAACTGGGTAAAATATGTCAAATGGAAATCTTCGCTATCTTCCAAGATATTTGTTGATGGAAAAGCTATAGTAATCATAGGTAGTGCAAGTACAGGTTTTAGTCTTAGCCCCACGAAGAACTTTCGCAAATTTGATGACAAATCTGATATTGATATTGCAATAATATCTGCACATCATTTTGAACTTGCTTGGCACGCAATAAGAACCCTAGGTGCCAAGGATCACAGGCTTAATCCCGCTCAACGCAGTTCTCTTGAAGACCATAGAAAGCGTCTTATTTACTGGGGCGCTTTCGACACTAAACATCTCCTCGCAAAATTACCCTTTAGAAAAGACTGGTTCGAGGCATTTGAAAATATGACTTCATTAGATCCAACTCGGGATCGAGAAATTAACGCGCGTATCTATCGAAATTTTGAATCCTTGACCGCGTATCACGTAAACAATTTCACTGAACTTCGGGAACAACAACTGAAGAAGCTGCGAGGCTAATAATGCAAAACTCCTTTCTTAACACAACTACTCGAAACGTCCACTGGTTTGTAAAAGCAAACGGGTCGGGTGAACTTCGCATGAACCCCCCCTTCCAGAGAAATCTTGTGTGGGTAGAACGACAGAAAAGCTTCCTGATTGATTCTATATTATCCGGGCTTCCGATTCCCGAAATCTACATGCAGGATTTAGTCAATGACCAAGCCGAGGCTCAATACATAGTAGTTGACGGTCAGCAAAGACTAAGTGCTGTTTTGGAGTTTGTTGAAGGAAGGTTCCCAATTGATGAAAAGGATAGTCCAGCATGGGGTGATATGTTCTTTGACGATTTGTCCCCAGAAGACAGGCGTCGGATTTATCAGTATGATTTTATCGTAAGACAATTGCCAGAAATGGATGACTCGCAACTGAGAAAAGTATTCCAGCGACTCAACAGAAACGTAGTCGCCTTGAACAAACAAGAGTTGCGACAAGCAACTTATTGGGGTTCCTTTATAGAACTCATGAATAAGATCTCAAACTGGGAATACTGGTCAGCAATTGGACTCTTTTCACCTAATGATGTTAGGCGAATGCTTGATGTTGAGTATGTAAGTGAGCTTGCTATTGCTTAAATGGCCATCAGAATAAAAAAGCCAAGTTAGACAAGTACTATGAAATCTACGAGGAACGCTTCGAGGACGAGGATTTCATAAAGAAAGCTTTTACTGTAACGTTGGGGGAAATTCTGCAGATACTCCCTAATATACATCAAAGTAGATGGAAAAAGAAAACTGATTTCTATACACTGTTTCTAGTTTTCTCTAAGCATCTGTCCAAATTTCCATTAGCTTCCGAAAACAGACAAACAGCAAACTCTCTGCTTGTCGAGTTTAGTAACCAGATCAATGAGTTCGTAAAATCTGAAGCTATCGACAAGAAACAGCTACCTACTTTGGTTACCGATTATGGCGCAGGAATCAGAGCCAGCACAGATCTAGGTAGCAGGAAGAGACGCTTTGAAGCCCTAGAAAAACATCTCGCACCTGTTTTAAAGTCGACTTGATGCTATTGTGCGCTAACGAGTGCTTCCAACCGACACGGCTACGCCCTGTCACAGGCTTTGCGCCTGTGATACGGAAACAATACATTGTAACACACACACAACGCAAAGCCTGACGTTGCCGTAGAAACCCGATTTTTCAAGAATCGAAATTTGATGTGATCTATAACCGGACCAAGAGATCCCAAAAAGGAAATGAGAGCCGAAGGGCGACAAACGGGACGTCGGGGGCCCTGATGGCTCGAATTAAGCGTTTAGGCGGATTCCGGCAGTTGGGAGAGTGGTGATCCGGTCCTTTTCAGACCGCAGCCGGGACGGATTCGAGATTTTTTGGTGTCAAAGCGCGCACCATCCTCTTGACGTTACAGGCGAGCGTCTTGAGATAAACGGCAAGCTCGACGCGAGGTCTTCCTCGGATCCTCAGGCGACCCAATCCATGCGGTCGCTTGAGCTCGGAATTGGTGGCCTCTATGCCAGCACGGATATTATAGCGGGGAGTAAAATCACCGCTGGCCTCCACCCTGCGCCGGCGTTCTATGTTGACCTTTACGAGGTCCGCCTTCAAAACGTACCCGTTCTTTTCCTGGTTGAGTTTTGCAGGACACCGCTCAAAGTCAGCACATCCTTCGCAGACTTCCTTGGCAAAGGTGATCTCCACCTTTTTCTTCACGTCAGGGTTTTGCTCTTCCCGGACGGATTCGTGTCCGTTGGGGCACTTGGTAGGTCGTCGGTAGCCTGGATCAATGTCGAAATCCGCGGCTGTCAGCAGGCTATCGCTCTCGGGCTTCTCCTTCGAGGGTTTTGCACTGCCTCCCACCGGGCTGATAAGTTCCGTCCCTAAACAAGCGGCTTCAACAGCGTTTTCGCCGGACCCGTACGATGTATCAGCTGAAAGCTCATCCGGCTGGATGTCGCGTTCAATTAACGATTCTAATATCGGTATGGTAGCCCCGGCGTCGCCATCACACGAATCGGTGACTGCCACGTCCGTGATGATCTGTGTATTATTTTCAGGATCACACGTTTCGGTCAGTTGAACTTCATATCCTTTTCCCTTGTGACCACTGTACGTCACATCTGAATCGTGCGGTGTCTGCATCGAGTCGCTCCCCACCTTCTTGGGGTCTTTGAGTTTCACCGGCACACCACCTTCATCGGAATCATCATCGTCGTCGCGCGGCTCCGACTCCTTCTCCACCAAATCGCACTGCTCTTCCAAAGGCCTCTCCAACAGACCGTATTCGTTCAGATCTGAAGCCACGGTGCCACGAAAGAGGTCCCACAAACGATAAACATCTCAAGCACAGACCCCAAGACGCCTTCGGCTGTCACTCGATCGAGCATCGCCATAGGCTGTAGACGCTCCATCGTCTTTGAGATATCGTCGCAGAAGGCCTGAGGGCACGCGTTTATACAACCTCGGATGGCTGTCTCGAAGCTGTTTCAAAAACACCCGCATCGTCTCGCAGAAAATCCCAAGACGGCTTAACAGCGCGATATTGCTCACGATATGCGTCGAATCCAGCCGTTGGCGCTTCACCTTGACCCCAAGTGCAGCAAGGATCCTTCCCGTCGTTTCCTCGAAGGCCAAACGCCCCAGGTCATGATTCATCAATCCCACACGGAAGTTATGAAGAGTCTTCTGGCAAAGATGGGCCTCTTCCGGTGTCAATCGGAAAGCATAATGCCACTGCAGGTTGAATTCGAGTTGATCGAGCGTCTCTTGATCCGTCAGATTGAACATCTCCTTCAGGATAAGAACTCCAAGCACAATCTCCACCGGCGTATTAGGGCGTCCGTTGTCCTCGAAGTACATCACAGCGAACGGCTCTTCATCGATCAACGGCAATGCCTTCTCACGAAACGCTTTCGCCCAGCTCTTTTCCAATCTCCGAGCCTTCTCCGGCGGGACAAGACTGCTCGACTGAAACAGATTGCCTTGGGGATCTCTTTTACGATACATTTGTCATGGATCCGTATATTTTCTCAGGAAAACACCAACCACTCGAAGAGCAAAGAATACATCATCAATTGGAAATAGTCAATGGTTGCCACGTGCTAAAAAGGGGGTTTTTACGAGAAAATCAAAGCCTGCGTCAGGGCTGCCGCGGCTGAAGCACAGCCGTTCGGCATAGAAGGCAATGGCCCACTACAAAGGCATAATCCACAACCGGCTGATCCAAAGTGGCTGGGAGGTAGTTGAAAAGCAACCGTTGGCGGTTGAGTAGACAACTGAACGATGGATAATCCAATCAGTCGGGCAAAACCGGGGTTTCAGATTAATTCTGACATACCTTGTGGACCCAATGATTGAGCTTGATTCGCGACGGGAAGCGTGCGTGTGGGCAGTGACAGCGAATCACAAATTGCTGACCGATAGGCTCGAAGCGGAAAGTGGAATCGGTGTCATACCCGTTGGAAAGCAGCGCTTCCCAAGAGAGGTTGGCGTATTTCTGGTCTGCTTGGAAATGAACGAAACCAGGACAATGCCGACTAAAGGCTGCACATTGCGCACGGCTGTGATAAGATGTTGCTAGTTCGAAACTTTATGGAGGCCGCCCGCGGGTGAGCCTCATCATTCGTAGATGGGAGTCTTGCGAGTGAACGAGACTGGGATGCTATGATGATTCCGGAGTTTGATGAACATGGCTACTTGCCACCTGGTATCCATACAGCCACGCTCGACTAAGTGGAGGGTCGCTTCGGCCGCGAGTCGGAAGTGCGTCGAGTGCAGATGGAATCTCTACGCTGGCTGGTGGATATGGCACGTCGCGCTGGAGTGGACCGATTGGTCATCAACGGGAGTTTCGTCACCAATGTACTCGAGCCGAACGATGTAGATTGTGTTCTTCTAATGGGTTCAGGTTTCCCACACGACGAGGCTGCCGAAGCAGAGTTGTTCGCGGGACTGCCGTTTTTGGAATTGAGCCTTGTGAACCAAGCAGGTTTCGACCTACTTATCGAGGAGTTCTTTGCCATGGATCGGGATTCCGTTAGTAAAGGCATGTTGGAGATTATTCAATGAGCCTGCGAAGTCATCGTGAGCTCGAGGCGACTCGTAAAAAACTTCGGTTGCTTGAAGAGCGTTACGAGGCGGATAAGCTCGAACAAACGGGCGACGAACATGTGCGGGAGTTGAGCATGAGGTCACTCAAACGACTGATCAATCAGTTAAAAGAGGAGATTGCTCGTTTCGAGTCGCGCAGCTCGCTGGGAACAGACGGTAGATAAATACTGCCGAACAATCGGCTGCACCCGTCGCCGGCAGTAGCGAAACCAAGTGTGATCAAATCCATGGTGATCTGCGGCTGCCGCGGGTGAGCCGCAAAACGCTCCGCCGCTCTCTAACGCCCTACGTGCAGAAAGGAGATCCGAGATGGTGGAAACTTGCAGATTCATGGCCTGGAACGTGGGGTTCTCATCCAGAAAAAAGGAATTTCTTTCTGATGAGAAACGAGCTGCTGAGATACTCAACATCGTAGAAGGGTGCGATGCAAAGATTGTGGCACTGGACGAGATGGCCAGCCGTCAGTACTCGAACGGAATGTCATTTGACTTGGAGGATTATATCCGCTCGAAAGACCGGGCTATGCAGTCTGTCCACTTTGAACCGGCACTATCGCTTGGTATCGACCATTCGAACCCATATGGTAAACTCCCAGAGTTGAAAGGCAAGTTTGGTATATGCCGCCAGCAACAGGGATTGGGTACCTGGGTCCGCCACCCAATGGCGCTCGGAAATCTCTATTCCTTCGATCGAGGTGATGCTCGCGTTGAAGTCTTTCGCTCGCTACCACATCCACTTTACATGGGAGTTCGACCACGTGACGAGAAGGAACATTCTGCCGGCCGCGACGAAGAAGATCGCCCTGTGCTCATAGCCCGTATCGACACCGGCGAACGCAAGGACAAAGTGCTCTATTTCGTTTCACTACATCTGCCGACCTTGAAGAACGAGGAAATGAAACCGCCAAAGAAGGAGCTGAGTAGCCGGCAAAGAGAGATTCTTGAAATTACTCTCGGACTAACAAGCGTAAAGAATGTTGATGAACTTGGTGCACATCTACGAGTCCACTTCTTGAGACACCTCATATCTCAGGCGAGTCGTATTCAGGAGTATTGGAGAGCGGCGACGAGTTGCGTTTTCGTAGTCGCCGGGGATTTCAATTTTGAACACACACAGCCCGGGAATCTGGAATCTCAGGTGCTCACGACGGCGGGTTTTCAGGCGGCAAAGACAGGAGGTTTCACTCGGCCTGGCGGCCGGCTGGTGGACAATATTTGGGTAAAAGGAGAAGACAAGGTAGAGGAAGTCCTCTTGAACGGATTGCGTGTAGAGGATGAATACAAGCAGACGCTCGATACGGTATCCGACCATTATCCAGTCGTCGCGGATATTACGTGGTAAAAAACGTGTAGGTCTTACAACGGGATGACAGCGTAGGCTTCTCGAATGTTATACGGCATCTTTCTGGTAATTCTCGAGCACACGCAGATTTGTATCGTGCAGCCGCTACGTAACAGAATACGTCCAGATATGGAACCTAGAGCAATCACAACTCATCGTATGTATGGCGATCTTGCCTACCTGTGGCCGTTGATCAGCCCGCCTGAAGACTACGCGGCAGAGGCTCAGCGCTGGCTCGCCGTGCTGCGGGAAAAACTTGGACCGGGTCGCCACGAAATACTCGAATTGGGAGTGGGTGGCGGGCACAATCTATCCCATCTCACGGGTGAATTTCAAGCCACCGCGGTGGATCTGTCCGAAGAGATGCTCAAGCATTCGATCACACTCAATCCAAGCGTCGAACATCACATCGGCGACATGCGAACCATCCGTCTCGGCAAGACGTTCAAAGCAGTAATCATCCACGATGCCATCGACTACATGCTCACGGTGGCCGACCTCAGGGCAACGTTCGCAACCGCTGCCGCCCATTTGGAACCGGGCGGGGTTTTCGTCACAGCTCCCGATCACTTCCAGGAGACATACCGCGATCCTTGCGTTCACTCCAGCACCAGATCGGACGGACAAACGGAACTCACGTTTATCGAATTCGACTATGACCCGAACTCAGAGGACACAACTGTCGAGTCGATCATGATCTATCTCATCAGGGAAGGCGGCGTGCTGCGAATAGAGCATGACAGGCATGTAACCGGTCTATTCCCCCTGCAAACGTGGCTGGATCTGCTGGCAGAGGCGGGTTTCCAGGTCGAGCATTCTCGATGCGAGCACGAGGATATACCGCAACAGTCTGTCTTGCTCGTTGGAACACTCGTAGAAGGCACATGAGAAAACGCTCCAGCCAACGAGATCCTGCGGATCTCGCGGCTGAGCGACGATCGGAAAGAGGGAACCGAGCAGCATGGCGAAAAGAAACGCCGCTGCCGCGTGACCGGAGGGGAAGCTGAAGGTATCGCTGGGGACGACACCGTTCTGAACACCCTAAAGAACGTGGAACGGTCGTTGTCGCTGCTAAAACGAGACGGGATGCTGCCGCCGCGACAGCCACGAAGGGCACTACCGCTGCCAATGGGGTGCCGCAAGGCGGTGTCCCACGCTGAGGGATGAGCTGACTCAGGAGTGGAATGAGCAGAGAAGCTAACGCTTGATCTCCATCAGGTTTTCGACCTCATCGAGCACCTGACCGGTAATCGTGACGAAGCGCAGCCCGATCGCCTGCTCATCAGCATGGATCAATGCGTAGCCGTGCTGCGAGGAGAGCAACACCGGCTCCCAGGGCGTCTTCTGCCGCGAGTAGTAGGGTGCGCCGCCGGTGCCCACCGTGATCTGCCAGACGGGATGGATGAAGGCTGGATCGGGTGAGCATGCATCGAGCCGGCCGTCGCCGTCGTGGTCGTCGCCGGGCATCACACCAACAGGTGTCTCCCCATCAACCAGCACCCGGTAATATTCATGCTCGTCTGAAGAGAGCACCGCCGCCACCTTTTCGCAGCGTGACACCATCGACCAGAAGCGGTTACGAACCTCGATGATTCCGCGCTTCTCGGCCACCAGCTCCCCCGCCTCCAGGGTATGAGCCCGGACGTTGTTGTTGCCGCGATACCACATGGAATCGCCCACGTGGCCGCCGCAGGGAAAGACCGGCTCCTGTGCGAAGAGCAGGACGTAGCGCACGGTAGGATCCTTGTCGGCGGCCTCGAGTCTCGCCTCGATCCAGTCGAGCTGATCGTCCAACAGGTAACCCTCCGGCGCGCCGCCGTACGTGTTGGCGTGGGACGAGTACCAGTAGTTATTGTTGAAGGCGATCACCTGCAGGAGGCCGTAACGCAGCGCAAAGACGTTCTCCTCGTAGGGCGGCCTGCGCGCATCGGTCGGCACCGGTCCGTTACGCGGATTGTAAAACTCCGCTCCGAAGAGTGCCTCCGCGCTCTGAGTGGCATAGGGCCACTGGTCGAGCACCACCAGTGCCCCTCGATCGTCGCGATAGGTGTTGAGCAGCGCCTCATGGTTGCCCATGCAGGGATATACCGCCCGGCTGCGCCAGAAACCGGACATCGCCTGTTTCCATCCCTTGAGCTGCAGCCTGAAATCCTCGGTCTCGGTGGTGTGACCGTTGACCAGGTCCCCGCCGAAGAGGAAAAACTCGGCGCCCCGCCGCATCGCGTCGTTGGCCAGCCGGCTGAGGATGTAGTGGTTGCAGCCCATGTAAGTCCGCTCGCCACCGCCTACACCCTCGCGACTGTCACCGACATAGGCCAGCGTCACCGGCCCGCCTCCCTTAGGCGGAGCGGACCTGAAATGATAGAGAGGGGAAAAGACGTTTTCGCCGGCATCGGTGCGGCCGTGAATCATGTATGTGTAGTCCACTTGCGGCTCGAGCCCGGATACCGCGATCTCGTGCCGCCGCATCGATGGTGTCCCGTCGAAACGATGCAGCCCTTCGAGATCACCGGCCTTGCTCTCCTCGAGCAGCTTGACCAGGCGCACAAACCGATCCCGCGATCCGTGGCGGGGCGCCACGAGGACCGAACCGCGACAGGGCTCATCCGTCTCGAACGCCACGATCATTGCACCGGGATTTTCGCTGGTCACGAGGGACACGAACGGTCCCTCTACGATCGAGAGATTCTTCACAAAGCCGCCGCCCTCGCGGCGGAAATGCACCACACCGTCGTAGAACCCCAGGTGCTGCGGGGACTGACCACGCACTCGCCAGAGATCGAGACGGTAACAAATGGCCTTGGTCGAGGGGAACAGGCCTTCAGGCCAGCTATTGGCGTTGAAGACGTCACGGAAGAGAACTGCGATCGGCAACACCCCCCGCCCGGCGGTCAGCGTCGAGCGCCGGCGGTAGCGGGCATAGTCGTAGTCCGCCTCCCCCTCCTCGAAGGGATAGGGCCCCGTGTAGATCGTCCCCTGCAGGGAGGAATCGCCGAGATCGATGGTCAATCCCTCCTTCACCGCCTCTCCGTTCACGAAATGGTGCATCTGGTCAAAGCTGATCGGATTGCGCACGCCGGAACGTCTCTCGGTCATCTCCGGTATGCGCACCGGGAGCTCGCGATCCTGAGCCCGCAAGAATGAAGTAATGCCGCACAGGCCGAAGGCAACGACGAGAACCGCCAGGCGGCCTGTGCGCGGACAGTCGATCCGCCGGAAGATCGCGCCGAAGTCGTTGAAACGTTGACGAAACGTAGGAGTCATATCGATTTTACTCGCAAGGACTGCAGACCGTGAACGGATGATTCACTGACAATAAAGCCCGATCCGTCTCTAAACTGAAGTTACCCTGGGCGAACGGCAAATAAGTGACATAAAGCGCTTGTATTAATGGTCTTAGATCAATTTCGTGCCAAAATATGTAGCCATGTAAATATAACTAAATTTTTGCTTATATGTAGACTA
>Ga0190284_1001491_pt1 | contig 10390 bp, 12 predicted proteins | sample 48691812_MG_FD_161668 | JGI IMG/M metagenome (GOLD analysis project Ga0190284, IMG submission 161668) | Hydrothermal vent microbial mat bacterial communities from Southern Trench, Guaymas Basin, Mexico - 4869-18-1-2_MG | ecosystem: Environmental > Aquatic > Marine > Hydrothermal vents >... | reverse complement strand
AAGGATAATTATAATTTTTATTATCAAGCATATATATAAATATGATCCAGATATTAAAATAGTAATTCAAAAGTAGGCTATATTATTTTAAAATAGTGAAAGGCATATGTTTTAGGAAACTGCGATCATGAAAGGTGTTTATGAATAAGAATACAAGGAATATTGAAGATGATGAGATGTGGTGCCCGGAATGTGGCGCTCCGATTAAAAAGGGGTTCTTTACCTGTGCCAATTGCAAATTTAAGGTAAGGCTTACCGAAGATATAAATAAAAAACAGGCCAGGAAGAAAAAATCAAAGCCTTCTAAATCAGTTTCAGAGTCAAAGGGGAGCATTGGGAAAAAGAAGAACATCCCGGGAACGGGGAAAGATAGCAAACCGGACCAGGAATCTGCTGTCAGTGACGAGGAGAGAAAAGAGCTTCTGGATGATATCTTTGAAGAAGAAGTTGCCGGCCTGGAAAATAATAAGTCAGGCTCACGTCCTGGATGGTGGAGCTATAGCTGAGACCAGTAAATAATTATTTCTTTAAGCATGGTTTTTTTAATAAGAATGGTATCCTGAAAGCATGCTTACTCTCTTTTCTATAATCTACCTTTTAGCGCCCTCTCGACAACACTATATTTATTTCCTGCATTCCAGAATAAAAACCCATCTATTCCCAGATCCTCCGCTGCCTCTAACTGTAGCAGGATCTCTTTTTCAGTATATCTCATCTGGAGCCCAAATGCCTGGATCCATGGAATAATAAGGCAATCTGTATCTCCAATCCTATTAAGACCCTTGTCGAGCGTATGCCGAACCACTTCATATGGATGTGCCTCCGGAAGGCTGTATCCAAGAAAACCCGGTGAGTAATGCGACGGATAGGGCATAGGATATAAATAATCAAGATGCGGTGCAAGCTCTTCAATAAGCTGGCCTATGCCCTGATCGTTTTCCGCAATAAGGACAAAGCCATAAACATCAGCGGATATTTTTACCTGATAATTCCGGGTAGCTTTTCTGACCGTTTCCAGAAAACTGGAAATGGCCCAGGTCTTTTCCCTGTCTTCAGTATTTGAGGGATAATGAGCAAGATGAAGTTTCCCTTTGGAGGGACCCCTGATATAGTCAAATTGTATTTCATCAATGCCTTTTTTTACAAGCTCCATGACAAGTTCGGTATAATATCCCCAGACCTCCCTGCTGTATATATCTGCCCAGTAACCTCCGTCAAGATAAGCCGGGGCTCCATTATTAATATTCTGGATTGAAAGATCCGGCCGCGCTTTGGGAAGAATACCGTCTTTGAATAAAACGATCCTTGCTATGCTGTATATACCTCTTTCATCCATTTCAGAGATGATCTCATCGATATCATACAGGGGTTTTACTGCGCCTGTTTCATTAAAAAATTCTATCTCGCTGCTATAGCTTATATGACCATCGTCTTCTTTCGCATTAAACACTATTGCATTCAGCTCGGTTTCCTCTATCAATCTATAGATATCTTCTCTCGTCTGGCTGGATGACAGGCTGTATCCAGTAAGATAGACTGCCTTCTGTGTCCCTCCTATTATTTTTCCTGGCTTGCTATTGAAGGTCCATATGAAATCAGGATAATCCGGTTCAAAAGCAGATAGTTCTCCTGTAGGCATTAAAAGAAATATGATAAGAAAAGCAAGAATGATTACCCTGGCTCCCGGGCGGAAGGTGCTACTCTTTTTCATATATTGTATGCTTCGTTTATTATTCACTTAGAAATATTATAACCTGCCTGTAAATAGCAGCAGTATTTTGAGGGTTCTATTTAAAAAATAAAATAAATTTAACACTAATATTAGTCTATCATAAAAAACCATATAAAAGACATTGGAATTACCGTGTCTGTGCTTTAAAATTAATATATTATGGAAGGAAAAATCAATATACTGGTCTTAAATGATATAGGTAGAAGTATATTGAAGTACCTTCAGAAGAACCTTGCTTCGATTTTTAATAATAGCATACCGGTATCAAAACATGTCATCGTACCGGCTTCTTTCTATAAGATAGAAAAGGGCCAGTATGATGGAAGAAAACTGCTTGGTTTTCTCGCAGAGAACCTTACCCTTAGGGAGGCAAAAGATATAAATCTTGCTATTTTTGACAGGGATCTTTTTACCGGCAATCTTGATCATGTATTCGGTCTTGCCGCCCCCTTCCCAAGGATATGTGTCATCTCGGTCATAAGGCTTCATCCTCATTTCGAAAGAGATTATTTCCAGGAGGGATTGAAAAAAAGAAAGATGGGTAAATTTCCTCTCTCAGTTAGAAGGCTCACAGGAAAGGAAAGGGCCCTTTATTATGAAAGGATCCTCAAAGAATCCGTGCACAGCATAGGACATACTATGGGCCTCCTTCATTGTAATGATATTTCATGCATAATGTACCCATCAAAAGCGCTGGAAAATATTGATAATAAAGAAATCAGATTCTGTAGATCATGCACTCGATCAATATCATAGAATAACAACATATCGTAGGATGATAATATATGCAGCCACCCTCCATCCGGGATGATAAGGTGAGTGGCTTGTCTAAATAGGCTTATTATCCCTAATTGTCCTGTCCAGGATATCTAATTACAAACAGGCATTACCCGGAAGCTTTCTTTCTTCTGCTCCTGATCAATAGATACGTAAGTATCCCGGCCAGGTAAAGGACAAATATTGCCAATGCATAAAAGTAGAAAAGAGGTTTTTCCGCAGTATACCCTGTAACTGCAAAGCCCAGCACAAACATAAGCGGTACCCCAAGAGGTAGTGCCACTGCTCCGCCCAGTACAAGGTTTTCTGGAACATTTGATTCAGAGTCCGGGTCTATCTCCCTGAGCAGCGCCATCCCGGTAGTTATAGTACCGGTAAACTGGCCGTAAAGACCTACTATATGTTCGATAATATAATTTGTATATATCCTTCTGCATAGATAGACCGCATACACGACCGTAAATATCCCCCCTGCTGAAGTCACGATGACTATTGGTATCCAATTTTCCCTGAATGTTGAAATAGACAATGCAGCGACCGCAGCAACTATCATAAAATCAAAGGATCCGGCAGATATTCTCTGGAGTATATAATTATCAGGGTAATTTATATGCAGCCAATTCTTTTTCTTTAATACATTTAGTATTATCCTGACGAGGATGGCAAACATTGTGGCCACCACAAAGTGAAAGCCCCATAGGAGCTGTGCCACAGTATGGCCGTACTCACCCAGCGGCTCCAGTGCGATGGAAACACCCCTAAGAGTAAAATAAGTTATCAAATAAACAACTCCAATAAGTACCACTTGTACGGTAAGGCTATCAATAAACATCTTCTTTGGGATATTTTCTGTATGTTTTTCTTCTTCATCTTTACTCTTTAGCCTAATGACTTTTTCCCGGTCCTCCAGGCCCCATGCTTTCTTTTTCCTTACAAGAACATTAAGAAGGGGGATCCCAAAAAAAATGGCCCACAGGAATCCTATGGTGGCAATAGCAAGCCCAATATTGCCCCCATTGGCCAATCCCAGTTCCTCCCAGCTTGTGCCTATAGAAAAAGCCTGGCCCGGACCCTGGGCAAATCCAAGAGGCAGAAGCAGGCCGAAGGGTGGAAATAATTTAGGAAGGAAAGTATATGCCAGTGAAAGAGTAATGGCGAATCCAAGGATCCCCTGGGCAAGATAGGAAGAGATAATAGCAAAACCAGTATTTACATTATCCCTGCGGTGACCGGCCGGTACAGATGTCCTTTCCTTTAAAGCAACAGATATAAATCCAACTGCCATTAAATGATAGATAATGGTTCCAAGCCTTGCAGCATCCAGCTGAATCCAATTTAGGACTTCGATACCTAATATAAGACCGATAAATCCACCGATGATCGAAGTGGGGATAAGAAACCTTTGTAAAAATTTGATCTTTCTTTTAAGGATGATAGCAATGACCAGGAAAAGTGATAAAAAGATGAATTCCTTCACAGATTCCCACATTTCCAACATGATCTCGCCTTTCTTTCTTACAAGTTTGTATAATAATATAGTTTTACTGTCCTAATTATTAATAATAAGATAAATTAAAAACAGCTCGCATAAATTATACTTCCCCCCGCAAAGGAAAGTATGAAAAGAAGGTCTTTCCCATGCCAGAAATCAGGGTCCTATAAAAAAAGACGTCACCTTATGTGCTAATGTTTCAAAGCCCCCAAGGGCTAAACAGCATGTATATATTCTGATATAATCTTGCCTTAATAAATAAAACAAGCAAGGGATTAAAAATATGGTGGATACGATATATTTTAAGATCTTCTATATAATAGCAAGTTATCTGCTTGGTTCAGTCCTCTTTTCATATATAGTAGTAAAAATATATAGTAGACGGGGAGTAAAAAAAGACCTTGCCAGGATCGATAGGCCCGGAACCGCAGGAGTAGGGCGGCAATATGGAGTAAGGGCCGGTCTTCCCACTTTTCTATTTGATTGTGGGAAAGGTGCCGCAATCGTCCTGACCGGAAAAGCAATAGGGCTCGATGACATGATCATTGCCATTGCCTGCATAACCGTGATCGCCGGACACAACTGGCCGGTCTGGTTCAAATTCATAGGCGGCGGCGGATTGGCAACCGGTATGGGTATAGCCGGAGCGCTAATGTTTATTCCATTTTTAATTTTCCTGGGAATATCTCTTATGGTTGGATTTACCTATAAATATACGTTGGGAAGAACGCATAAAGTAAATCCAAATGTAGTTGCAGGTGCCCTGGGTGCATTGCTATTTCCAATAACCATATATTTATTTGGTTTTGTGTTTGAAAAGCAACATTATTTTGGACCCGTATATGACAACCCTCTGGTATATTTAGTAATGGCAATTGTTATTTTCCTTATAATCGTCTCTAAGGGTATCATCCTGCATTTTATTTATCGCAGGATCCCCACTGCAAATAAATTTTAAAGTTTTTAAGTAAAATAGGACCAGCCATAAACTTACGTATAGGATCTACGAAGAAGATGGCAATATTGTCGTTGTTATTCTCACAGGAACACGGGTAAACTTTTATAATGAATCGAAACGGCATATGAAATAAAATACCTCCAAAAAGGTTTCCAGGGAAGCAATAGTGTTAGTAATAGCTCGAAATAGACCGGCTTTTATCCGGTGGTGTAGGAATAAAGGCCGATTTTTTTATACCGGCAGACTAACTGCCAGCTTTTGTTTAGAAATCTTACTACCGGTACCAACTTTGATTTTAAAATATCTTTTAATAAACCGCCCTGATAAAAAAGAACGGTTACCCGGGAGCAAATATTTTGGTTATTTCTTTTTCTTTACTTCTACCTCTTCTTCCATTGTATGTTCGTCCTCATAATTCAGATACTTCTTAGTCATTGGATGATTGAACCTTTTCCACATGACCCCGCCAAATATTGTTCCAACAGGGAAGAAAAATACCATTGTGACCACAAGGGCCGCTCTTCCAAGAGGTACTGCAAATGCTTTTCTCTGATAAATACCTACCAGCTCAACTATGAAAAGTGCCGGTGCAAGCAGGGGATACATCACCCTGAAGGGAAATCCCGCAAAATCCCTGGCGAGGTCAGATATCGCCAAAAAAGTAAATGGAGCCTCAAGATAATTTGTAAAAAATCCTATGGGTCCCCAGGCAAATCCTGAAAAGACGCCTATCCCCAGAATTATCGCCAATACCCAGCAAAGGATAAGCGGACCCTCGATCTGTTTCTTTCCGGTCTTTAATTCTTTTTTAGTCAATTCTGTCATTTTATTCTCCTTTTCCATTTGTTTTAGTAACCTATTGTCACATCGCCCGATACAGTATTTATCATTATCCTGCTGCCACTATCACCTATGGTTCCTTTCAGATCCCTCCGGCCAGAGGAAATGATCTTTATGGAAAAATCATGTTTGATGTCTCCGGATACAGTGCTTACGTCCAGGTAGAACTGTGAGTCTTCCGGTAAACTGATCTTAACATCACCTGAGGTACTTCCAATTTTCATATCGGACACAGCATCCTGGTCGATAGAAATGTCACCCGAGACTGTCGATGCATCCAGATCCTCATTATCACTACCGCCTATAAGGCCAATATCACCTGACGTACTGCCAGCATCTATATTTCCAGTATAATCCTTTACTATAATATCTCCGGAAGTAGAACCTACCCTTATTATCTCTGCTATCAACTTTTCGACCTTGATGTCTCCGGATACAGTCTTAAGATCAAGCAGGGCAGTCTCAATATCCTGCATGATCACATCCCCGGAGACTACATTTATTTTAAATTCCTCTAATATGATCTCCGGTATATATACATCCATAGTCGTTCTCTCGATATTGATCCCGAAAACAATGATGTCCTTGCTTGTAAGTGTTTCCACAAATAATCTATTCCCGGTTTTATATGCCACCAGTTCTGGTACATTCCTTTTTACATTGGTGCTCACTTCTCCATAAAAGTGGACTATGATTTCCCCTTTGGTGGTTGGAATTATATTCAGGTCGGTACCGACAAGGCTTATCTCGATCCCGGATATTTCCGTCGGTTCAAATGTTTTCGACTCATTTATCTTTTCAGTAGCCACTGCAAAATTACCTGTTGTTACCATCACAATAGCTGCTATACCAAAAGAGACCACCATGGTTACAGCGAGAATAATTAATAATTTTTTCATACTAGACTTCATCTTTTCTCTCCCTTCCGGTCACGATCCTTGCATTGAATTTAATATACCTTATAAATAATCTAAAAAATCCCCTTGTGAGATATATATCACCGATAAAGAACAGAACTCCAAAACATGTCACTCCTATTGAAGCGAATATGCCTGCCGCGGGATTTACGATCAAATTAAAATACTCTGGAAACAGAGGACTGAATATGGTCCCTAAAAGCCCTGTTATCCCACCCGCGCTGATGCCAATAGCTGCAGCAAATAATCCTGCGATGATACCCAGAATTCCTATAAAAGGACCCAGTATGAATATCAGATTGAAAAAACCAAGACCAAGGCTTGCAAATACTGCCCTTGTAATATTTATTGCCGTAGTCTCTTTCTCTGCCTGGGCTACCATTATATTCGCCCTCAACTGGTTGGCCAATATTTTTGGGTCCCCAAGGGACTTTGCAAGATCTTCTTCCGTTCTTCCTTCTCTCTTGCCCATATCAAAGTGTTCCTCAAAATCACTTATTATATCCTTCTTGTCCTCTCCCGGGATTCCTCTAAGATGCTTTGACAGGTTTACTAAAAATTCCTTCTTATTCATCCCCCACACCACCTTTCAAAAAACTATTTACTCCTTTTACAAAAGTCTTCCATTCTTTTTTCAGATCCTTTTCCATTATCCTGCCATCACCAGTCAGCTGATAGTATTTCCTGGGAGCACCTTCCTTCGATTCCTCAAGATATGTGGTCACATATCCATCATTTTTCAAACGCCTCAACAGCGGGTAGATAGTTCCCTCAGAAATAGCGATCCTCTTAGAGATCTCGTTTACCAGCTCATACCCGTACCGGTTTTTCTTTGCCAGCAGAGCCAGGGTGCAAAGCCCCAGTACTCCCTTTTTAAACTGTATATTCATAAAATCACATCCCTTCTATTGTGCATAGCATGAATGTATAATAACATATGGTATTATGTATTACAAGATACTATATTATTAATTTTATCTTATATTATTCTGTATATGGTTATGCCAGGTATTATATCATTATTACTTTTTAAATAAAAAGGGCAAGATATATCCGGTTCTTTTGGGAGTTCGCCTACTGTCTGTCATAAATATCATATATTATTGATTTCTGTACAAGCATATTATATAAACTATATAGTAAATAAAAATAATTATTTTAATATGGAAGTTAAAAAAATTGGAAGGCTTTAAGAATGAAGATCTCAACACGTGGAAGATATAGTACCAGGATGATGCTGGAATTGGGTTTAAAATATGGTAAAGGGCCCACCCTTTTAAAAGAAATAGCTAAGTCCCAGGAAATTTCCATGAAATACCTGAGCCAGCTTATACTGCCTTTAAAAGTAGCTGGTTTGATAATGGGCACAAGAGGGGCGCATGGCGGTTATCTTCTTACGAAACCCCCTGAAGATATAAAGTTAAGTGAGATAGTAACTTCTGTTGAAGGTTCGCTTAATCCGGTGGAATGCATTGATAACCCTGATATTTGTCCAAGGTCCGGTTTCTGTGCCACATACGAGATCTGGGAAGAAATGGGCAGGCGAAACATGGAGATCCTTGAATCCCGCACCTTGAAAGACCTTATTGATAGACATCTTGAAAAGCAAAAGAAACTTCTTTAAGGTCTGAAATAGATTTTTAGTGAATTACCCCCAACTGAAGTTGGGGGCTTCTTATATTATCTCCCCAACTCGAGTTTCAATTGCCCTGTATCTTCCCTGTATTGATATTCTACATAATCCATGATCGCTTTTTCATTAAGTCCTATTGTAGATACACAGTAGTCTCTTGACCATATTCCTCCCCTTCCATACATCGCTCTTTTCATGAACTTAAACCTTTCTTTGAGTTTTCTACCGCTTTGTGATTTCATATATTTTATTACACTGGCAACTGAAACTCTCGGTGGTATCACTATAATAATGTGAACATGGTCTTTTTGTATATTTACCTTTCTTACCTCGGTATCTTCGTCAATTCCATCCATATCTTTAAAAAGTTTCTCTAAATATTCTTTAACACCCTCTACAAGTATTTTCCTCCGATATCGAGGCGTCCAGACTATATGATATTGTGTGTTGTATATTGAATGGATACTTTTTCTAAATCTCATTTGTACCCGTTATACTATGTCTGGACAGCCTATTCATCACCAGACTAAAGTCTGGTGGTTTAACGGCAGACTAAAAAATAACTACTTATAGCGTATTTTTCTTTAGTAATACTATTGAATAACTATATTATAGCTAAAATAAATAATACTTTTAAATAATTTTGTTTTTATTTACTATTACTATAGTTAAATAGCACTGTTTTTTATATATCATTTCTTCAAACACTGTGGTTTTTATAGCAATTAAATTCAATACATAATAGAGGTCCAATAATAAATGGCACACTTTACCGATAAAGACAGAGCAGAGTATTTTCATAGAAGCTATAAAACCGTCGACGGTCTCTGGTTCGTAAAAACTGAAGAACAGTTTGATTTTGATACTGCCCTTGACCTTGATAAGGAAGTATGGAAGGTCATGCCAAAGATACAGGCCAGGTTTCTAAAAAAGAAGTTTGGGGTAGATAAGGGTATTGATTCCCTTGGTAAATGTTTTTCCAAAAAACTTGAGCTGGACGGTTTTGAGTTTGAAGTAGAGAAATCCAGATCTAAAGATGCTGGCAATGACCGCATAAACTTTGTGATATCCAGATGCCCCTGGCACGAGATAATGGAGCGGTCAAACCGTACTCGCCTCTCTGAAAAAGTTGGCGGAGTGATCTGTAAGACAGAGTATGGGGTCTGGGCCCCTGAGTTCGGCCCGGATATTAAATTTGAATTTGGAAAAAAGAGGATCTGCCAGGGAGATCCCCGCTGTATTTTGTCTTTTAAAATCGACCGGCGATACTAATCCTTTTATTTAAAGCTCCTTACAGAACTTCTCTATCCTGTTCATTCCATCCACTATCTTATCCATGGAAGCTGCATAGCTTATCCTTACATATCTGTCATCACCAAATGCAGACCCGGGGACAACTGCAACTCTTCCTTCTTCAAGAAGTGCTCCTGAGAAATCATCCGAGCTTTTTATCCTGCTACTGTATAGATCTGAGACCCTGGGAAATGCATAAAAGGCACCTTCAGGAAGACTGCATTCTATGCCATTAATAGTCTTTAATCTGTCGTATACATAATTTCTTCTCTTCTCATATTCATTCCTCATAAGCTCTACACTGCCCTGATCTCCCTCCATGGCTTCAATGGCTGCCCACTGAGCTATCGAACATGGATTTGAGGGTGACTGTCCCTGTATTTTTGACATCTGCTTTATAATGGCCTGATCAGCGGCACAGTATCCTATCCTCCAGCCGGTCATGGCATAGGTCTTAGATACTGCATTCACCGTAATGGTTATATCTTTTAGGTCCTGACTGAAACCGGCAATACTGTAGTGGGCAGCATCTCCATAAATAAATTTCTCATATACTTCATCAGCTATGATGTAAATCCCATTTTCCAGACATATCTGTGCTATTTCCTCCAGCTCTTCTTTAGAATAGACTGCACCGGTAGGATTATTTGGGCTGTTTATGATTATGAGTTTTATGGGACCTTTAAAATCTGCGATAACTTTTTTCAGGTGGTCCGTATCCAATTTCAAGTCTTCCTTGAAATCTACT
>Ga0190284_1001490_pt1 | contig 10395 bp, 5 predicted proteins | sample 48691812_MG_FD_161668 | JGI IMG/M metagenome (GOLD analysis project Ga0190284, IMG submission 161668) | Hydrothermal vent microbial mat bacterial communities from Southern Trench, Guaymas Basin, Mexico - 4869-18-1-2_MG | ecosystem: Environmental > Aquatic > Marine > Hydrothermal vents > Microbial... | reverse complement strand
GCGGCCAACCCCTGGTTCAGCGCGGCGATCTTTTTCCTGGTCTATGTGGTGGTCACCGCCCTGTCACTGCCGGGTGCCACCCTCATGACCCTGGCCATCGGCGCCATCTTTGGCCTGTGGAAGGGTCTGGTACTGGTCTCTTTCGCGTCGACCCTGGGCGCCACCCTGGCGTTTCTGCTGGCGCGCTTCCTGTTGCGTGACTGGGTGCAGGACCGCTTTGGCGATAAGCTGAAGGCGATCAACGATGGGGTCGAGAAGGATGGAGCCTTCTACCTGTTCGGCCTGCGGCTGGTACCCCTGTTTCCCTTCTTCGTCATCAACCTGGTGATGGGGCTGACGCCGATAAAGACCTGGACCTATGCCTGGGTCAGCCAGCTCGGGATGCTTGCCGGCACCCTGGTCTTTGTGAATGCCGGTACCCAGTTGGGCCGGCTCGATTCCCTGTCGGGTATCCTGTCACCGGGATTGATTCTTTCATTCGTGCTGCTGGGCATCTTCCCGCTGATTGCCAAAAAGCTGTTGTCGCTGATCAAGGCACGCAAGGCCCTGGCCGGCTTTCCAAGGCCTCAGCGCTTCGACCGCAACCTGATCGTTATCGGTGCCGGCTCCGGCGGCCTGGTGGCGGCGTTGATCGCTGCGGCGGTGAAAGCCCGGGTGACATTGATCGAGAAGCACAAGATGGGCGGTGATTGCCTGAATACCGGCTGCGTTCCGTCCAAGGCATTGATTCGCTCGGCGCGCTTTCTCGCCCAGACCCGGCGCAGCCAGGACTATGGTTTCAAGTCAGCGCAGGCGGAGTTTGATTTCGCCGCCATCATGGAGCGGGTGCAGCGGGTGGTCAAACAGGTGGAACCCCACGACTCCGTGGAACGTTTTACCGGCCTGGGGGTGGATGTCATCCAGGGCGAGGCACGCATCCTGTCACCCTATGAGGTGGAGGTGAATGGTCAGCGGCTCACCACCCGTAACATCGTCATTGCCACCGGTGCGCGCCCGTTCGTGCCACCGATTCCGGGGCTGGAGCAGATCGACTATCTGACCTCCGACAATCTGTGGCAGATCCGCCAACTGCCGCCACGGCTGCTGGTGCTGGGCGGCGGCCCGATCGGCTGCGAACTGGCCCAGACCTTTGCCCGTTTCGGGGCTGAGGTGACCCTGGTGGAGATGGCGCCACGGCTCATGGTGCGGGAAGACGAGGATGTCTCGGCCCTGGTCACCGAGCGTTTCATGGAAGAGGGGATTCGGGTGCTGGTCGGGCATACCGCGACCGAGCTCCGGGTCGTGGATGGTCGCCGGGAACTGCTGGCCAGGTCTGAGGGCGAAGAGCTGGTGATCGAGTTCGATCAAGTGCTGGTGGCGGTCGGGCGTGCGGCCAACACTACCGGGTTCGGGCTGGAGGAGCTCGGGGTTCGGCTCACCGAGCGCCGTACCATCGAGGCCAATGAGTTCCTGCAGACCAGTTTCCCCAACATCTATGCCTGCGGCGATGTGGTCGGTCCTTATCAGTTCACCCACACCGCCTCTCATCAGGCCTGGTATGCCTCGGTGAATGCCCTGTTCGGCAGCTTCCGGCGCTTCAAGGTGGACTACTCGGTGATCCCGTTCGCCACCTTTACCGATCCCGAGGTGGCCAGGGTCGGACTCAATGAGCAGGAGGCGGTGGCCCAGGGGACCGCCTACGAGGTAACCCTGTATGGCATGGACGACCTGGACCGGGCCATTGCCGACGGCGAAAACTATGGCTTCGTCAAGGTGCTCACGGTCCCCGGCAAGGACCGGATACTGGGCGTTACCATCGTCGGTGAGCATGCCGGTGACCTGATCACTGAGTTCGTCACCGCCATGCGTCACGGCCTGGGCCTGAACAAGATCCTGGGTACCATCCACATCTATCCAACCTGGAGCGAAGCCAACAAGTTTGCCGCCGGCAACTGGAAGAAGGCCCATGCGCCAGTGAGGTTGTTACAGTGGGTGGGGCGCTACCACAGGTGGCGCCGGGGTGATCGCAAATAGAGAGTCCGTCTGCCGGGTAAACGAGGCGCATCCGACAATCTCGATCTGCCGGGTGCGCCGCTTCACCCCTTATCCAGCCTGCGTGCTGTTGCGCCGCTGGTCGCCATCACTATTCGCTTGTTGGAATACTCACCTCAACCGCAGGCCGCTTGCGCCATGAATATCTGGTTCAGGGGAATGGGGCGGGCGATGCCATAGCCTTGGCCGTAGTCCACGTCCAGTTTCCGCAGGGCGGTGAGCAGTTCCTGGCTCTCGACAAATTCAGCGACCACCTTTTTGTCCATATAGTGGGCAATTTCGGTGATCGATCTGACCATCGCCCGGCTTGATTCCTCTTGCAGCATGTCCTTGACGAAGATGCCGTCGATCTTGATATAGTCCACCGGCAGGTCCTTCAGGTAGGAATAGGAGGCGTAACCGGAGCCGAAATCATCCAGATAGAAGCTGCAGCCGGTTTCCCGCAGGCGGTCGATGAAACCGATGGCGGTATCCATATTGGTCACCAGTGCGGTCTCGGTGATCTCAAAACCCAGTTTGCCGGGAGGCAGAGGACTGTCCTTGATCTTCTGCCTGAGAAAATCGCCGAACTTGTGGTCCATTACCGACTGGCCGGAGAGATTGAGCGTGAAGCCACCGATATGTTCGAGCCGGCTTGCATGCTGGTCGAGCCAGGAGAAAAATTCATTGATTACCCAGCGATCCACGGCACGCATGCGATCATAGTGTTCTGCGGCCTGGATGAATGCTTCCGGATTGGTTGGGTTGCCCTTTTCATCCAGCACCCGCATCAATACCTCGTAGTGATCGTCGCCCTCCCCGGAAAATAGCGGAGTGATCAATTGTCCATGCAGGCCCAGATGACCTTCTGCCAGTGCCTTTTCGATAATTGGGACGGAGCGAATCAGTCTTCTCTGGTCCCTGAATTCCCGATCCAGAGGCTGGAAAATCCTGCTGCAGTTACGTCCCGACCGCTTTGCCAGGCTGCAGGCGCTGGAGGCGTCCTTCAGCAGTTCCGCAGGACTGCCTTTGCTGCCGTCGATGATGACGATGCCGCTGCTGACAGAGACGGGTATGGATTGGGATTCCCAGTTGAACTGGTAGTTGGCCAGTGCCTTGCGCTGGGTCTCAGCGATCTGGTAGCCCTTGTCCAGGTTGGACTGGGGCAGAAGAATACCGAATTCATCATCGCCGGTTCGAGATGCGATTCCGTCGCCGCTTAGATAGGTGCTGATGATGTTGGTCACGGTTACCAGAAGCTGGTCTCCACCGTCGAATCCGCACAGATCATTGACCAGGGCAAACTGGTCGATATCAAGTAGAATCAGTACGTGGGTGCTGTCTTCAGGGCCAGTGACTTCGATCAGCCTGGCGATTTCGTGTTCGAAGGATTTTCGATTCATCAGGCCGGTCAGTTCATCATTGACGCTGTCATGACGGATCTGCTCGAAGCTGTCCTTGAGCATCCGATGCACGGTGCGTTCGACCAGCGGCAGTTCCCGATTCTCCAGCAGTGAGTAGCGGCTGCGGTCGAACAATCCGGTCAATTCTGCAAGTGTCGACTCCAGGCTCTTTCTGCCGTCGCCATCGACGAACACGAAACGTGTGGAGGTGCTGTCCTTCCATGCCAGGTTGAGCAGTCGCACCTGCCCCTGATTACGGTGCTCGACGATCCATTCACCGGTGTCGAGGGCACGCAGACGCTCAGCCCACGGGCCGGCAATGACCGCGTCGCCGGACTGCTGGAACTCCACCGGTGCCTGTTCGTATAGCCGCTGTTCCAGATAGTCGTTGTCAATGAGAATGCGGTCGTCTATCCATTGCTGATAGGCATCGCCGCCCTCTGTCAGGGCCGACCGGAAGTGCTCTATGAAACTGGCCGTTGCCTCAGCATGCACCGGATAGTCGCGAAAACCCCGCTCCAGTATTCCGGCGATAAAAAAGACGGTCTTCTCTTCGACGGGGTGGGGTTGGGCTCCCTGCTTGAAGGTCTTGAGAAAGAACTGGATGACCTTGATGTAGAGTTCATAGCGCTTTCCTGAAGTTGCGTCCTCATCGCTGGCTTGCAGCAGCAGTCCGGGCCAGCCGTAGCGCAGTAGTTGATCGATGCTCCGGGACACGGATTGTCCCTGCAGCAACGCCTGTAGTTCCACCAGGGTCCGATTCCATTTCCGCTTCAGGGCCTCTTCCTGTTCACTGCTCTGGATGACGATCTGCAGATTGTCATCGAAAGCGTGCCTTTTCGCATCGAGTAGATTTTTGGCCTGGCGGGTGGCCGCAACGATATCTTCCGGTTTGCCATCGGCAGCCACCTGTTCGATCTGTTGCAGCAGGCCGCGCAGGGAAGTGCTCGGGTGGGAACCGCCAGCAAGGCCCTCCTGGGTATAGGGCGACAGGTGGTCGATGGTCTCCAGCAACTGCCGCATTGGATGATCGGGGTCATTCAACAGGGCAGGATCCAGGATGGCCCCTTTGATCATCGGCACCCTGAGGCGGCCGACCAACTGCCGCATATCGGCACTCGGGCATACTTCATGGCCCAGGTCGATGAGCAGTTGTTCTGTGGCCCTGATGGTTTGCCGGGTTTCGGGATCGATGATTACCGGGCGGCCATCGACAGATCGCTGTTCCAGCTGTTCCTCGATGCGATTGGCAGCCGACTGTCCAAGCTGCAGGGGCAAAGATTCCAGGGACTGCAGCACCGCCTGGGTGGAGGCTGTCAGTGCCGGGGCAGCGTTCCCGTGGCCTGATTTCCGCGTGCCTCTGCTTATCGAATTGACAGCAGCAAGGGTTGTCAGCGCACCTTTTTTTGCCGCCCGGCGAATGGGTCTTTCTGTTGCCGCCGGTGTCGCAGGCAGAGGCGCAGGTGATGGCTGCGTGAGAGGGATTTCGCTGTTTCGAGCCAGGTAGGCGATCAGCTGGTCGTACAGCAGTTGGATATCGGCGATGATGCTGTCGGCAAAGGCCTGAAACAGGATTCGCTTGGCATCAGAATTCAGGCCAAGCCCGGCGATAGCATTCCGTAATGCCCACAGAAAATAGTGGGGTGAAACGGGATTGCTCTCACTGTTCAGCGTGCGCCTGGAAAGATAGGTCAGTGAGCGCTCGAGGCTGTTCAGGGAGGGGTAGACCCTGGATTCGCTGGCCCTCGCCAGGCTGACGATGAACACCCATTCATCGAATTCATCTTTATCCACCAGGTCCAGCCCGGATTCGTTTTCCAGACTGCGGTTATTCTCTTCAGCCGGGTCCAGGATCGGCGCTTTGCCCTCGAGGCCGAGTTCCAGATGCATCATCAGCGTGTCGCCAATACGCGTGCTTTCCCTTTCCACTACCGAGAGTGCGTACAGGAGATCGGTCCCCTCCTGATTGCCAACGGCACCGTTGGCGCGATCCAGTAGATTTTGCTCCGCTTGTCGAAGAAAAGCGGAGAGCCGGCTGGCCAGAAAATCCCGGGTGATCTGTCGTAGCGTGGCGATGAGCTGCTCGCGGTTGTGGTGTCGGGTATTCGGGAGGGTATCCGTCAGTGCTTGTGGCCGTGCAGGGGGAAGGCGCTGAAGATAGGCCAGCAGCTCAGAACCCCTTTCCAGGAAAGCCACCCCGATACCGCTGTCTGCCCGATAGGCAATTCTTACTGGTATCGAGAACTCTGAGCGCTGTCCCTGGCTTTTGGCAGGTATCTCAATAACGGCCTGATCACTATCGGGTAGCGGCTGTACATCGGGAGTTGCCGCTGCAGGGGGTTGCTGTTCCAGGCATTCCAGATAGAGACCGCCTTCGGAGTAGTTGCGTATGCGGCAGCGCGCCTGCCCGCTGCCCTGAAAGAGAAGCAGGGCAGGATGATCCAGTTCGGTGCGTGGATAGCGCCTTCGATTGCTGCTGCTTTTGGTAGCTGGTTTGGCGAGGGACATAGGCGATGCACGAACTGCAATGCTCTCCCGAACAATCCGGTTTCAAGTATCTGTTCATCAGCTAGCGGCGTTTTTGACTGATTCTTGAACACCGGGGAGGATCGAGCCAGGATCTCCGCCCGGCGGCATACAAGATGGCCGCCGCTATCATCAGGTGATGAGGCGGAAGGGAAGCACCTGCACCGGATCACCGACGGCCACATTTCCGGCCGCTTCCGGCAGCAGGATGAAACAGTCGCCGGCACTCATGGAGCTGAGGACGCCGGAACCCTGGCGGCCGGTGGTCCTGACCGCCCACTGCCCTTCTTCATTCTGCAGCATGATGCCGCGCTGGATCTCGGTGCGCCCCGGTGATTTGCGCAAGGCGGTCAGGCAGGGTACCCGGAACCCGGGCAGCGGCTGCTCTGGCTGACCCATCATGCGGCGCAGGGCGGGGGCTACGAAGTTGAGAAAGGTGACCATCACGGCTACCGGGTTTCCCGGCAAGCCGAAGAATGGGGTGTTGCCAATGTGGCCGAAGGTGAGGGGGCGGCCTGGCTTGATTGCCACCTTGGAGAAATGGATGGTTCCCAGGCGCCGCAGTGCGGCGACGATATAGTCGGCCTCACCCACCGATACCCCGCCGGATGTGAGGATCAGGTCCGCTTCCTGGGCCGCCAGTTCCAGGGCCTCGCCGATGCTCTCCTCGCGGTCCGGAATGACCCCGAGATCCATCACCTCAGCGCCCAGTTCTGTCAGCATCCCGTACAGGGTGTAGCGGTTGCTGTCGTAGATCTGCCCCTCGGCCAGCGGCTCACCAATGCTGCGGATCTCGTCGCCACTGGAGAAGAAGGCGACCCGCACCCGGCGGCAAATCCTCACTTCTGCGATGCCCACGGAGGCGAGCAGCCCGAGTTGGGCGGCGCTGATGGATACACCGGCAGCCAGCACCACGCTGCCCTGGCCAATGTCTTCTCCGGCTTGGCGTACGTTCTGTCCCGCCCGGTGACGGCTGTCGATGCGCACCCGGTCCCCCGTCTGCTCCGCCTGCTCCTGCATTACCACCGTGTCGGCCCCGTCCGGCATCTTGGCCCCGGTCATGATGCGTACGCAGGTGCCGGGTCTGATGGGCTCGGCAAAGGGATGGCCGGCAAAGGCGGTGCCGATCACCTGCAACTCGGCGATACCTTGGTCCGGCAGGTCGGTGGCGGCCAGGGCATAGCCGTCCATGGCCGAATTGCGGTGGCTGGGGACGTCCAGGGGGGAGATCACATCCTCCGCCAGTACCCCGCCCAGTGCCTCGCGCAGGGTGACGCTGCGCCAGCCGCCCACGGCCGATACCTGCTGCAGGATCACCTGCAGCGCTCGTTCCATGGACAGGGAACTGTCCTGCTCGTCCTGGCAGCTTTCCCGGGTCTCGATGATTTCGGTCATGGTCTGATCCTTGGTTCGTTTGATGATCTGCCACAGAAACGCAGAGAGCACAGAGTTTCCATTCTCCATGGTTGGGCATTCAGCCTGGATGGAGTGCAACGGAATCCGGGGATGGCCGCTCGATCCACTATGGCCCTGGGGTTCCGTTGCACTGCACCCGGGCTACGGTATGTGAAGCAATGATTTTCTCTGTGTTCTCCGTGTCTCTGTGGTGAAAAAATAAAGTCTATGATGCTACCGGCGTCTCGCGCTCGCTCAGTTCCCCCTGGTAGAGGTGCAGGTGTCGGTCGATGCGCAATTCACCGTGCTGCGGGTCGTGGCTGGTGACCATCACACTGATGCCATCCGCCGCCAGTTGATTGATCAGTTGGATACTGCGCTGGCGCGCCTTCTTGTCCATGTTGGCCAGCGGTTCATCCAGCAGCATCAGCCGGGGTGACAGCACCCAGGCGCGGGCGATGGCCACGCGCTGCCTTTCGCCACCGGACAGGGCGCGGCTGGAGCGGTCCCGCAGATGCTGCAGAGAGACATGGTGCAGGGCCTCGTCGACCCGGATGCCGATCTCCCGGCGCGACGTGCCGCGTTGCTTCAGCCCATAGGCGATGTTTTGGTAGACGCTGCCGTCGAACAGGTAAGGCTGTTGATGCAGGTAGCAGTGCTGGCGCCTCAGCATCTGCCGGTTCGGTTTCCAGGGTTGCCGGGGGCCATCTTCGATCTGCCACTCGCCACTGTCCGGGGGCAGCAGACCGGCGAGGATACGCAGCAGGGTGCTCTTGCCGGAGCCGTTATGGCCGGTCAGCAGAGTAATCTCGCCATCGCGCAGTTGCAGGTCGAGCCGTTTCAGGATCGGGCTGCGTCCGCGGGAGAAACCCAGCCCGGTGACGGAAAGGTAAGCGTTGCCGCCCCGGCTCATCAGGCGGCCACCTCACCGCGCCCCTGCAGGCTGGACAGGGTCAGGTTGAGCGCCAGGGCCAGCAGTAGCAGCACCAGGCCCAGGGCGATACCCTGGGCGAAACTGCCCTTGCTGGTCTCCAGGGCGATGGCGGTGGGGATATTGCGGGTGTGGTTGAGGATGTTGCCACCCACCATCATGGAGCTGCCCACCTCGGCGATGATGCGGCCGAAACCGGCCAGCAGGGCGGCCATCAGCCCGAACCGGGTCTCATGGATCAGGGTCAGCAGGGCACGCCAGGGGCGGGCACCCAGGGTCAACGCGGTCTCCCAGGCCCGCCGGTCGGTAGCCTGGAAGGCGGCATGACCCATGGCCACCAGCAGCGGAAAGCTGAGAATGATCTGGCCGATGATCATGGCGTTCTGGGTGAACAGCAGCCGCAGGTCGCCCAGCGGGCCGGCCCGTGACAGCAGCATGTAGAGGGTGAGTCCGACCACCACCGCCGGGATCGACAGGGCGGTGTTGAACAGGGCAATCAGCAGTCGTCGTCCCGGGAAGCGGGTATAGGCCAGCAGAAAGGCGCACAGCAGGGCGAACGGGGCGGCGATCAGGACCGCCCGCAACGACACGCTGAAAGAGATGCCGATGATGGACCACAGCGCCGGGTCTCCGGTCAACAGCAGGCGCAGTGCCTGGGTGCCGGCCTCACTCAGTGTCTCCATGCTATCTGTTTTGCCCGCAGGTGGGTTTGAACAGGGCTTCCCCCTTGACCTGGTAATCGCGGATGATGCCCTGCGCCTGCGGCGTGCACACCCAGTCGATCAACTGCTTCGCCAGGTCGTGACGAATATCGGGGTGCTTCTGCGGATTGACCGCGATGATGCCATAGGGGTTGGCCAGGATCGGATCGCCGGCGTACAGGGGGTCGAGCTGCAGCTTCGCCTGGTGGGCCAGCCAGGTGCCGCGGTCGGTGAGGGTGTAGGCCTCCATCTCGCTGGCCATCTGCAGCACTTTGCCCATGCCCTGGCCGGCTTCCAGATACCAGGCACCCCCGGGACGAACCCCGGCCTGGCCCCACAGGGCCTGTTCCTTCTTATGGGTGCCCGAGTCATCGCCCCGGGAAATAAAACGGGACTGGCTGCTGAAGATCCGCTGCATGGCGGCAGCGGTGCTGCCGGCCTGTTTGATGCCCGCCGGGTCAGTAGCGGGTCCGGCCAGCAGAAAATCGTTCTCCATGAAGCCACGCCTGTCGACCCCAGAGCCGTCATCGACGAACGCTTGTTCGGCCTTGCGGGCATGCACCATGACCACGGCCACGTCGCCGTCACGACCCATTTTCAAGGCCTTGCCGGTACCTACGGCGATCACCTGGACCTGGATTCCGGTGTCTTTGCTGAAGGCGGGCAGCAGGCGATCCAGCAGGCCGGAGTTCTGGGTGCTGGTGGTGGTGGCCATGCGCAGCATTGGCTCACCGGCCGGTGCCTGCATCGACAACAGGAAGCCTAGGAGACCGGCCAGCATTAACAGGAGATTGAAGTTCAATTTTTCTTTCATCGAGGTTCCTTCAATGTCTACTTGATTTAACCGATCCCATGACGTAAAACACATTAATGCCCACATAGAATGAATGGGCTAACGTATTCTGCAAAAGGATAACGGATTAGAACGGAAATCCGTCATAAAAAACAACCCTCGTGATGGGGGAGAAGTTTGTCTGCTCCCTGGTTTCACGACCACCTCTTTTAGGAGACTCTGATTATGATGAGGTCGCTCTCTATCTCGGTAGACAAGTGTACGGGCTGCCGGCAGTGTGAAATGGCCTGTTCCTTCGAGCACGAAGGTCTATTCAACCCGGCGAAGTCCCGTATCAGGGTGTTCGTGTTTGAGAGTGAGGGGCGCTTCGTTCCCTACACCTGCACCCAGTGCGACGAAGCCTGGTGCCGCAATGCCTGTCCCACCGAGGCGATCCAGATCAATGCCGGAACCGGTGCCAAGGAGGTCAACGAGGGTCTCTGTGTAGGTTGCAAGGTCTGCACCATCGCCTGCCCCTTCGGCACCATCAACTATAACCACAGCACGGGCAAGGTGATCAAATGCGATCTGTGTGGCGGCGATCCGGCCTGCGCCCGCGCCTGCCCGACCCAGGCGATCACCTATGTGGATGCGGAT
>Ga0190284_1001489_pt1 | contig 10399 bp, 8 predicted proteins | sample 48691812_MG_FD_161668 | JGI IMG/M metagenome (GOLD analysis project Ga0190284, IMG submission 161668) | Hydrothermal vent microbial mat bacterial communities from Southern Trench, Guaymas Basin, Mexico - 4869-18-1-2_MG | ecosystem: Environmental > Aquatic > Marine > Hydrothermal vents > Microbial... | reverse complement strand
CAGAGGCGCGACCGGAAGTGGCCGAGCGAATCAGCCCCATCGGTAAGGTAGTGGTCACCGGCGAGGCTGCGCAGGCACCGGCTGCCGTTGCGCCCAAGTCGGAGGCCGCGCCAGCTGCGGCCGTTCAGGCGGCGAAAGCAGCTCCTGCACCGGCGGCAGCGCCCGCGCCCGCGGCAGCTGGCTCCGATGGCGGCGCCCTGTATGCTGCCAAGGGTTGTTCTGCCTGTCACGGACCTGACGGAAGCAAGACCATCATGGCGGACTACCCCATGATCGCGGGGCAGGGCAGTGCCTACCTGGTGGCGCAGATGAAGGACATCAAGAGCGGCGCCCGGGCCAATGGCCAGTCGATGATCATGAAGGGTATCATCGCCCAGGTGTCCGAGGCTGAGATGCAGACCATCGCCGACTGGCTCAGCAAACAGTGACCGGGGCGGGGTGTCATCCCGCCGAGCGATGATAGAGGCCGCCTTCGGGCGGCCTCTTGCATTGTTGGTATCCGGCCGGAGAGTAGCTCAATCCCTGCCCAGCATGGCCCGCATGTTGGCCAGATGGGCGTTGCCGCGCTGCTTCTTTTCTTCGGCGGATATCTGGCTGTCCCGGCCTTCCCACCGCAAGTCCTCTTCCGGTAGTTCATCCAGGAACCGGCTCGGTTCGCAGGCGGTGATCTCGCCGTACTTGCGGCGCTTGCGGGCGAAGCTGATGGTCAGCACCCGGCGTGCCCGGGTGATGCCCACATAGGCCAACCGTCGCTCCTCCTCGATGGTCTCCTCCTCGATGCTGGTGCGGTGCGGCAGCAGTTCCTCTTCCATGCCCACCAGAAACACATAGGGAAATTCCAGGCCTTTGGCGGAATGCAGGGTCATCAGGTGCACCTGGTCACCACCGCTGTCGTCTTGCTGTCGGTCCAGTACGTCCTGCAGAGTCAGATGGATTATCATTTCGGCCAGGCTCTCACCGACCCGGTCTCCCTGCTGCAGCCGTTCCAGCCAGGTGATCAATTCCTGCACGTTGTCCCAGCGCCGCTCTGCGGTCTTGTCGCTGTTGCACTGATCGTACAACCAGCTCTCGTAGTCCAGTTCCTCGAGCAGCGCCCGCACCGTCTCCACCGGCTGGGTACCAGCGGCCCGCTGCTGGTAGTGCGCTATCCAGCGGCTGAATTCCCGGATCCGCTCCAGCGGGCGCCCCGACAGGCTCTGTTCCAGCCCCAGCTCGTCACAGGCGGCAAGCAGGGGGATGTGGCGGCCGGTGGCGTAATTGCCCAGCTTCTCCAGGGTTCCCGGGCCAATCTCCCGGCGTGGGGTGTTGATGATGCGCAGGAAGGCGGCGTCGTCTTCCGGATTGGCTAGCAGGCGCAGATAGCCCATCACGTCCTTGACCTCGGTGCGACTGAAGAACGAGGTGCCGCCGCTGAGAAAATAGGGGATATCGTGTTGCCGCAGCATGGTCTCGAACAGCCTGGCCTGATGGTTGCCGCGATAGAGAATGGCGTAATCACCGTAGGCGCTGTTTCTGGTGAAGCGATGGTGGATGATCTCCGATACCACCTTCTCGGTTTCGTGTTGCTCGTTGCGGCAACTCATGATGCGGATCGGGTCGCCGGGGCCCAGTTCGCTCCACAGCCGCTTGTCGAACAGGTGGGGATTGTTGCTGATGAGCTGGTTGGCGGCCTTCAGGATGCGTCCGGTGGAGCGGTAATTCTGCTCCAGTTTGATCAGCTTCAGCCGTGGGAAGTCCTGTTCCAGCTGCTGCAGGTTCTCCGGGCGGGCACCGCGCCAGGCATAGATGGACTGATCGTCGTCGCCCACCACCGTCAACCCCTGACGCACTCCCACCAGCAGTTTGACCAGTTCGTACTGGCTGAGGTTAGTGTCCTGGTACTCGTCCACCAGCAGGTGTCGGATGCGGTTCTGCCAATGTTCGAGGGCATCGGACTGCTGTTGCAGCAGTTGCACCGGCAGCAGAATCAGATCGTCGAAATCCACCGCGTTGTAGGCACGCAGCGCCCGCTGGTAGGCGCCGTAGAGGCGGGCGGCGCGGGCATCCAGTCCCTCTTCCGCCTGGCGCAGGGCCTGCTCCGGCGTGTGCATGGCATTTTTCCACTCGGAGATGCGCCACAGCATGCGCTGGGCCAGGCCCTCGTCTTCGTCCTCCCGGCGCATCAGTTCCTTGATCAGACCGCTGCTGTCCTGATCGTCGAACAGGCTGAACCCTGCCTTCAACCCCAGCCGCCGGTGTTCCCGGCGCAGGATGTTGAGTCCCAGGGCATGGAAGGTGGAGATGCTGAGGCCGCTACTGTCGCTGCCGCGCAGCAGGTCCGCCACCCGTGCCTTCATCTCCCGTGCCGCCTTGTTGGTGAAGGTGACGGCGGCTACGTGGCGGGGGGCGAGGCCTACCTCCTGGATCAGGTAAGCAATCTTGCGGGTAATGACGCGGGTTTTGCCGGAACCGGCGCCGGCCAGGACCAGCAGCGGACCATCGATGTAGTTGACGGCCTCCTGCTGGGGTGGGTTCAGCCTGGACATGGGTGTAGGAGTCTCTGCCGCAGCGGAAGGGATCGAAATGAGGTGCGGCATTTTCCTGTTATTATGCTTCTGAGTACAACAGATTTCGCAACCAGATTGAGGAAATTAGAGATAAATGACCGATAAGAGCAGCTTTACAGCGGGTGCTGCGAACAACGGCGAGCTGACACGGGAGTCCTGGAAGGTGTTCCAGATCATGTCCGAGTTCGTCGAGGGTTTCGAGCGGCTGGCGCCGGTCTGGCCGTCGGTCAGTATATTCGGCTCCGCCAGGACCCACCGGGACGACCCCAACTATCAGAAGACCGAAGAGGTGGCGAGACTGCTGTCGGACAGCGGCTTCGCGGTATTGAGTGGCGGCGGGCCGGGTATCATGGAGGCCGCCAACAAAGGGGCTTACCTCGGGCGCTCACCCAGCATAGGCGTGAACATTCGGCTGCCCCATGAACAGTCATCCAACCAGTATCAGGATATCTCCCTGGATTTCAAACACTTCTTTGCCCGCAAGGTGATGTTCGTAAAGTATGCATCCGCTTATGTGGTGATGCCGGGAGGGTTCGGCACCCTGGATGAACTGGCGGAGATGCTGACCCTGGTGCAGACCGGCAAGACCCGCCGCATCCCGATTATCCTGATGAACGCCCGCTTCTGGTCGGGGCTGCTGGACTGGTTCCGGAATACCCTGTGTGAGGAAGGTACCATCAGCCCTGAAGACCTGGATCTGATCCAGGTGTGCGACGAGCCCCGGGAGATCCTCGATGCCATATTTGCCCATTATGAAAGCCGGGGCTTTGCGCCATCGGAAGAGGAAAGAAGGATCCTGCTGGAATTGTAATCCGAACCTTCCGTAACCAGCAGCCTCTTGCAAAACCCGGTCATTCCGGCATGCTCTTAGCCGGAATCCATTTTGTTAGTCGGTAAGTGATTGATTCTGTGGATTCCCACCTTCGTGGGAATGACGTATTTTGGAGTTTTGCAAGAGGCTCCCAGGGCTGGGATTTTCCGGCGCTTTTTGCGGTCTCACTAGAATAAAGATGTGGAATGAAGGTATGAACAGATTGATCATGGTAGTCCTGTTATTACTCGCGGCCAGTGCGGTTGCGGCCGAAGCACAGGAAAAAGGAGCGACCCTGCCGGAGCCACCGAAGGTGAAGCAGGGCGAGGTGCTGGAGCCCGATGTGACCATCATCGAGCAGGAGGACAGGACCATCGAGCAGTACAGCATCAATGGCCACATCTATATGATCAAGATAACCCCCAGTGCCGGCCCTCCCTACTATCTGTACGATCTGGATGGCGATGGCCAGATGGATGTGCGCCGCAGCAGCCCCATGGATAACGCTATTCCCCAGTGGGTTTTGTTCAGTTGGTGAGTCGGCGGTACGGGGGCGGGCTACCAACCCTGACTAAAGCACATGAAGATGTCGATTCCTCCGCAGCCGGGCGCTGGGATGGTGATCGATAAACTGCAGCACGAAATCCGCAAGCTCCTGTGGCTGGTTCAGGTCCAGCAGGGGCAAAGTTCCAGATCCTGCTGGCAATGGCGCATCGCTGGCCACGGCGATGATGTCGGAGTCGTCTGGATGCAGCAGAGGGCGCCCCTGACTGGGGCGGTGCAACTCTATCTTGGGGAACGGTTCGCGTTTGAAGCCTTCCACCAGCACCAGATCGAGCCGGGTGGTGTCGAGCAGGGAGATGATCTGGGCCAATGTTGGTTCGCGTGTCTGTCCGGGGGTCTCATCTATCCACGCCAGGCGGTCGCGGGAGGCGATCAGCATCTGGCAGGCGCCGGCCTGGCGCAGGCGATGACTGTCTTTGCCGGGGTGATCGATCTCGAAGTCATGGTGGGCGTGTTTGATCACGCCAATGCGGATGCCCTCCTGCCGCAGGCAGGGTAGCAGGGTGCTGAGCAGGGTGGTCTTGCCGGTACCGCTGAAGGCGGCGAATCCCAGCAGGGGCAGAGGACAGTGGATCATGCGATGGTCCCTCTCAGTTCCATTTTCCGGTGCTGTTCCGGCGTATTGAGATTGCTGAAGGCCTCGGGGCAGTGGGAGAAATCGGCCAGCGTGGTGCGCTGCTGTGCATACCAGCGATCGATCTTGCGCCCCCCCTGATCCAGAAATCGGCTCAGGTCGTAGCTCAGGGCACAGGAGATCAGGGCGTGAACCGGCTGCAGGCGCATGCCGTCATGGGCGATGGCGATATCGCTGGACCCTGCCAGCAGGGCTGCGACCATGCGTTTGGCGTAGTCGTCCGGGAGCAGGGGGGCGTCGCAGGGCGCTAGCAGCACATAGGGCGTGCTGCTGGCGCCCAGGGCCGCGGCAAAACCGGCCAGGGGCCCCTGAAATCCGCGGTGCCCGTCTTCGATGACGGGATGTCCCAGGCTGCGATAGAGATCCTGGTTGCGGTTGGCGTTGATCAACACCTGGCCTACCTGGGGATTCAGAACAGCCAGCACATGTTCAATCAAGGGTCTTCCGTTCAGTTCCAACAGTCCCTTGTCCTGCCCCCCCATGCGTCGACCACGGCCGCCGGCCAGGATGACCGCCGTAATATCGCTGCGTGAAATGGTTCGCATCGGTCTGGTAAGTATTCCGCGTACATGAATTATCCCTGAGCACAATGCAAGAGGGGTGCCAGTCCGAACGGATTGATGTGGAATCTGCCGCTACGGTAGCCAGATTGAGTATGGATCGCTTCTGCCAATTGCCCGCAGGAGTTGCAAAGAAGGTGCGCCGGGCTTAACGTCATGGGTAAAAATGGGTCATATTCAACGGCAGGCCCATGACAAAAAGTACCAGGCCAGCGCCTGCTGTGGTACCGAGTGTACGAAAAACAGACCAATAAAAATGCCTGAACTATCGCGATTCAGGCGGCAAAGCGAGCGGAGGAGAAGATGAACCAGCCAGGTATAGCCGGTGCGCCGGAGGTCATCGAGCCCAGTGGCCCACGCATGAAATCGATCCTGATCGTGGATGACGAACCAGGCATCCGCAACTTTCTGCAGCGGGGGCTGGAGAGGCATTTTGGACTGGTGGAACTGGTGGGTGGGGTGCAGGAAGCGGAGGCGCTGCGCCAGCGCTGTCATTTCGACCTGATCATTGCCGATATCCGACTGCCTGGCCGCTCCGGCGTGGAATGGGTGACGGAGCTGCGTGAACAGGGCAGCACGACTGCAGTGATCTTCATTACCGCGCACGCCGACCTGGAGACCGCCATCGCCGCCCTGCGCGCCGGAGCGGCTGATTTCATTATGAAGCCATTCCGCATGGAACAGATGCTGGCGGCAGTACACCGCTGCGTCGAGCAGCAGCAGATGCAGCGGGAAAACTTCGTGCTCAAGCGGCAGATCGAGCAGCTCTACGATGGTGCCGGCCTGGTCGGTAAATGCGAGCTGTTTCAGGATATCTGTCAGTTGATAAAGCGGGTGGCACCGATGCGCTCTACGGTGCTGATCGAGGGTGAATCGGGTACGGGGAAGGAGCTGGCGGCTCGCGCAGTACACGATCTGAGCGGGCGGCAGGGCAGCTTTGTGCCGGTCAACTGTGGCGCCATGACTGCAGAACTGCTCGAGAGTGAGCTGTTCGGCCACGTCCGGGGCGCCTTCACCGGGGCCAATCAGGCGCGCGAGGGTCTGTTCACCTACGCTGACGAGGGCACCTTGTTTCTGGACGAGATCGGTGAGATGCCCCTGCCTATGCAGGCCCACTTATTGCGGGTGCTGGAGGAGCGCCGCATTCGCCCAGTGGGCGCCAACCGGGAGATACCGGTGGATGTACGGGTCATTGCCGCCAGCAACCGCAACCTGGCGGAAGAGGTGAAGAAAGGCAATTTTCGTGAGGATCTGTTCTTCCGGCTCAACGTGATCAGCGTGCGCATGCCGCCACTGCGTGAGCATAAGGAAGATGTCCCCCTGCTGGTACACCACTTCGTGGCGTCCCTGGCCCCCGAGATGGGGGTCCCAATTCCGCAGATCGACCCGGCAGATATGGCCCGGCTGATGAGCTACCATTGGCCGGGTAATGTGCGGGAACTGAAAAACGTGATCGAGCGCTGCCTGTTGCTGAATGCCCCACCTGGTCAATGTATCAGCGGATCGCCCACCCAGATGACCCGCGACGGCAGGGCTGATGCAGAATCCGGGGAGTCGCTGTTGCTGGAACAGGTGGAGAAGCAGCACATCCTGCAGGTGCTGGCGATGGAGGGGGGCAACAAGTCGGCGGCAGCCCGGCACCTGGGTATTTCACGCAAGACCATGGAACGTAAGGTTCATGCCTGGAACAGTGCCTGACCGTAGATACCCGGTTAGCCAGGTTGTGGAGCTGTTGTCCCCGGTCGGAGGGCGCCCCAAGTCCATCCATGGCCGCAGACGCCTCCAACAGGGGACAACGACTTCATTTTTTGTATTGGCCAAAATAGTTGATCCGTGGCTTCCGCCTGATTCTACAGGCCGGGGGCGCCCATGAGCCTGATCCGGCGTGGCATCCAGGTGATACGCAGCACCGTTCGCTACAAGCTGCTGGTGCTGGTGCTGTTCCCTATTCTGCTGGTGATGCCTATCGCGCTGCTGGTGGCCGCCTACTGGGGGACCAGCTTCTCCTACGATCAGCTGTTCATCAAGGTCAATACCGATCTGTCGGTGGCCCACGACCTGTTCCGTCGCATCCAGCAGGACTATCTGGGTCGGCTGGGCCGCCAGGCCGAATCCTACGACTTTCATGTGGCCCTGGAGGTGCGCAATAGCGCATCGATCCAGCAGCAGCTGCAGGCCCTCAGGCAGTCGGCCGGCTTCTCCTATCTGCATCTGCTGGACCCTGATGGCGAATGGCTGTTCGAGCCAGCTGGTGCGGCCCGCTCTTCGGCGCTGTTGCTTGCTGCATTCAAGGGGCGCCCCGGGGTGGGTATCGAGCTGTTCTCCCGTGCCGAGCTGGCACAGGCCGCCCCCGGGCTGGTGGAGCAGGCCCGCCTGCCCCTGATCGACACCCCGCGGGCCCGGCCAGGCGAACGCCAGGTGGAGGACCGGGGGATGGTGATTCGTGCCATCTATCCGGTGAAGGATTCCCGCGGTGAGGTGGTGGCGCTGTTGGATGGCGGTGTCCTGCTGAATCGGGATTTTGACCTGGTGGATGCCATTCGTGACCTGGTCTATGGCGAGGGAAGTCTGCCGCAAGACAGCATCGGTACCGTCACCGTGTTCCTCGATGACGTGCGCATCAGTACCAATGTGCCGCTGCACCCCGGGGAGCGGGCCCTCGGCACCTGGGTCTCTGATGAGGTGCGCAGTCGGGTGCTGGATGAGGGGCGCACCTGGATCGACCGCGCCTTCGTGGTCAACGACTGGTACATCTCCTCCTACGAGCCGATCGTGGATGTGGACGGGCGGCGGGTTGGGATGCTTTATGCCGGCTTTCTGGAGACGCCATTCCGGCTCTCCCTGTGGCGGGCGCTGGCGTTGCTGGTGCTGATGTTCGTCTTGCTGATGCTGATCTCATCGGTGGTGGCGGTGATCGGGGCCAAGTCCATCTTTCGTCCCCTGGAGGCGATGAGCCGTGTGGTACGCGCCACGCGGGAGGGGCGCTCGCTGCGCATTGGACAGGTGGCGTCCCGGGACGAGATCGGTGAGCTGGCGCGGGAGTTTGACGGTATGCTGGGGCTGCTCGAGACCCGCAACCGGGAGATCCAGCAGTGGGCCGGGCAACTGGAGGGCAAGGTGCGGGAGCGCACCGCCGAGCTGGAACAGAAGAATGCCGACCTGCAACGCACCGTCCGGGTATTGCGCCAGACTCGGCAGCAGCTGGTGGTGGCGGAGAAGCTGGCCGCTCTTGGTGAGTTGACCGCCGGGGTGGCCCATGAGATCAATAACCCGACGGCGGTGATCCTCGGCAATATGGATGTGATGGTGACTGAGCTGGGCGCTGCCGCCGAACCGGTGCGTACCGAGATCGACCTGATCATCGAGCAGATCTATCGTATCCGCGACATCATCGACAATCTGCTGCAGTACGCCCGCTCGAACGAGTATGCGGGCTATCTGCTGGCGGTGGACGTGAACCAGCTGGTGCAGGACACGCTGAAGCTGGTGCGGCACCTGAAGAAAGAGGTGTGGTTTGAGCTGGAGCTGGATCTGCAGGCCTCGTTGCCGATCAAGATCAGCCCCCAGGAGTTGCAGCAGGTGCTGGTCAATCTGATCGTCAATGCGGTGCATGCCCTGCCCGTTGAGGGGGGGGTGATCAGCATCTCGACCCGGGAGTGGGAAAACAAAGGGGTGGTTCTGCAGGTGACGGACAACGGCTGTGGCATGGACGAGCAGCAGCTCGGCCATATCTTCAACCCCTTCTACAGCACCAAGGCGGAGGGTGAGGGCAGCGGCTTGGGGCTGTCGGTCAGCTATGGCCTGATCCGCCGTTGCGGGGGCAACATCACGGTTCGCTCCAGCCCGGGAGGAGGCAGCTGCTTTTCGGTATGGCTGCTGGTGGAGCCGCTGATGGTGGAGGACGAGGCAACCATCACCGAGCAACTACAGGATATCGAGATCGAGGAACGCAGTGCCCGGCTGGCAGTCTGATGCAGGGGCGCCGCTCTGCTTCAGCGGCGCCGGGCTGGACCGGGCCGAAGGGCTGCGGCAGGACCGGCAGTGGTTGAGCGACCAGTTGCACCGGCGGGATACGCGATTCCTGCTGGTTTGGCACGATCGAGTCGTATTGGATCAGGCCTGGAACCTGTACCTGGCGGATCACCCAGGATTGCTCAAGGACCAGGGGGAGCCACCGCAGTTTCTGGGCCTGCGACCAGAGGGCGCCCTGTTTGCCGTGGACCTGTCCGGCCTGGATGAAACAGCGATCAGGGACGCCCTGGTTGGGATGCGCCTGGTGGGACTGCGCCGGGCTATCCTGGATATGCCGCAGCAACAGGCCGCTGTTGCCGGATATGGCTGCATGCTGCTGCGCTGGCATCGGCACAATTGCTTCTGTGGCCGCTGTGGCGCGCCAAGTGAAAGCCGAAACGGTGGCCGCTCGAGGCGCTGCCAGGCCCCGGCCTGTGGCAGCGAGCTGTTTCCGCGCATCGACCCGGCAGTCATCATGCTGGTGGAGCAGGTAACCCGGGATGGGGTACCGGCGCGCTGCCTGCTGGGCCATCACCGGCGGATGGAGGCGGGGCGTTTCTCCACTCTGGCCGGCTTCGTCGAGCCCGGGGAGAGTCTGGAAGAGGCGGTGCGCCGTGAGGTCATGGAAGAGGTGGGGGTAGCCGTGGGGGCCGTGAGCTATCAGGGCTCCCAGCCCTGGCCCTTCCCGTCGTCACTGATGCTGGGGTTTCGCGCCCGGGCGGTTAGCGAGGTGATCAAGGTGGATGGCAGGGAGATCGACCAGGCGCGCTGGTTCAGCGCTGAGCAGATCAGGGCGGGGGGTGAATGGGGCGGGGCGGGAGCGAACCACTTCAGCCTGCCGAGGCGCTGGTCCATTGCCCGCCACCTGATCGATAACTGGCTGGCGGAACAGCCGTAAAGCAGGTTCAATGGCGGGCAGGTTCCGGGTTACCTGTAACCAAGGACGCAGAGGTCGTATGTAGGGCCGAATTTATTCGGCCAAATCTAATCGTTGCGTGCGACTAAAAGTCGCACCTATAAACGGGCGAAAATATCCGCTACTCAAATTGTCAGGCACGCAATCGCAGATTCAGGCAACAATTGTATTACAGCTCTGCGTTCTTTGCGTCTCTGTGAGAGTCATTGTTTCTAGACATCTATTTGGATAATCAACAAGAGGGCATCAGCATGCCGAAACGCAAGACCATCGACGACGACAAACTCGACCGCATCGTGGCCGATGCCCGGCGCAACCGGGAGCAGCGGGATCTGGGATACCGGGAGCGGGCCCTGA
>Ga0190284_1001486_pt1 | contig 10416 bp, 8 predicted proteins | sample 48691812_MG_FD_161668 | JGI IMG/M metagenome (GOLD analysis project Ga0190284, IMG submission 161668) | Hydrothermal vent microbial mat bacterial communities from Southern Trench, Guaymas Basin, Mexico - 4869-18-1-2_MG | ecosystem: Environmental > Aquatic > Marine > Hydrothermal vents > Microbial... | reverse complement strand
TAGTACAAATAATGATAAATATATTAAATATGAATTAAAACTTATCCCTGATGATTTCTATTCTTTTGGTTCGGGATTTGGTGATGATGATGTAGATATGACTCCGATTTACGAAGAAGTTATTGAATGGAATAACGGAAAACCCAGCTTTTCCGAAAAGAAAATTCTTATTCCGGCCACTTCTGTGAAAGGTGCTATTTCGCATCGTGTGGCTTTTCATTTTAATAAATTAGTTGGAAACTTTGCTGAAGATATTGATGATTTTAGCAAAGTTACAGATGAAAATAACGATGCTGTTAGATGTCTTTTTGGTTGTGGTAAAGGTTCAGAAGCTGATGATAAAGGAAAAAGAGGCAAAGTTGTTTTTTCTGATGTTTTTATTGAAAATAAAAATGAAATTAAAATACTTAATCATGTTGCAATAGACAGATTCACCGGCGGAGCAATTGATAGTGCCTTATTTGATGAAAAGGTTATAGCCCAAAAAGATGAAATAAAATTTGAATTACTTGTAAACAAAGACGCTCTTAAAACTGAAAAAGTAAAATTAGCTTTAGAAAATACTTTAAAAGATATTTGTTCCGGAATGTTACCACTTGGGGGAAGTGTTATGCGTGGACACGGCTGCTTTTCCGGTGAAATAACAAAAAATGGAGAAAAATTATGCATAAAATAATAAATAAATTATCAGAAATTCCTGATTTAAAATTTACCGGCTATATTTGGTACTCAAATAATGCTAAACCTAAAATTTTGGAAAATGAAAAAGCAAATTTTTCAAATTTTGATAAAAACCAGTTCATTATTGAAGCTAATTTATTTGCAGAAAATGAAAATATTAGCATAAATATAAAACATATTGACGGAAAATATTACATTTCTATTATTGAATTAAATAATATTCCCGAAAACGCGGAAATTATTGAAAAAGTTTATTTAGCAAATCCTACTGTTAGCAAAACCGAAAAACTTATTTTTAAACAATGCTGGCAGGAATTTGTAGATGAAAATTGCGAAAATATGAAAGTCTTAAAACCAACCTGGACAGCTTTCACAGGGTTTACAAACGGAGGAAAAGAAAATGTATAATAATAGAAGTAGAAAGAACAGTAGAAATTACAATCACAATAATGACATATCAAAAGAAATTTCCACACCTTATAATTTTGTTCCTTTATCCGAAAAGGTTGTTTTTCCAGACTGGGCAGATAAAGTTTCTCATGATGTTCCTTTTAGCGATTCAGTTTCTGGTATATTGAACATCGAATTAGAAACAAAAACACCGATTTACATTAGAAATGGTGGCGCTTGGAATGAAAATGATATGAAAGATAGTAAATCCTCTTATAATGATTTTTTTCAAACGAAAGATGGTCTAACATATATTCCAGGAACTTCATTGAAAGGGGCTATTAGAAATATATTTGAAATTATCACTTTTAGCAAAATGTCTAAAGTTAATGAAATAAAATATGCTATTCGAGATTTGAATAATAAAGAATACACAAGCAAAATGACAAAAAAAAGCGGAGTTATTATTCCACAAGTCAAAGCTGGCTGGTTGACAAAAAATAATGATGGTGAATGGGAAATTATTCCTTGTGAATATGCAAGAGTTGAACATTCATTGTTGGATAATGAGTTTGGCAAAAATAAAGAAAGTGGAATTAACAAATATAAAAGATATAAAAAGAAACTTGAAGTTAATTTTTCTATTTTATCAAACAATATTCACAAACATTCTTGTGGAGATATTCAATATAATAAAGTAGATTTGTTAGGTATGGGAAATTTATTGGGAACTCTTGTCTTTACCGGGCAACCAATGGAGCGAAGCCGAAACAGAAGAACTAACAAAATGCAAGGTAAACATATGGAATTTATCTTTTATAATCCAAAAAATAATAAAATCCAAAATGTAAATCAATTAAAAAAAGGATTTATTTTTGTTCATACAGATGATAAAGAAAATCCAAATGAAGAATGGGGATATTGGAAAAGAAAAATGAATAATGGAGAAAAAGTCCCAGTTTTTTACCTTACAGATTCAAAGGGACGAATTGAATCGTTTGGATTGGCAATGATGTATAGGTTACCCTGTGATAATAGCACACATGATGCAATAAAAAATACATCAAAGCATCATTTTTCAAATAAAAAAGATTTTGCAGAAATATTATTTGGTGATATAAAAGATAATGAAGCATTAAAAGGACGTGTACAATTTGGTCATCTAAAAACAGAAAAACAATCTACTAGTATTGGATTAATAAAAACTGTTCTTGGAAGTCCTAAAGCCAGTTATTATCCTAATTATCTTATTCAAGATGAAAAAGCATTAAAACAATTTGACCATCGTGGCAGATTAAAGCCGAAATATAAAACATTTATGACCCCAAATGTTCAAATTCGAGGATGGAAAAAATATCCTGTTAGACAAGATACTTATAATCCAGGTGATAAACAAAATGGATATATACCTAATATTCCAGTTGATGGCAATGGAAGAATAAACATGGATGTTGCCACTACATTTAAACCTTTGCAAGCTGGTTCTTGTTTTATAGGTAAAATAAGATTTCATAATCTAAAAAAAGTTGAACTTGGAGCACTAATATGGTCCTTGACACTTGGAAACAATAGTGATTTAAGACACAATATTGGTATGGGAAAAGGATTGGGTTTTGGCAGTATAAAACTCAAAATTGTTAATTTAAACGAAAAAATGCAAAGATGTTTGAATGAATTTATTAATTATATGAATAACAAAGTTGAAAAATGGATTGAAACAGACCAATTATGCGAACTCCTTGCTATGACAAATCCAAAATTATCAAATGGAAAAGATTTTAAATATCCTATTTTAGGGATGAAAAGAAATGAAAATGACTTTGTAAATTTTAAAAAAAATGGTAAATTTCTTAAATCTTATTCTGGAAAAAAATTTGAAAATAATATTACTTCTTTAAGCTCATCTGATTTTCAAAATGGAGATATTGTTGAATGTATCGTTCTTGAAGAAACTACTAAAAAAGGTAATCATAAATTAAAAATTATTGGCGGGAAAGATAGCGATAAAGGCTTACTTATTCCAAAAGCCAAAGGAAAAACCCCAGATGATTTCTCAGTAGGTAAGAAATATAAAATGAAATTATTTTCTTATTCTCCTAATAATTGTCAATTTGATTGGGCTTAATTATGAAAACTTATATATGCACAACCGGAACTTCAATTGCAAATGGTCCTATCAGAGACCTTTCTCAAAAAGAATATCAAAAAAGAATCGAAGAAAAAATCAATTCTTTGAAAAATCATGAAAAATCTTTTTTGAAACGGTTTTCGGCTGAAACAAATTCGCTTCAAGCTTTGAACCCTTCGGAAAATGATAAAATTTATCTTATTCATTCCGAAACCGAAGATGGTAATATTTGTGTTGATTATATAAAGATATTGATAAAAAAGTATTTTAAGATCGAAGCTGAACTCGTCGAAATTAAAGGTTTACAAGTCAAAAATGCTCAGAAATTCAAAAACTTAGGTTTAAAAAATCTGTTTGACGCCCTTGATAAAATTATAAATAGAAATACAGATTCAGAAATTGTTCTCAATATTACAGGCGGATTCAAATCTGTCCCTCCATATATTACTCTTTATGGTATGCTTAAACAATTGAAAACTGTTTATCTTTTTGAATATTCAGATTCATTAATTGAACTTCCGCCTTTACCGCTTGATTATGATGCTCACATTTTATCGAAAGCGATGGACGCTTTAATCAAGCTGGAAGCAGAAACCGAAATGCCGCGCGAAAATTTTTTCAAATTAATTCCTAATTTAGAATATCACGAACAAGAATCTTACGAATCATTAATTGAGGATTGCGGGAACGGTAATGTTACTATTTCTGCTTTCGGTTTAATGCTTTTAGATTACAATGAATCCGGCGGAACCGTTTTCCTTTCGAAAAATGCATTAGATACTTACTCTAATTCAAACGCGCAAATAAAAAAAAGCTATAAATCAGCGTTAAAACTTATCACAAAATCTATTTGGCGAAATTCTAAAATCCATACATTCACAAGTACTGATTTGGCCACTGTTAAACTTCCCGGAGATAATTCAATTCGTATAGCTTTTTATCTTAGAGGAAATAAAGTTTATGTTTGCGAACTTTTTTCTGATCATAATTTATATGAAAGAACGCTTGGGAACAGAAAAATAAAAGACTACCCAAAACATGCTTTTACTATTTGGGAAGAACCACAAGATATCATTGAAAATTGTTATTCTGAATCAGAAGAAATTATTAAACTCAGAGATGAAGTAAAAAGACTGAAAGAAGAAATTGAAGAATTAAAAGCCAATAACGTTTGTTAAGTTCAACAATAAACACACTTTGTTAAATAGTCGCCCCTTAAAAACTGCTTTTTTGTACTATTTATTGGACATTGGCTTATGAAAAGTGTGAAAAATATTGCAAGGTTTTAGGAGTTCTTCGCGAAAACCTTGCAAAAAAATGTAAAACAGGACGTCTCGGACTGTTAAAAATGTAACCGAAATCTTTGATTTCGGAAATCCTTTAACAAAGCAGCAAAGCCAATCTTGGCCGATTGCGGCGATGCCCCCTTGATGGGGGATTAAGGGGGATGTTAATTGTACAATACGCCTTCGCCTTATCGCCTTGCAATTGCCTCAAAATTGAATTTTTAAGGGTCGACTAAATATTCTTTAAATTAAAGACTCCTTAATTCTTATGAATATCCCCATAAACATCAGAATTGCGGATGTTAATGTCGAGTTTGACAGGCCAACGCCTATAAGAATGCTCGCAACAACTACTTTTAGAGGTGTGTTGGGGTATGCTGTTGCTGATTTGTCCCCTAAAGCCGTGAGCAAATTTTTCAAACCCGGCTTTAATTCTAATGTTCCGGCGCCTTATGCTTTAGCGCCATTAGATAATCCTCCGTCGCCCTCTGAATATCTAAAAATGAAAATGGTTACTTTTGACCCTGAAGGTGAAGTTATAGCTGCTTTTGATAATGCCGCTGAATATTGTGTTGGAAGAAAATTCGGCCTATCCGGCTCTAAAATCAAATCTTGCACTTTTTCTCCGGGCTTCTGGTATGAAACAGTTATTCCGAGTCCTCTACCTCATAAAATAAGTATAAATTTTGTTTCTCCGGTCTCTTTCAAATATAACGGGAAAAAAGTTGATTCTAAAAATATTACTCTTCCTTTAATTATTTATTCTATATATAACACGATAAGTACTTTATGCCGTCATTATGCAGTAAATGATCAAAAACCTTCTTTGCCAAAATGGCCTGATGTTCTTGGCAACTCATTTGTCCAAAAAAATAATCTTACATGGGTCAATCCCAAAAGATATTCATCTTCTCAAGAAACAACCCTGAACATTTCAGGTATGGTCGGAAATATTATCGTGCCAAATCCTACTACAACTCTCCTTCGCCTCCTCAACATAGCCGCGCTTACAGGAATTGGTAAAAACACCGTTCACGGTTGCGGTAGAATCACATGGCATATAAGCAGTGAGCAGTAAGCAGTGAGCAGTGAGCAATCTTCCGCCATTTCAAGTTTCCACCCTTTGTCAGATTTTTCTCCTTTCTTCCGTATTAATAATATAAAGTTAATTTTAATTTATTAAAAAGGAGGATATTATGATAGAATTTTTATTTTTTGCAGCTTTGGCCGCCCTGGATTTTATCAAAGACGATGATGATTATACTCCAGGGGGATACGGATCTCTGGAATACGATTATGATGGTTATTATGGTGACGGGGATTATGGTGATTATGGCGGCTGATAATTAGTCGACCATTAAAAAGTCGATATTGTTAGTGTTAATCACTGCGTCGTGTTAAAAAAGTGTGTTGTATTTTGCAAGGAAAAACGTCTTATCAACAAAAACCTTGCAATAAATCTTGTTTTGAGGAGACTATTCCGTTTGCCTGAAAGGCAAGTTCAACGTAGCCAGCGGCAACGCCGTAGGTATAAAAAAAGTAGAAAATGTATCCTGTAGGGATACTTCAAACATGCTAAAAGAAAGAATTGAAGCGCTCCTACAGAGTGCAATCATCGTTTATATTAATACATAGGGTTGCTCTCGCTATCGCGAGTTTAACCCTATGCTACGATGAAACTCCCCTTTAGGGAGTCTTAAAAAACACTTTTTAAGGGACAACTAAATAAGGAGACTGATATGTTTAAGCTTAAACCAAAAAGAGATATTGTTAGTGTTAATCACTGCGTCGTGTTAAAAAAGTGTGTTGTATTTTGCAAGGAAAAACGTCTTATCAACAAAAACCTTGCAATAAATCTTGTTTTGAGGAGACTATTCCGTTTGCCTGAAAGGCAAGTTCAACGTAGCCAGCGGCAACGCCGTAGGTATAAAAAAAGTAGAAAATGTATCCTGTAGGGATACTTCAAACATGCTAAAAGAAAGAATTGAAGCGCTCCTACAGAGTGCAATCATCGTTTATATTAATACATAGGGTTGCTCTCGCTATCGCGAGTTTAACCCTATGCTACGATGAAACTCCCCTTTAGGGAGTCTTAAAAAACACTTTTTAAGGGACAACTAAATAAGGAGACTGATATGTTTAAGCTTAAACCAAAAAGAGATATTGTTAGTGAAGCCTATGAAGCAGAATTCGAGGGAGACAGGAATAAAGCTCTTAAACTCTGGAAAGAAGTCGTTAATCAACAACCAGATAATCTGGATGCAGTCGTAAATTTAACTGAGCTTCTTGTAGAAAACAACTCTATCCGGGATGCTGTTAAAACAATCGAGAACGTTGCATCTAAATTTCATGACAACCAAAAAGTCCAATCTCTTTTTATAGATACTTTGATTGCGGCTAAAGAGTTTGAACGAGCTAAAAGACACGCCGACCTGATTGATTCTAAAATTCCCGGTTCAGCGATCAGAAAATATGTTGACGCTGCTGAAATATCAAACTCCGAAGATATTATTGAAACCGAGACTGTTAAAGAAGATGACTGGCTGTCTTCTTTTGCCGGAGAAGCAGTTTTCACAAAAGAACACGCCGAAAGAATGAATAAGCTCTTTGTCGGAAGGCAAGATGTTTTCGCCAGAATGTGGCTCTCGGAAAACGGCTTTTCAGGTTACTCGCCCGTGTATAAACCATACTCGCCGCAAATTGTATACAACCATCTTATCGGAAATTATACTTCAGGTATTTATTTAACAAAAACAGATGGTGCAACCCGGATTCTGGCTTTTGATATTGATATTACACCTGAAGCAATCAATTCCGCCCGCGGCTCAGCGGAAAAAGCAGCTGAACTTCGCAAAGCAGCTTTCTGCTTTGGACTGAAACTTAAATCTTTCTTAATTAAATGCGGTTTAAGGCCTATCTTAGAAGACAGCGGTTATAAAGGCGCGCATATTTGGGTTATTTTTGATAAATGGTCCAAATGCGGCACCCTTAGAAGACTCGGCGAAGCGCTGCTTGTAAATAATGGAAATGTCCCACAAGAACTTGCCGTTGAAATCTTCCCAAAGCAAAAACATAAACCGAAAAAGCTGGGCAACCTTATTAAACTTCCTCTCGGCATCCATCTGAAAACAGGGAGAAGAAGCGTGTTTCTCGATGATTCGGGGATTCCATTTGGTGATCAACCTGATGCTCTAATGAAAATCAGGCCTTCTGATTCTAAATTGATTTCTTCTTTGCTTGATAAATATAACTTGCCGGATGATTTTAGTGTGCATAAGAAAAAAGCTAGGCCAAATTCTAATGTAAAAATAAATCCTGCTAATTCCCGAATTCCGGTCAAGAGGCAATTAATTACTGCAAAAGAATTTGAGGCTGACGAAATTCTGAACTATTTATTTTGCAAATGTGAAGTATTAAAAAAATTGGTTAAAAGAGTTAGAACTTCCCATTTAATCTCTTACGAAGAGAAGTTGGTTCTCGAACATACTCTCGGCCATTTTCCTAACGGGGCTGAAATCGTTAATTTTTTGCTTAAACCTTGTGGAAATATCAGTGATAACTTTTTAATGGGCAAATCTCACAAAGGATATCCTACAAGCTGCTCAAAAATTGCTAACCATGTCCCTCACATTGCTGCTACTTGCGAATGTAATTGCGATTTTGGTGTTGCTTGTGCAAACTATCCTACTCCTTTAAATCATTTATATTCTTATGTCCCTAAAACTATTAAAGCGCTTCCGCCGCCGCAAAGTGAAAAGATTCGACAGGAAAATAATTCTGTTGATATCGTAAAATTGCTTTCAAAACTTTACGGAAAGCAGTCGGTAAATCTTTAGACCTTTGACCTTAAGACCTTAATTTAATTGCCGGAAGTGGGTTGTTATGTATGGAGGGACGTTGTCCTCAACGTCCTAATTTGAAAAGGTCATTGAGGACGACAGACTAATTTCTCCGACCCCGGCGGGGTCGGCTACAGAAGAACGGCAGAATATTGCTGTCCTTACAACCTTTAGACCTTTAACCTTCAAACTTCATGAGCTACGTTTATATAACAGAGCAAGGCGCTATCGTAAAAAAATCGGGTAACAGGCTTAGAGTCATTCTCGGCTCTGAAACTCTCAGGTGGATTTCTGTTACTTCGGTTAAGCAGCTTGTTATCATGGGGAATGTCCAGCTTACTTCCCAAGCCGTTCATTTATGCCTAAGATTTTCCGTTGACACTATTTTTCTTAACTATGCGGGGAAATACATTGGAAGGCTTCTCGGTCCTATTCCTGCTTATTCAAAACTCAGATGGGCTCAATACAAGTTTTTCCACGATGAAATTAATACTCTCGAATTTGTTAAAAAAGTGATTAAAGGCAAAATTATTAACCAGCGAAGGCTGCTTCTCAAAAGAACTAAACCCACAACGGCTACCACAGAACTAAGAAGACTTGCTCAAAAAACTGAAAAAGCCGGTTCTATTGATATTGCAAGGGGATACGAAGGGCGCTCCGCCGCTATCTTTTTTGGCGCTTTTGGCGGTCTTATTACAAACAGCGACTTCTCTTTTGAAACAAGAAACAGGCAGCCACCGCGTGACCCGGTTAATATTCTTCTCTCTCTCGGTTACACTATCCTCCTTGCCAGAGTTGAATCTATTGTCCACCAAACAGGTCTCGATATCGCTCTTGGCGGATTGCATTTTCCTGAAAACGGCAAACCCGCTCTGCCTCTTGACCTTGTTGAAGAGTTCAGGCCACTGATTGTAGATTCTACCGTGCTAAAATGCATTAATCTTAAAATCCTGAAAAAAGATGACTTTGTAGATGCTAAAAGCGCTATTGACTATCTTAAAAATAACCATGGCGACATTATCAGGCCGGTTCTATTTCAAAAATCAGCTATGAGCAAGTTTTTAACTCAATTAGACGCTAAATTTAACTCTAAGGTATTTTACCCGCCTTTTGCCGCAAAACTTTCTTACAAAGATGTTGTTTTGCAGCAAACAAGACTGCTTATTAGAAACTTGAATAATGAAGACAAATATATGGCTTTTACTCCTAACTTTTAATCGAAACTCAAAAAAATGTAACCCAAGTCTTTGACTTGAACCGGAACGTCCGGAACGAATTTAACCCAAGTCTTTGACTTGAACCGGAACGTCCGGAACGAAATTTGACTATAAATTTATTTTATTTTTTTGAAAAATCTAAAGTAAAATTCTTCCAAAATTTGACATGTTTGTTATTATTTGCTATGATATCTCTAACGACAGAAGAAGATACAGAATTGAAAAGATTATTATGAACGTTGGCTACCGTGTCCAGGAAAGTGTCTTTGAAATGCATATTTCTGAAAAACTTTTCCTCGAACTTAAACGCAGCATTAGAAAAAACATGGACCTCGAACAAGACAACGTCAGATACTATTTTCTTTGCAAAAACTGTATCCAGGCAGTTGATACCGATGGCGTTGGAATGCCCCCGGATGATCACGAAGAACTGACCGTTTTAATTTGATTTTCGCAAACCTGTTTGACTTTTTGTTTTTCTTTTCTAAATTGTTGATTAAAAGAAACTTAACTCAAATTGGTTTGCCTGCTTTAAACCATTAAAAATAAGGAGGTTATGAACTTAATTTTTCCATTTTCCATTTCTTGTAAGAAAATTGTTAAGGTTTGCGATTTTCACCTTTTGAACCCTGTCAGAATCGTGCAAATCAGAGGGTAGGATAAAAACCATGACCCGATTTTAAGGGGATTGAGACGTGGGTCTTGTTCGGTCGACTTGCCCTTTGCATGCAGATAAAAACCATGACCCGATTTTAAGGGGATTGAGACTCCCCATTGAGGGGATTAAGCATCAATGCCTAATCGATAAAAACCATGACCCGATTTTAAGGGGATTGAGACATTATAAGGATATTTTTTATACAAATTGTTATTTG
>Ga0190284_1001485_pt1 | contig 10419 bp, 7 predicted proteins | sample 48691812_MG_FD_161668 | JGI IMG/M metagenome (GOLD analysis project Ga0190284, IMG submission 161668) | Hydrothermal vent microbial mat bacterial communities from Southern Trench, Guaymas Basin, Mexico - 4869-18-1-2_MG | ecosystem: Environmental > Aquatic > Marine > Hydrothermal vents > Microbial... | reverse complement strand
GACCCAGGCAATGTGCTACATTGCCTGGGAGCTTTAACGAAGCAGATTGCTTTTTTATTGTCCAACCCTTCGGGCAGACTCTATTTTTATACATATCTTCGTTTTTCGTCATCACCGATACTACACATACCGCTTCTTCCTCAGGCCTTGATCTATTCAAAAATATCAGACTGCAAGCCTGAACCCAGTTTTCGGACAGGCTTCTACATAATCTAATGAACTATAAAAGTTCAATATATGCATCTTCGGAAAGAAACAGCTAAGCTGATCCAAACATATGTAATTTTACCACATAAGAAGCATGTGACGTTAATGAAAATATAATTATTAATAAAAAATCAGGACCCTAAAGGATATCTATGATCCAGTGGCCCTGATCGTTTTAAAGTAATTTCCATATAAATCTGGTTTCAGGTCATAACCTTTATTATATATCTTACACTACTCCTTATTCTCCTGTTCCGTTTCCTCCATTATTGCTGCCTGAGCTGCCGCCAGACGCGCCACAGGCACCCTGTATGGAGAAGCGCTGACATAGTCCATTCCGACCTTATGGCAGAATTCAATAGATTTTGGATCCCCTCCGTGCTCGCCGCATATCCCGACTTTGAGGTCTTTCCTCGTCTTTCTTCCTTTTTCAAATCCTGTTTTCATCAGCTGTCCTACTCCGCCAATATCAAGTGTTGAAAAAGGATCCCTGGCAAGTATTCCCTGTTCGATATATTCCGGTAGGAATTTTCCTGAATCATCTCTAGAGAAGCCATAAGTCATCTGAGTAAGGTCGTTTGTGCCAAAGCTGAAAAATTCCGCTTCTCTTGCGATCTTATCCGCTATCAAGCATGCTCTCGGGACCTCTATCATAGTACCTATCTTATATGCAAATTTCAGGTTCTTCTCATTCATCACTTCATCAGCAACTGATACGATCTTCTCCTTAAGTATCTTTATTTCCATTAGACTGCCCACAAGAGGAACCATAACCTCGGGCTGTACATCATATCCTTCTTTAGTGAGATCGGCAGCTGCCTCAAAAATAGCTCTTGCCTGCATCTCGGCGATCTCTGGATAAGTTATCGATAATCTGCAGCCTCTGTGGCCGAGCATCGGATTCATCTCATGAAGCGAGACTATTGTAGCTTTGAGTTCGTCAAAAGTCATCCCCATCTCTGTGGCAATTTCCTTTATATCTTCTTTCTCTGTTGGAAGAAACTCATGAAGAGGAGGGTCAAGAAGTCTTATGGTCACCGGAAGACCCTTCATGACTTTAAATATCTCATAAAAATCTTTCCTCTGCATGGGCAGCAGCTCCAAAAGCGCTTTTCTTCTTTCGTCCTCATTTGAAGATACTATCATCTTCCTTACGGATTTTATTCTTTCACCCTCAAAGAACATATGCTCAGTACGGCAAAGACCGATTCCTTCGGCACCAAAACCAAGTGCTACTTCAGAATCTTTCGGCGTATCGGCATTTGTTCTTATGCCAAGCTTTTTAAATTCATTGACCCAGCTCATAAAGGTTTCAAAATTTTCATTAAGCTCCGGATCCACAACAGGTATCTGCCCGGTAAAGACCTCTCCTGTCGAACCGTCAAGCGTTATCCATTCACCTTTTTGTATCTGTGTCCCATTTACCTGGAAGTATTGCTTGTCCTCAAAAACCTTGATCGACTCAGCTCCGGCAACACAGCATTTTCCCATCCCACGGGCCACTACTGCCGCATGAGATGTCATGCCGCCACGCGCGGTCAGGATCCCCTGTGCTGCTGCCATACCCTGTATATCTTCAGGAGAAGTCTCTGTCCTTACAAGTATTACATTACCATTTTTTGCTTCTTCAACTGCATCATCCGCATCAAACACGACCTTGCCAAGAGCTGCTCCAGGCGATGCAGGAAGACCTTTTGCAAGAACTTCTGCACTTTCTTTTGCCTTCTTGTCCAGCTGCTTATGAAGGAGCTGGACAAGCATCTGAGGTTCAACTCTGGTAACAGCTGTTTTTATATCTATGAAGCCCTGTCCAACCATATCTACAGCGATCTGCAGTGCTGCCGCAGCGGTCCTCTTACCGGTCCTGGTCTGAAGCATATAGAACTTGCCTTCCTGTATCGTGAACTCCAGGTCCTGCATATCCTTATAATGATCCTCAAGCTTATTTCTTATTTCTACAAGAAGTTTAAAGTTCTCAGGCATTTCCTTTTCCAGCTTCGCGATCGGTTGGGGTGTCCTTATACCGGCAACCACATCCTCTCCCTGGGCATTTATCAAATATTCTCCATACAGGAGATCCTCACCTGTAGACGGATTTCTCGTAAATGCGACTCCCGTTCCCGATGTCTGTCCCATATTTCCGAATACCATTGTCTGCACGTTTACCGCGGTACCAATATTATGAGGTATATCGTGCAGGTTTCTGTAAGCAGTAGCTCTCTTATTGTTCCATGAGCCAAATACTGCATCTATTGACATTTTTAGCTGTTCCCTGGGATCCTCGGGAAAACTTTTGCCCTTTGCGTCCTTGATTATCTTCTTGTAATCATCAACAAGTTCCTTAAGGTCCTGGCCGGTCAGATCGGTATCAAATGAAACACCTTTGCTGTCCTTCTTTGCCTGGATCGCTTTTTCGAATTCATCATGCTCAACACCCATGACAACATCCCCAAACATCTGGACAAATCTCCTGTATGCATCCCAGCCAAATCTTTCATTTCCGGTTTTAGCGATAATGCCTTTAACCGATATATCGTTCAGACCAAGGTTTAAGACAGTGTCCATCATGCCTGGCATCGATATGGCAGCACCTGAACGGACCGAGACCAGAAGAGGATTATTCTTGTCCCCAAAACTCATTTCCATCTTCTCTTCCAGTTTTTTAAGATTTTCTTCGATCTGTCCCTCCAGGGCATCGGGCCATCTCTCACCAAGATCATAATATAGATTGCATACCTCTGTGGAAATAGTAAAACCTGGAGGAACTGGAAGACCTATATTGGTCATTTCTGAAAGATTCGCTCCCTTTCCCCCAAGGAGTTTTTTCATCTCCTTTTTACCTTCACCGAAAAAGTATACATACTTTTTAGATGTCATTATTAAATCCCTTCTCCCCTATGATATATTTTGTAAAAATACAAATTGACACATGATATCAAATATTTAAGAAAATATTAAGTAAAAAATCATTTGAGCGCTGTATTGCATTTAAAAAACAAATAAAGCTATTGCTTTATTTGATTGCTTCCTATTATAAGTTTTGAAAAATCTGCCATGTTTAAATAATAATCCACTACTTCCTTTAATATATTGATGCGATTTGCCATTACTGACGGATCCTTATCCATGACAAGAACTTTATCAAAAAAAGCATCGACTACCTTGCCAAATCTTTCCATCTCCTTAAGCAGCAATGGATAATCCCGATTGCTAATTAGAGTATTTTTCCTGTCTGAAACATCCTTTAGTGATTTAAATAGCTTTTTCTCTTGTTCTTCAACAAAAAGCCCCTCATCTACATGGGTGAATTTCTTCTTTGATATTATGTTTTGGCTCCGGCTCATCGGCCAGACGATAGACTTTATATCGCTTTTCAAAATAAATTCCTCAATAGCCTGAAAGCGCATATCAATATCTGCGATGGATCCCGCTCCAGAGCCAAGAACAGCATCAAAAATGTCCATTCTTCTCTCCTGGCTGTCAAGAAGGAATCTCTGGCGTGCGATTATAAAGTCAAATATTTTTTCCGCACTGCCTATTCTGGTAGGTTCTTTAAGTTTAAAAGAATCAGAGTATAGCTTCATATTGAAAACGATCAGGTCCTTAAGATCGATGTCATAATTTCCCTCAAGCATCGATCTTACCATGCCGGATGCTTTCCTTCTGAGAGCAAAAGGATCCTCAGAACCTGAGGGAATATTTCCAGCCATAAACATCCCGGTTATTGTATCGATCTTATCTGCAAGCGAAAGTACCCTGCCTGCATCGGTCACGGGAAGATCGTCTCCCGCAAACCGGGGAAGATGGTGTTCAAAAACAGCATTTGATACGGGATCTGAATGTCCCCTTTCTTTCGAATACTCACGGCCGACAACACCCTGCAGCTCAGGAAATTCTACTACAAGATTGGTCACAAGATCGCATTTACACATAGCGCTGGCATCTTTTAGGTCCTCTTTGACCGTACTGCTCAGGCTTATTGCATTTGCACCCAGCTTATCTGCAATATAAAGGCTTATTTTCTTTAAACGGTCCTGTTTGTCCTTCATATTACCAAGCCCGGAATAAAATATTACACCTTCAAGCTTTTCCTCCCAATAAGAAAAATCATGCTTTCTGTCCTGTTCATAAAAGAAAGCCGCATCAGAAAGTCTCGCTTTGAGCACCCTTTCATTGCCTTTCTTTATACCGCCATTATCTGACCTGCCATTCTGGACGATAAGGAAGTCTGTGGTAACTTTCCCCTTGTCATCTAATACCGGAAAATATTTTTGATGATATTGTATGGCTTCCATCAATATATCCGCTGGTATATAAAGAAAATCAGAAGGAAATTCTCCGGCCAGTACATTTGGTATCTCGACCAGGTCTACCACCTCTTCAAGCAATTTCTCATCCACAAGGGCCCTGCGTCTTCCTTTCCACTTCTCTTTTTCGATATTTTGGATCTGTGCGTGGATCATATCGCTTCTTTTTTGTGGATCAGCTACAGCATTCCCATCTTTTTCAAGGATATCAAAATAGTCTTTTGCATCTTTTATTTTAATAGGTGATCTATTAAGCGTCCTGTGCCCATAAGTAAACCTGTCTGAATCTACATTTTCAATGCTTAACTCTATGACTTCAGTGCCAAAAAGAACAAGCAGCCAGCGTATTGGCCTTATGAACCTGATCCCGTAATCCCCCCAGTACATCTGTTTTTTAAATGTCACCGAAAGTATTGTGTCCTTTAATACCCCGGGGAGCACCTCAGAAGTATTTTTACCTTCCTGGATTATCTTTTTCCCAAGATAGACCCCCTTGCCCTTGATCTCAATATCCTCCAGATCTTCCACTTTCAGCCCAAGGCTTTTTGCAAAGCCTGATGCAGCTTGATTTGGTTTTCCATCGGTACCAATTGAAATATTTTTAGGGGGTCCGGTGACTACTTTTTCCTCAGACTCCTGAACTAAGCCAAGGTCTTTTATGTAGGCTGTTATCCTGCGGGGGGAATGAAAGACAGAAATCCTGCCAAAATCAATACGGCTTGAGGTAATGTTCTTTTCAAGAAGAGTCTTAAAGCCCGCAACACCTTCCCTTGTACATGAAGGAGGGAGCTCTTCTGTTCCAATTTCTAAAACAAGGTCTTTTCCCATATCCTAACTTCCTGTCTTCTTTAGCAAGGGGAACCCCAGTTCCTCTCTCTGATCGACATAAGCCTGGCACAGGGCCTTTGCCTGCTTCCTTACCCTGGCAATATATGATGTCCTCTGGGCAACACCTATCGCTTCTCTTGCATCTAAAAGATTAAAAACATGTGAGCACTTGAGAACATACTCACAGGCTACAAATACCAGTCCATTGTCTATTGCACTGTTAAATTCTTTTTCGAATTTAACAAACAGATCCAGAAGCATGCCGATATCTGCTATCTCAAAATTATATTTTGACCATTGTTTTTCCGATTCAAGATAAACATCCTTATAGGTAATGCCGTCATTCCATGCAAGCTCCCAGAAACTTTCCTTATCCTGAAGGTACATGGCTATTCTCTCCAGCCCGTATGTGATCTCTGCAGATACCGGTTTTAAGGCAATACCGCCCATCTGCTGGAAATATGTAAACTGGGTTATCTCCATACCATCGGCCCATACCTCCCAGCCAAGTCCGGCCGCACCTATTGTGGGAGATGCCCAATCATCCTCAACAAATCTTATATCGTGACCGGCAATATCTATACCAAGACTCTCAAGCGATCCGAGATAAAGATCTATTACATCATCAGGCGAAGGTTTTAAAAGTACCTGAAATTGATAATAGAACTGGCTCCTGAAAGGATTCTCTCCATACCTGCCGTCTGTAGGTCTCCTGGAAGGTTCGACATATGCCACTTTCCAGGGCTCGGGACCAAGGCATCTCAGGAAAGTATCGGGATTGAAGGTACCTGCGCCCTTTTCCAGGTCAAGGGGCTGTTTTATAATACAGCCTTTACCGGCCCAATATTTCTGCAAATTAAATATGATATCCTGAAAATTCATAGTCCCTTATTTTAATCATATTGAATTTAATAGTCAATTAAACAGATGATGAATCCTCAAATGGATAAATTCCCGGTATTTATTATATAACAGTTTCTTTAAAAAAAATGAATGCAGACAAAATATTGGACCGTTTTGACCCTGTGCTTTTTCTATATAATATCCTGATCTTTTTTAATAAGAAATATACCGTTTACTGCAAAAATATTCGGCAGAAATCTTACAATATTCTTATTTCCGAGATAATATGCATCGATTATCTTTATATTTTTATCCACACAATAGATTTTAAAATCCTTTAGGCTGCCAAAATGTATATTGGGGGAATTGTACCACTGGTAAGGCAGGGAAGAAGTTACAGGTGCCAGACCTTTAAAAAATAAATCGAACCGGGCCTTGATATATGCAAAATTCGGAAATCCGATTATGACTTTCCTTCCCACCCTGAAGGTCTCATTCAATAAAAATTCCATATTTTTTATCTCCTGGATGATCTGGTTGAGGATTACATAATCAAAGGCATTGTCCGGATAATCCTTAAGTCCATTTTCAATATCCCTGTGATAGACTGAGAGGTCCCTCTCTACACAGCTATAGATATTCTCTTCATCTATTTCCACACCTTCAGCTTTTACCTTCTTTGCTATCACCAGGTTTTGTAGTAATTCTCCATCGCCACAACCCAGGTCCAGCACTTTTGATCCTTTATTAATGATATCGATTATTATTTTATGATCTGGCTTGATTATTTTACCTTCCATCTCCCACTTCTCTGTATATCCTGCTTAAAAAATGTTTTATAAGGCTTGTTTCTTCCCTTATCTCGATTAAAAATGCATCATGACCATAACTGGAATCTATCTCGCAATAACTAGCGTCCACGCTTCCTGCTTTAAGTTTCCTTACTATCCCGACTGACTGATAAGGTGGATACAGCCAGTCTGATTTAAATGATATCACCAGGAATCTTATATTCTCCTCCCTGCTCTTTACAACCAGTTCATTACTCGCCGATAGATCAAAATAATCTATAGCTTTTGTTATATATAGATATGAGTTTGCGTCAAATCTTTTCACAAAGTCGTCACCTTTATAATGAAGATATCCTTCGACCTCAAAATCCGGATGAAAAGAAAAACTATAGTTTCCGTTCTTGAGCTTTCTTGAAAACTTCTCTTCCATCGATGTATCACTCATATAAGTTATGTGCCCTATCATCCTGGCAAGGGCCAGTCCCCTTTTTGGAGAAGCGGATCCATAATAATCCCCATTTTTCCATTCAAGATCAGACATTATAGCCTGCCTCCCGACTTCATTAAATGCTATCTGCTGGGGAGAGTGTTTTAGTCCTACTGCAATAGGTACAGCTGACCGCACCATATCTGGATACGAGGCTACCCACTGGAGTACATGCATGCCCCCCATTGAACCGCCTGCCACACTTAGCAGCTTCTTTATGCCCAGATGATCTATTAGGTATTTTTGAGCCTTTACCATGTCCAAAATAGTGATCATGGGAAAATCAAGCCCATATGGCTTGCCTTTGGCAGGATCAAGTGATGAAGGACCCGTACTGCCCTTGCATCCGCCAAGGACATTGGAACATATAACAAAATACTTATCAGTATCAAATGCTTTTCCGGGTCCTATCATATTATCCCACCATCCTGGTTTTCTATCTCCCTGATGCCAGCCGGCAGCATGGGCATCACCAGAAAGTGCGTGCAGTATCAGGATCGCATTATCCTTAAGAGCATTCAGTATCCCATAGGTCTCATATGCCAGCGTCACCGGACCCAGCTTTGTCCCCGATTCCAGCACCAGATGATCCGGTGGTTCTGCAAATGTAAAGTATTTTGTCTTTACAAAATCCGGGGCATCAGATTCTGGCCGGATCAGGCCTTTATTTTGCACTTTATCTTTCATCCTCACACCTTATTAAGGGCTTGTCTTATATCAGAGATTATATCACTTATATCTTCTATACCTACCGAGAGTCTTATAAAATCAGGAGTGACACCGGTGGCTGCCTGCTCCTCGGCACCTAACTGCTGGTGAGTGGTGCTTGACGGATGGATGGCCAATGTTTTGGCATCCCCTATATTTGCAAGATGGGACACCAATTCAAGGGAGTTTATAAACTTCTTTCCTGCACGGGCCCCGCCTTTTATACCAAAACCGATTATTGCGCCTGCGCCCCTTTTTAAATACTTTTTAACTTTTCCGCTTTCTTTACTCGAAGGCAGTCCGGGATAATTGACCCAATTGACCCTGGGGTCAGTTTCAAGGAATTTAGCGACTTTGAGCGCATTTTCTGAATGCCTTACTATTCTTAAGTGCAGGGTTTCCAAACCCTGTAATAATAAGAATGAATTAAATGGTGACAGGCAGGATCCCATATCCCTCAGAAGCTTTACACGCGCCTTTAAAATATATGCAATATTTCCGACTCCTTTAAACGCCTCCATGAAGTCCATTCCATGATAACTGGGATCAGGATCAGCTATTAATGGAAATTTACCATTATCCCATTTAAAATTTCCCGAATCTACGATGATGCCGCCGATCGATGTCCCGTGTCCGCCAATAAATTTGGTAGCAGAATAAGTAATAATATCTGCTCCATAATCAAAAGGCTTCAATAGATATGGAGTTGTGGTATTATCGATTATCAGCGGTATATTATTTGAATGTGCGATATCAGCCAGGCCTTCAATATCCGTGATATTTAATTTTGGATTCCCGATCGACTCTGCATATACTGCTTTTGTCTTATCGGTGATAGCTTTTTTAAAACCATCAAGATCTTCTGAGTCAACAAACTTTACTTTTATTCCAAAACGTTTAAATGTATTTTCAAATAAGGTATAGGTGCCGCCATAAAGATTATCTGCCGATACTATCTCGTCTCCATTCTGGGCAATGTTTAGAATGGCGATCGTTTCAGCAGCCTGCCCGCTGGCCACTGCAAGAGCGCCCACTCCTCCTTCAAGCAGAGCAACTCTTTTTTCCAGTACATCATTTGTGGGATTCATTATACGGCTGTATATATTACCGAATTCCTTTAAACCAAAAAGGTCTGCTGCATGGTCGGTATCCTTGAATTGATACGATGTTGTCTGGTAGATCGGAACCGCTCTTGAATAAGAGCTTGTATCAGGTTTATGACCCCCATGCAATAATATAGTATCATCATTTAATTTTATTTCTTGATCACTCATCTCTTTTTCTCCTCTTTTTCTATAATATTTATAAATCAAAAATTTCTGTCGATAAATAACGCTCCCCGGTATCAGGAAGAATAACCACTATTAATTTATCTTTACTCTCTTTTCTTTTTCCTACCTCTATTGCCGCTTTTACTGCCGCTCCTGAAGATATGCCGCTAAAAATACCTTCTTCCCTGGCAAGTGTCCTGGTGATTCTAGCCGCATCTTCATTTTTAACTTTTATTATTTCATCTATGAGATCTACATTTAAAACACCGGGAATAAACCCCGCGCCAATACCCTGTATCTTATGAGGGCCCGGCTTGCCTCCCGACAGGACCGGAGAGTCATAAGGTTCAACTGCGACTACCTTAAAATCTGTTTTTCGTTCTTTTAATACCTCCGCTACACCAGTGATAGTCCCTCCCGTGCCTACTCCGCTTATTAAAATATCAATTTTCCCCTCGGTATCCTTCCATATCTCCTCTGCTGTAGTCTCACGGTGAATCTGGGGATTGGAACTATTATTGAATTGCTGCAACACTATGGAATTTTTGGTATCTTTTTGTATTCTTTCGGCTTCCATGACTGCGCCATTCATCCCCTGCTGTCCGGGAGTAAGCACCAATTCTGCTCCAAAGGCTACCAACAGTTTCCTCCGCTCGATCGACATGGTATCAGGCATTGTAAGGATCAATTTATACCCTTTGACTGCACAAATATAGGCAAGGGCTATTCCGGTATTGCCGCTGGTCGGTTCTATTATACTGGTACCTTTTTTTATCAGTCCTTTCTTTTCGGCCTCTCTTATCATAGAAAATCCTATTCTGTCTTTGACACTGGAAAGTGGATTAAAGGATTCTAACTTGCCAACCAGTACAGTTTCTAACCCTTTTGATATCTTCTTTAATTCCACCAGCGGTGTGCCTCCTATTAATTCTATAATATCTTTTGCTATCTTCATTTACTTCTCCTCTCATTGATTA
>Ga0190284_1001484_pt1 | contig 10419 bp, 7 predicted proteins | sample 48691812_MG_FD_161668 | JGI IMG/M metagenome (GOLD analysis project Ga0190284, IMG submission 161668) | Hydrothermal vent microbial mat bacterial communities from Southern Trench, Guaymas Basin, Mexico - 4869-18-1-2_MG | ecosystem: Environmental > Aquatic > Marine > Hydrothermal vents > Microbial... | reverse complement strand
GTCGTCGAGGTCCTCTTCCTCTTCCTCTTCCTCTTCATCGTCTGAGTCTTTGTCGTCTTCGTCGTCGTCTAAATTGTCACCTTCCTCATCACTCTCATCTTCGAAGGTATCCATATCTTCGTCATCATCGTAAACCGATTGCACATCTCCCATGTCACCGGGCGGGGCGCCGCCTCCCCCGAGACCCTGACTGACCGAGCCGACTTTGTCGGTCAACGCCGCCTTGAACCGGCCGAAGAGCCCCTTCTTCTTTACCGGCTCGGCCTTGGCTCGTTTGGCTTCGCGAGGTTTCATGTCGGACGAGGCTTCCTCCGAGTCCTTGGCGGCCGCCCGGCTTCGGAATGTTTCCAACGGCTCGTACGAGACGGTGCGCTCGACCATCTTCACCTGTTTCTGATCGGCCACGTAAGCCGCGGCGAAGCCCGGCCTCGCACTCGGCATGAGTTCGCCCTGCGCTACCACGGCGTGCTGGGCCTCTTCGTCGGGCTTCCGGCACCCGGCGGAAACGAACAACAGTCCTGCGAGTGTACACAACAAACCTGTGCGTATCATCATGGCACCTCTGGTCGTTTGGTGATGCTAAGGCACATCGGCGTCACGCATCCGCCGGTCCCTCGCTGATATAAGTTTAATGGGCGACGAAGGATGGTGCAATCGGTTTGGTTATCGGCCTCCAAACGAACTCGATAAGTCCAACGCAGCGCGTGCTCGTACGATGGGCAATCCTGCCCATCTGTTGAACCTATTCAGTTCGGCGAACGCGTACGATGGGCATCCAGGACGGAACTGCTCAAGAGCAGTGGCACACATTCCGGTAGCTACACGCAGACTGTGGCATCGGCGCCAAAGCCGGTGGTTTTCACGGTCACAAACGGCGTTTCCGAACCGCTGTTTTCCCTTTTACGACGGGCTGTTAGGATTCTCTACCTCCCGAGGAGCAAGCGATCGTCATGTCTGATCCAGAGACCACATGGGCGGCACCATCTAGGCTGCGGAAGACCCTGGGCTTCTGGTTTGGGATCGCCTCGTTCGTGCTGATCTTGGCCTGGCCCACGCCGGAAGGGATGCGGCCGGAGGCCCAACGCACGGCGGCGACAGTGGCGCTGATGGGCTGCTGGTGGATCGGCGAAACGCTGCCGTTGGGCGTGACGGCATTGGTGCCGCTCGTAGCTTACCCGCTGCTTCACATCATGCCATCCGCCAAGGTGGCACCGAACTATACGAACCATTTCGTCTTCCTGCTTTTGGGGGGGTTCTTCATCGCGCTGGCGATGCAGCGGTGGAATCTGCACACGCGCATCGCCCTGTTGATCATCAGGCTCGTCGGCACAAGTGCCCGGCGGTTGGTCCTGGGATTCATGCTTGCCACGAGTTTCCTCTCCATGTGGATCTCGAACAGCGCCACGACCATGATGATGATGCCGATCGGGCTCGGGCTCGTGGTCAAAATCGAGGAGATGCAGGGCAAGAATCCCCGTCCCTCCGTCGCAAACTTCGGCGCGTGTTTGATGCTGGGGATCGCCTACGCGGCGAACATCGGCGGCGTGGGGACCCTGGTGGGAACTTTTCCCAACATCGTCTTTGCCGGCATGTTCGAGGAGCATTTCCCCGGGGGGCCGGAAATCACCTTTGTGGATTGGCTGAAGATCGGGCTGCCGTTTGCCGTGTTGTTTATTCCGCTGATGTGGCTGTACCTCGTGATGGGTGTGCTCCCGATCAAGGGCAAACTACTGGAGAACGTGGATGAGATCATTCGGCGCGAACTCTCCGATTTGGGCAAGATGGGGCGAGGCGAGGCGATGGTCCTCACCGTCTTTATCGCAACGGCGCTCCTCTGGCTCTTTCGGAGCGACATTAACGTGGGAAACTTCACCATACCAGGCTGGGGGGAACTGCTGGGGCTGAAGGGATACGTTCACGATGCCACGGTGGCCATGGCCATGGGGATTCTCTGTTTCATCCTGCCGGTGGACCGGAAGAAGAGCATACCGCTGCTGGATTGGGAGCATGGAAAAAAGGCGCCATGGGGCATTCTACTCTTGTTCGGTGGGGGGTTTGCCATCGCCGCGGGCTTTGAAGCGTCGGGTTTGACACAATATGTGGGTGAGCAGCTCATCATGCTGCAAGGTGTTCCTATTCCGCTTATTGTGGCGGCGATCACGCTTGTGATGGTGTTCCTGACGGAAGTAACGTCCAACACCGCGACCACCACGATGATGCTACCGATCCTGGCGGCCACAGCCCACGTGCTGAAGATAAACCCGCTACTCCTGATGCTGCCGGCGACGATCTCCGCCTCGTGCGCATTCATGCTTCCGATCGGAACGCCGCCCAACGCAATTGTGTTCGCGAGCGGCCGCGTCAGCCTCATTCAGATGGGAAAAACCGGCTTTCTACTGAACATCATTACCGTGGCCTTCGTGACCGCATTCATTTACTTCTGGGTTGTACCAGTCTTCGGTATTTCCCTGAATGAACCCCCGGCCTGGATGGATTAGCGTGGATAATTCATGCCACAGAGATCGCGGAGAGTGCAGACCTGTAAACGCTGGTGCGAGAATCCTTTCTCGCACCTATCCTCAGCGTATTGTTGAGAAAGAAGTGATGGCGCAATCTGAGCACGTTTCGCCCTGGTAGCGTGCAAACATCTGCCATTCCGCATTGGCTTCGCTAAGCTCTTGTCTATCACGGCTCTGCGATCTCCGCGTGCTCTGAGGTGAATTATTCGGTAGCGAGCATGCGGAGCCGGTGCCCGGCCTTTGTACCGCTTGGCGTTTTAAGGAGTTCGCCATGCCGAAGAAGCTGACCTGGATGGATTCGGAGGAAATCGGAATCCTGCTCCACAAAAAAATGCCTGACGTTGATCCATTGACGGTGCGATTCACAGACCTGCGCGATCGGGTGATCGGCCTGGAAGGATTCGGGGACGATCCCGGCGCGTCCGGCGAAGCCAGACTGGAAGCGATCCAGATGGCGTGGCTGGAGGAATACCAGGACGCACAGTGAGAAGCGGCCGTCGGCTTTCGGCGGCCCACAAGCGTGTCAGGCTTTCAATGCAGAACGCGCCGGCCACCCCGGCGACGTTGTGCGGTCCGTGGTACCGCCCTATACTTGCACACGGCGAAGAAGGGTCAATTGTCATGCCACACACGAACATGCTCGAAGAGAAGCTCGCCGTCCTGGTCGTGATCGATTTGCAGGAGAAAATGCTGGCGGCGATTGGAACGAGCCCGCCCGAGACGATCGTTGATAAGATACGGCGACTCGTGGGTGCCGCCGAGGCCCTGGACATCCCGATTATCTACACGGAACAGTACCCCAAGGGATTGGGGCCGACGGAGCCGCGGGTCAAGGACGTCCTCTCCACGGCGATCGGACCGCTCGTGAAGGATACGTGCAGTTGTTGGCGCGATCAGGCGTTCCGCACCGCCTTGCAACGGACGGAGCGGGAGCACGTCATCATGGCCGGATTGGAGACGCATGTCTGCATCCAACAGACGGCCCTGGACCTGGTCCGGGTGGATTATCAGGTATTCCTTGCCGCCGACGCGGTCGGCTCGCGCTTTGCCGGTGACATGGATGTGTCGCTCCAGCGCATGCGCCGCGCCGGCGTGGAGATTTCGACGGCCGAGGCGCTGATCTTCGAACTGATCGAGCGTTGCGATCATCCGAAGTTCAAGGACATCCTCGAGCTGGTCAAGTAAGATAGATGTCTCCCTACTACAACGACTTCGACGACGACGACCTGCCGCTGGCGCAAGACATGGACGGCACGGACGACCTGCCGGAAGCGCTCTGCCCCTCATGCCGCGGTCTCGTGACGGAAGACACGCAGAAGTGCCCGCACTGCGGCGACTGGATCACGCCCCGGCTCTCATCGATTCCCGGTTGGCGTCGGTGGGTCTACGTAGCGGTGGTGTTGCTGATGCTCTATGCGATCCTGCGGTGGACGTTCTGAATGCCGGCTTTCTTCGTGAACCACATTCGGATCAATGACTGAGTCCTTCAGAATCATGGCACACAGGTTATTCATCGCCGTTGTGTTAATCCTTGTTAATGTCCCCCAGGCAGGAGCGCAGGACGGCGCCCTCTACGTCGCTCAGCCGGGCCAGGTACTGAAACTCATGGATCATAACGGCGACGGCGACTTTCTCGACTTCGCCGAAACGACCGTCTATGCCGAGGGCCTGCCAGCCGATATCGGTGCGATCGACGGCAATACCAGTCGCCTCTTCGTCGTCGTCGCGGATAGCGCTACCATCCTCGTGATCGAGGACCTGAACGCCGATGGAGACGCCCTCGACTTCTCCGAGGTCGCGCTGTATGCGGCATTGCCCGAGGCCGATCCGCCGCCGATTCTGGCCGGGCTCGCGTGCCACCCTGATGGCATCCTGTTGACCGCCGAGCAAACCACCAACGCCGTGTATCGCGCCGAAGACCTCAACGGCGACGGTGATGCGCTCGACCTTGACGAGCTTTTCCAGGTGGCCGACGGCCTGTCTGATCCGTCGGCCCTCGCCGCTCGTCCCGACAGCCTGGTCCTTCTGGCACAACAGCTCACCGAGATCCCGGTCCGCATCCTGCACGATCGAACCAACGACGGTGATTATCAGGATTTCGCCGAGAACATCAGCTATGCCGAAGACATCCCCCCGGGCGACGACATCACAGCCCCGCTCGACCACATTGCCTACATGACCCGCCCGGCCCAGGGGCTCATCGTCAGGCTTCAAGACCTCACCGGCGACGATGATGTGCTGGATTATGCAGAGGTGGTCAGGTACGCCGAGAACCTCTCATCCCCGACGGCCATCACACACGAAAACGCGGACAGCCTTTTCGTCACGTCGCAAGATGCCGGCGGCAGCATCTATCATATCCGGGATCTCAACGCCGACGGCGACGCCCTCGATTTCGCTGAAGTCGTCATCGTCGCCGAGGGTCTTGGCCAGATGAGCGGCATCGTCTACGTCGCCGCGGCATGTGTAAAGGGTGACATCAACGGCACCGGCACCGTCAGCATCGACGACGTGCCACCCTTCGTCGAAGTGTTGCTCGGCACGTTACATCTGTCAGATCCCTGCCCCGCTGACATGAACAACGATGGGCAGATCGACGGTGCCGATATCCAATCCTTTATTGATGTATTCCTGCCCTAAGCTGGGTCCGCTAATGTTGTTCAATCCTGGGATCTGACCCACACCCGTGGAAGGGGCGGATCACCCAAACTGTTCATTCTTGTCACTGCCCCGCTTAGTTCCCGTCCATCCGTCCGATACACACGGAAAAACTTGCTGAGGCGAAACTTGAATTGGATTATTGACGAAAAGACTAGGGGTTTCTAACGCAGGGGGTTGCCGCGCGGCTCACGTACCGCAACGCTCGGCGCGCCGGACGCTGTACGAATTGTGGGGGTCATCTGATATGTTCAGGACAGCACACTTACTTGCCCTGATCGTCGCTCCTGTATGCTTGGCCTGCCCTGGCAACCTGTGGGCTGCTCCAGTGCCGCTCGAGTCCGGCTCCGTGACGGTTGACGCTGCAACTCAGACCGTCACGCTCAAGGCGAGCTACAAGGACCCGGTTGTCGTTTGCTCGCTTCATTACGACAACAACACCAAGCCCGTGGTCGTGCGGGTCGGCAACGTCAAAGCCGGTAGCTTTGATGTGTCGCTACAGAATCCCGGCGACAAGGCGAAGCCTGTTCCCGATACGGTCTTCTACATGGTCCTGGAGGCGGGCAAGTACGACGTCGACGGCATCAAGTTCGAGGCCCAAAAGTACAAGTCCAAACGGACTGACAGCGATAGCTCGTGGGTGGGCGAGAAGCAGAGCTACCTGCAAGCTTATAAGAAACCGGTTGTCGTCGGGCAGGTGATGTCGACCAACGACTCCGACTGGTCGGTGTTTTGGTGCCGAGGGGATAGCACCGGCAATCCACCCAGCAGCAAGATACTCTACACGGGTAAGCATGTCGCGGAAGACAAAGACACATCTCGGAAAAAAGAGGTCGTCGGTTTCATCGTCTTCGAAGCGGGTCACGGTAAAATCAACGGCGTGGAATACGACGCACGGCTTTCCGCCGATAATGTCCTGGGAGTGGATGACTCACCACCGTACAAGGCGCCATTCAATACCTCATTCGGATCCGCGCCCGGGGTTCTCCTGGCATCCATCAACGGCATGGACGGCACGAATGGCGGCTGGGTGGTCGTGTATGGCGATCCGCCCACCACCGCGGCGGAGGCCCGCGTCGCCATTGACGAAGACCAGATTAAGGACTCCGAACGCAACCGCACGACGGACCAGGTGGCCGTGATTGCCTTCGCCGATGAGCCCGCATTGTATGCTGATGTTTCGGCTTCCACCGGCTTCGGCGTCCGCAGCACGACCGACTACGACAACGGGTCCGGCCTGCACTGGGGCGACCTGGACAATGACGGCGATCTGGACGCCATCGCCACCGGCAACAGCTCGTCCCGGTTGTACATCAGCAACAGCGCCGGAAAGAGCTTCTCGCAAAGCACGTTCGGCGGCGGCGCGCGCAGCCGACAGGGCGCCATGATCGATATCGATAATGACGGCGACCTGGACTTCTGGCACCGCGACGAGAAGCTGTACGAGAACAACGGCTCCGCATCCTTCACCGATCGCGGTCATCTCGGATTCAGCAATCCCAATAACAACGAGGGCGTCGCCGCGGCCGATGTCAATCACGACGGACGCTGCGACGTCGTGATGTTCTCCGAGAACGGCAACTGGATCGGTCACGCCTCCGCCGGTACGCCAGCCGTGCTGTTGGGAACCAACAGCGGCACCTACGGCATGAACGACTCCGGCGACAAGGGAAACGGCGATTTCTGCTCCGCCGGCGACGTCAACAACGACGGCTACCTCGACTTCTTTTACAACTATAGCGACGGCAAGATCTTCCTCTCCGACGGAGATGGCACGTTTACCGAAGGCGACGGCGGTTGCATCTCCATCGTGACCGGCAACAACGACAAGATGGGGACCGCCTGGGGCGACTACGACAACGATGGCGACCTGGACCTGTTCGTCCCCCGATACGACAGCGGCCACACGGGCTACCTGTGGAAGAACCTGCTGATCGAAAACGGCAGCATCTCGTTCAGCAACGTGACGACTTCCGCCGGTCTGACGGATAGGTCCGGCCAACGCGGCTGTTGCTGGGGCGACTACGACAACGACGGCGACCTCGATCTCTACATCGCAACTCGGTCCGGTAAAGCCAACGTGCTCTATCAGAACCAGGGCTCGCCGAGCTGGACTTTCATTGCGGTCGACGAGGGCGCTTATGCGCCCGGCGACGCGCACGATGCCGTGTTCGTGGACTACGACAACGATGGCGACCTCGATCTGGCCGTCACGCAGGAAGACGCAAACAACACGCTCCTGAAAAACGGCACGAACAATTACGACTATCTGAAGGTCCGGGTGATCGGCGGCGGGGCCTGCGGCACCAACAAGGCCGCCGTCGGCGTTCGCGTCGAGCTTTGGGACGCCGCGGGTACGACGTTCATGGCCATGCGCGAAGTCGGCGTGGCCCGAGGATACGGCGGAGCAGAGCCGATGTGGGCCCATTTCGGCGGCGTGACCAACACGACGACCTACACCGTCAAGGTGCGTCTCGTCGGGGCGTGGTCCACGCAGACCGTCATTCCGGCGGCCGTTTCGACCACCATCGGCGCGACCGTCATTCCGCAGATGCTGACGGTCGAGGAGGAAGCCACGCAGGTTGCCTTCACGGACGTCTCCAGCGACACCGGCTTCGATGTTCAGACCACGAACGATGACGACTGGGGATCGGGCCTGCACTGGGGCGACCTGGACAACGACGGCGATCTCGACGCGATCGTCACGGGAAACAGCTTGTCCAAACTCATGATCTACGACAGTGCCGGCGATGCTTACAGCGTGAGCACCTTCGGCGGCGGGAGCATCTATCGTCAAGGCACGCTGCTGGATGTCGACAACGACGGCGATCTCGATTTCTGGGGGATGCCTTCCTATCAGAATGAGAAGCTGCTTCTCAACAATGGCGCGGCATCATTCACCGACGCCGGGTACGCAGGCTTCAGCGACCCCTACAACAACGAGGGCATCGCCGGAGCAGATGTCGACGCCGACGGCTGGTGCGATGTGCTCAACTTCTCGGATAACGGCAACTGGATCGGCCACAATCAGGGCGAGGACGTGGCGCCCGAGAAGAAAACCGTTAGCAAGAAGCCGCCCAAGGCCTCTCCGTCTAGTCTAAAGGGCAAGAAGCCGCCCAAGGCCTCTCCGTCCGCCCCAAAGGGCAAGAAGCCGCCCAAGGCCTCTCCACCCATCAGCATCAGGTCCAACAGGTTCGTCGGAACCAACGACAAGTCCTACGGTCTGAACGACAGTGGTGACTACGGCAACGGCGACTATTGCAGCGGCGGCGATGTCAACAACGACGGGTACCTCGACTTCTTCTACCATTGGAAGAGCGGCAAGCTGTTCCTCTCAAACGCCGACGGCACCTACACCCAGGCCAACTACGGCATCTCTATCACGACCGGCGGCAGCGACAAGATGGGTTCGACATGGGGAGACTACGACAACGACGGCGACCTGGACCTGTTCGTCGCCCGATATGACAGCGGCTCCACCGGCTACTTGTGGCGGAACGATGTGAACTGGGCCAATGACACCGGGTCGTTCACCAACGTCACAGCCTCGGCCGGCATCTCCGACACGTCGGGGCAACGCGGTTGCTGCTGGGGTGACTACGACAACGACGGCGACCTGGATCTGTATATCGTGACGCACTCCGGCGCCGCAAACCTCCTGTACAGAAACCAGGGCGGCGGAACATTTGTCGAGGCCTGTGCGGGTTCCGACGCACCGGGCAACGGGCAGGATGCCGTCTTCGTTGACTATGACAACGACGGCGACCTCGATCTGGTCGTCACGCAGGAGGACGCCGGCAATACACTCCTACGGAACAATACCGACGACGACAACTACCTAAAAGTCCGCGTGATCGGACTCGGGGACGGCCGGACGAACATGGCCGCCGTCGGCATCCGTGTCGAACTGTGGAACGCGGCGGGCACGACCTTCCTCGCTCGGCGCGAGATCGGCACGGCCAGGGGATATGGTGGCGCCGAGCCGATGTGGGTCCACTTCGGCGGCGTGAGCAATTCGAGTGCCTATCAGGTAAAAGTCTATTTCACAGGCGAGTCGGTGGACGAACCCTACTGCGCGACCGTCGTGCCGGGGAGCGTCTCCACAACGATCGGCGATACGACCATTGCGCAGATGCTGACCGTGGAGGAACCGCCGCAGGGCGTCGGCGTCAAGGTCATTCGTTGGCGTGAAGTGCCCAATACAGCCTCTGATTGAGACCGTCATTCGATAGCACATCGGGTTCATGACACAATCGGCAGGGCTGATCCGAGCCCCAAGCGCCAGCGCGGGGTATTCGTGGACGGACCGTTGGTCTTCGCACCCGCTCGCTTGCGCTCGGGGCTCGGATCAGGTGCCCGACATGACCGCTGGTGCGAGAATCCCTTCTCGCACCTGTCTTCACAGAAGCCGTTTCCTGTTGAGTCGAGGGCCGAGAAGGGATTCTCGGCCGAGCGAAGGACGTAACCTGCTTTAAGAGCGAACGTTAAGTGCCGCCAAAAAATCAGAGGGCCAAATGATCTTTTGGGTTGATATGGCACCTACAAGGTACTATATTGTACCGATGACACGATTGATCGCGAGAGGCTGATCCACGCGATATGTTTGCACTGACAAAAAAGACAGACTACGCCCTCATTGCCCTGTGCCACATGGCCCAGCACCCCGAGGAACTCTGCACGGCTCGGGATATGGCAGGGCGGTACAACATGCCGACCGCCCTGGTGATGAATGTGCTCAAGACCTTGAATCATAGCAAGATCATCCGGTCCATCCGCGGGGCGAAGGGTGGCTATACGCTGGCCATGCCGGCCGAGCAAATTACCCTATCTGACATTATCATCATTGTGGAAGGCCCCGTTCGTTTCGTTCAGTGTGCTGCGGGCGCCAGGAGCACGACCGCGAACTGCGGCCTGGCCGATAGCTGCCCCGTCACCAAAGCCGTGAACAGGGTTCACGAGGAGCTAAACGATTTCCTCAAGCAGGTCACGCTCGAACGGATTGCCTACGGTGAGGAATACGGCAACGGAAACCGAGAGTGTCTGCGCCTGGGCGTGGCGGCGAATTCGGAGTAAACGCGATGAAGTTACCCATCTATATGGATTACAACGCGACGACACCTGTGGACCCGAGGGTGCTCGACGGCATGTTGCCGTACTTCAAGGGCGCGTTTGGCAACGCAGCCAGCCGCAGCCACTCGTTCGGCTGGGAGGCCGAAGAGGCTGTCAAGAGTGCTCGTCAGCA
>Ga0190284_1001483_pt1 | contig 10434 bp, 16 predicted proteins | sample 48691812_MG_FD_161668 | JGI IMG/M metagenome (GOLD analysis project Ga0190284, IMG submission 161668) | Hydrothermal vent microbial mat bacterial communities from Southern Trench, Guaymas Basin, Mexico - 4869-18-1-2_MG | ecosystem: Environmental > Aquatic > Marine > Hydrothermal vents >... | reverse complement strand
AAAACAGAGATCGACGACGAGGTTTCGCAAACGGCCGACACCTACTGGTTTTTTGAAATTCGCCGAATTCAACCGACCGGCGTCGAGAACGTCCATATTCAAGGGCGCCTGATTATCACGCCGGATGTAGGGGCGGCCCCATGACGAATTACGAGTTTTTCAGAGTCGCCGGCGACGACGGCCCGCCGGTTGTTTTCACGTATCGCGACACCGACTTGACCGATTGGACGTTGCGAATGATCGCCGTCTACCGACCCGGGCCGAACGGCAAAAAGCGATTGTCGATCGACTCGACACCGATCGACCTCGAGGCCGGGCAAGTTATGTTCGAGTTTTCGCCCGGCGATCTGGTCGAGGGCGTCGCCGACCTCGAGTTTGAATTGACGCCCGACGTTGGCGACCGGTTCACCGTCCCGAAATGCGACACGTTGCGAATGACTGTGCGAAAGGATCTTGGATAATGACCGAGATCGTTTTGACCGAGGCCGCGCCGATCGTGTTCGCTGAAACAAACGGCGAATTCGTGATCGAGACAACCGGGATCATTGGTTCGGGGTTGCCTCCGACAACAGGTAACGACGGGTTCGCGTTGATCGAGGTCGATAGCGTCGCCGCGTTCCGTCCGATCCTCGAATCCTATTTGGTGCCCGGTTTCGACATTGCGTCGTTGACCGTCAACCCGTCGGTCGCCGAGGTTGGGCAAAGCGTAGCGACGCCCTCGTTTGTCGCGTCCTACAACCGCGCGCCCGACACAGCAGAATTGACCGACAACGACGGTAACCCGCCGAAAAACGTGATCGCGACGCCGACCGCCTTTGCCTCGGATCATACGTTCGTCAAGAACGGCAACAACCAATCGGTGACATTCGGCCTCGCGGCAACCGAGGGCGCCGAGGGCGATTCGCGCAACGTGTCGATCGCATGGCGCCCGCGAACGTTTTGGGGCGTCGGTCCCGACGGCTATTCGACCGAGGCCGATATTGAATCCCTCGCGAATTCTGCCCTCGACAACAACAGGCAAAGAACGTTCACCGTCACCGCCGGCGCCGGCGAACATATCTATTACGCGTATCCGGCGGCCTATGGCGCGGCGACGTTCTTTGTCGAGGGATTCGAGGGCGGTTTTGATCTCGTTTCCGATTCGATCTCGGTAACAAACCCGTTCGGGGTCGCGCAAAACTACCGGCTTTACAAATCGACAAATCCGAACCTCGGAACAACAACGGTCGAGGTTAGATAATGGGCGTCAACGTCATTGATCAAATCGTGCCAAAGAACGCCGGCGACTTTGGGGTTTGCCAGGATCAATATTTGATCGGCGGTTGGCGAACGGTCGCCGACATTGCCGCGAGAAACGCGATCCCGTCGCAACGGCGAACCGTTGGAATGCGAACGCGGGTCGTCGCTACCGCGCAAACGTTCGAATTGGTCGGCGGGATCGATAACGCGAATTGGACCGAGGTAACAGGCGGCGGCGGCCCGTCGGTGATCGCCGACCATACCGAAGAACCGTTGACGTTTCAGATCGACCAAACGGGCGGGACCGACCTCGCGGCAACGGTGACGACCCAAGCCGCGATCGATTCGCATGGCGCCTGGAAAACGATCGAGGGCGTGATCGATTCGTTGCCAGATAACTTGCTGGATCTCGTTCGCATGGAATTGGCCGACGGCGTCCACCCCATGACGTCGCCTCGAGCGTTCGGGAATTTGCAACGTATCAATTTGTGTATGCGGGAAAGTATCTACCCTTGGCTAACTGGCCATATTGAGATCGCGTCGAAAAACTCGCCCGTTCGGATATCCGGCACCGGCGAATATGACGTTGCCACGGGCGTTTTTCCGTCGCCCTACAATTACGTCGAGATCACATTGACCGCCGATCCTGGTTTCAGCGCCGATCAATACGCGTTCCGATTCTTGCGCGTTGTTAGCGGAACGGCCGCCGGTACGTTGTTTCCGATCCGAAAACACGCCGGCGCGTTGTTTGAATGTTTGAATTTCGACCAACCATTGCCCGACGCAACAAGTAAGGTCGAGATCATAGAGTCGTCGGCCAAGATCGATTTCTCGACGACCCCGATCGACTATGTGATCCCGCTGGCCGCGCCGAGGGAATTGGCGGCATTTTATCGCGGCGTCCAATTCACGGAAGTAGATATAGATTTTGCGAATCGCAGTTTTATTCCCATGCGAGGAATAACAGAATTCACGCGTTGCCGTGTCGTGAATGGCGATCCGTTGTGGCCATACAACAACGCCCAGATCAGAACAGACACGACGATCATTGACTGCAATTCCAACAATTACGGGATCGGGATCTTGGTCGGGCAAGGCGCCGCGATTCTCCGCAACACCTTGATCGGCAATCTCGGATCGGCGGGATGGTATGGCGGTCACGCGATCTATGTGCGGCAATACAATTACTCTGCGAAATATTACCGGGCTAGCGGCGTGCTTTCGCAAACGGCGGTCGAAAATGTCGTAGGCGACGGGATCAACATTGAAGGATTCAACGCCGATTTTGCCGGCGGTGTCGGGTACAAAAACGGGAACGTTACCGGTTGGGCCGTGCATTGCAGGAAAGGCGGCCGGTTCTATTTGCAATACTCCGGCGGCTATGCCGTCGGCGGCGCGGGAACGATCAAGATCGACGCCGACGAATTCTCGGCGGTTGATTGGTCTGATTTCCGATCCGTCGATCCAGTAACCGGCAACCGCCTTTCAATGGCGACCGAGGTTTAGCATGCGACGCGGCGAACCGGAACGGGGAGTTTTTCGGATCAAAAACGAATCCGGAGGCCCGATTGCGATCCAAGAAATCGGCGGCGCGGTTCTATCGAACGGAGGCGAGATCGATTTGATGGATCCGGAATTGCCGATCCACTACAAGCAACATTCGCAAATCATGTGGGCCGCGACCAAAGGCAACACGCAATTGCGCGCCGATATTGACGCCGGAAAATTGACGATCCAGGAAAGCAAACCAGAGATCGCGGAATAGGTGTCGCGAATGATTGAAATCCGAAACGTTACAACCGACGTTGACGACGGCCGACACCGGCAACGCGACTCCGGCGCATTGAACCGGATCGCGGTTCACCGTTGCGGCGTTGATCTCGTTTGGGACAATTTGATCGGGTACGACGCGATCTCGATTTGCGAGGCGTTCACCGGGCGCAATCCGAAATGGGCCGAGGTCGCCAAGGCAACGGGCGGCGAAATCCCCTACTCGTTTATGATTGGTGGGAACCTCGGGCCCGACGAATTCGACGGAGTCATTTGGCAAACTCTACCGGTCCTGGAAATCGGGGCCCATGCACGCCGTTGGAACACGACCGCAATAGGCGTCGCCATGATCTCGGATCCGAGGGTTCGCGCGGTGTCGGACGCGCAACGGCAGGCGTTGATCGACCTCGTTTCGGAGTTGTGCCAAGCGTTCAAGATCAACCCGGAGGGTAGCGATCGATCTGGCGTTTGGTATCTCGCGGGACACGACGAATTGCCCGGGTCGTCGTCGGACCCGAACAAACGTTGCCCTGGAAAGCACGCGCCAATGGGCGAGTTGCGCGCCTCGGTCGCAATGAAAATCGCGCGCGCAAACAAGGTCGAGGCGTTGAATCGGCTCGTCGCGGCCGGAATGTCAACATGACGCCGCCCGAAACAAACGATCCGGCCGTTCTCGCCGCGTTCGAACAACTCGAGACGCACGAAACCGCGAATCGCAGATCGACCCGTTGGTTGATCGTCGCGTTGACGACCGCCCTTGGCGGCGCCGGCGGAACAGGCGCCAAGGCATGGATCGACGCCTCGAACGTCGACCAATTGCGCGAGGTCGTCGCGACTCACGTTGTCGAGGCGAACACAAGGAACACGCAAGCCGAAAAGGAACGCGAACGATTGATCGAGCAAGTCGCGGCGTTGCGCGAAACCGTCGCCGGTCTAAAAGCAACCGTCGAGATCATGGCGTCGCCAAGGCGCGCACACCGCGAGGCAATCGACGGCGTCGCCGTCCCGCCGCCAATCGAGAAAACGACAAAGGCGCAACCGAAACCCGACAAGGCGGCGATCCAGGCGACGAAACAGATCCTATTTGAGTGATTTCGCGGCAACGACCGCGCCGCCAAGGATCGACTTGACCCGCAAGATCGCCGCGGTCATATTCCCGCCAAGGTTGGCGCCGTTGGTTGCCGTTTCCAAAACCGAGATTTCGTCATAGCCAACCGCCGGGATCCCGTGTTTTTGGAACCCGGCGCCTCGGCGCCAATCCCGAACCAAGACGAACGAAAACGACTCGCCGGCGATCTCGGAAATGATCCGGAATTCGTCGGGCGTCGACTCCGGGACCGGTTGCGTTTTGTCGAGATACTTTGCCCAAGGGGCGGATTCACTCGCCGGCATTTTCAGCAATCCAGACCGCCGCGGGAACGACGCCGCCGGTCGCCTTTTCGATCCCGAACGCTTGCGCGAGGGTCGGTTGACGGCGCCCCTTAACGATATGATTCAAGGTGTGACGGTCGAGGCCCGCGCGTTCGGCGAACGACGATTGCGTTTCGGCCCATTCCTCGAGATAGGCAACGAGGCGTTTGGTTCCGGATTCGGCGGCGTCTGTCGTTTGACTGTTGGTCATGGCGGCAACGTGTACCATTCGACAACACGACGGGCAACGATTGTTTGTCAGAAACGCCGCGCGCCCGACGTCCCGGTTTGGTTGTGGGTAGGGGCAAAGCGGAGGGGGCGCCCTGCCGTTCCCGTGTCGAGGTCGGCCAATCAATCGCGCCTCAACCTCGCGGCGGTTGTAAGGCAACCTCGCGCGTTGTTTTTTTGTTCCTGATTCCTCAATATTTCCGCTAGGATAGGCGGTTTTGGGAGCTCCCATATACCATATGTCAATAAAATCAACTAGTTACGTGCGCGAATGCGCCTTTCGTGGCGTTGACAACGCGCCAACAATGTGCGTCGTCAACGGATCGTTGTCGTAATGTCAACACGCGCCGCGTCAAAAACCTCGAGGATTCGGGGCGACGTTTTTGGAGGTTGCGCCGATACATGTTGTCATATAGTAGACAACTCGACCAACCGCCCTCGAGGGCAGAAACGGAGAACCCACCATGGCCAAGAAACCGATCACCGGCGTTCGGATTGAACGCGAACCGGATCGGCCCGGTCCGGTATTCGCGATCAACGCGGTCGACGGCCTCGCGCATGCTGTCGTCAAGGGGCGCGATTCTGAGGAATTCGCGTCGTTATTGGCCGCCGCGCCGGCGTTGTTGGCCGCATGCGAGGCGTTCTTGGAACGAGGCCCGACAAACTCGGTCAAGGCGGCGATCAAACGCGCCGTCGCCGAGGCGGCACAACCGCCGCCGCCGTTTGTCGATTCGCCGCGCACGGTGAACGGCGCGAACGATTGGGCGCCTCGGGTCACCTTGCAACAACAATGGGACGACGCCGCCGGCGCCCTACATGACGCCGCACACCGGCTCGTCGAGATCCAGGAAACGATATCCGAACGCGCGACCGACGTTCTCGACGACGACGACGGGACAAAGGCCGAGGCCCGCGAGGCCGACGCGGAACCAATAACCGACCTCGATTTGCCGAACGTTCGCGAGGTCGCCGAGGCCGCCGAGGATTGCACGATCCCAGATTGGGCGGTGACGCCATGACGCGCGAGGAATGGATAGCAGAGGCCCGGCGTCGTTTTGGCGACGACCATTTAAAATGGGCGTTCGTTTGTCCGTCTTGCGGTCACGTTGCGACGGTTGACGATTGGCGCAACGCCGGCGCGCCCGAGGGCGCGGTCGCGTTCTCTTGTGTTGGCCGTTGGGCCGGCGGCGAGGGCGAGGTGTTCGGAAAAGACGGCAAGCCGTGCAACTATGCCGGCGGCGGCCTGTTCCGGCTGAACCCGATCCACGTCGACGCCGGCGATGATTTCGGCGCGCGCGATGTATTCGCATTCGCCGAGGCGTCGGAATGAAGGCCCCGAAATTGAAACGCGAACCCGTGCCCGGTCAATGCGCCGCGGCGCGGTGTCGCGAACCGTCAACGTTGACCGACGCAACGAAACGCGTTTGGCCGGTCGACGTTGAGTTGTGCGATCACCATTTCGAAACGCGACCGGAACCGATCGAACGTGATCCGTTCTTGCGGGTCGTCGCAATGTCGGCCGAGGCCGCGATCGCGTTCGTCGGACCGACGGCCGTTCGTGCGGTGTGCGCCGGCGTTCCGTCCGACCGCCGCAAATGGAACCCGGGCGCGCGTCTTTTCCATGTATTCACGTCGGAGGCGAAACAATGACGGGGTTGATTGACTACCGAACCGGCATGCGTGATCGGTTCGCGTTCGAATTGCGCGAGTTGCGGCGCAAGGCCCGCCTTTGCGGATTGGGTGGCAAAGCGGCGAACGATCTTGCGCGCCAATTTGTCGGCCCATACCACGCACCAAAAAAACCGACGCACGCGAACCTATGGGCCGAGGCGCGCGAGGCGTGGGAATTCGGCACCTCGCCGATCCGACCGCATGGCGATTGCTACTATTCGCAATGCGGCCTCGACGACGCCGAGGGCGAGCGAAAAGACGCCGCGCGCGAACACGCGTTGGCTATTTGGCGCGAGATCGGCAGGCCGTTACCATGACGCGCGAACCAACGGAACCGCCTTGCGGTGTTGATTGCGACGATTGCGCCGGCCAAGACGAACGCGAATGCGGGTTGGTCCCGATCGAGATCGTCGCGCCGGTCGAGGTCGAGTTTGATTGGCAGGGAATGGCGCGCGACCTTGCGCATTCGTTGTCGGAGGCAAACCGCAACCTCGACGATTTGATCGCCGCCCTTGTCGACACCGTCGAGGCGTTGCACCAAACGCACGGGTTCAACGTGATCGTCGATAAACGGCCTTGGCAATATTGCAACGACCCGGTTTGCGTCAAAACGCGCGAGTTGCTGGCGTCGTTGATACAATCCGAACGTGACCAAACACCGAATGGTTGACGGCCAAAAACGTTGCGCGGTTTGCGGCCGGGTTTTCGATCTCGCCGCATTCCGCGCCCTCCCGTTGATCGGCGTTACGACGTACGACGGCGACCCGTTCCGCCTCGAATTCAGGGATTGCCATTGCGGCAACACATTGACGATCGAGATCGATTGGAACGGAACACCGATCGCGGCCTAGAATTCCGGCGCCCGCCGGCCCTAAATATGTTGACAGATTGACAACGGGGAGCTATCAACGCCCACGACCAACCAACGCCGGCCTCGGTCGGCAGAAACGGAGAACGAAAAAATGGACATTCCCGAAAAAATCTCGTGTTCCAAACTGCCGCGGTTTTTCGATTGCGCGTCGTCGGTGATACCGGCGGTCAATCCGTACGAACCGCCGCGCATGGTTGCCGACACCGGGCACGCGACGCACGAGGCAATGGCCGAGGTCGTCGAGGGAAAGGATCCCGACCTCGACTCGATCGCGGAAAAATACAATTGCGACCGAACCGAATTGGCGGTTTTGGTTGCGTACGGTCGGCGCGCATGGCGCGAGTTGTCGCAATACTTCCCGAACCCTCGAGTCGAGATCCCGATCGAATCCGAATTGGTGCGCGGAACCTCCGACGTCTTGCAACACGACGGCGGAACGTGCGTCGTTCTCGATTGGAAATCGGGACGCGTTCGCCGTAACTCGTTGAATCAGGTCGTTGGATACGGGCACGCCGCCGCGGAAACATTCGGCGCCGTTCGTTCCGGCAAGATCACGACGATCGTTGTTTGGCTCCAATTCGGAGAATACGAAACGCGGAACCTTGACCGCGATTATCTCGACCAATGGTCTAAGGTGTATTCGGCGCAACGCAAGGCGATTGGGCGGCAGTATGGACCGGGCGACGCCTGTACGTATTGCCCGCGACAAATGGAATGCGACGCCCGCGCCTCGTTCATTCGTACGGCTTGCACCTCATTGGCGACGATCGAGAACCCTGGAGAGTTAACCGCAACCGACGTCGGCGCGTTGTGGGAGCAATCCCGAATGGTAAAAAAGGCGTTGGAATATTTCGAATCCGCCGCAAGGGCGTTGGCCGCCAACGGAGGGATCGACCTCCCGAACGGTCAACGTCTCGTTTTGCAGAATCGGAAGCGATACGAGATCGACCCAATGGCCGGTTGGTCGGTCATGCAATCGCACGGATTCACCGACGCCGAGATCGCACGCGTGATCACCGTGAAAAAGGCGGCGATCGAGGAAACGGCCAAGGAAAAGGCGCGCGCCAAGATCGCTGAATTGAAGGCCGCCGGCGAGAAACCGCCTCGAGGAATGATCGGCGCCGCGGCGAAAACGATTGTCGAGGATTTGAAGGCCGCCGACGCCGTGACCGAAAACCATTTTGACGTCTTGGCTACTGTCAGAGGCAAATGATAGAAAGCAATTTGACCAACCAACAACGGAGAACAAAAAATGAACCACGGAAAGAACGGCGCGATCGCGCCCGCAACAATTCTCGACGTAGCGGAATCGGAACGCCAAAAACTCGACGTCGCAAAGCCCGACGCACAAACAATGCTACAGGTCCAAACGGCCCGCGCGTTTCCTCGGTCGGTTAAGACGGTGATCCAGACCGCGCGATCAATGGCGACCGTTGACCGCGAAACCGCCGGGTCGTGTTTTTGGAAAATCCCGCGCGCCGGAAAAATGATCGAGGGTCCGTCGATCCGCCTCGCCGAGATCATGGCGTCGGCATGGGGCAACCTCGCGATCCAAGGTTCGATCGAGGCGGTGACCGAAACGCATGTTGTCGCAAAAGGCGTCGTTTGGGATATGCAAAATAACGTCCCATGGGCGATCGAACACCGACAGAAAATCACCGATCGCAACGGCAACCGATACTCGGAAGATATGATCACGACGACCGCGAACGCCTCCGTTTCAAAGGCGATCCGCAACGCGATTTTTCGCGCCATTCCTCGAGCGTACGTTTCGACGGTCGAGGCCGAGGCGCGCCGCGTTGCCGTCGGCGATCAACGAACGCTAGCCGAAACGCGCGACAAATGGATCGCGTGGTTTACCAAACTCGGAATTTCCGAGGATCGTGTTTTGGCAATGTTGGGCAAGCCGTCCCTCGCCGACGTCGATATGTCCGACCTCGAGACCCTAACGGGCGTATCGACCGCCATTCGCGAGGGACACGGGAATATCGACGAGATATTTCCGCCGGAATCCCCCGACGCCTTGGCCGACGGCGTCGGGTCGTTCAAAAAGGGCGCGGCGGCAAAGCCGAAACCGGCGCCCGAGAAACCGGCAAAGGGATCCAAACCCAAAGGCAAGAAGCCGGGACGCAAACCGGGCCTCGTTCCGCAAATCGACAAAATCAAAAAGGCTAGCCTCGCGGTCCTCGACGAGATCGCGGCGAACGACGACCGCAAAGAAATCGTCGCGGCAATAGAACGGCGCCGCACGGAATTGGCAAAAGAGGCGAACACCGACGACGGGCCTACACCCCAGAACGGCGACCAGAGAACACGCGACGACGGTGTTTTGCAGGTTTTCACTAACGGCGAATGGCGCGACGAGGTCGGGTTTGACGACGAACCGCCGCCGCCAACCGACTCCGACGCGCCGTCGTCGCAAGGCGGGTTCGGTTTCGGTAAAAAGTAGTTTCTGATACCTTGATCACCGGCGGCCGGCGCACGTTTGCGCATTGGTTGGTCGATCAAGCGTTCTCCGGCGTTGCGTCGGCCGCCTCTAACCGCCCGCCGGTTTCGGTTCGCCTTGTCTGAATCCCTCCCCCCCCATGACAAGATCGGGCCGTTTCCGGCGGGCGCAATTTGGGCCCTCGCATGCGAACCAAACTATCCAGGTATGTACAGATCAACGCGCTACTTCCCGGCGCGTGCTTACGCGGTCTCTACGTTTCCGATCGAACGTGGCGACGCTACGCCGCGGCCGGTTGGGTCCGGTTCGTCGGCGATCCGATTTTGACGAAAAAGGGTTGGCTCTCGTAACGACCCGATCGCGCGCGCGCGTTTTTCCCGCCTCGACGTGTTTTCGTTGTTGACATAGCGCCAACATGGTGCGAAAAACGCCGGCTGTGAACGTACCCGACCCAAAAAATTGATTTCCCGCCGGCCTTGCCTGGGGTGCCTTTCGGTACGTTCACAACCCGGGCGAGGTCGGCGGGATTGCGGGGACCAATGGCGCGCGGCCGAATGTTGAATAAGACGATTTCGATCGACCCGGAGGTTGCCGCGTTGGTCAACGACCTCGGCGGTGTCGCCGGCTTGATCTACACCTGGACAATCGCACACCTCGATCGCGACGGTCGGATCTCAGGAAACCCCGACGTGTTGCGCGCGCAAGTCGCGCCGTTGATCTCCGGCGCAACTCCGGACCTAGTCCGGAGAACGTTGGCCAAGGCGCATGATCTCGGGTTGCTGGTGATTTACGAGGTCGA
>Ga0190284_1001482_pt1 | contig 10443 bp, 9 predicted proteins | sample 48691812_MG_FD_161668 | JGI IMG/M metagenome (GOLD analysis project Ga0190284, IMG submission 161668) | Hydrothermal vent microbial mat bacterial communities from Southern Trench, Guaymas Basin, Mexico - 4869-18-1-2_MG | ecosystem: Environmental > Aquatic > Marine > Hydrothermal vents > Microbial... | reverse complement strand
TCTGCGGGGACGAGGCGCTGCCACCACTGTTGACTGTCGCTACGTTCGTGTTTGATCTATTGTGCATTCACCCGTTTCGTGACGGGAATGGCCGCGTGTCGCGTTTGGCAACTGTGCTGCTGCTTCAGGCGCACGGATTTCAGGTCGGCAGGATCATTAGCCTGGAACGGTTGACCGAGCAGCGGAAAGAGGACTACTACGCAGTGTTGCAGCGGTGCTCTGAGGGTTGGCGCCAAGGCAAGAACGAGATTGTGCCTTGGTGGAACTTCTTCCTCGGGGTCCTACGAAGCGCGTACCTGGCGTTTGAGGAGCAGGTCACATCGTCCAAGCCACGACTGGGCAAGACCGAACTCGTTCGTCAGGCGGTGCTTGCGCAACCGGAGGCGTTCACGCTGGCCGATATCGCCGCCCAAGTACCCGTAGCGAGCCAGCAGCTGATCAAGAAAGTGCTGGCGACACTCAAGAAAGATAACCAAGTGCAAGTCGTCGGCCGCGGCCGCGGGGCATTCTGGCGTGTGATTCGGTGATCGCACGGATGCCGCGGCGGGACGCCTTCGAGCCTTGTTTTCGGTTCGGCGGGATATCGATAATAGCGGGCGCGGTAACTATCACCCCTGCAAACGAGTAAGAACCGATGGGTGGGCCTGCCGGTGCCACAATATGCAGTTTGTGCATTCCCAGTTAGGGCCAGGATGAGTCAAGCTCCGCTATTCGCCGCCGGTGAACTTCAAACGTGAGACTTGATCCAAGGAATTCCGCTGTCATCATACACATCAACCAGTAGGTGTTCAACTCCAATGGCTTCCTATGTTAGTCCTACGCCGCTCAGACAACCTGCCGGCGGCGGGCGGCGCGGAGTGAGGCGAACGCGTTCGGCTTTCGCAACGGCTCCACACTTCTTCGCATCGCCAATCTCGTCAGGTCTGCCTATGGCATGAGCATCACATCTACGAACGGCTGAACATCCGTGCCATCGGGCGCGCCCGAGCCATCCAGGTCGGCCCTGGCCCTGTGCGTCTCGTCAGTGTCGATGCCAAGCAGAACGTCGATGAGGATGGCCGTGTCGTCGAAGTCCACGTCGCCATCGCCGTCCAGGTCGCCTGGCTGCGGACAGGGATTCGGATCGCACGTCGTGCCGTCGCCCTGGTAAGTCCCACCGGCGGCGCTGCAATCATCTTCGAGCAACACGTCACATGAGCCGTCTGCGTGGCAGCATGCGCCCGCCTTTGCCATGCTCAAGCTGTGATGACCGCCCGCCGCGACGGCCGTGAAGTTCGTGCCCGCCAGCGCGTTGCACTGGCCGTCGTAGTTCCGTCCCCAGGCCACGATCGAGCCGTCGTCCTTCAGGCCGATACTGTGGAATCGAGCCGCCGCGATTGCCATGAAGTTCGCATTCGGCGCCGGCACGTTACACTTGCCGTGGTCGTTCCGCCCCCAGGCCACGACCGACCCATTGGTTTTCCGACCGAGGCTGTGGCACCCACCGCCTGAGACACTTGAGAAGTCCGCGTTCGGCGCCGGCACATTGCATTGGCCGTCGTCGTTCTGCCCCCAGGCCACGATGTCGCCGTCGGCCAGGACTACCGCCGGCAGCAGAAGCACAATCAGCAAGCCATATACTGTCATTAGAACCAAAAAAGAAAACCCAGACTGCTGCTACGGCTGGTTTCTAGCGCAGTGCTAAGGAAAAAGAGGCTTGCAGCTTCGCTGCAAGAAGATAGTCTGTTCAACCCAGGTGGGTCCCTTTTACTCGCCGATGTGGGTCCATTTCTGACGCCGATTACCAGACGAGGGTGTCTTCCGAATAGCCTCCTATCACCATCAACTCACCTTCGTATCGCGGGTTATCGTTGGCAAGCCAAGTTTTCGCGATACTCTAAAGCCTTGCGACCACATATGTTACGGGCGACCTCACAAAACGATATCGAAAACCGGCCGTGGATTGGGCCGCTTTTTTTCAATATCCTCATCCCTTCAGCCTGTATTTCCTGCCGCGCTTCTGGCCCTTATGCACGACAGCCCCGCGATCACTCAACCGACCCAATGCGCCCTTAATCTGGCTACGCTTGATTTCCGGCCCTATTCGCTCGTGAGTTTGGCCAATGGCCGAGTCCGGATAGCGACGGAGGTCTTCCACGATCAGGGCTTCCAGCCGATGCGGCTCGATACGGGTTAGCGCGGGTGGCGGCGGAAAAGTCCCATGCTACGCAACAACCTCGGATCGATGAAGTACCGCGTGCCTTTTGTGCGTCCTGTTTGCCGGACAACCTTGAGCTGTGGTAGCCGTCCCATCCCCGTCCTCAATCCCGATCAGCAACCTCCCGCCCTGCGCACTGGCAAACGCCACGCAATCCTTGGCCAATTCGCCCCAATCGGCTGTCTTCCCGGTGATGACGCGCAAAGACTTGTAATCAACACTCTGATTCTCAAGACTCATACCGTCACCTCCCCTTTCATCATACGCGGCAGGAGCAGGTCGCGAGCATTCACAAGTCGTTGTGTCTGCACCGTCAGAACGCCAACTTGTCGAAACAGAACCGCTGCAGCCTCATCGAATAGGTAACGAAGGAATCGTGAGGGTAGCCTAACGGCAAAATCATCGAAACAACTGGTCTGAACGCGCTGTCGGCCAGAAGAACCGATCATGCTTTTGTTGTTACCCTTGAAGTCTTGGACGTAGAGCGCCGTGTTCAATGGCCAATAGTCCTCATCGACGAAGAACACCTCGCCCAAGGTGCCATAGCGACCGGTCACGACACCTGGGCCGTCAACCTTCGCAGTACTGTGACGGCCGGTGATGCCCGACGAGGAGACGATTGGGATGGCTCCTTCCTTCCTCTGCGCCGAAGGTAGGTCATAGCCTCTCTTGAGCGTCAGGAATTCGCCAAGCTGGAGGTTCTCCCAACTCATACCCCCAACTCCTCGAAGTTCTTCTTGATGGTCGTGGCCAGCATGGCCGCCTCGCTGTTAAGGTCCTCCAGCTCGACGTGGATCTCGCGTAGGGTTTCCTCGAAGTCGAAGTCCTCGTCCACTTCCTCGGGGGCGACACCAACGTAGCGGCCGGGGGTTAGGCTCCAGTCGTTGGCCTCGATCTCGGCGCGGTCGACCAACTTGACCAGCCCCTCGACATCGCACAGCTTCGCGTCGGGGAAGCGTTCGGTGAGCCAGTGGGCCTGCCGCCAGAAGTAGCGGACGAGTTTGAGCTACGCGACGGCCTGTTGCCGGGCCTCGTCGGCGGCCTTGCGGGCGCGGGTGATGTCCTTGCCCGTCCAGGTGGCGCTGGCCTTGGCATCGCAGTCGTTCTCGCACGTCTCGATGAGCCGGCACGCGAGCTTGTAAAGCAGATCGGCCTGCTTGATCAGGTCCCGGCTCGTTTCGGCCAGCGGGGCGAGTTGTTTCGTCAGCTTGTTGAGCCCGGCGTTGGTGTCCGGTGTCCGCCGTCACTGGGCCGTCGCCTTGTTCACGCTTGCCTGGAACTGCTTGATATCGCCGGCGAAGAGCTTCTGCTCATTATCAAGTTCCGCCAGCGTTTCGGCGTGCGGGCCTTTCTTCGGCTGGGTCGCCAGGAACGGGGCGAGTTCCTTGCGCAGGCCCGTCCGCGCCACGGCGAACGCCGGCAGCGCGTGGACCGTCTCGCCGTCGTCGTCCTTCCGGTCGAAGCACGCCTGGCCTTCGTCGATGGCCCGTCCCAGGTACTCGGACACGAGGCCGAGGAATCGCTTCGTCTCGCCGCGATACAGCCAGACGATGGCCAACAAGTTCTGCTGCTGCTCGGGGCTGAAGTCGTAGATCTTGCGCGTGACCTTGCGGTAGACGTTGCGGGCGTCGAGCATCAGCACCTTGTCGCGGTGGGCTTTGGGCTTGTCACGATTGAAGAACCACAGCTCGCAGGGCACGGTGCGCGTGTAGAAGAAGTTCGAGCGGATGGCGACCATCACGTCCACGTCGCCGGTCTCCACGAGCTTCTGGCGCACCTTGGCCTCGCCGCCCCCGGCGCTGGAGGCCTGCGACGACATGACGAAGCCGGCCCGGCCCTTCTCGCCCAGGTAGCTGTAGAAGTAGCTGATCCAGACGTAGTTGCCGTTGGAGACCTTGTCTTTCTTGTTGACGCCGGGCAGGCCGAAGGGCAGGCGCGGATCGGCCTTGACTTTGTCCGCGTCGATCTCGTCGACGTTGAATGGCGGATTGGCCATTACGAATTCGGCCTTGCCGAGAAGCTCGTGCGGGTCTTCGTAGTAGGTGATGGCCTTCTGGATGTCGCCTTCGAGGCCGTGGACGGCCAGGTTCATCTTGGCCAGACGAATGGTCGTGGCGTTCTTCTCCAAGCCGCGGAAGGTGAGCCGGTCGGTGGGGCTTTGGCCGTGCTCCTCCACGATGCGGGCGCTCTGCACGAACATGCCGCCGGAGCCGCAAGCCGGGTCCAGCACCGTGCCGCCCTCGGGGTCGAGCACGTGGGCGATGAGAGAGACTAGCGAAATTGGCGTGAAGAACTCGCCGCCGTCGTGGGCCTTCTGGTCGGCGAACTGGGTGAGGAAGTACTCGTAGATGCGGCCGAAGACGTCGCCCGAGACGCGCTTGAGCTCGTCGGGGTTGAGCGTGCGCAGGAGCTGGCCGAGGACGTCGCCGCTCAGTTCCTGATACTCGCTCTTGGGCAGGACGCCCCTGAGATTCGGGTAGAACAGACCGAGCTCGTGACCGAAGCAGAAGACCTCGCCATGGTCAGCAAGGTCACTGTTCGCCTGTCGAACCGTCACGCGGACGCTGACGAGTTGGAAACGTTTCCGGTCAAGCTTGATGTTCTTCGGCACGAAGCGCGGGCTGCCGGGCGCCAAGTCTTCCTGGCCAAGGACAGGCAGTGTGACCGTAGCGATGACCAAGCCAACTATGCCCGCCCATAGGGGACATCGGACTTCACGATTCAACGGCAGGTTTTCCATAAGCCTCATCTGTAAAGTGTATTCCGCAGTATCGATGGTTGGCCTTGAAGGAGAAGGCTTTCATGCCATCAACAACGTACCAGCCTCTCCTAGCGCGGGTCAACCCACAGGTTGCCAGTCTTGATCGAATCGTCGTCGTGGCGACATCGCCCGCGGCGGTTGGCGCTTGCCAGAAAGTGATCAAGACAAAACCTGATTCTTGTTCCGTTCCAGCCGAGTTGATGACGTGGCTGGATGTGACGTGAAGCGGGAAGCTGTGTCTGCACGAGCGCGAGCGCCATTCCGCTGCCGTTCAGGGCATGATATCCTGTATACGGACCGGCCCGGCGGCTGGGCCGACGGATGGGGCGCTCGATATGGACGAAAAGGAGCGAGCTGAGCAGGTAAGACGTGCCGTTCAAGGCGATGGCGACGCCCTGCAGCGGCTTATCGTGCATTATCATGGCGTTCTCTTCGCAACCATCGACGGCCGGATGGACGAGGCCCTACGCCAGTACCTCGAACCCGACGACATTCTCCAGCAAGCCTACATCAGGGCCTTCAAGTCAATCACGGGCTGCACCTTTGACGGCGCAGGAAGTTTCTATAAGTGGCTGGAACGGATCGCGCTGGACCGCCTATTGAGCGCCAGTCGCGATCTACGGCGGAAGAAACGGGATATTCGCCGGAACGTGACGGGCTCGCCTGCCGGAACGACCTCCTACCCGGATATCTTCGCACGCCTGGCCTCACCCCATACGCGGCCGACAAGGGATCTGGCGAGGCAGGAAGCCTCCGCGGCCGTTATATCTTCACTGGCCAGGCTCACCGATGATCAACGCACTGCCGTGCGGATGCGCTTCATCGAGGACAAGCCGGTCTCCGAGATCGCCGCCGAATTGGACAAATCGGAGGCAGCCGTTTACGCACTCTGCACGCGGGGCCTCAGCGCACTGAAGGAAATCATGATCTCCATCACGCGGTTCCTCACAAGGGCATAGGCGCTCGGGATCACTTGTGCGGCATCCTTGTGGACGGATCAAGCCTCCTCGTCCCGCGGCTTGTCGGGCACGAATGCCATGCGAGTTTGCGTCCTGCCGACGCGATGGCGACGGCAAAACGGCTGCTCAAGCCTCACGCGGCCCACTTCTTCCGAGCAACGTTCACCGCCCGAAAATTTCATCGTGAATTGCGCGTCGAACCGGAGCTAATAACGGGGGTTGTGTGGAGAGAAGTTGGCCGCTGGCAACATCGTCCCAGCGGCGGCGACTGGATCCAATCGAGGCGAGAAGATGAAATGTGTCGCCCGAATCTCGGCATCGTGCGATACGACCAATGCAGGGCAGGATTCGGAAGGAAGCTCGGAGGGCAGGGCGTCAGCCCTGCGCATTTGGAAGCTCACCACATCCGACAAGCCGCACAGCAATACGCCACGGGACGGGCTGTATCTGCAGCACGGCCACGCGCTGACGGGCGTGGAATATCCGAATGCGGAGGGGAGTAAGGGCAGGCATAAAACCGAAGGAAAACCGACCATATCGGCCACATCATCCGCCCAGGAATGAGCCGAGAAGTAGCCGGAAGTTGGGTATGCGACACGTGCGTATCGAGAGGTACTGATTGGGAAACAAATGATCTGGCTGACCATCGATCAAGTCGGTGAGTCCGGCGAATGGAAAGGGAGAGAGACATGCAGCAGAAGTGAAGTCGGGATTGAGGAGCATTCAAGACGTGTTCATTAGAGAAGTGAGAGACAGTTGGCGTGGAGGTCTTGGCTGAGCCCTTCGAACCTCCGCAAGATTGCGTAATGCCTGCAGCGAAATCGAGAATTCGTTCCAGCAACCGAAGAACTGCCGTCCGTTGGTGCTGGGACATGATCTTCTGATCGTGGCGGCAAGGCGAAGGCGGGGCCAAGCTCTGCTTAAAAGGAGAATAAAGGGATGAGTTCATCAAGTAAACTATGCAACTGGATAGCACTGGCGAGCATTTTGTTCGTATTGGGTGGAACGTCACAAGCAGGGGCTGAGGTTCGCTACGTCGATGCCAATGCCTCACCAGGCGGCAACGGGCAAAGCTGGGATACGGCTTTTATGTACCTGCAAGATGCCCTGGCTGCTGCGACTGCTGGCGATGAGGTCCACGTTGCCGCTGGCACCTACAAGCCGGATCAAGACGAGGGTGGGCACGTCACATCCGGGGCTGCGGAAGAACGATTCGAACTCGTTGCCGGCGTAGCGATGCTCGGCGGCTACCGAGGCTGTCCTGGTGGAAACTGCGGCAGCGGAAATCCGGACGAGCGTGCCCCCAAGACCTATCTGACGATTCTGAGCGGTGATCTCAATGGAGATGACAGCTTCGCTGGCTTCCAGAACTACGCGGAGAACAGTCATCATGTGGTTGACGGGTCCAATGGAAGCCAGACCTCTATTCTTGATGGCTTCGTTATTCAATCAGGCAACTCGACGACGGCGGGGACGGTGTCAGAAAGGTACGGAGGGGGACTCAGGCTGCAAGGTGGCGGCGCCGTCGTGAGAAACTGCTTGATCGCACACAACATGGCGGATGATGGAGCCGGTGTTTCACAGAAGGATGTCAGCTCGCTGACGATGGTTGACTGCATCGTGACTCAGAACTACGCGACCGACAATGGCGGCGGCATCTACGGAAGGGACGGAGACACTCATCTGACGAATTGTCTGATCGTTGGCAATACTGCGGCATCAGTCCCCTTGTCTACCGGCGGCGGATTAATACACCTGGATGGAGAACTGGACATGGTCAACTGTACGGTTGTCCAGAATATTGCCAATCACCACTACGGCGCTGATGGCGCCTACCTGCAAAGGTCCGCCGTCTCCATAGCCAACTGCATCTTCTGGGACAACGATGGATCAGGGGAAGGCGAGCAGATATTTGTAGATGCGTGCCCAAGCTTCACTCTGAATCACAGTTGCGTTCAAGGTCTGACCGGCAGCCTCGGCGGCACCGGCAACATCGGTGCTGCACCCGATTTCATAACCGATCCGGATCCGGGCCCAGACGGCACATGGAATGGAGTGGACGACGACCTCGGCGACTTGCATCTGCTTTCCGGGTCTCCGTGCGTCGATTCCGCGAACAACAGCGCCATCCCGGCGGGAATCTCAACTGATCTTGATGGAATCGCGCGCGTCATTGACGGCGATCATGACGGAACACCCACCGTCGATATGGGCCCTTACGAGTTCCATTCAGACTGCAACGATAACGACATTCCGGACTCCCAGGACCTCGCCAACTGTGACGGCAGCCCCTGGTGCAGCGACTGCAATGACAACGATGTGCTGGATGTCTGCGATATCACCGTCGAGACGAGTGAAGACTGCAATACGAACGGCATTCCGGACGAGTGTGAGTCCGATTGCGATGGTGACGGCCTTATTGACGATTGCGACCCAGACATCGACGGAGATGGCGTCCTCAACGAAGATGACGTGTGTCCGCGCACGCCGTTCTGTGAGGTCACCATCGATGGTCGCCCCAGATTGGACATGAACGATGATTGCGAAGCCAACGGCCTCGATATCCAACTCATCGTTGAGCAATTGCTAAGCGGTTGCAGCGAATGTGGTTAGGTACTGCCTGCTTGGATATCCGTATTGGAGACTCAAAACAGGGAAGCCCACGGATTATCGTCCGTGGGCTTCTTCCTTAGCGTTCTCTTCCAGGGGAATTGCATGATTAGGGGCGGGAGCCTTGCTGCCAATGTGCCGGGCATATCCGTCGATTGTGAAGACCGGCTGCAGCGTGGTCAGCAGTCGTGATGGTGTCTGAGTCGGCCTATTCACTCACATACTTGTAGTTCTGAATCAACTGGCGCAAGCGATTACGCCAATACTTGGTGTCTCTGCCCTCAGCCTCTTCACCCGTGATTAGGATTTCTTTCAGGCCAAGGTGCCGATCGACAATCAATATGGCCAAGCCCTCGGTCCCGGTTGGTTGGTTAAGTGGATTCAATTTGAGGGTAAGCCACGGCTCGGTTCCGTCGGTTACGTGGTACGGACCAATCTCGACGCCGTCCATGCACGCAATATCAAGAGAGGACGGGCGGAGCACTTTTCTCTCGGGTGGATCGGTTGTTTTGTCGATCCCGGGGTCCACCACAAGATCGAGATAGGCATAGGCATAGGGCATCACCGGAGGGATGTCGACTTGCGCCGTGCGTGGCGGTCCCAGGCCGTCCATGTCGCGTGGGTTCAGGATCATCAGGACCTGAACACGGTCAAACATCGTCTCGCGTTTTGCATCGCCAGGCACCTGTGTCGAGAAGCCGTCCAGCTTGTTGTTGTTTCCCCAAGCGAGGATTCCGGGGGCACCCTTTCCGAAAAAATCCGGCAGAATACGAATGGCTGATATCTGGCCACAGTGCCAGAAGGTGGTTTGAATCGTCCATGATCTTGGATCGATGATTGAGATGCGCGTCGGATACTCGAAGGTATCACAAGCGACCACGATGACCTCATCGCCTGCCTCTCCGTCCAGATTCCCGGCCGCCAGGGCAGGGCAGACCCACTGTGTGGGAGGGTTGCAGTCAGGCCAGCGCCAATCGAATGACAGATCGTGGCGGTGAACTACATTTGCCCGTGCATCGAGCGCGATCAGGTTGCAGCCATCCAGCGCGCCTCGGACACCTACCACAACTGTCTTCTCACCGTCCCCATGTGCGTCGATGAGATAGGCGCACTGCGTCTTGAAGATCGTCGATCCGAAATCGTGAAACACCCTCTTTGTAGCGTCATCACCGAATCTCGACATCACGAGCCTGCTCATCTGTGGATCGTTCTTTTCGATCCACACATGACTGATTGTCGGTGCGTTCGCCTCTGATCGTTCGGCCGCACCGTCGCCCCGAAGGACACGGCTGGTGACCCAGGCACCGCCAGCGAGCAGCAGAACGGCCGCCGCAATCCGCAGAATCCGTCGACGCATCTGCCGATGGCGCTCCGGAGACCGAATGCGTTCACCATCAGACAGAGCCTCAATCACTTCATGGGTGGTGGCGAACCGATCCTCCGGCCGCTTGGCCATCAAACGCAGGGCGAGGCTCGCCAAGTGCGGATCGGCGTGTTCGTGTACCGCCCGCGGGGTGGCAGGCTCCTCATGGAGAATCTGGTGGATGACGGCTGAGGGTGTGTCGGCCTTGAAGGGGGTTCGACCTGTCAACATCTCGTACAACACGACGCCGGCGGAATACAGATCCGCCCGATGATCGATGTCCTCGTCGCCGCGCGCCTGCTCGGGGCTCATGTACTCCGGCGTGCCGGGCGCGGATTCCGGAAGCGTGATCCGTGTTTGCGGGGCCATCATGCGGGCAAGCCCAAAATCGGCGATCTTCAACTGGAAGGATGAAGGTTGAAGGGTGAAGGATGAATCAGAGCCGGGCCGTGTCGGCCCGGTGCCGCCGGCGGAGGTACCGGCATCACCGGCTTCACGGGCTGCACCGGCTTCACGGGCATCACCGGCTTCACGGGCATCACCGGCTTCACGG
>Ga0190284_1001481_pt1 | contig 10443 bp, 10 predicted proteins | sample 48691812_MG_FD_161668 | JGI IMG/M metagenome (GOLD analysis project Ga0190284, IMG submission 161668) | Hydrothermal vent microbial mat bacterial communities from Southern Trench, Guaymas Basin, Mexico - 4869-18-1-2_MG | ecosystem: Environmental > Aquatic > Marine > Hydrothermal vents >... | reverse complement strand
AACAGGAAGAAGTATACCACAAATTACAGTGGGAGGAAATGTCCCCCACTCGACTTAATTCGATGATGTATCATGGGCATGTCGTGTCTTCTTCTGCATTATATCTTACAGGAATCCTGCTGGTATGTCAAGAGCTGTTCCTGGATGGGGTAGCGTTCAAAAGCCAGAAGGTCAACCCCATCCCTACCAGGCCCGCCCCGTCGAAGGCGATGAATCGCAGGCCGGTGACCCATAGGGCGGCGTGGCCCGGCGGCAGCGTTGCCCACATCCAGGCCTCCCCTGCCAGCCCGATGGCCTGCTGGATCAGGATCACCACAAAGAGGGTGCGGTTCCGGTCTGGCCGGGCCAGCACGGGTGGATAGGTGACGTTCCACATCAGAAAGAGGATCCCTATCCCTCGCACCAGCACCCGCCCAGGCACCCCGCTCACCTCAAAGGCCGGCGCGTACCGGTCCGGCCAGGCTACGAACGTGAGCGCGCAGGTCACGTTAAAGAAGAACACTGCCCCGACCACCAGTCGGGCCAGCCATAGTGACAACCGATGCCGTCGGTTCATGTGTCTCCCTTGCTCCTCACAGCTTGCCGGTCCGTGGAGCGGGCGCATGTCCTGTCCCACGGAAGGCCGATCTTCTCGCACATGCATCCCTGAGTATACAATAGTTGCACTTTTGTGCCCAGTGTGATACACTTCTCCGCGACAACGGGCCAAATACACATCCAAAACTTCGGAGGTCTGAACGCTTACCATGCGCCTTGTCGAGGAGATACGCCGGTGAAACGTGAGACGAAGGGGGAAGGAGATGAAACGGCTGTGTTTGTGTCTCATATCCAGTCTGGTCGCGGCGATGTTGCTTGGGACAACGCCGGTTGGCGCTGCTTCGCTGGACCATATTCAGAATCAGACCCAAATCATCCACGTAGTTCAGCCAGGTGAGAATCTCTTTCGCATTGCCCTGCGCTACGGCACGACGGTGGAGGCCATCGTGGCCGCCAATGGCCTGGCCAACGCCCACACGATTTATGCCGGCCAACGGCTCGTGGTCCCTCGTGGCTCGGGTGGCTCAGCGGCGGCAGGCCGTCCGGCGACGACGGGCTCCGCCTACGTCGTGAAGTGGGGCGACACCTTGAGCAGCATCGCGCTGCGGCACGGGGTCACGATCTGGGCGCTTATGCAAGCGAATGGTCTGTCCGGGTCGCATATAATCTACGCCGGCCAGCGGCTGGTCATCCCTGGTGCGGGGGGGAGCGGGCCTGCACCTGTCCTGGCAGCGGGCAACAACTACGTCGTGCGTCCCGGTGATACGTTGGGCCGGATCGCCCGGCGATTTGGGACCACGACTGTTGCACTGGCCCGCTTGAACGGCATCGCCAACCCGTCGGCTATCTACGCCGGGCAGGTGCTGCGTCTGTCGGGGGCGGCGCCGGCCCCATCGGGCGGTGGCAAGCGCATTGTGATCAATCTGTCGGAGCAGCATCTCTACGCCTACGAAGGAAACTGCTTGGTCTACTCCTTTGTGGTCTCCAGCGGGGCCGCGCCCACCTACACCCGCACCGGCGAGTTTCGCGTGCAGAGCAAAATCCCCAACGCCTACGGCGCGGCCTGGGGCCTCCAGATGCCCCATTGGCTCGGCATTTACTGGTCTGGTTCGACCGAGAACGGCATTCACGCCCTGCCGATCTTGTCTAACGGCCAGACGCTGTGGGCCGGCTACCTGGGCCGGCCGGTCTCTTACGGCTGCATTGTGCTGGGTACCTACGAAGCGCGACTGTTGTACGACTGGGCCGGGATTGGCACGCCGGTTTCTATCCGGTATTGAGAGGGGAATTGAAAGGATGAGATGACTGAACCCATCCGCCTCACCAACTTTGAAGCCCGGCGTTTCTTGCTGGCCAAGCAAGGGCTGTGGCCACCGCGCGCGCTGACCGGCAAGGGCGGCATCATGTCTGTGTTCGACCGGCTGGCCTGCATCCAGTTCGACCCGCTGAACGTGGTCGGCCGCAATCCCGACCTGGTTCTGCAAAGCCGCGTCTCCGACTATCGGCCCGACATGCTCTACGAACTGACCTACGTCGAGCGGCAAATGTATGACTATTGGGACAAGATGATGTCCGTCGTGCCCATGCGGGACTGGCCGAACCTGGCCTTGCTGCGCGCTGCGTGGCGCAAGCGTCATGCCGAGCGCCGCGCCAAACACGCTGCGCACGTCGAGACGATCCTGGCCGTTATCCGCGAGCAGGGACCGATGAGCAGCCTGGATTTTACAGCGCAGCACGACGTCGAGTGGAAGACGGATTGGCGTTGGGGCCAAATGCGCGCTGCCAAGGCTCTGCTGGAGATGTTGGGAGACACGGGCGAGTTGATGGTCGGCCACCGCCAGGGCGCGCGTCGTTACTATGATCTGGCCGAGCGGGTGCTGCTGGACGAGGTCGCCGCCCAGCCGTTACTGACGGACGAGGAGGAATACTTGCGCTGGCGGGTCGCCCGTCGCTGCCAGTCCATCGGTTTGGTCGGGCCAGGCATGGGCGGGGAGGCGTGGGGGTTCGTCGCCAAAGCGCCGGAGCGGACCCGGGCCATTGAGGCGCTGGTGGAGAGAGGGGAGATGGCGCTGGTCCAGATCGAAGGCGACAAACGGACCTACTACTTGCTGACCCGTGACCTGCCTTACCTGGAGCAGGTGCGTGCCGCGGCTCCCACATTCTGCGTTGCCTTTATCGCCCCGCTCGACAATCTACTCTGGAGCCGGAGTTTAATCGAGAGGCTCTTTGGTTTTCGTTACGTGTGGGAGGTCTACAAACCGGCCCAACAGCGGCGGTACGGCTACTATGTGCTGCCAGTGCTCTATGGTGACCGCTTCGTCGCCCGCTTTGACTCCAGGCTGGACCGGGAGGAGGGCAAACTGACGATCCTGAGCTGGCATTGGGAGCCTGGTGAGTCGCTGGCAGACGAATTGGCCGGCGCGCTTCACGATGCTTGGGCTCACTTTTTGGCTTATTTGGAGGCTGAACGGGTCATCGCGGCCGATGGGGTGGATCCAGCCGTGGCGGCGTTGGTCGAGCATAATGGGACGCAGATTGACGCTGATCCACGCTGATTTTTCTGTTTTATCTGCGGAAATCTGCGAGAATCTGCGTCCGATTTCCTGTCGCTAGGGCAAACCGTTCGATTGCTAGGAGTTTTGTCAGTTAGCCAGGGTGGAGAGGAGAGACAATGTTCATTCGAAGGTTAATGCGCGAGAGTGCATTTCTGCTGGCGCGTCGCGATCTGGCGATGTTCCTGGAGGAGCACGAGGAGGACCTTCTGCACATCTTCCGCGAGGAGATGCAACGCTTGGATGACGGCATCCCCGAGGAAAATCTGTTCATTGACATTAAAATAGTCCCCTTGGGTGAGATGGTCCTGAAGGCCGCGCTCCGGGCCATGCATCGCTTTCTCACCGGGGATGTCAGGGCCGCCGACCTAGAAACCACGGAAGAAGCCGCCGCCGGCCTCGCCGGGTCCTGAGCGGTTAAAAATCTTGGTTACTACTCAGGCTTTCCCATGCGGAGCGTTGAAACGCCCCGCTGGTACGACGAAACCCGTTAAAACGGGTTAGGAAGCCACGTTTTAGTGCGTTTTAACGCGCTTCCTGCATCAACCGATGGTTTCAACCATTGGCGGGGTGAGGTAGGTGAGTAGTAACAAATCTTGTTAAATGAGTATTATCGCCTCGCGGACAATGGCAGTGCGTAAAAACCCATTGTGGTAACTCACTACCGGACAGTTTTATGGATGCGCCAACTTGTTGGCGTCCTGGGCTGGCAAAGACGCGGTTTGCGCTGTTGGTCTTGGCAGCGAGGCCACCGCAACGAGTTGCGGCATCCGGAATCTGTGTGTTTGACAAAAAGTGTCCGGTAGTGAATGTGATAAAAGTGACGCCTGCGCTCGCGACGGATTGTCAAATCCGTCCCCATAAATGATTTTGAGCCTCACAGATGGTGATTAGTGCGTCATTTGATTTGCGTAGACAGCAAAGGCCAAACAGGCTGTTTTGAGCGATGTAGCCGCGATTTCCAAATCGCGCTGTCTAAAACGCGGTTGGAAACCGCGCCTACGAGCCCATTTTCAGGTATTCTGGTGTTCAAAATCTGCGCGATTCAAATGACGCACGCCAGGGCCAGAAAATCATTTATGACAACCCATAGGTTGCCGGCCGCAAGTACCTGTTCGGACTATTTTTTAAGATCTGTCTCCAGCCGGCTTCCCACGAAATCCCGCTGGCCGCGGAGGAAGGCTGCGACGCCCATTGGCCGCTTGCCGGCCAACTGAACTTCCTCCAGGCGCAGCGCCCCCTCGCCCGTGGCGACGGCCACCCCGGCTTCGGCGGGCCCCTCGGCCTGAGCTCGGGACGAAGGCTCAGTCGAGCCGTCCGCCAGGGCAATCACTGTGCCCGGTGGCGCCTCTCCCCGCCAGGTGGGCAGCGGCACGGATCGCAATACCTTGAGCCGGCACCCGCGCCACGTCGTGAACGCGGCCGGCCAGGGAGTGAACGCCCGCACCCGCCGGTCCAACTCGACCGCTGGGAGCGACCAATCGAGCCAACCGTCCTCCTTGCGCAGTTGCCCGGCGTAGGTCACCCCAGCCTCCGGCTGGGGCCGGGGCAGCAAGGCTCCCGCCAGGTACGCCGGCAGCGCCTCCATCAGCAACTCAGCTCCCAGACGCGCCAGCCGTTCCTCCAACGTTGCCCGCGTGTCATCGGGTTGGATCGGCTCCTCCCGCTGGGCCAGGATGGGCCCTGTATCCAGCCCCGCATCCATCTGCATGATCGTCACGCCGGTGACCCCGTCGCCAGCCAGGATAGCCGCTGCCACGGGTGCTGCACCTCGCCAGCGGGGAAGCAGCGACCCGTGGACGTTGAGGCAGCCGTGCGGAGGCAGGTCAAGCACGTTCTGTCGCAGGATCTGCCCAAAGGCCGCCACGACGATGGCCTCTGGCTCCCAGGCCAGCAGTTGTGCCACCGCCTCCGGCGTGCGCAGCGACTGCGGCTGAGATAGCGGCAAGTCACGCTCCAGCGCCGCCTGCTTGACCGGCGACGGTGCCAGCCGCCGCCCGCGCCCGGCTGGCCGGTCTGGCTGCGTGACGACACCAACTACTTGATGCGTGCCGGTCAGCGCCGTCAGCACCGGTACGGCGAACTCAGGCGTGCCCATAAAGACGATGCGTGCCATAGTAAACTGATTTTAGCATGAGACGGCGCGGAGGACAAATCGGCATGACCGAGACTTGCTCGCTTGCCTCCTGCCGTCTTCCGTGTACAATTGTCTGATCCCCTATACAGAGGAGGCTACAATGCTCGATGCCCTATCCCTGCTCTTGCGTAGGATCAGGCGACTTGGTCCTGCGACCACGTGGGATAGCATCACCTATCAGATCCGCCAGAGAATATACCAGGCTCGATTGGCCAGAGACAGGCCATCCGGCTTGCTTGCTGGATCGGAGTACCTGCGCCCGGGTCACGTTACAGGCCACACGTGTCAGGGACAGACCGTGACCGTCACCTGCGCCAACGGCTCCTACGTGCTCACCGTCCTGGCCCCCGACCTGATCCGCGTCCATCTCCAACCAGCATCCGGTATCCAGCAACCAGCACCCGGTTCCTACTCCATCGCCAAGCCTGATGACGACTGGTTCCCCTGTAACTTCCACGCCGTTGAGACGGAGGCGGCTGTCGAGATCAGAACCTCGCGCCTCGTCTGCCAGGTCGCCAAAGCGTCGGGCGGGCTAACGTTCCTCGACCTGGAGGGCAACGTGGTCAACGAGGATGAGGCTGGCGTAGGATGGCATTGCGCCGGTCCCGTCGTCTGCCACAAACGCATCCAGCCCGACGAGCACTTTTATGGCCTGGGAGAGCGCACCTTCGCACTCGACCGGCGGGGCCGCAGATACCGGACGTGGCATACCGACCCCCACACCTACCGGCTGGATCAAGACCCCATCCACCTGTGTATGCCCGTTCTGCTGGGGCTGCACAGCCAGGGTCGTCAGGGCTACGGCGTCTTCTTCGATAACACCTTCCGTGGCCAGTTCGACCTGGGTGCAAGCGATCCCGCCGTCGCCTCTTTTGGGGCTGAGGGTGGCGCATTGTGTTACTACTTCGTCTACGGCCCGGCGCTGACCACTGTAGTGAAGCGGTACACGGAGTTGACCGGCCGGATGATGCTGCCGCCGCTGTGGGTGCTTGGTTACCACCAGAGCCGCTGGTCGTACTATCCCGAGGACCGCGTGCGCGAACTGGCGACCGACTTCCGCGAAACCCACCACGTCCCTTGCGATTGCATCCACCTCGACATTCACTACATGGATGGCTACCGCTGCTTCACCTGGGACTCGGAGCGCTTTCCCGACCCGGCCGGTCTGATCGCCGACCTCCACGAGCAGGGCTTCAAAGTCATCGTGATCGTTGACGCCGGCATCAAGGCCGACCCGAACTACTGGGTCTGCCGGAGCGGCCTGGAGCAGGACGTATTCTGCAAGTACCTCGCCGGCAAGCCTCTCCCTTCGACAGGACTTCGGCGAGATCAGTCGAACCGCTCAGTCGAGCCATCGAGCCGCTCAGGGCGTCGCTTCACAGGCCCCGTCTGGCCGGGCAACTGCTACTTCCCCGACTTCACCAGCCCTCGCGTGCGGGCGTGGTGGGGGGATCTGTACAAAGCACTGACCGACGTGGGCGTGGACGGGGTGTGGAACGACATGAACGAGCCTGCCATCTTCGGGCCACAGGGTACGACCATGCCCGACTTCGTGCACCACGACCTGGAGGGGCACGGCGGGGATCACGTCGAAGCCCACAACATCTACGGCATGCAGATGGCGCGGGCGACGGCCGAGGGACTGATGAAGCTGCGCCCCGACGAGCGGCCCGTCTGCATCACCCGCTCCGGTTGGGCCGGCGTGCAGCGGTACGCGATGAGTTGGACCGGCGACAACGAGTCCAACTGGGCTCAATTGTGGCTGACGATGCCGATGCTGATGAACCTGGGGCTGTGCGGCCTGGCCCACACCGGTCCCGACGTCGGAGGCTTCTCCGGTTTCGCCACGGGGGAACTCTTCACCCGCTGGTTGCAGATGGGAGTCTTTCTCCCCTTCCTCCGTGCCCATACCAACCTTGACAGCCCCGATCAGGAACCTTGGAGTTGGGGGGAGCCTTACCTGAGTATCAACCGCAGTTACCTCGTCCTGCGGTATCGGTTGTTACCTTACCTCTACACCACCTTCTGGCAGTGTGCCCAGGCCGGCATGCCGATCGTGCGCCCGCTGCTGTTGGCCTTCCAGGACGACACCGCCACCCATACGCTGGACGACCAGTTTCTGTGCGGCGATGCTTTCCTGGTCGCGCCAGTGTTCGAGGAGGGGGCCACCTGCCGCTCCGTTTACCTGCCCGCTGGCGACTGGTATGACTTCTGGACGGACGAGCCGTTCACTGGCTTGGCCCACGTCGAGGTGGAAGCGCCGCTGGAGCGATTGCCGCTCTTCGTGCGGGCCGGCTCCGTCGTGCCGATGGCCCCGCCGATGCACTACGTGGGCCAGCGGCCGGTGGACAGGCTGACGCTGCACGTCTACCCCGGTTTCTCAGGGGTGGGGGGCTCCCTCCTGTACGAGGACGACGGGGAGAGTCTGGCCTACCGGCGGGAGGGATACCGGCTCACTCGCTTTGTCCTCTCCACAGAGGGGACGCCGCCATCGTGCCTCGACCTGAACCGCCGGATCGAGGGCCGCTACGAGCCTGGATACCGGGGCTTCGAGATCATCGTCCACGGCGTGGATCGGTTGCCCCGCACCGCCACCGCCGACGGTCGGCCGGTTGAGTGGTGCAAACTGGACGCTAGCGGCCACGCCATCCGCCTGCGTGTGGACCTGTTCGAGCGTCTGGCCGTTGAGTGGGCATAAAAACGGGGTGCTGCCCTAGTCAGTCGTCGCCATCACCATCCGCCTCGTCTAGCAGCCCCACCACTTCCCACCCTGCTGTATCGGGGGGAGGTTCACCGGATTGATCGGGATCCCCCAAGTCGTCAGAGGGCTGGGAGAGGCGCTTTCGAGAAACAGATCCGGCCAGTGTTTCTGGCAGGAGCTGTTTTGGAAATGTCACCGTGCCTGTGCGTTGTATCTCGTCGCTGGCTTTGGCGATGTCCTCAAAAAGCGTTATCCCACCCAGCACCAGGCTGACTGTTCCGGCGTGAACGACGGCAAAGACCCATGCCTTGACCCAGGCCCAGAAACCTCCGCTGGTTGCACGCTTTGCACTGGACGAATCGGCACGCAATTGGGACTTGTCAGCGGAGGCTACGTCCCTGGCGTGCGACTGGGATTTGCCGGCGGAGGCTACATCCTCGGCGTGCGATTGGGATTTGTCAGCGGAGGCTGCATCCCTGGCCCTACGCGCTCCGGCATTCAGGTACATCGCTACCACGCCCGCTGCGGTGAGGAGCAGAAACCCAAGCGCACCGGTTCCAAGCGCCACGGCCCAGAGCACAGAGTCATCCATTTCAGCTTCCCTTCCTTTTTTGAACTGCCCTTCTTTCCTGCTGTGCGTTCAGTATAGCCCAACTTTGCAGGGAAGTCAATCACTCCAGCCCCTTGAACTCCGGATAGAATGTGCTAGAATAACACACAGAATGCACTACGGGGCGGGAGCGCCCCCTTCGCTCCAGGAGGACGCCGATGCAGATCACCATCCGCCGTGCCACACCCGGCGATGCCGAGGCCATCTCCGCCATCTGGGAGGTCGTCTGCGCGGAGCGGTCCTACACCGCCGTGAACCGTCCCTTCACGCCCCAACAAGAGAGGGACTACATCGCCTCTCTCTCCGGCCGCGAGGGTATCTTCCTGGCGGGAGTGGATGGCCGCGTCGTCGGTTTTCAATCTCTGGACCTGTGGGTTAAGTACACCGACTCCTTCGATCACGTCGGTGTTCTGGGCACTATCATCCTCCCCGAATGGCGACGGAAAGGTGTCGGCCGCCGCCTGGCGGAGCATATCCTCGACTTCGCTCGTGCCAACGACTACGAGAAGATCGTCATCTACGTGCGGGCGGGCAACAGCGGGGCCCAGGCTTTCTACCGCGGCCTGGGCTTCGTCCTCAAGGGGGTGCTGGCACGCCAGGTCAAGATTGATGGACAGTACGAGGATGAGGTCTTCATGGAGCTGTTCCTGTGAGCCACGGCGGGCGGACCGAGGGGCGCTACGAGCCTGTCTGAAGGGTGCACCCGGGGATGGGGCCCGGAGTGGGTCTTTCAGATAGCGCCCATATCCTCGGGGTGTCGTTTATCGTGAAACAGGATGTAACGTCTGATCCAGCCGACGTAGGCTTCTTCGGTGCGGATGGAGTAATGTTTGACTCGGATGGTCTCACGGACCCGGTCGAGTAGTTTTTTGGGACGTTTTTCTTTCTGTCCCCGATTGGCCATTGCATTTGGGGGTATCTTGGTGTATACTAACCTAAGGGTTGATCAGGGAGTCTGTCCTACCAGGTGTAAACGCTACATTCTAATTTGCTCACTCCCCTCGGCTGGGGTAAATTCAGGGCAACCACGTCATCATTCTGAAGGCAAGTAATGAGCAAACGAGGTGAACTATTCCATCGCAAACGCCGCGCAATGGAACTAATAGAAGCAGGCGCATCGTGGCAAGAAGCCAACGAACAATCTGGATTGAGCTATTCCAAGTCAGGCATCCAACATTTGTACCGCGAATGGCGCAAACGAGGTGATGAAGCATTGGTCGATCATCGAGGCGGTCGCCAACCGTACAAAGCCACCCAGGGAGTGCGAGAGTGGATGGTTGAGCGTTGCACAGAGGATACCGAGGTGCGAGCCAGCCAGTTGACGGTCGAGATCGAAGCCGAATTTAGGGTGGAGTTACACCACGACTACGTGGGTTTACTTCGTCGTCAGTTGGGCTTACCGGCTCCCCGGCCGGGCCGGCCGGGGGAGAGACAGGAAGTAGAACCTGCTCCGGTGACAGAAGCGGAGGAGGATTTTTCCCCCTGAGGAAGAAGAGCCTGCGGTTCGTCGCTGTGAAGCGGCGGGGGTCTACATGGTAGTGGATGCGACGGTTGCGAGTGAGGCTTGGCAAGTAGTGACCAGTTCGTTGGAGCAAGCCGTCGAACAAAGCGAGGAGAAGGCCACTCTCAGAGGCATGAGCGACACAACCGCACGCCAACGTCATCTGGTGACCCAAATGATGATGCCGGTACTGGAGATGTTCAAGCCCCACGATCTCAATAGCTACAGTGGTACTGCCTTGGGTCTGTTGACCGGGCGCGGGCGGCCATATAGCGCCGACGAGATGGCGCATTTCCTTTTGAGTGGTGTGCGGGTGAAGTGGGGTGAGTCATTGACTGGCGATGTAGCCAGTTGGGCGACTCAGCTATGGGCGTCGGAGGATGCGCAAGCTACAGATGCACCGGC
>Ga0190284_1001480_pt1 | contig 10445 bp, 10 predicted proteins | sample 48691812_MG_FD_161668 | JGI IMG/M metagenome (GOLD analysis project Ga0190284, IMG submission 161668) | Hydrothermal vent microbial mat bacterial communities from Southern Trench, Guaymas Basin, Mexico - 4869-18-1-2_MG | ecosystem: Environmental > Aquatic > Marine > Hydrothermal vents >... | reverse complement strand
GATCTCTGTTTGGAGCTGAACAAAATAGAAGCGAAATTCCCGGGAACGAACAAGAAAATTTTCCTGGCCGTAAACCTACCGAAATCGGACAATTGTTAGTCGGGTATGTCAGGAGTTCTGAACTTCCGCGCCTGCCCCTTTTATCGAAGATCTAAAACCGGATGACAGTAGCGGTTTTGCAATCCCCGAGTTTAAAAGAAGTTCGCAAATATTTAAAAATAATATTAGTACATGGGAATCAGCTATGGCAGACCTTGATTCAGACGGGGATCAGGATCTGGTTCTTGCATCAATGGAAGGTTCATCGCCAATTCTATTAAATGACGGAAACGGCTATTTCAATAAATCTGCACAAACGTTGCCAAATAATATGCACGATATTGCGATCGGCGATGTTGATAATGATGGTGACAAGGACCTGTTTTTTGCTCCGATCCGCCCCAATTTACCCTGCCCGGTGTTTTTAAACGATGGACAAGGAGTTTTCAACAGATCCACAACTCCATCGACACTAGTTCCGAGTGAAAGAGTCCACTTGTTTGATATTGAGAATGACGGTGATCTCGATGCTTTTTTATTATGGAGAAACTTGCTGTATTTAAATGACGGATCGGGGAATTTTGTTAAGAGCAACACTACTCTGCCGGGGATTCCAACTTTTTCTGATTTAAATTCGGATGATTATGTTGATATAATCAGTTGGAAAGGAGAACGGGGATTTACGGTTTATCTAAATGATAAATTCGGCAATTTTGTGCAATTCAGTTTTTTGCAGATGTCCAGCTTAATAATCTGCGAAATAGATATTACCGACATAGATAATGATGGGGACAATGATGTTATATTTAGTAACGGCGAAGAAGAAAAAAAACTTCCATCCGGAATACTTCTTAACGACGGTTCAGGCCGGTTTACCGATAGCGGGCAACAGCTTTCTTCTGTCGGATTTGGTTATTGCGGGACCGGCGACCTGAACAATGACGGCTATATAGATATATTAGTTGCAGACCGTTCGGGCCCTGCAAACGTCTGGATAAATAAGGGAAATGGAGAATTTTTAGATTCCAATATTAAATTAGGCGATAACGGGGGCTGGAATAATTGTATTATCAAAGACATTGATAATGATGGAGATTTGGATATTTTTATAACGAATATTTTTTCTCAAAACCACGGATTATGGTTTAATCAACTGATTGAGTAAGTTGCAGGTCTCATAAATTTCAAAAGAAAGGGCAAACGGTTTCCACTTAATTTTATAAATGATAGAGGATAGGTATCTCAATCCCTTTCTTCGGTCTCGCAGCGTGCCAAGCCTTCTCTCCTTGCCCAAACTGGGCGACGAATCCGGCCGGAATGATGTAAACTCTGAGGCGGAAAAACTTCAACTTCGAAAAGGAAGCACTCCCTACCGGTCGGCCCTCTCATACTGGGCAAAAGCGAGGCAGAAAGACCCAAAACCCCGAACCCAGGGCGTATTTCCTCCTCAACGCGCGTGACGGTCTCGTCGTTGACCTGGCGCTGATTTTCGGATCTGGCTATCCGGCGGCTGGATGTCCTTCCGGTGGCGCACGATCCTTTTTCGCAATGTGCCCGAGTATTTTGTCGATCACAACCGGCTCCGTTATCACGGAGACCACCGTCAATTCTGCGCCGCATCGAGAGCAGGTCAAGGGTGAGACTTCCCAGAACTTCTGAATGAGCCGCGCCCAGGACTGCCTTCGTCGCTTGGCAGACTCGTCTGCTTCAGTTCGCAGAAGAGATCTTCTACGAGCTTGGCATCGAGATCCGGTATGTGATGAAACTTACCCTGGCGATCGAAGAGGCCCTCACTCACGAACCCATGAACATGGGGGATTCCACTACAGAAGGTTTCCTGCGGTGTGGATGGCAAGGATGGCACCACACGCCATGCCCGCTGCGCTGTCCCGGGGCAAGGCCTCCTTCATGACCCGCTTGACTGACGGCCTCGAAGGCACATCTCAAAACCAGCTTCAAAAGCCGTCGGTCGCGGAGCAAAATCCCGCCGATCGAGAAACTGATCCCTGACTTCCGGTACCTATCGGCCGCCGTGTTTCCTGATGGTCATGACCGTGACGTGGGCTGCCTCGATAGCCAACCCGGGCTGTCTCCTACCAGAAAATTAGATTTTCCCCGTTTGATTAGCTGCAGACCATCGCCTACAAGGCCAACGTGGCGGCCGGGGAATCAGAGCTCAATGCGACCTTGGACTATACCGATCCCATGGGAACGGTGGGCGCCGCACAGCACCGCATCAACAATCTCTCGTTGCTTGTCACCTCGCCGGCGGGCACGGCCTACTGGGGGAACAACGGCCTGAGGAGCAGCAATGTCTCCACTACGGGCGGCAGCTCCAACACCATCGACACGGTGGAATACGTGTTCATCCGCAACCCGGAGGCCGGTGTCTGGAAGGAGGAAGTCATCCCGAAGACCTCCTCTTCGAGCCACAGCTCAAGACCGTGCTGCGCCTCCATGGCGTCGAGCGCTGCATCTACGCCGTGGACATCGATCCCCTGGCCGTGGTGCTCTGCCGGCTGGCGCTCTGGATCGAGACGATGGACCGCGAGCTATCCTTCTCGTTTCTCGATCACAAGGTCAAGTGCGGCAATGCGCTGGTGGGCGCCTAGTTCGATCAATTCCAGCACTACCCGGCGATGGCCCGGAAAAACCGCGAGGGTGGCGATAAGAACCACAATATTGGGGTTCACTTCAAAAAAGGCGTTCACTCGAAGGCGATCAAGGACTTCGTCAAAGGCGATCTGACGACCGACCTTGCCAATGGCCATCAGGGGGCAGGCTAAGCTCTACGTCCTGCCCTCTGTGACCCTCGAGGAGGTCCACAGCTAGGCCATGCAGACGTTCATCTTATATTGAGCCCGGTTTTGAATGTGGAACTCTGGGCCGTTCGGAACGGGTTCGGCAGTGAATAGCGATCAAGCGCCGCAAGGAATCTGGCGCAACGGTGACGAATCCGAGACTCGTTTCATGTGCATAGACGATTCGTCATCTCCGTGGCTTAATGTCCTCCTCTTCGTCACGAAAAGGACGGTTCTGAACGGTTTCGCGTTACAGAAATATTCGAACGAAATGCTACAAAACAGTATTTCGAGAAGCTGAATCCGAATGTCGTTCGCTGCCACTTTTGTGGCCGTGAGGACCCGAGCTTGTATCGAATCGGTTTTCTTGGAAGCAAGGAGGTTCCCTGATGATCAGTGCCGCTCAGGAAGCGAAGATTTTTCGGCTGTATTTCGACGAGAGATGGGCCGTGGGTACCATCGCCACACAACTGCACATCCATCACGATGTGGTCGACCGCGTTGTGATTAACCCTCTCTGCCAACATAGTGTGAGACACCAGGGGCGCCTTTAATTATTGTTGAGGGCGAGCGGGCCGGGGAGGCGATTCACTTCAACCCTGAGTTTCTTCGTTTCACCGGCCACTATCGCTACGAGCCGCGGCCAGTGGCTCCTTACCGGGGTAATGAAAAGGGAAGAATTGAGAGGGCTATTCGTTTTGTACGCTCGCATTTCTATGCTGCGCGCCGCTTTAGAGATCTTAACAATCTCAATCGTCAGGCTCTTGAGTGGTGCGAGACGATCTCGCTCTCGAGACAATGTCCGGAAGACGACCGGTGCACGGTCAAAGAGGTCTTTGCGGAGGAAAGGAATAAGCTCCTGCCTCTGCCGGACATTCCCTATCCTTGCGAGGAGCGCTGTGAGGTTAGGGTGGGAAAGTCGCCTTACGTACGCTTCGACCGCAACGACTACTCTGTTCCCCATACACTGGTGCGCAAAACTCTCGTCGTGATGGCATCGATCGATACCGTGCGCATCCTCGACGGCAATCAGGTCGTGGCCAAGCACCGGCGAAGCTATGATCGCGGTGAACAGATTGAAGAGCGTGGGCTGCGCCGTTACCTCGATTATCGCCGGCTCGGGCGCGAATATCCGCGGCCGCTGGCCTTCATGGACTATACCTGCTGGGGAAGCTCCTGCGGGCTCTTATCCATGTACACGATCCTCGAGCCGGATCATGGCATGCTGGATGTTCTTTTACCGGCGGAGACCGCGACCGTGCGCGCTGAAATCGCGCATCTCATTACAGACCTGGAGCGTATCCAGGCAGCGAACGGCGGTTGGAGCTATTAACTCTACGAAACGGTCAACGGCGCGGCGTCGGTCACGGCCATGAGTTTCACAACGGCGACGGTGTTGAGCGCGCTGCAACTTTCGAAGACGAACGGTTTCGAGGTCGCTTCGGATGTCTTGGAGCGCGGTTAAGCGTGTCTCGCGTCATCGCGCGGGACCAATGGGGTCTTTGAATATATGCGGCAGAGCGCCGGGCCACACGAGGCCGGCGATGTTGCTCCCGAGGACGCAGCCGCACGGAGGCCGCTCTGTGTGCTGACCTTGGTGCGTGTTGGGCTGCTCGACGAAGAGGTCATGAAACCTACGTTCGAGACGTATATCCAGCATCTTCCGGAATTCGGCAGAGAGGCGCGCAAGGCACTCATGCATGCAGGAAAGCACACACAAGGCTCGCACTATCTCTTGTACGACTATTCGACAGCGGCCGAGGCCCTGAGGGCGAGCGATACTGACACCGTTGAGACCGAGACGCATGGTACGGTCCGCGCCGCGATACTTCGCGAAATGGCACTATGTCACAATACTGATGGATCCTTCGTGGACAATCCGATCATCGGCACCGCAACCCGGCACGGGATTGGCGATCCTCGCGCTGCTCGATCTGATCGCCGATCCGAGCGATTAGGCCGATCGGGAGAGCCGTTTTTTCTGGGAACGTGGCTCTCGTTTTGGCGAGAGTCGAAGACCCTTTGATTGACGCTGATCGCCTTGTGCGGAGTTGCTCATTTCAGGGCTGCGGTGCCGCAATGCGGCTTCCCCTCCGCAGGCGGTCTAGTCGTCTCCCGCCAGCAGGCATTTCAACTCTTGCAGCGCAACGTCCCTGACCTTCTGATGGTCCGCATCCAGGGAGCCTCTGCGCTCATCGATCACGTCGATGTATTTGGGACCATACTCCTCGTAGAGTTCCCCGATCGCTCTGTTGAGATCCCAAAAGCCCTCATGGGTTGTGGTTTCTGAAAACTCGTACACCCTACGACACTTGCCTTTACGTTGACGGCATCACATCATCGAGTCCATGATTTTGCTGTTGCTATCGACCCTGTTTTCGCTGTTTCGGTCCCGCAGTTCGCTCGCATTGGAGAACCTGGCCCTCCGCCATCAGCTTGGCGTCCTGAAAGGATCGGTCAATCGACCTCATCTCGTGAAAAAGGATCGGGTTCTATGGATTCTCCTCTCCCGCATCTGGCACGGCTGGAGAGACGGAATCGTCATCGCAAAGCCTGATACCATTGTCCGATGGCACAGAAGGGGATTCAGAATCTTCTGGACCTGGAAAAACCGAAAACGAAGGCAGGGCCGGCCTCCCGTGGAACCCGAGATCAGGAAACTCATCCGCAGGATTGCTCTTGATAATCCCGTCTGGGGTGCACTCAGAATTCACGGCGAACTGCTCAAGCTCGGCTACAAAATCTCACAGGCAACCGTCTCGAAGTACATGCCCCGCATCCGGAAGCCGCCGTCCCAGACGTGCCGTACTTTTCTGATGAACCATATGGACGTGACAGCAGCCTGCGATTTCTTCGTCGTTCCCACCGCGACTTTCAGGCTGCTCTTTTGTTTTGTCGTCCTCTCTCATAGTCGCAGGCATATCGTCCATTTCAACGCAACCCGGCATCCTTCAGCCGAATGGAAAGCCCAGCAGATCGTGGAGGTTTATCCAGGAGACGATTCTGAACCGCGCTTTCTTATTCGAGACAGGGATGGGATCTACGGAGATTGCTTCTGCCGAAAAGCCGAGATGATGGACATCGAAGAAGTGTTCATCGCCCCCGGTTAGCCCTGGCAAAATCCCTTTTGCGAAAGGGTGATCGGCTCCATTCGCCGAGAGTGTCTCGACTATGTCGTCGTCCTTGGTGATAAGCATCTGCTCCAGGTCATGCAAGACTACGTTGCTTACTACAACGAGTCTCGGACACACCTATCCCTGGAAAAGGAATCCCCAACCTCAATGCCAATCGAGTCTCGATCAACTGGCAGTATCTTGGCAATTCCGCGGGTAAATCGCCTACATCTTCGATATGAACGGGCCTCCTGAATTCCTACTAACTTGCGAATCGCCCTTCTAATAAAATCCCGCTATCTCCTTATCGCCACATGGAGGATTGCTGTTTTCAAGAAAAGCACAACGACTTCCATCCTCATCTCCGCTTGCGACATCCGTGCTATTCATTTCACTGATCAGTTTACTTTGATCGCATGATACGAATGGAGTTTTCGGAAGGGACAGGCTTCCCCTCGACGATGAGATCGGTCGAGCTGATCGCACTGGCTGCGGGATCGCCGACGTGATGCCCCCCACCCTACGCGATACCTTTGCCCAGATACTCGACGTGCTGGCGGAGAAGAGATCGCATGTCTTTTAAACCTGCATGCCTCGCCACTGGGATCGGCAGCCTGCCCACGACGCCATGAGCATCTCAGTGCTGTCGGCGCAGGCGAGTTCGTTATCAACGGCTTAACTCCGTCGAGGCGCACTGATGTCTGCCGCCCAAACATGATCGGCATGCGAGATCTCGAGGTCGCGTAGCAGGTATGGGTATTTCCGAAGCTTCGGATAGATCACCTCCAGAGCAACTTTCGCCTTCAGTGTTGCATCGATTTTGCGTCTCATGGATCTTACTTTACCTTCCTTTTGCCTATGAGATCTACCATATACTGTGGTCCAGTTTTTGGAAAGTATTTCATTCCTCTGGTAAAAAAACTCCTGATAAATTTCTTGACAACACGGAAACAAACTGACAAAAGAATAAAATCTTCAATATTGAATTGAGTGTAGTATACGAGTTCAACATTGACTCTAAAGATTATTCACAACGCGGGGAGTTATAATGACAATCGAAAAAAAAACAAGCTTCCGATTCTGTTTTATCGTTCTTTTCATGTTTTTATGCTATTTATCAATACAAGGCAACGCGGATGCGGACTCAACCACCCATAGAACATTTCAAATTGAAAACGGCAACGATGACGCATCCGAAATAAAATCTAATGGATATATGATACTGGCCGATTCGACGATTAAACTCTGCTACGATACAGCCCGATCAGAGGAACAAATCGTCGGACTCCGATTTGCTAATGTGGATATACCTAAAAACGCCGTTATCCGGTCGGCTTATCTCAGGTTTTTTACCAATAATTCCAATTCCACAGGGCCTGTAACTTTTACAATTACCGGTGAAGCCGCGGACAATTCCGCTTCTTTTACTTTTGAAACTTACAATATATCCGACAGAACCAGAACAACGACAAGCAAAATCTGGTCTCCACCAGATTGGAACGAGCCCTGGGTGAGCAAGGAGATTCACAAAAGCGCAGATGTCAGTAACATCATAAATGAAATAGTTACTAGGCTGGATTTTGACTCGGGTAACGCCATCAGCTTATTCATCGAAGGCGTGGGGACGAACATAAGAAGCACGTACTCCTACGATTACAATCTTGCTTATTCGGATAGAATCAGATTCGCCAGGTTGATAATAGAGTACGATTATCTGGAACCCATTTGCTTATTGACTCCATCGATTTTGAATGCAGCATCGACTCACTTTCTGCCCGATTATTCTTTTGCCGGGTACAAGTGGGGTGCGGAGGCCATTTTAAATTTTGACTCATCAAGTCCCGGCCTGAATTATGTGGACGTCACTTCTTTTGGCGCAGTTGCAAATGACGGGAACGATGATACCCAGTCTATTCTAGATGCTGTTTCCGCGCATAGATACACGCAAGGATTGGTGCTGCTCCATTTCCCCGCCGGACGGTTTATTCTCTCCGATGTCATCATGATTGATCGGAGCGATTTTGTTCTCCAGGGGGAAGGAAACGGGCCGGATGGCACTGTTTTTTGTATCGAATATCCTCTGTCGTATTTGGGAATCGAGAACCTGGAGAGAAGCGTAAGAGATGGTGTGCAATACGATAAATACAGGGATGTGATCAGTATTTTAAATCAGTATGAAGATGGCTTATGGCCAACAACAGGCGGAGTTCCTTATTCCTTGTATTCATGGACCGGAGGTTTCTTTTACACGCGATACAATGGAAACAGGTATGCAAGACAAACCATTGCGGACGTTGCGGCGGGAGCGCAAAGAGGCGATCGTGTTTTTACTATAGAGAACAGTAATATTCCCCTTTTTGTGGGAGATCTGGTCCGTTTTGAATGGGCGAATCCTGCGGACAACTCTTTTTTAAACTACCTTCTCGGCCCTGATCCTGTGGCCATCGGTTCCGAAATCTATGGAGCAAGCAGCGGCCTGGTGGCTCAGCCGGTGACAGTTGTTGCCATTGATGGGAATCAAATCACCATCCAGGAGCCCTTGATTCACGATGTGGGCCCCGGGTGGACAGCCCGCATACGGACAGTTTTTTTCAACGTAAATGTGGGATTTGAGAACTTCAGCATGGAATTCCCCTATGATACCAAATACGGTGGACACCACCTAGAAGACGGTTATAACGGCATGTATCTGACGGATTTACAACATTCCTGGGTGCGTAATGTTACTATTATTAATTCCGATTCGGCGATACTATTGGATCACTGTAAAAACAATACCCTGGAAGGTGTCAAGACTTCCGGAAAAGAAGGCCACTATTCCATCTCTTTTGGTAGGTCTTACGGACTTCTGGCAAGGAAATTCGATTTGCAGTCACCCGCGGGCCACAACCCCAGCTTCAATACTGACAGCGTTATGAACGTGTATTCCAAGGGGTACATTCGCACGGCCAATGTAGATCAACATAACAATTTAAATCATCAAAATTTATTCGACTTTGTATCGGTGGAGTATACAAATAATCTATTCAGCCATGGCGGCAATTCGTCCGTTTTGCCCACCTCGGCCATGTACAACACTTTCTGGAATATCGAAGTTGAGGAATTGCCTTACAACAATCTTGTCGGAACATGCGAAGACGCTCCCGGCGCAAGACTCATCGGTATTCACAGCCTAGGTAATTTATTAAGCGTTTCGTATAACCCGAATCCTTATATTGAAGGATTGAATACCTTCCTGGCCGTACCCTCCCTTTACGATTATCAGCTCAGTAAAAGATTGGATAATACTAAACCGACGGCGCAATTCGATTTTACTTCAAACGGATGTCTGACAGTCGAGTTTACAGATCTTTCCTATGACCATCCGAGTTCATGGCTTTGGGATTTTGGAGACGGGTATACCTCCACCCAGGCAAGTCCGATCCATGAATACGCCTGTAGCGGCGTCTATACCGTTAACCTTACCGTGGGAAACAGGGCCGACAGCAATACCGTAACCAAAGACATCGTGATAAAAAACACCTGGGGTCAGCACGAACCCTTGGGTACATCCGCCCAGGGACCGTCCGCAAGGACGATAGGCGGTTTGATCGAAAAAAATATTCATTTAAAATCCATCTCCATGTATTTGGGAGGGACCGGCGAAGTCCGCCTGGCTGTTTATTCGGGTGGCGCTTTGAATGACCCGAGTGACGCCACTCTTCTCTGGGATGCCGAGAAAATAGCGGTAAACGGCACAGGATGGTATAAAATCGACCATCCGGAAGGAGGATTGGATATCAGCGCAAACACCGTTCTTTGGCTTGCGTGGAAAAAACCATCGGGGATTAAGTATTACTATTCAGGTAAAGCCTCCGATGCCGGTGATTTCCAAGACACAAGGGGTAGGACCAGAAATACTTTTGGCACAAACCCTGATATTTCATTTCCGGATGTTTACGGCGACGGCCCCGATTTTTCCAATTACTGGTATTCCATTTTTATAAATAGGTATGACTTTTTGCGTCGCGTAGCCGATGCAAAAAGTCTATTGGACGAGCGGACCTGACGTGGAGATCGGCTCGGGCAGGCATGTGTGGTGTCGGATTGGCAGCTTGTTGAGGCGGGACAGTGAATCGAGGCCGTTTTTGTGTGACTGAAGGCGGAGTGCGAGCGTCGGCGTCCTCTCAACCGTCAAGAACGCGCGTGGTAAACCCGCTGTTTTCCGCCGTTGCGGAAGGAACGAGCAAGTTGGTGTCCGGACAATCAGGAGCTACGGCCTGAGAGTGGATCCTCGGCAGCGTTCTTTTACATGCACGACTCGATGGCTTCCGCAGTGTGGACATGCTGGCCTGAACCCCTTCTCTGAGGGATTCTGACCTTTCGACAAGCAATCCGCTTCCGCAGCCAGATCGCCGATGAGCAGGACATCACCCGTTCGGAGTGGTTCGAGGGCCGAGAGCAGCAGCCGGGCTCGGTTTTGAAGATGACGCTTCGAGTGATGCCAGATCCC
>Ga0190284_1001479_pt1 | contig 10450 bp, 11 predicted proteins | sample 48691812_MG_FD_161668 | JGI IMG/M metagenome (GOLD analysis project Ga0190284, IMG submission 161668) | Hydrothermal vent microbial mat bacterial communities from Southern Trench, Guaymas Basin, Mexico - 4869-18-1-2_MG | ecosystem: Environmental > Aquatic > Marine > Hydrothermal vents >... | reverse complement strand
TTTTGGGGGCAACCTCAATTGTTGAACGGAAAAACCCGTGTTTCCCAAACAAGCAGTGGATGACGTTGTTACGATTGATGTGGAAGGATACCAATGATAGCTGAAAAGCTGTCCGCCTGGGTGGCCCTTTCACGCCCACCCTTTCACTCCGTGGGAGTGCTGCCGTTTATCCTGGGCGGGGTGCTGGCCTGGCGGCAAGGAGGGACTTTCCGCTGGGATGTCTGCGCCTGGGGCACGCTGGGCGTGGTGCTCGTGATGCTGGCCACCTACTACGCCGGAGAATACTGGGATTACGCGGAGGATTCCCTGTCCGCCCGCTGGGGGGCCAGCCGTTTCGCTGGAGGCTCCCGGGTGTTGCAGCGCGGTCTTTTGCCCCGCCCTGCCGCTCTGTGGGCCTCGCTGGCCAGCCTGCTGTTGGCCTGCGGGGTGGGGTTGATCCTCCAACTGGGCTGCCGGACAGGGCCGTGGACCATCCCCCTTGGCGCCTTGGGCATGTTGGGTGGATTCTTTTATTCGACGCGGCCGGTGCGCTGGGTGAGCAGGGGATGGGGCGAGTTGTGGATCGCTTTCTGCTATGGTTGGCTGCCGGTGGCAGTGGGCTACTATTTGCAGGCGGGAAAGATAACACCGCTCGTCCACTGGCTGGCGCTCCCCATTGGCCTCACTATCTTTAACGTGATCCTGCTCAACGAATTCCCCGATTACCCGGCCGACCTGGCGGCAGGGAAGACCAACCTGACGGTGCGCCTGGGGCGAGAGTGGGCCTCCCGCCTCTATGGCCTCACCAGCCTGGGGAGTTGGGCGGCGATGTTGTTCTCCCTGGGTCGTTCCCTGGGCGTGCCCGCGCGGGCTTTGTGGCTCTACCTGCCCGTCCTGGCCCTCTCGCTGATCCTGGTTGTGCTGGTGGTACGCGGGCGCTGGCGGGATCGGGCAACCCTGGAGAGGCTCTGCGCCGCCAACCTGGCGGTAAACCTGGGCACCACGGCGGCCTACATCCTCGCCTTCGTCTTCGGGGGTTGAGCGTATGGGCGAGTGGTTGCAGGAGTGGGGGAAGGAGCCCAGGCGCAAGGTGCGACCCTTCTGGTGGCCACCGAGCCTGATACTCCGGCAGGCGGTGAGTGCACTGTACGTGGGCGCGCTGTCGCGCTGGCATCAATTGCCGGGCTGGCTTTTCAAGTATGGTTTCAAGTGCCTCCCGGGGGCCGCCGGGTCGCGGGGCATGGGCTGTATCGGCTTCCCGGCGCACCCTGTCTGGGAGGTGACCGCCGCCTGCAACCTGCGCTGCATCCACTGCCACGCCTCGGGCGGAAAGCCGGCGGCTGATGAACTGACAACCGATGAGGCCAGGCGACTCTTGGATCAACTGGCCGATGTGAGCGAGTTTCGTATGATGGCCTTCACCGGAGGGGAGCCGCTGGTGCGCCGTGACCTCTTCGAGTTATTAGCCTATTCCCAGGCCCTGGGTTTCACCAATACCATCGCCACCAACGCCACTCTCATTGACGAAACGGTGGCCCGTCGCCTGCGCCGCTGCGGCGTGGTGATTGCCGCTGTGAGCCTGGACGGCTTTGATGCCGCAACCCACGACTTTGTGCGCGGCTTGCCCGGCGCATTCGAGGCAGCCCTGCAGGGGATGCGTGCCCTGCGGCGGGCTGGCATCCTGCTGCACATCAACGTCACGGCTATGGAATACAACATGGATCAGATGGAGCCACTGATAGCCCTCGTTGATGAGCTGGGGGCGGGTATCCTCTTGATGTACCAATTGGTGCCGGTGGGGCGGGGTCGAGGCATTGGGGAAGCAGCTCTGGACCTGAGCGCCAACGAGCGGCTGATCCGTTTCATTGCCCAGGCGCAACGCACCACCCGGGCCATCATAGAACCGGTGGCAGGGCCCCAGTACTGGCCTTTCCTCCTGCAGCGAGCTGGCATCCGCGGCGGCCCGCTCCTGCGCCTGGCAGAAATGGTCTTTCACGGCTGTTCCGCGGGACGTGGTTTCGTCTACATCAAGCCCAACGGCGAGGTCTGGCCATGCCCCTTCATCGAAGTGAGCTGCGGCAACGTGCGTCAGACACCCTTCCCGATTATCTGGGCCACATCCTCCGTCCTCAAGCACCTGCGAGAGCGGGAGGAACGCCTGCAGGGACGCTGTGGCGAGTGCCAATACAGGCGACTATGCGGCGGCTGCCGTGGGCGGGCCTGGGCCGTCACCGGCGACTATTTGGCTGAGGACCTCTCCTGCTTTATCCACTCATCCAATGGAAACGAGTTATCCGATGGAAACTGCGTTACAGCTCATCCCCTTGTTGGAACCCATCCGCCCGCAGATGGAGCAGGTTGAGTGCCTGTTGTTTGAAACGCTGGCAAAGGTCGAGGAGCCGCTAGGTTTGAGGCTACGCTGCTCGCTAGGCGGCGGCAAACGGCTGCGGCCGGCGTTGGTGATCCTCACCGGACAGGTTTTCGCCCCTTCCACTGCGCCTTTTCACAGCCTGGCGGCTGCGGTGGAGATGCTGCACACCGCCACGCTGATACACGACGACCTGGTGGATGAGGCCCCCTTGCGACGGGGCCATAGGACGCTCCACACGACTTGGCCGTTGGGGGCGACCGTGCTGGCCGGTGATTACCTCCTGGCCCAGGCAGCATCGCTGGTAGCGGAACTGGAACATCCCCGCATACTTAAGGTCTTTGCCGAAACCCTCTGCACCATGTGCGCTGGGGAGATAAGGCAGATGTTCGTCACCAGGGGAAAGCAACGCCACAGCCGCGCCGCCGTGGAGCAGACGGCGCTGGATTCGACATCTCAGTGGGGGCGGGAGGACTACTACCGCAGCATTGAGGCCAAGACGGCCTCGCTTTGTGCCGCCGCAACGGAGATGGCGGGCATCCTCGCCGGGGCGGGGGAATCTCAGATCGCTGGTTTGCGCCACTTCGGTAGGGAGTTGGGAATGGCCTTTCAGATCGCCGACGACGTGTTGGACTTTATCGGTGATGAGACGCAGTTGGGCAAACCAGCCGGTAGTGACCTTCGCCAGGGCCTAACGACCCTGCCAACTCTTTGCTACCTGGAGAGGGTCGAGGACGGCGCTCCTGTTTACGCTGTGCTTTTCGGCCAGCGGGAAACGGAACACGTGCGAGCGGCTATAGCGGCTGTTTGCTCGTCGGGAGCCATCGAGGCGGCGCTGGCGGAGGCACGAGCCCATGCCAGGCGAAGCCAGGATGCATTAGTGACGTTGCCCAACAACGTCTCACGCCAGACGCTGTGCTCGCTGGCCGAATATGTGGTGGAGCGAAGGCGCTGAGGAGCGACGACCGAGGGGTCTCACTTCACTGGTGCGCCTGGATGAACTCGTAGGTTTTCTCCGCTACGGACTCCCACTCGCTATCTACGGTCAGGCAGTGACCGGAGTTGTGGAGCGTGACCAACTCCTTGTCGGCGGAGCCAACCCGTTCGTAGGTGAGCCGGGCGCTGTTGGGGTGGATGGCTGTGTCGAGGGTGCTGTGAATGATGAGCAGGGGGCATATCACGTGGGGCAGGAGCCGCCGGACCCGCCGGAGCAGTTTCAGGAATTCGTGGGCGGCGAAGGTGGGGTTCTCCTCGTAACTCCAGAGGCGCAGGTCGGCCTCAGGGTCGGTCAGGTCGCTGTCGCTGTCGCCAGACTTGGGCTTCACGCGGATCAGGTACTTGAGGACGGGGGTCAGGTAGATAAGCCGGTCGGCCGGCCACGCAGCGGGGGAGTAGAGGATAACACCGGGCAGTTCGGGGTGATGGGCGGCCAGGTAGAGGGTGAGTACAGATCCCATTGAGAGGCCGCCGACGAAGACTGTCTCGCAGCGAGCCCGGAGGTCGGCCAGTGCCCCCTCCACGTGCCCGGTCCATTCGGTCCATTGGCAGCGGTTCATGTTCTCAACGGTAGTCCCGTGTCCGGGCAGAAGCGGCCCGGAGACGGTACAGCCCCGCTGGTGCAGGTAATCCCCCACCAGGCGCATCTCCGGTGGGGAGCCGGTGAAGCCGTGGATGAGCAGCACCCCGGTGGGGCCGCCCTCCAGGAAAAAGGCGGATGGGTCTAAATGAGAATGTCGGGTCATTTTTACACCTCGGCAACGGAAGGGTCTGGATGCTGGATACTGGATACTGGATACTGGATATTATGGTTTTAGGTAGGGTTCGCAGCGCAGGAGGGCCAGCGCGCTATGTCCGTCTACCATCTCGCCGTTGCGGGCCATCTCCAGCGCCCGCTCAAGCGGCACCGGGTGGACCTCAATGATCTCGCCGGGCTCGCGCTGCGGTTCGCGGTCCAGTCGAACGTCGCGGGCCAGCACGATGTGGCAGATCTCGTCAATGATGCCGACGCCGGGGCGGAAGGAGCCCACGTAGAGCCAGTCGTCGCTTTCGCCCCCTATCTCCTCGGCCAGTTCCCGCTTCGCCAGGGCGATGGGGCTGCCGGTGAAATCGTGAAAGCCACCGGCGGTCACCTCCCAGCACCAGTCGTCCATCGTGTAACGAAACTGGCGAATGAGGACGACCTGCCCGTCGGCAGTCACCGGCACCACCCACACCGCGCCGCTGCCCTGCACGTAGGCGTAGGGGGCCACGTGACCATCGGGCCAGCGTACCTGGTCCCGCCGCACGCGGAACATGTGGTGGGTATACGGGTAGTCGGTGGCCAGACACTGCCAGCCGACCGTGATCCCGTTGGGCTTGTCGGTTTCAGACATCGGTATTCTCTCTGGCAAGCGGGGCGACCCTCACGTAGGGTCGCCCCGTGGTGGCGGAGAGGGCGGGATTCGAACCCGCGGAGCATTTCTGCTCACGCGCTCTCCAGGCGCGCGCGTTCGGCCGGACTACGCTACCTCTCCGTGCCTACTACGGTTCAAATTATACCATCCCGCGGCGGGGTTGACAAGGATGCGCGCCCTGGTTTTCCCACCAGGCTCGTGTCCTTGCCTGCCTACCACACCAGTTTGGCCAGGGTGAAGAGGCCCAACACGGTGATGGCAATCCCGATCGTCCAACGCGTTTTTTTCATAGGCATCTTTTTGACCGTGAGGGCGGCGAAGGGCACAGAGCACACGGCTCCCAGGACGAGTGAGGGAGCCAGCCCCCAGTCCACCGTTTCGTTTCCTGTCAGTGCGTAAGCGAGCACGCCGACGATGCATACCAGTCCCTCGGCCATAGACGTGATGCCGATGGCCCCTTTGCCATCCACCCCCGCCATGATTTGGCCGCCGGTGACGAGTGGGCCGTAACCGCCGCCGCTGATTCCCTTGTTGAACGCGGCCAGGAGCCCCAGCCCGATCACTTTCTTCCACGAGAAACGGAAGGTCTTGCCTATGGTCAACAGAATGCCGATGCCCATGACCAGCACGAGCACGCCGATATAAGTCTTGACCACCCACCCAGGCACGCTCACGGCGATAAAGGTGGCTGCCAGTGTGCCGACGACGCTGCACGCCGCCAGGACCAGGACGACCTTGAATGGGCGCGAGCCTGGTTTGAGGTTGACGTTGCCGCACTCGTGGTGCAGTATCCCCGCCAGGATGCCGGTCAGGAACTCCGAAAGCAGCACCGAGGGCACGACTTGCGCCGGTTCGTACCCCATCAGAAGCAGGATGGGGGTGAGGGTTGTGCCGTACCCCATACCCAACGTTGAGTCAACGTATTCGCAGGACAGGGCGAGAAGAACGAGGAGCCAGAGGATCTGAACAGACACGTGGAGCCTCCTTTTAGGAAAATAATACATAATCCCTAGCGATATTATGGGGTTTGTATCAAAAATATATAAGGAGTTCAGGGAGAGGTCTGCTCAGCGACCAGGTCAGCTAGCGTGGTGTTTTCCATTATCCCTGCAACAGTATCGCGCACCTCTTTCATCACCCGTCGCAAGCCACAGGTTTCCATATTGGGGCATCCGCAGGGCTCGTAGGCTGTCTCGCTCACGCAACTGATGGGAGCCAACGGTCCATCCAACAGGCGCACGACTTCCGCCAGGTTGATCTGCTGCGGAGGACGGGCCAGGTAGTATCCTCCGTGGGGCCCTTTTCGACTGCGCATGATTTGGCCGTGCTTAAGCGTGAGCAGAATCTGCTCCAGGAACCTGGGCGGGATGTTGTTCCGCTCGGCCAACTCTTTGTTCGGTACCGGCCCTTCGCCGTAGTGCGCTGCCAGGTCTTGCAGGGCTCGTAGGCCGTATTCGCCTCGTTTGGAAAGTCTCATCGTTTCTCCGTTAACCGATAAAGCCTATAAGTTCAATCGGGTTAATTATACACCGTGTGATTGAGTTCGTCAAATCACGGTCATCGTTCGCCGTGCAATCTGAATGTGGCTGCTTCATCAGATGATGGTATAATCGTGGTACTTTATGCTGGATACTGGATACTGGATGCTGGATGCTGGATGCATTGTCACAGGGGGTACCCATGAGCGAGATTTCGATTCTGGCCCTTATCCCTGCCTGGAACGAGGTGACCCGCGTTGGCCCAATCGTGGAGGCGACGCGGGCCTGCCTGCCGGTGCTGGTGGTGGACGACGGCTCCCACGACGACACGTCCGCCGTGGCCGAGGCCGCCGGTGCCACCGTCGTGCGCCATCCCCGCAACCAGGGCAAGGGGGTGGCGCTGATGACCGGCTTCACCTGGGCGCTGGAACGGGGTTACGAGGCTGTCCTCACGCTCGACGCCGACGGCCAGCACGATCCGGCCGACATTCCCAAGTTTCTGGCTGCCTACGAGGCTGGCGTGGGGGACCTCATCATCGGGCGGCGCGACTTCAGCCAGATACCTTTCCCACGGGGCTACTCCAACCCCTTCGGCTCGTGGTTGCTCTCACTGGCGCTGGGTACGCGCCTCTACGATAACCAGAGCGGCTACCGTCTGCACAGCCGCCGCCTCCTGGAGAGGCTAGACCTGACCACCACCGGATTCGAGTTGGAGGTCGAGGTCATCATCCAGGCGGTCTGCAAGTCTGTGCGCATCGGCTGGGTGGACATCCGCACCATCTACGGCACCGGCAAGGTGAGCTATTTCCACCCGCTAAAGGACTCGGCTCGTTTCCTGGGCATGGTGTGGCATGCCTGGCGGCAACGGAACTCGATTCTCACTCGCTCAGCAGGGCCAGCGCGGCCTCCAACTGTGGATCCTCCTCGAGGGTGAACTCGTCCCAGTCGAGCTCGATTTCCACGTCGGGGATGATGCCGGTCTCCTCCCAGTCGGTCCCGCTGGGGGGGCGGAACGTCTCCTGCGCGATCCAGGCTCGCGATCCGTCCTCGAAGTCGTAGCCGTACACCGTCTCGACGTTGCCAGTCGTGGTGCGGCCCACGATGCGCGCTCGTCCGGCCTCCTGCAGCGCGCCGCTGAAAATCTCGGCGAAGCTGGCCGTCTCCGTTCCCACCAGGATCACCAGCGGCACCCGCTGCGATCCGCCGGCGTCTACCCCCTTCACGCGCAGTGGCTCTTCTCCCCTGCGGCCGACGAAGTGGCCCAGTTCGCCGTCGCCGAAGAGCGCCAGCAGCCCTTGCAGCGCGACGGCGCTGCCGCCGGAGTTGATGCGCAGGTCGAGGATCAGCCCGGCCAGTTCTCCCTCGCCCGCCAGCTCCTCCAGCGCCCGGCGCACACGCTCGACGACCGTCTCGTCCCAGAGGGTGGCGATCAGGATATAGCCGACGTTCCCCTCCAGCCGCCGCGTCTCGACGGGCAACGGCCCCTGGATGCGCGCCCGGGTCACCGTCACCACGCGGGGGGATTCGGACGGCGTCTGCACGCGCAGCTCGACAGTGCTGCCCTCGGGGCCGAGCAGGCGGTGCAGGTAGTCGTTGCCGGCCGCGTCGCAGCAGGCCGGCCGTCCGTCCACCGCCAGGATGCGATCGTGGGAACGCAGGCCCGCGCGGGCGGCGGGGCTATCCGGCAGTACCAGCAGGACGACGGAGTATCCCCTGTTTCCATTTTGGGGCGGCAGCGCGGCGGTGTAGACGCCGATGCCTACGTAGTCCAGTTCGCCGGCCCGTTTCTCCTCCTCCTCGGTCGCCTCGGCGGGGGAGAGGAAGATGGAGTGTTCGTCGTTCAGTGCGGCCAGCATCTCGTCCATCGCGGCCCAGAACGCCTCATCGTCCAGGCCGGCCTCGACGCGGGCGCGGTACTCCTGGCCGATACCCTCCCAATCGGCGCCGTTGTAGTCGGGGTAGAGATACTCGTCGTGCACGATCTCCCACAACTCGGTGAAGATGCGCAGGTGGCGGGCGGTCGCCTCGTTGTCAGGGGTGGGGCTGGGGGTGGGAGCAGGTGTGGTGGTGTGGGGGCGTGGGAGTGTGGGAGTGTGGGGATATGGGGGTGTGGACCGGGTCGCCATCCACCAAGTCAGCCCTCCGGCGGCGCACAGGCTGGTCAGCAGACAGGCGGCGACGAGTGCGGCGGCCAGAAGGCAAGCAAGCGTGGATTGACGTTGAGTGTTCATTGAGTGCTAAATGCTGGTCGCTGGACACTGGACACTGGACATCCCTTCGCCTGAGACGAGTATCCAGCATTGAGTATCCAGTATCGAGTATCCAGTATCCAGTATCAAGTTTCAAATGTCAGGGCCGCCGTGTGTGCGCCAGTGGTCTACCAACCGGTTGATGCGGATGCGCTGGGCGCGCAGCCAGCGGCGGGGGCCCAGGATGCGGCGGCCCATGGCGGGGTCGGCGTCGGGCATGCGGGTGAGCGTGCCCTCCTGCACCAACCGGTCGAAGAAGGCGAGGAATCGCCGTTCCAATTCCTTGTCCTCATACTCGAACCCCTCGCCGCGCTCGTAGGCCTCCCGGGCCAGTTGCTCGATGAAACTGGAAGTGTGTTTGATGAGCGTCTCCACCGGCTCCAGCACGATGGACCAGGCGTACACCGGGTCGAGCGGCATGGAGCCGAACTCCGTGGGGCTGGGGCGGGGGGGCGTCTTGTTCTTTTCGGTCATTTGTAATCCTTTACAATCCTCGTGGTTGATGGCTGCGGGGGGGGAGTAGGGGCGGCACGTGACGGTTCGTCGTAACTCCTGCCCCTAGCAGCTTGTCGGAGAGGCGTTCCGGAATCCAGGCTTCAGCCGGTTTTGCCGGAAATTGCCGCCTTTTATCCGGCTAAAGCCTCGACTCCAGTCCCTCGGGGGGTCTCTCCGACAGACTGCTAGCCTTTAGAGTCTGTGGTTTGGTGCCTGGCGATGGCCCACAGGGCGTCGAAAGCGTAGTCGTAGGCGGGGCGGCCTAAGATGTCAGGACCCTCAAAGGCGGGGTCGGTGAAGACATAGAGGATGGGGCGGAGGACCGCCTCTCGCTCGCCCGCGGCCAGGCGGGCCAGCCCGCTCGCCGCTGCCTTGCGCACGTCGTTGTCCGGATCCTTTAGCGCGTTTACCAACGCGCCGACCACCTCAGGGCTGGCCTGGCCGAGTTGGCCCAGGCTGGAGGCCGCCGCCTGGCGGACATCCCAGCGGGCATCGGCGAGGGCGGCGCTGAGAGCCTGGAGGACGGCGGGGCTGGCCTGGCCGAGCTGGACCAGGCTGGAGGCCGCCGCCTGGCGGACCTCCCAGCGGGCATCGGCGAGTGCGGTGCTGAGAGCCTGGAGGACGGCAGGGCTGGCCTGGCCGAGTTGACCCAGCCCCGAGGCCGCCGCCTGGCGGACGTACCATTTGTCATCGGCGAGTGCGGCGCTGAGAGCCTGGACGACGGCGGGGCTGGCCTGGCCGAGTTGGCCCAGGCTGGAGGCCGCCGCCTGGCGGACCCGCCAACTGTCGGCATCGGCGAGTGCGGCGCTGAGGGCCTGGAGGACGGCGGGGCTGGCCTGGCCGAGCTGGACCAGGCTGGAGGCCGCCGCCTGGCGGACCTCCCAGCGGGCATCGGCGAGTGCGGTGCTGAGAGCCTGGATGACGGCAGGGCTGGCCTGGCCGAGTTGACCCAGCCCCGAGGCCGCCGCCCGGCGGACATACCGGTCGGCGTCGGCGAGTGCGTGGATGAGTGTCTGGACGACAGCGGGGCTGGCATGGCCCAGTTGGCCCAGGCTGGAGGCCGCTGCCTGACGGACACTCGGATCGTCGTCGGCGAGGGCGGCGGTGAGAGCCTGGAGGACGGCGGGGCTGGCCCGGCCGAGTTGGCCCAGGCTGGAGGCCGCCTCCTGGCGGACATACCGGTCGTCATCGGCGAGTGCGGCGGTGAGAGCCTGGAGGACGGCGGGGCTGGCCTGGCCGAGTTGGCCCAGCCCCGAGGCCGCCGCCTGGCGGACACTCAAACGGGCATCGGCGAGTGCGGCGCTGAGCACCTGGACGACGTCGGGGCTGGCCTGGCCGAGTTGGCCCAGGCTGGAGGCCGCCTCCTGGCGGACATACCAGTCCTCCGCCTCTGCCAGGGCACGGGCCAGTTCCGCCACCGCCTGCACCGCGCCGCCACTGCCCCCCAGCCCTCCTAGCACCCGCGCCGCCTCCTCCCGTCGCCGGCTG
>Ga0190284_1001478_pt1 | contig 10454 bp, 11 predicted proteins | sample 48691812_MG_FD_161668 | JGI IMG/M metagenome (GOLD analysis project Ga0190284, IMG submission 161668) | Hydrothermal vent microbial mat bacterial communities from Southern Trench, Guaymas Basin, Mexico - 4869-18-1-2_MG | ecosystem: Environmental > Aquatic > Marine > Hydrothermal vents >... | reverse complement strand
GCAATCCCGTCCGGATCATTTCGGGACCCCAAGCCGGACGGGGGATTTGCAATCCCGTCCGGATCATTCCGGGACTCCGGTGATGAGGCGGAAACATTGCGGACGGGATTGCAAATCCCGTCCGGCCTGAAAATGAGGTGGAAATATTGCGGACGGGATTACAAATCCCCGTCCGGCATAAAAAAAAGGCGAAACATTGCGGACGGGATTGCAAATCCCGTCCGGCCTGATCCCTAAATCTATTTGAAATGACTCATCACGATTTTGAGATGATCCACCCAGATATTTACAATATCGTCATATTCCGCTGTTCCCTTGAGTACAGGCACACAGGCAATTCCCGCTTTCGTGAGAATGCTTTTCCATGAGTCTGCCTCGTCTCCGGCCATATCATTCCGGGCATGATCCCCGGCCACGGACATAAAGGGGAGAAGATATGTTTTTTTGATCTTCTTTGATGCAAGCATGTCCTTAATCTCATCAATGCCGGGAGCACCCTCCACCGTGCCGACAAAAATGTTGGGGTCTTTCCTTTGGAGATAATACATCATGGCGGCATAAAACGCATTGCTGGGATGCGGCGAGCCATGACCCATGAGAACAACGGCATCCCCTTTTTTCCGATCCTTGGGAATGTTCTTTATCATGGCATCTGTGACGCGTTTCAGGTCACCGTCAGTTCCCAGAAGGGGATATCCCACGAATATTTTTCTGAATCCTCCGGCCATATTGCCAAACGCATGGGCATTCCTGCGTACATCGTGAAATTCTTCTCCGGCAATCGTGTGCAGAGACTGAACCGCCACATGTGTAAACTCATCATCCATCATTTTGGCAAGGGCCACCTCAACAGAATCAAGATATTTGCCCTGTTTGGCAAGCTTGTGCCTGATAATGTGAGAGGTGTAGCCCCAACGCACAGGCACATCCGGAAATGCCGTTTTTACTTTTTTCTCAATATTTTCAAACGCTATCTGAGCTTCAGGAATGCTGGAGCCAAAGGCCGCCAGCAGAATCCCCTTTTTCATGGGCTTCTTTTCCCCATGTCCTCCGGCAAATGCCGGAAGAGAAAAAAAGACCGACAAACAAACTGCAAGTAAAGACACACCAATTTTTTTGACCACGATAATTCTCCTTTTTAAATGGTTTGGTAAAAATGGGCATTGATATTCATTTGAGCCGCCTCGTTTGGCCTGGACTGACAAAAGTCAATCTCGCGGCAGAGTGAAGTAATGGCCAAAACAAAAATCAAAGCCCTCTGAAATCAATTCAACTTTCAAATCAATTTCAGGGATGATAACCTGGATACCCAAAGTCCGGGGTAACAAAAACACATAAAAAACAGAAAGTTATCGTCTTATTTTTCATAACAAAAAAACCCCGGACCGAAATAAATCCGATCCGGGGATTTCCCTTTTTTATCCATAGATCTTGCGGCCGCCTTGGTCCCGAAGGTTCAGGCCATTCAGTCCGGGCAGGTCTTCTGACTCTCGGATCACCCTACTGGCCGCGCCTTCCCATCCGATTGTCGGACAGTGGCATTCTGCGGCGTTCGTCCCCGATTACAGCGGCGGGTCCGTCCCCGTTTTTAACGGGGTTCCCTATTAAGCTAAATCAAGCGCACCTGAACTGTTAATATGGCTATATACTTATGTGGCGTGAATGTCAATATTTTTTTTCTGTGTACAAAAAAATTTCAGATTTTCGGACAACCTTCTAATATCCGGATGGTCAGATGATTTTGTCTGAAATGCTCATATTCAGCAATATCAGCATATTATCATTTTTTGTCTTGTACACAGTATTTTTTTTTGCAGGATCAGGGCAGTTGTATGAATTTTTGTGTAGTATCTGCTGGGAATCTCTTTTTCCCTTGACTTCCATACTGTTATATGTTATCCCTTTGGATTCGGCTGATTCACAGGGCTTTTTTTGAATTTTCCTATATAAGGAGATGTTTATGATGATAACATACCATCCAGTTATATTTGTCGGCGCAGGCCCGGGCGATCCTGATCTGATCACGGTCAAAGGACAGCGCACCCTCATGGATGCCGATGTGATTGTTTATGCAGGTTCTCTGGTTCCTGAGGCCGTGCTAAAATGGGCAAAACCTGAGACGGTGAGGTTAAACAGCGCGTCTATGCATCTCGGAGAGATCATTGAAACCATCAAAAACGCTTATCTGGAAGGCAAACGGGTGGTGCGTCTGCATACCGGGGACCCAAGCCTTTACGGAGCCATTTTTGAGCAGATCGCTGTGCTTCAGGAAAACGATATCCCGTATGCGGTGATCCCCGGGGTGACTGCCGCATTTGCCGCGGCCGCGGCCATAAGAATGGAATACACACTCCCTGAAGTTTCTCAGACGTTGATTTTAACCCGCATGGCAGGCAGAACACCCGTGCCGGATGCGGAAAATCTGGCATCACTGGCAAGTCATAAATCTTCGCTGGTGATTTATCTGAGTATCTCCATGATTGATGAGGTTGCCGCCATTCTCAGAGACGCTTACGGAGAAAATGCAGGGTGTGTGGTTGCGTTTCGCGTGAGTCATCCTGATGAGAAGATCATACACACAAAACTGGATCAACTGACAACGGTCGTAAAGGAAGAAAATATCACACGACAGGCCCTGATCATTGTGGGAAAGGTTCTCGATGTCCGAACAGATACGTTAATTCATAAGTCAAAACTTTATGATAAACATTTCTCACATGGCTTTAGGGAATAATGGTGAATTATGAATTATGAATTATGAATGACGAAGGGTGAGGGGTGAAATATTTTGAAACTTGAGAAGTCTGACAAATTGGCGATATGGGCCATCACGCCCAATGGTGCAAGGCTGGCGGAGAAAATTTCAAAAGGTCTGCCTGATGCAGATATGCACTTCTCCGCTTTGACAGATGACAAAAAGTGTGCGTGTTTCACTTTCAGAAAATTGTCCGAAACATTGCCCGGGAACTTTTATAAATATCAGGGGCATATCTTTATCATGTCCACGGGCATTGTGGTCCGGCTGATCGCACCACATCTCCGGCATAAAACCGAGGACCCTGCGGTCGTGGTCGCGGATGAGATGGGACATCATGCCATCAGTCTCCTTTCCGGCCATATCGGCGGAGCGAATGCGCTGGCGAAAAAAGTTGCGGAAACTATCCATGCGACGCCTGTGATTACAACGGCCACTGATCTCAGCGGGGTCCTGGCCATTGATGTGCTTGCAAAAGAACAGGGTCTTTTTATTGAAAATCCCCAGGCAATAAAACACGTCAGCATGGCTCTTCTGACCGGAAAACCGATTGACTGCCATGATCCTTTTGGATATTTGTCGTCCGTTATGAGTGATCTGATGAAAGTCACAACTCATAATTCACAATTCACAATTCACAATTTTCCCGGGGTTTTTATTGACGATATTGTCGCTGACCTGGCTCCAACTATTCTGATATTGCGGCCCAAGTCCCTAATTGCAGGTATCGGATGCAACCGGAATACTGATAAAGAGGAGATAAGGGATTTTCTCTTTGAAACGCTTGAAAGAAATATGTTGGCGGGAACCAGTCTGAAATGTATTGCCTCGGCAGATTTAAAGGCCGATGAACCCGGGCTTCTGGAGCTTGCAGGAGACCTTGATATTCCCGCTGAATTTTTCCCACGGGAAGCGTTGGACAAAGTTGAAGATATAAAAACCCCATCTGCAATGGTGGAGAAACATATAGGAGTCAAAAGCGTATGCGAAGCAGCAGCAATTATCGGGGCCAACAGGGGGAAACTGATTGTGCCCAAACAAGTGAGCGGAAACGTGACTGTGGCGATTGCAAGAATCGCCTTTACATCGTAGGCATAGGCCCCGGAAGCTTGGAGCATCTGTCCGGACGGGCATACAATATCCTCAAATCTGTGGATACAGTCGCGGGATATACGACCTATATTGACCTGATCCGTCCGCTGACAGCCGGCAAGGATGTCGTCAGCACGGGGATGACAAAGGAAGTTGAGCGGGTGGAAGCCGCTATAGATATTGCCCTCAGAGGCAAATCGTGCGCCATTGTCTCAAGCGGAGACGCGGGAGTCTATGCCATGGCCGGTCTTGTTTTTGAGATGTGCAAGACAAAGAAGATCAAGGTGGCGAGGCAAGGGGTGAGGAGTGAGGGGGCGGTGCTTGTGGTGGAGGTGATCCCTGGAATTCCTGCACTCTGTTCAGGGGCTTCACTTCTGGGCGCGCCGCTGACCCATGATTTTGCCGTCATCAGTCTCAGCGATCTGCTGACACCGTGGGAAGTTATTGAAAAACGCATTGAGGCGGCGGCTCAGGCGGATTTTGTCATTGTGCTGTATAATCCCAAAAGCAGGAAGAGAAACTGGCAGCTTGAAAGTGCTCAGAAAATTATTCTTAAACACAGGGACAAAAACACGCCGGCGGGGATTGTGACAGGAGCCATGCGGGAAAATCAGGAGGTTCTGATTGTTCCTCTTGAATCGCTTCACACTGCTCCGGTTGGTATGCAGACAACTGTGTTTATCGGAAGCAGCGCATCTGTCGAGTACCTTGATTTTATGTTTACGCCGAGAGGCTACTCAGAAAAGATAGATCAGAGGGTCAGAGGTTGACGATGAACGGTTTTTTTCATCCCGCTGAAATCCGGAATCTGAAGGCCAGTACCGTGGCCGGAGACTGACTGCACAGGGGCTTCCGCCAAACTGCAAGTTTGGCACTCCGGACAATTTTTTTGTTGAAGGCTATAGCAGCTTGTATTGTTCTGACATTTTTCAGTTGCAATCCGCCTGAGGATGAAAATGTCAAAAAAGAAATGTCTTCTCACAAAAAGAAGTTTGAAGTCAAATTGCAGCAATATCTGGACAACAAGATCAAAACGCTGAAGATTCCTGGTGTATCGCTGTATATTGATATTCCGGGACAATAATTGCCTGTGAGCATATCGGCCGGCGTATCTGACAAAGACGCGGGAACCTGAAACTTTCATATAAAAAGAGAAAAACAATGGATTTCATAAAATTTTCAATATCCAAACCTGTATCCGTGGTTGTCGGCATTATCCTCGTGGTCCTTTTCGGTCTCATTGGAATCAGGAAATTACCGGTGCAACTCACTCCGGACGTGGAAGCCCCTCAGATTACGGTTTCAACCTTATGGCCCGGGGCCACGCCATACGAGGTGGAAAAAGATATTATCGAGGAACAGGAGGAAGTTTTAAAAGGCATTCAGCGGCTGACGCTCATGGAAAGCTCCAGTTATAACAGCCTGGGCGAGATCACCCTGACATTTGAGGTCGGAACAGATATTGACGCCGCACTGCTGAGGGTTTCCAACAAACTGAACGAGGTCAGACGCTATCCTGACAATGTTGAAAAGCCGGTGATCAACGCGTCCGGCGCGCAGAGTTCCCCGGTGATCTGGATGGTTCTGAAAACAAAAAGCGGCGATGCCTCAGCGGTAAATACTTACAGGACATTTTTTGAAAATGACGTGCGCCAGCATATTGAACGGGTGCCCGGGGTGGGATCACTTTTTGTGTTCGGCGGGTCTGAGAAGCAGCTTGAGATTGTGATCTCTCCTGAAAAACTTGCCAAATACAATCTGACCATCGGCGAGGTGATCAGCCGGCTCATGACCTCCAACACCGATATTTCCGCGGGAATCCTCGGACTTGGCAAGAAAAATTACAGGGTGAGAACCGTCAGCCAGTTCCAAAATATGAATGATCCGTTGGATGTGCTTCTCAGGGACGACGGCATCCGGAGAATTCATCTGAAAGACATCGCTTCCGCCCGGTTCGGTTACGCCATGAATGATGTGTCGGTCATGCATAACGGCTCTCCGGTGATTGTGACCGGCGTGAGAAAGGAACAGGGCGCAAATGTCATTGAACTCACCGAAAAGATGAAGCAGGTTGTCACCAAACTGAACAAGGGCATTCTTGACGAGAACAACCTGCGTTTTGAGATTGTCTATGAACAGACCCCATACATCAACAGGGCCATGGGGCTTGTAAAGAAGAATGTCATCATCGGCGGTGCGTTGGCTCTCTGTGTCCTGCTCATATTCCTGAGAAGCATCAGCTCGACCCTGGTGACAGCCATAGCCATACCGATTTCCGTTATCGGGACGTTCATCTTCTTATGGCTTTTTCAGAGAAGCCTGAATATCGTGAGCCTTGCGGGAATTTCATTTGCGGTGGGAATGCTTGTGGATAACGCCATTGTTGTTTTGGAGAATATTGACCGTCACCGAAAAATGGGGAAATTGCCTTTCCAGGCATCTTATGAAGGTGCGCAGGAGGTCTGGGGTGCAGTGCTTGCTTCCACTGCGACCACGGTGGCTGTCTTTCTTCCGGTGATTTTCATTCAGGAGGAAGCCGGCCAACTGTTCAAAGATATCGCCGTCGCCATCACCTTTGCCATTATGTTAAGTATGGTGGTATCTGTATCTGCCATTCCCACCATCACCAATCAGTTTTACAGACTCTCGAAAAGAAAAGAATTCAAGGAAGGCGTGTTGGGGAAAATAGGAAATTCTCTTTCAGAGATGCTTTTGTTCTTTTCCCGTATGACATTGAAGAACTGGCTCACCCGGGTTGTAACGATAGCTGTCCTCACCGGGATTGCATCTGTCACCGCGGTGAAACTGGTGCCGAAAGCGGAATACCTGCCTCTGGGAAACAGAAACCTGATATTGAATATTATGATCCCGCCCCCGGGATATTCCATCAAGAAGAGGCAGGAAATGGGGGATTTCATTTTCAAATCCACCGCACCGTACTTCAAAGAGGACTATAAAGACGGGGTTCCCAAAATCAAAAATATGTTTTTTGTCTCCGCAGACCGCATAACGCTTTTCGGGGTCATCAGCCATCATGAGACAGAGGCGGCCAAAATGATGCCCATGATGGGGAAAATTATGAATTCGATTCCGGGGGTATTCGGGATCAGCATGCAGGCGGGGATTTTTCAGAGCGGGATCGGACGCGGGCGCACGGTGGCGGTGAACATATCAGGGGAAGATATTGACCGGATTATTGGCGTGTCGAGAATGTTGTTCGGAGCAATCCGGGGAAAGTTGAAGAATGCCCAGGTCCGCCCCATCCCCTCTCTTGAGAACAGTTATCCCGAAGCCAACTTCCTGCCGAACCGCTCAAAGACGCTGGCGAACGGCATTACCGAGGAGGAACTCGGTTTGTATATTGATGTGATTATGGACGGCAGGAAAGTCGGGGAGTTCAAACCGGAGCAGTCCAAAAAGATGGACCTTGTTCTCCGAACCGATGCCTCGGATATTCAGATTCCCGAAGATATCTCCGAGAGCATGATCACAAACCGGTTCGGCAATCTGATTCGCATTGCAGACATTGCCGAACTCAGATATGATCAGGGCATGATGCAGATTGATCATTTTGAGCGGAAACGGAATATCAGACTCGAAGTCACGCCGCCGCCGGACCTTCCGTTGCAGCGGGCCATGGAAATCATTGAAGACGAAATCGTGAAGGGACTCAGAGACGCTGGCAAGCTGAAAGGAACGAGCATAACCATGGGCGGAAATGCGGACAAGCTGACCCAGGCAATGAAGGCGATTCAGTTTAACCTGATACTGGCTGCGATCATTGTTTATCTTCTCATGTCAGCCCTGTTTGAAAATTTCTTTTACCCGCTTATCATCATGTTTTCCGTACCCCTTGCCGCGGCCGGAGGGTTTGCGGGACTGCACCTTGTGGATCGCTTCATTGCGCCCCAGCCCTTTGATATTGTGACCATGCTGGGATTCATCATCCTGGTGGGCACGGTGGTCAACAACGCCATTCTCATCGTGCATCAGGCGTTGAACAACGTGAGGTACGGCGGTCTGGTCGGGCTTGATGCGATTCTTGAATCCGTGAGAACCCGGATTCGTCCCATTTTCATGAGTACGACCACCAGCCTTTTCGGAATGCTTCCTCTTGTGCTTTCCACGGGAGCGGGAAGTGAACTCTACAGGGGGCTTGGGAGTGTCCTGCTGGGTGGGTTGGCGGTTTCGACGATTTTCACTTTGTTTGTGATACCTGCGCTGCTCTCGTTCTTTATCGGGTTTGAGAAGGCAAGGGAAAACAGCGGGGAGGAATAATATCCTCATGGTCAGTTGGGTCAGTTGGGCTATTTTCAAATCCCCTTATCTTTTACTCTCCCTTCTTTTACCATCTTTACGATCTCATTTTTTACAAATTGCAGATTTTTATAGATTTTTTTTAAATCCTCTATATTTGTGCAGTTAAAAGATTGACTTACAAAATATTGATACTTATCAACTTCCAATTTTTCCAACACTGCAAATCGCCAAGTCTCTCCAATTATAAAAGCTCCTCTGATAGTTTTGGTTTTATTTAACTCAATACCGCTAATCATCTCCGCCAAAAGTTGCGGTCGGGGATTGCTATACTCCTCCGCTCTTTTGAACTCTTGAATAAAAAAATAGGGAGTTTCAGCTTTTTGCATCCCACGAGAAACTACAAAATCGGTCTCACCCGCAAAGATAAATCTGTCTGTTTTATATACCAATTTTTCATTATAAAAACTCCTCACGCCATCTTCAAGCATAAAAAAATCAACATCAGTAATCAGTGGGACAATAAAATTCACCTTCAAATCTTCTTCGTGATAATCAGAAATAAGCAGTTCATTCCTCTCTGTCAAATCGTTCAAAAACTTTATATTCTCTTCATCAAACTGATACTCAAAATCAAACCAATCTTTAAAAATCGCCCGGTCATATATCTTCTCAATATCCACCAACTTCTCTAAATCAGTATCCCTGATTTTACTAAAACTGAAAGTTGGAATTAAACTCTTCTCCTCAACATCCTCAAACCGACTGAGCCGCTTTCGTAACTCCTCATTCTCATGTAATAACCACTCCTCATTTGTCATGACTACCCCCTCTGAATTCTTTGAATTATAAAAAAAACAAGCTTAATCCTCTCATGCCAAATTGTCTCGTTCTTAACATTCACATTCTTTAAATTGCATTGCAGGCAGTTGAGTCACTTCTTTTTTTTATTTGTTGGACCAAGATCATAACTTCACCTCAATTTCTTTCTGCCGCAACCAGTTGTTATATGATTTCCGGTCAACAACCGACCAAAAGCCATCCTTGATGCAATCTATATATTTTGGCACAAACAAAAAAATCTTTGAACTGTATTTGATTTTTTCCATATTTGTGTCACAGACGGATGCATTCTCAAAGTGTCGGTGGAAAGCGATAAATCAGGATAACTTATTGAAATCATTGCTACAGACGTATAAATCCTGAAAAGATCAGTATCAATAATTTCAGTCAGTTATCATATTTACCGACATTTTGGGAATGCATCCATTTCAACCTCTGCGGTTTTTTTAAATTATAACTCCCGAAAACCACAGAGGACCACAGAGTTGCATATTTTTCAATCCGTTGTCTTCCTTGAAGTACGGAAGACGGCCGCCACAAACAAAACCGTACTCACCCCCGCGCCGACAGATGCCTCGGTAAAAGCGACATCCACCGCTCCCATGATGGACCAGAGCAGGCACATCATAAAACTGTATGCGCTAAAGAGGATGCTGGCCCCCAGCAGATCCTTGACGGTTATTGCCCCGATTCCGCAGATAATTACAAATGTAAGGATGAGCATATCAAGTTCCCATATCATAATACGCCCCCTTCCCCTCTTTGGTCCACGGTTCAAGGCCGGCCCTCACGCCTGCGTCAACAATGGCATGGGTGGCTGTGGGGCTTGTGATAAACACAAATACCACAATCAGGATAATTTTCATGCTGGTCAGTATGGCATCAACAGAGAACTCATGAAGCGAATACAGGGCCATGGCGATCATCGTCATCAGAAGCCCCATGGTGTCAAGCTTGCCTGCGGGATGCAGGCGTGAATAAAAATCCGGCATACGGATGATGCCGACAGCCCCGCCGAAAAAGAAAATCAGACCGCATATCAGAAGCGCGGTAACGATAAAATTGATCATTTTGTCTCCTGCTCGTCATACAAGCCTTTTCTTTTCTGAAAAAATCTTGATGCCGCAAGCACTGCGATAAAGTTCAGCATGGCATACGCAAGTGCAATGTCAACAAACATATCCACTCTCCTGTAAATCAGTCCGATCAGGATCAGTAGTGCCGTTGTTTTGCTTCCAATGGCATTCACCCCGATCAGACGGTCCAGAACCGTGGGGCCAAAGACCGCCCTGTACAAAGAAAGCAGCATGATAACAGCCAAAAATAAGGCGGAATATAGAAATACAGTATCCATTATTCAGGTTTCAGATTTTAGGTTTTAGGTTTCAAACATCAAACATCCAACATCCAACATCCAACATCCAACATCCAACATCCAACATCCAACATCCAACATCCAACATCCAACATCAAACATCAAACATCAAACATCCAACATCAAACATCC
>Ga0190284_1001476_pt1 | contig 10464 bp, 10 predicted proteins | sample 48691812_MG_FD_161668 | JGI IMG/M metagenome (GOLD analysis project Ga0190284, IMG submission 161668) | Hydrothermal vent microbial mat bacterial communities from Southern Trench, Guaymas Basin, Mexico - 4869-18-1-2_MG | ecosystem: Environmental > Aquatic > Marine > Hydrothermal vents >... | reverse complement strand
ATAACATGAGAAAAAATCTTATCAAATTTGTTGTGCTGTTTATGGTTTTGTTACTTTCCGTTTGTCATGTTTATGCAGGAAAGTCTGATGTACAAAAGTATAATGCTGTTTATGGAGCAGCCGGTCCAGCTATGACTGTTGCGACAGGAAGTCCAGGAGCATTGGGTCTCTTAAAGGCTTTGGCGGACCCATTCTGTAGCGCAAACAATTGCCGAATCAATTGGACTAAAAAGGGTAGCGGGGCATCACTAAAGGCTATGAAAGCAGGTAAGGTTGACATGGTCATGGTGCATGCGCTGGCAGCAGAAAAAAAGGCAGTAAAGGAGGGTTGGGCAACTATGAGGACCCTCCTTGGCAGTAATGAATTTTATATTGTTGGCCCGGAATCTGACCCTGCGGGTATCAGTAAAACTAAATCCGCCAAAGCTGCTTATGCCATGATCTCCAAAGCAAAGGCAAAGTTTTTTTCACGTGGGGACAACTCAGGTACCCATAAAAAGGAGATGAAAATCTGGAAGCTTGCAGGAATTAAGCCTGCTGGAAGCTGGTATGTCGTAACTAAAGATTTCATGGGGCCGACGCTTATGCGAGCCGATAAAGAAACAGGTTATTTCATGACCGATTCAAGCACCTTTTTTGCAAAGCAGTCAAAAATTAAAAATCTCAAAATACTGTTCAAGGGAGATCCTGTTCTAGTTAATGTCTATCACGCATTGGTCGCTGCTCCGGCAAAGTATCCTAAGGCAAATTATGATCTTGCAGCCAAGTTCGTGAAATTTTCAGGTTCTCCTGAAGGCCAGAAAATTTACAGGGAGTATGGAAAAACTAAGTTTGGCACACCCCTTTATAACGATGCAGAATATGCTAAAAAGTGGCTAAAGTAGGGTCTATAAACCTGTTCCTGTCCTCTCTTGGCACCATCCCGAAGAAAAAAGAGGTAGCGAAGATGAAAGAGTTTAAGCTCTTAGTGTTTTAAAGCAATGCGGCTTTGGAATTTGTCAATGAAGATATGCAAATAAAGAACGCATCTACAAAAGATAGGAGGTTTTTAATGAATATTAAACAAAGGATCAGACAGATTTACAAAGGAAAAACTGTTAGTTTAAAAAAATTTGGCTTTTTACTGATTGCTTTTTTGCTATTTTGTTCCTTCTTTTTAGTCCCTTGCGCAACGACAATCGCAGGCGCTCAGTTCAGGCAAATTGTTATTGCTACAGGCAGTCCGTTTGAATTGGGTCTTGTAACATACCTTGGCAAGGCTTTTGAGAAAGAGTATGATTGTACTGTAAGATACGTTAAAACCCCTACTGGCCCAGGACTGGACTTAGGAAGAAACGGACTGGTTCACATTACTATGGGCCATAGCCGCAAAGCTACCGCAGAATTTGTGAAAAAAGGTCATGCTGCCAGAAGAATAGATTTAATGCACAATTATACTGTTATCATTGGACCAGCAAAAGATCCAGCCAAAATCGGTGGATTAACTGACCTTAAGAAAGCACACAAAAGAATTAGTGCTGCTAAATCTAAGTATTTGTCAAGAGGTGATGGCGGTGGAATGCATCTGTTGGAATTAAAAACATGGAAAGATGCGGGGATTGAGCCGGCAGACAAAGACTGGTATGAGGTCAGCAAAGCGTTTATGTTGAAATCTATGCTGAATTCAGATGAAAACGGGCAATACCATATGCTGGATTCGAGCACATGGGCTATGCACAAGTCAAAGTGCAAGAATTCTAAACTCTTGGTCAAAGGGCCACCTAATGAATACGAAATGTGTTTAGTGAATGCAAAAAAGCACCCAAATCTGAGATATAATCAAGACTTTGCCCAAAAATTTTACGATTTTGCTATAAGCGATAAAGGGCAGAAGTTAATTTCTAACTTTGGTATCAAGAAATATGGGGAGTCGTTATACTATCCTGACGCAATCAAGAGTTCTAAATAAAAGAAGCCATAGATATTTCCCCAACATTAATAGATAACGTGTAATCTCTCACATAAGCCAGAGATTACACGTTTAAAGAAGAAGGATGAAAAGAAGAGAATGGTTAAAAAAGGCAAGTATATTAGTTCTGACTATCTTTTCCCCAGGCAGGATGGACAAAAGACATACTTCTTGTTTCAAAGGAGCATTTCTTTGAACGGGGGCTCAGCTTTTTCTGGGTCTTCTTCATGAGCCTGAATTTCGAGATATAGCTCAGAAACTTGACAGCTATCATTTGAGTTTGTGTGAAAAAATGGTTTTCCCAAAACAATCAAAACCAAAAGAGTCAAAAATAGACGAAAAGGAGTAAACGATGAAAAGGTTTAAAAATTTGTTTAGGTGGATGCTTGTTATTAGTTTTCTGGTATCAGGAGTTATTTTACCATTTTCCGCAGGCGCCGAACCACAGGGTAAACTGATAATTTTTCATGCAGGAAGTCTTACGGTTCCTTTAGCTAAAATGGAAAAGGTTTTTGAGGCAAAGTACCCTAAAGTTGATCTGCTTCGTGAGGGAGGCGGAAGCACAAAGATGGCTCGCATGGTTTCAGAGCTCAACAAGCCTGCCGATATAATGGGTTCTGCTGATTATAAAATCATTGATAAAACCTTGATTCCCAAGCATGCTGACTGGAATGTTCGCTTTGCAACCAACCAGTTGGTTCTTTGCTACACTGATAAAAGTCGTTTTGCAAAGGAAGTAACCTCGGATAACTGGTACAGGATTTTAGAGCGAAAAGGGGTCATATGGGGACATTCCGACCCTAACCTTGACCCTTGTGGTTACCGCAGTCTTATGGTTCTGCAGCTTGCAGAAAAGTACTACAAACAACCAGGGCTGTACGATCGGTTGATTGCCAACCGTCCCAAGAAAAACGTTAGACCTAAATCCGTGGAGCTGGTTTCTTTGCTGAAAACCGGGAACATGGATTACGCATGGGAATATCTTTCCGTTGCAGTTCAGCATGATTTGAAATTTATCAGGCTTCCTGACAATATCAACCTTGGTAATTACAAATATGACGCATTTTATAAGCAGGCAAAGGTTAAAGTAACCGGTAAAAAACCGGGGACATGGATGACAAGAGCCGGAAAATCGTGCACCTACGGCATTACATTGCTGAAAAATGCGAAAAACAAGGAAGCTGCGATTGCCTTCCTTAAATTCCTGATGAGTTCGGATGGCGGACTGAAAATCTTAAAAGAGATGGGACAGCCCCCTTTTATTCCCTGTCGCGTCGCTTCGGATAAGGCAAAATCTCAGTTACCGGCATCTTTACGAAACCTGGTTGAAGTAAAAAATTAGGGGGTAAAGTAGAGAGATCTTTTTACGAGACCGTCATACTTTACTATGATAATAAAAAAGAAAATTGACCCGTTTTTCTGGATAGCTGTTTTTTCTACTTCTACTGTTGTGGCGTTTATTCTCTTTCCCCTTGTTGAGATGGTTGTTCAGCCATCTTTTCAGGATCTTAAAGATGCCGCAAAAGATCCGGATGTACTTCGTTCAATCTGGTTGAGCATTTACACAGCAGGCATGGCAGCCATAATCTCATTTATTATCGGTACACCTTTTGCCTACCTTCTCGCTCGAAAGGAATTTCCAGGAAAAAAGCTGGTGGAAAGTATTGTTGATCTGCCGATAATGATTCCCCATCCTGTAGTAGGTATAGCAATTTTAGGGATAGCAGGACAAAATCACTGGCTCGGGCAGATCATGCAGCAGGTTGGAATACACATTATGGGGACGGTTACCGGAATTGTAACAGTGCTTACCTTTGTGGGTTTGCCGTTTTATGTCAATACGGTAAAGGCAGGATTTGAAGCCATACCCGTGCGACTGGAAAATGTTTCAAGGAGTCTTGGCGCCTCTCTCACCGGAACATTTTTTCGTGTAACATTTCCTCTGGCATGGCGCTCTATGCTTGTGGGAATTATTATGTGTTGTGCAAGAGCGATTAGTGAATTCGGGGCGGTCGTTATTGTTGCCTATCATCCAATGATTGCACCTGTAATGATCTATGAGCGCTTTACTGCATACGGCCTGAAATACTCTCAGCCTGTAGCTGTATGGCTTATCGTTGTTTGTCTGGCGTTGTTTTTCCTTTTAAGAATTGTTTCTTTGCCAAAAGAGAGTAAAGCCAAAAGAGGGTAAAAAATGATCAACATTGAGTCCCTGCGAATTGAGCTGCCTGGTTTTACTTTGCAGGACATAAATCTATCAATTGAAGATGGAGAATTTTTTACGTTCCTGGGCCCCACAGGAGCTGGGAAGACCCTTGTTCTGGAAGCAATAGCAGGCATAATACCTATTACAGGTGGCCGTATTTTTGTAAAAGGGCGGGATATCACACATCTTCCGCCTGATAAGCGAGACATCGGCATCGTGTATCAGGATTATGCCCTGTTTCCCCACCTGTCTGTTTTGGAAAACATCACTTACGGATTGCGCTATCATAAAGCTGACCCGCAAGAATCCGGGAAAAGGGTTGAAAAACTCATGGTTCAGCTCGGAATCAAAGCTCTTGCTCAACGCTCAATACAGCATCTTAGCGGCGGTGAAAAACAGAGGGTATCCCTTGCACGTGCCCTTGCCGTAAATCCTTCAGTGCTGCTGTTAGACGAACCGCTTTCCGCTCTTGATCCTAACTTTCGGGAGGAAATTCGTGAGGTTTTAAAAAAGCTTCACAAAAGACTGGAAACCACTTTTTTAATGGTAACCCATGATTTTGCCGAAGCAATGTTTTTAGGTGAGAGGACAGCTATAATTAACCGGGGAAAAATAGAACAGATCGGCTCTGTATCTGAAGTATTCAAAAAACCATCAACTCCATTTGTAGCTGAATTTGTGGGAATGAAAAATGTTTTCCCTGCTGTATTTAACGATACCAAGGTTTTAGTGGATGACCTTGAGATGCAAGTCGAATCACTTCCGTCAGATCGTAAGGGCTATGTGGCCATCAGGCCTGAAGATATTATGATAAAAAACAAAATGACTTTTGGAAATGATTTTAACGTGTTTAAAGGAAAGGTGTTAGATGTAACCAATCGCGGCCCCTATCACGAAATTTCCGCCCGTACAGGAAGGGTAATCTTCAAAGCGATGCTCAGTAAAAGCGATCTTTTTGAAATAGGGCTTTCAGAAACAAAGAGAGTTAACATTGCGATTCGACCGTCTGATATACATGTCTTTTGATTCAGGGATTCATTTGTTTGATGTTCTGCAGTTCGATAATCGCTTAATTTAATGGTATTGGCTATTGCCTTACAATTTCGCCTGCTTGCGCAGTTTATCCAACGAAGTGCGTGCTTGGGGAGCCACTTCAAAAAACTTTTCCGGTTATGCCCGGTATCAACACCTGTCTTAATTGTCATTTTTAGTTATTATTAGCATCTTCTTAATGTAAATAAATTATTATTGACTTAGAATTACATATATGCTTCATGTCTTCCAAAAAGGAGATAACATAATATGGAGAAAAAAACCTTACTTAATACCAAAGAGGCAGCACAATTCTTAAACATTAACGAAAAAATGATCTATACTCTAATTGCCGAAAAGGGGCTGCCGGCCACTAAAGTGACGGGCAAGTGGCTTTTCCCGAAACAGCTTATTGAGCAGTGGCTTGAAAACCAGACGATCAATTACCCCAAATCGCCACTTCCCTTACCCCCCTACCATGGTTTGTTGATAATTTGCGGAAGTAACGATTTACTTTTGGACAGGACTATTTCTCTTTTCAACAATCTTTATCCGGAACATCTGGCCGTTTTTGGGAATATAGGAAGCATGGGAGGATTAAAGGCGCTGGGACGCGACCTTTGCCATGTGGCATCCAGCCATCTTTTGCAGGATGACGAAGAGGAATATAATTTTGATTTTGTTACCAAGGAAATTGGAGGCGAGGCACCTGTACTGGTAAACTTCTGTCGCAGGCAGCAAGGCTTTATTGTAGCCAAAGGCAATCCCAGATCTATTTCCACTGTTTCCGATCTTGGCCAACCGAAAATAAAAATTGCTAACCGACCTGTAGGCACAGGCACACGATTGCTCCTTGATCGGGAACTCGAAAAAGCCGGCCTTGATGGCGCAAAGATTGAAGGTTACAGCCAGGAGTTTCGAAGCCACCTGGATGTGGCTATGGAAGTCCTTTCGGGACGTGCTGACGCTGTACCTGCCATCAAACCTGTGGCAGGATTGTTGGGCCTTGATTTTATCCCCCTTCGCTGGGAGAGATACGATCTTCTTGTTTCAAAGGAACATTTCTTTGAACAGGGGGTTCAGCTTTTTCTGGGTCTTCTTCATGAATCTGAATTTCGAGATATAGCTCAGAAACTTGATGGCTACGACTTGAGCTTGTGCAGTAAAATGGTTTTTCCAAAAGAATCGAAACCAAAAGAATCGAAAACAGACTAAAAGGAGTAAAAGATGAAAAAAAATGTAACATGTATTGTAACCGCAATTTTAATGATGTGCATGGTTCCAGGGATATCCATGGGGGCAGATAAGTTGCTAACGATGTCCACAACAACGAGCACAGAAAATTCCGGGCTATTGGATGTATTGTTGCCTCAACTAAAAAAGGATACCGGCATACGGGTTAAGGTCATTGCAAAGGGAACCGGGGCTGCAATCAGAGACGGGATGGACGGAAATGTGGATATCATTTTTGTGCATGCAAAAAGCAGGGAAGAAAAGTTCGTCAAAGACGGATACGGTGCATATAGATTAGGGGTAATGCACAATGATTTTGTGATTGTCGGCCCTGATGCAGATCCTGCTGGAATTAAAGGTAAACGCACTGCTACTGCGGTGTTAAAAGCAATTGGGAAGAACAAAGCCAGGTTTATCTCCCGTGGGGATGACAGCGGCACACACACCAAAGAACAGGCACTCTGGAAAGCCACCGGAATATCCTTAAAGACAGAAACCACCGAAATCATAAAAAAGGGGGCAAAACGGAAAGTCTCCTTTCAGCACCCGGTCGGACTTGGGAAATGGTATTTTTCAATAGGACAGGGCATGGGCAAAACCTTGACATACGCTGAGGAAAAACAGGCATATACCCTCGTTGACCGAGGAACATACTTGAAGTATAAGTACGGTCGAAAAGAAGGCCTTGATCTTGAGATCCTGTGCGAAGGTGACCCTGAACTTTATAATCCTTATGGAATTATTCCAATCAATCCTAAGAAATATTCCCACGTTAAATTCAAGCTGGCCGACAGGTTTGCTAAATGGCTGGTGTCGCCAAAAGCCCAGGGTATAATAGCCAGGTATAAAATCCAGGGACAACAGGCTTTTTTCCCGGATGCAGTGCCTGATGCAAAATAATACCTGAATCTTGCATGAAAATCGGTGAATAATCAGACTTATGGATTTTCTTATTGATAGCTTTCTGTCAGCGTTGCTGCTCATCTGGTCCATGGACCATGAACTGCTGGTGATTGTTCAGGTCTCTTTGAAGGTGAGCGCCATATCAACACTTATTGCCAGTGTTGTTGGGATTCCTGCCGGGTTTTTAATAGCGTTCAGGCCGTTTTATGGAAAACGTCTGGTTATTACTGTGCTCAATACTTTGCTGGCCATGCCCACGGTGGTAATCGGTCTTTTTGTTTATGCCTTTATCTCCAGGAGGGGAATCTTCGGGGCATTTGACCTCCTTTATACCCAAAAGGCGATTATTATCGGCCAGATGATTCTTATCATTCCCATTGTCACCACTTTTACAATCGCTGCCATCAGCCGAATCGACGACAGGTACCGCAAGACGGCTTTGACTCTTGGAGCCAACGTTTTCCAGACGGCCTTTATCATTATTCGAGAAGCCCGCTTCGGAATTGTGGCTTCGATTATCGTTGCCTTCGGCAGGGTCATTGCCGAGGTGGGGATCAGTATGATGCTCGGCGGAAATGCCAAGGGTTTCACGCGGACCATGACCACAGCAATGGCCCTGGAATATGACAAGGGAGAGTTTATCTTGAGCGTCGCACTCGGAATTGTGCTCCTTATGGTAAGTTTCGGGATGAATGTTTTTTTTAATTACTTTCAGGGGAAAGCGAGAGTGTAGACTGTGCTGTATGAATTGAAGAATTTGATAAAGACCTATGATCAAAGGAGGGTTTTGAATCTTGAAAGGCTCAGCCTTGAGAAGAATAAAGTTCTTGGGCTTTTGGGACCCAACGGAGCAGGGAAAACCACACTTTTGGAGATCTTGGCCTTTCTCATCAGGCCCAGTGCAGGTGACGTATGGTTTAAAAAAGAAATGGTAAATTTCACCAACGGCAAGCTTATGGACTTGCGCCGTAAGGTTGTCCTCATCCAGCAACAACCTCTCTTGTTTACAACAACTGTCTTTAAGAATGTGGAATATCCACTTAAGATACGTAAAACACCCAGGGCAAATCGGGAGAGAACCGTTAAAGAACTTTTGGATCTTGTGGGAATGGGGATGTTCACGCATGCGAGTGCCCATAAGCTCTCAGGTGGAGAAACCCATCGAGTTGCCATTGCCCAGGCCCTTGCCTGCTTTCCGGAAGTTATTCTTATGGATGAACCTACCGCCAGTGTGGATGTAGAAAATCAGATCAATATTGAGCGTATAATAAAAGAGATTAACCGGAAAAAGGGAATTTCGGTGATTTTTACGACTCACGATATGATTCAAGCCTCAAGGCTGGCAGATGAAACCCTGTTTCTTTATGAAGGAAAGGTTGCACAATCCATCTACGAAAACATCTTCAGCGGCCACATTGAAGTTGATCCTAAAGGATACAAATATTGTGTATTAAATAGCGGTTTGAAGCTGCGTGTGTCTTCTCAAAAGTCAGGTTCCATTCGAATATCGATTGATCCAAAAGCGGTGAAGCTCAACCAAAAGGGAAGCAGTCCCTCCATGTACAACAGCTTTAAAGGAACCCTTATACAGCTCGCTGATGAACAGACCAGGGTGCGGGCATTAGTTGACATGGGAATACCCATGAGCGTTTTGATCCCCAAAGAGGTATTTAAGAGCCTTCATTTGGACTTAGGAGAGGAAGTCTGGCTCTACTGCCCGGAAGAAAGCATTGACGTTTTCTAATTTAGCTTTCCCGTTTTTGTGATTAAATAACATGCACCCATTCAAGCTGCCTACAGGCGCAGTTTATCCAATGAAGTGCGTGCTTGGGGAGCCACTTCAAAAAACTTTTCCAGTTTATCACAAGCATACATGTCACAAGCTGCGCAATTTTCCAGCTTTTTTTCTATACAGCACTTGCGAAGCTCACACATGTTTGAGCAATAGAAGAATTTTATTCCCTCAGATCGGCATCCGTCACAATTAATCTGTTCAGGTTTAATGTCAGCATGATACATCGCAGACCATTGCTTTGATACCTCAGCACGTTTATGATCGTCATTTGCTTGAGTAGCAAGATATCCCTCACATTTAGAACAATCTAATCCACAATATGCAATCATTTTAATTCTCCTTTCTACTTTTTTATGAATATTAAATACTAAAATAATTAATTGGCCACAAGAAATATTATTTTGATAATAGCGTCACCCAGATTGATAAAATTATTATTTTTGGATCATCTCCGATTTAGTTTAAGGAAAAATGTGTCGTTCATCATAAAAAAAATTGCTTTGAATAGAAGAATTCAAGGGAAATACTATAGTATTACAGGAAGTTAAAAGCTTGGCATAAGTTTTATAAACTCTGTTTGGACATTTGCAGGATAATTGAAAGCTTTTTGAAAGAAGATTGATACGGTCTGATATTACAGTTAAAGGGAAAGGATGTCGAGGGCATTGATAAGATCGCCGGAAAACAGACACTTGAACCCTCGAACCCTGGAATCCTCGAACCCTCTTCTCCAACTAAATTGGAGAAGAAACTTATTTTTATACTTTACATGGTATTTATATTGTGTTAGCATTTCGTCTTTTTATAGAAAACAATTAGTAAAATATTTAAAAGGCTTAACCATGAAAAAAAAAGATATCAATTATTTTAAAGAGTTTTTGACCAGCAGGCTGGAAGAGCTTTTAAGCCATGCAGATGATACGGTTTCAGGCATGACTACTCCAAAGGAAAATTTTCCGGATCCGACAGACCGTGCCGCACTTGAATCTGACCGGAATTTCATGCTTCGTATAAGGGACAGAGAAAGCAAGCTGATTAAAAAGATCAAGAAAGCCCTTGCACGTATTGAAGACGGAACCTTTGGAGTATGTGAAAGTTGCGGTGAAGATATTAACATTGAAAGGATGAAGGCCAGGCCTGTTACTTCTCAATGTATAGAGTGTAAATCCAAAGAAGAAGCTCTTGAAAAAGCTCTCGGACTATAAAATCGGACTATAACAGGCATGGAAGGAATAGACCTCCACATTCATTCAACTGCATCCGATGGTACACTTTCTCCGGCCGAAATTCTCAAGCTGGCTCAAAAACTAAAGCTTAGGGCCATTGCGATTACAGACCATGATACTA
>Ga0190284_1001475_pt1 | contig 10465 bp, 6 predicted proteins | sample 48691812_MG_FD_161668 | JGI IMG/M metagenome (GOLD analysis project Ga0190284, IMG submission 161668) | Hydrothermal vent microbial mat bacterial communities from Southern Trench, Guaymas Basin, Mexico - 4869-18-1-2_MG | ecosystem: Environmental > Aquatic > Marine > Hydrothermal vents > Microbial... | reverse complement strand
CGATTGTTTCAGATGCTTTGATACTAGCACACCGATAAAGATATCTCCGGGACCGAGCTTATGATATAGCTCTTTTAATTTTCTGTTTCCACTGATAATCATATAATCTACCGGTTTTGCCCTTCAATACCCAGTTCTATTAACCTGTCGAGCAGTTGGCTGAAATTTAATCCGGCGGCCTCTGCAGCCTGGGGCAAAAGGCTTGTGGGGGTCATGCCCGGGATTGTATTTGTTTCTAATATATAAATGTCGTTATCTTTAAGAATCATGTCGGTTCGGCTGTATCCTTTGCATGAAAGCGCCTGATGGGCCATTTTTGCATATGCCTGGGCTTGCACAGTGAGCGAATCATCAATACGGGCAGGACATATTTCCTGGGTTATACCCGCAGTATATTTTGCTTCATAGTCGAAAAAATCATGCTTTTCATCCGGAATAATTTCTATGATGGGTAATGCCTGCAAATCTTTGTTGCCGATTACCCCTCCGGTTATTTCGATACCTTTAATATAGGACTCAATCAGAACTGTTTCATCATATTCAAAGGCTTTCTTAAGAGCGTTTTTAAGGGTATCTTCTGTTTTGACAATAGACATCCCTACGCTTGATCCCCCTTCTGCCGGTTTGACAACCATAGGCAGGCCAATCTGCTTTCGGCAGTTTGCAGGATCGATGATATCACCTTTTTTAGCAATTATGTATTCAGGGATGGGAAGGCCGTGTTTCTGAAAAAGCTGTTTTGAAATTACCTTGTTCATGGCAATCGCACTTCCCAGAACTCCGGAACCCTGATATGGAATATTGAGCAAATCTAGCATTCCCTGTACAGTGCCGTCCTCGCCATATAGACCGTGAAGTATGATAAGAGCTACATCTATCTTTGGAGCATCTGCTACCAGGCGGTCTATATCTGTTTTAGTATCATATCTGATGATTTCGTATTTTCCCTTATCAAGAGCCTCAAAAACCTGGTTACCGCTATTTATGGAAACCTCTCGTTCTGAAGATATGCCACCTGAAAGTAAAGCAACTGTGAGTTTTTTCATGGATTTATTACTCCTTTATTTAAAACAAATAATTGTCAATTGTGAATTGAAAATTGATAATTGTGAACAGGTTTACTCCCATTCCCTTCAGTATTTAGCTTGTTTTGTAATTAACAATTCTCAATTAACTATTCACAATTCACAATTTGATTTTAACAAATACTATTCATTTTCTTTCTTTGAGCCCTTAGTGGCTGAACTGTTATTTACGTTGTTTGTTTCCATACGCCCAACTACCTTCTCAGCATACTGCTGAGGAAAATCAAAATTTATAGACGCACTCCGCATGTTATTTAATTTCAGTATTAAAAAGTTTAATTTTTTTAATGTGCGATATTTTTCTTTTTCATCCTTCATTCCTGCAAGAAGGTCTTCCGTTTTTTTTATTTCATTTTTTATCTCGATTTCAGGAGGAACAAAATCAGCATTTTTTAATATTTTATAGGCCAGGCGCAAATCTTCGGCAACACAACTGTCATCGTCTAAATCAAGCGGTTTTCCCGACCCGGGCAGATTATTAAAATCCCCTTTCTTCTGGGCATTTTTTATACGTTCTTCAACAAGTTTATCAAAACCAGGAAACATTGCTTAGACCTTTTCACCTTCTTTGAACTGATTGCATTTTTAAATTATATAAAAAAAACTATTGTATTGTCAAAAACAAAAAAACAGATAATTTTTACTGGTTGACCCGGCTGTACAAATATTGCTATTGAGCTATTAAAAGTCAAACCTATACTCAGAAATTTACAAACTCATTATAAGGTTAACTTGAGGCATAGGGCAATTATATTTAAAAGTGTCTGAAACTCGCGCATAAGTGAGCGTTAAGAAAGAACTTAGATCAATCCTTTCATATAAAACAAGCTTGCGCCAGCATTGTTCGGCCTATAGAAAATGTTATTAAAATTGTCGTTCTTTCTTAACGCTCACTAATACGCTCAAACAGTCAGCCATTTTAAATCTAATCACCCTATACCTCAAGTTGCTTTTTAAGTTTGTAAATTTCTGATACTATTATTCTACCACTGATTCTCACGGAAAATACACTGAAAAATATTTCTGTGAAATTCCGTGTTTTTCCGTGGTAAATTGATGAAAAAGGACAACAAATATGAAAAAAATAGCATTTGCCGGGACAGATGGAAGGACCCTTTTATGTGCTTTAGTTATTTCTACGGCTAAAAGTGAAATTTACCCCGAAGCGTTTCAAGGGGTTGTAATCCGTGGCACACCGGCGATGCCGAAATTCACAGAGATGATGAACTGGCCTGTTGAATTTATAAGCACTGACAGCAATTCCATGCATGATTACGCTGCTGCTATTATCCGAAATTTAAAGGACGGGAATATCGACTATGTTATACCTATGCCTGAAGCGCTATTATTTGAAGGTCTTGTAGATGAAGTTGAGGCAGCAGGATTCGGGGAGCATATTTTAGGACTTAATAAAGACGGCGCTTTTATTGAGGGGGATAAGATCAGATGTAAACAATTATGCCGGGAAGCCGGTATCCCTGTTGCGCAGTCCTGGACCTGGGTGGATGCTAAAAACTATAATGATGCGTTAAGTGTCTGCCTGAGCTATATTCATGACTTTGGCGGAGCCGTATTGAAGTTTCCCTACAGCGCAGGTGGAAAAGGTGCCAGAATTATTTTGAATTCATGGGAAATAAGAGAAGTTTACGACACTTTAATAAAAGATTATAAAGATAACTATAAAAAAATGTTTGGCAGCAGGGAGAAATGGCCGCTTTTAATTGAATCCTTTATGTCCGGCGTGGAAATAAGCTTTACCATGCTGGTTGACAGACTCGGAAATTTTCAAATCCTGCCCACGGCAATGGATTATCCCGAACGTTTTGAAGGGCCTGCGAGCAAAAACAACCCGATAACGGGAGGTGTGGGAGCTATCTCTCCTCACCCGATGGAAACTCAGGAGCTCATTAAAATGGCGGGAGAAGTTATTGCCAAACCGCTGATAAAGGAAATGAAGGAAAGAAAAATTCTCAGACCATGCATTTTGTATCCGGGCTGTTTTGTATCTTTTGATTCTGACAAGCGCCCGACAAAAATTCGAGTCAGTGAAATAAATATTCGTCCCGGGGAACCGGAAGCCCAGCCCTTGGCCCGCAGGTTGAGAAATCTGGGTTCCATGATAAAGGCTGCTCTTGAAGGCGGTTTGAGTGAAGTAGAGCCGGAAGTAAGAGATGATCAGCTGGCAATTTGTGCGGCTCTTGTAACAGGTCCTGGCGGCCCTGATGGACAAAAAGGATATCCCTGGTCCTGCACTAAGGGAGAGAAAGTGGAAGTTGATCTCAAGTATCTAAAAAGAAAAGGAATACAAATCATTCCTTCAGCCATGACCTATGTTGAAACCGAAAACTCGTTTAAGTCCGATGGTACCAGAGTTGCGTTTTTGAATGCAAACGCTACCGTTAAAGAGGGGGAAAAACGGGGTGAAGTTGGTGATCGGCTAAGAAAGAAATTAATAGCTGCTTTTGACAACGGAAAAATCAGAGTAATTCCCAGGGAAAACAGTGAAGGAAACCGGCTGGATTTAAGAAGGGACATTGGCCGCCATTATCTTAAAGCGGATAAAATCTTTGCATTAAGCTAATAATATGACAGCTGATAGCTCAATGTCCCGCTGCAAGCGGGGTTAAAGGCCTGAAATCCTTTTTGCTATTAACTTGCAGCTATCAGCTAACAGTAGTAAGTTATTACTGGTGGCGATGCAGGGACTCGAACCCCGGACACTGCGGATATGAGCCGCATGCTCTAACCACCTGAGCTACATCGCCATCAAATTTTAACAGCGCTTTTTTTAACAGCCTGTTTCCACTTAGTCAAGTGGAAAACCACCCGAGACCTTGAAACCTTTGATGAACTTATAAAAAGTAACGCCGATGGTGCCCGCAGGAAATGCCCTTGGGGTGCTAAGTAGAAAGTTCCATATACGCCCCGCAGGAAGTGCCCTTGGGGTGCAAGGCGCAGTGGTTTTTCAGGAACAAGGCAATACATGTAGTATGCCGAGTTTCTGAAAAACCGCTGCAACGCAGTAGATGGGACTTTCTACGACGCCATCACCTTTTTGTCTATGACTTCTCAGATCCTGCTACCTGAACGGAATATTCTTCCAGACCGCTCGGGACATTTGGAAATACGATCATAAACGGGAGCACCTGGCCTTTTTTAACTTTCATGTTTATTCTCTTATCTCCAAGGCGGTTTTTCAGTCGCCTATTAATAGCCACCTGGTTCAGGTTTTTAAGCTCTGTTTCTGATAATAAATTTCCACAATAAACTGTTTCTGTTTTTACAAGAGCTTTGCCCTTTTTATAGATTTTGCCTGTAATATTTATAAAACGTCGAGAATGCTTATATTCGTTTTGAATTTGCCCTGTTACCACGAAAAGAGTTCCTATCTCCGGATTATCCACGAATTTGCCGTTTACTGTCTTTTCAAAAATATTCATATAAAGGTTACCGACATCTTTGACATCAGGTTTAAGCAGATCACCAACAAAAGGTATTTCTTTGATAACGTCCGTAACAGAAATCTTTATCCCCATGCTGTTTAAAACCTCATGCGCAGCGTAAGCGCCTCCAAACAGGAGAACCAAAATCAGCAATATGCGCATAGGCCCGCTAAGCCGCTTCTTGCCTGCGGGTTTTCTCTTGCGTGCATCGGTTTTTGCTTTTTTTGAATCCGCAAAACCATCTACATCTTCAGCATCAGATCCGTCTTTTAGTGCTCCCATATCAAAAGTATCATCAAGTTTTTCTTTTATGGGCAAAACGGCCTGTTCTTCAACAGCTTCATCTTTTGCCAGAAGATCATGCGCATTTCCTTCAATTTCAAAATCCAGCTCAACTTCCTCTGGTTCTTCATCCTGCGTTTTTGTTTTTTCATCAGTATCGATCATATTATTAATATCAGACAGATCAAATTTTTCTGTTGACTCAAACTGTATTTCTGATGCTTCATCATCGGAGGCGTCAGCAATATCGTCGTCAATATCTAACTCAAGCTCTTCCAGTTCTTCAATGGGAACATCTCCTCCTGCCTGTTTATCTTCTTTATCAAGAATACTATCCAGATCAGATAAATCGAATTCCTCCGCATCTCCTAATTCAACTGCCAGCGAATCGTTATCGGTGTCTTCACCTTCTTCCGTAACCAGATCTAATTCCAAATCAAGTTCATCTGTTTTTTCATCATAAGTATCTTCAGTAGCCTGCTTATCTATATCACCGGTTCCATCTTCCATATCAGGCAAATCGAGTTCTTCGATGCCCTCCAATTCTAATTCCGGTTCAAGCTCTGATTCAGCGCTATCAGTGCCTTCATCCTCATCCATGTCAAGATCCAGCTCAAAATCGAGGTCATCCGACACTTCAGGTTCTGCAACAGTGCTTTCCGGTGTTTTATCGTCCTGTCCCTTTTCATCTTCAAAGTCAAGATCCAGTTCGAAGTCGAGATCTTCATCTGCAGCCGATTCGGTATTTTTAGATTCCTCATCTTCAATTTCAAGAACATTGTCCATATCAGACAGATCCAGCTCAACGGTTTCTTCCAGTTCGAAATCGGACCCGTCTTTGTCAGAGCTCTCATCAATATCAAAATCAAGATCAAGCCCGCTATCTTCTATGGTTGATACACTTTCGTCTTCCGCTTCTTCACCTTCTTCAAGAATGTTTTCAAAATCGGAAAGATCCAGATCTTCTTTCTTTTCCGATTCAACTACAGGTTGGGAATCACTAACAACTTCTTCTTTATCTGAACCAAAATCCAGTTCAAAGTCAAAATCTTCTTCCTCAGATGATTCACTTTCTTCTGGTGGTTCATCTTCTACTTCAAGGATATTTTCCATATCCGACAGACCCAGCGCAACGGTTTCGTCCGGTTCGAAATCGGACCCGTCTTCGTCAGAGCTCTCATCAATATCAAAATCAAGCCCAAGGGCTTCATCGGTTGACACGATTTTAGTTTCCGGCTCTTTGTCTTCTTTAAGAATATTATCCATTTCGGAAAGATCCAGCTCTTCAGTCTTTTCCAACCCAAGAGTTGATTCCGTGGCTGCCTCACCTTCATCTTTACCGGTATCTAAATCAAGATCGAGTTCGAAGCCGGGATCTTCCTCCTGAGATGATTCACTTTCTTCTGGTGGTTCATCTTCTACTTCAAGGATATTTTCCATATCCGACAGATCCAGCGATAGTGTCTCTTCAGGGCTTTCGTCTTCTTTAAGAATATTGTCCATTTCAGAAAGATCAAGCTCTTCGGTCTTTTCCGACTCAAGAGTTGATTCCAGGGCCGCGTCGCCTTCATCTTCTTCTGCAGTGAAATCGAAGTCAAGTTCACCAGACCCTTTTGATGAATCCCCTCCGGCATCAGGCTCATTATCCATGCCAAGTATGTCTTCAATTTCTGCCAGGTCAACGTTTTTAAGATCTATGCCGTCATCATTAGATGTTTCAGGAGATGATTCGGTAATAGGCGCAACCGGCTGCTCATCTTCTATGGCGAAGTCAGTCTTTTCAGGCTGTCCTGCTGAAGAGGGAGGATAAGCTGTAAAAACGCTTTTGCATTTTGTACACCTGACTTTAGAACCTGTTTCTTTTAAAAGGTTTTCATCAAAATTGAAACCGGCACCGCATTCATTACATGTTAAAATCATGGCAAACCTCGCTGATTATAATTTCAGGTGGTAAATTTCAGGCAGATTTCTATAATCTTCCGCATAATCAAGCCCGTACCCTACAAGGAACCCTTCCTGTACGACATGGCAGGTGTAGTCAATTTGTATTAGTGTCTTTCTTCGTTCGCGCTTGTCAAGCAGGGCACAAACATTGACAGTTTCAGGCTCAAAGGACATAAGGTAATCAATTAGCCAGGCTAACGTCAAGCCTGAATCAACAATGTCTTCTACCACCAGTACATTTTTGTTCTTTATATCGATTTCTATGCTTTTTGTTAATTGAATTTTTCCTGATGAAGAAGTTTTATCGCTGTAGCTGGAGACTCCTACGAAATCGACCTTTACAGGAATTGACAGGTTCCGAATGAGGTCAGAAAGAAAAACAAAAGAGCCTTTTAAAACACCGATAAGAATAAGTTCCTTGTCCTTATAGTCTGATGAAATTTTACGTGCAACGGCAACCACCATCTTGCCGATATCGTCTTTTTTAAGGACGGATATAAATTCGGGCATAATAATAAAAAATCCTATCTCAAGAGAGCCAATTTTATTAAGTTGTAATTATTACACAGAATAGTTGTTCTTGTCAATATATTTAGGCGCTTAGTCAAGCCATATTGACAATATGTTGTCGATTTCAGACAGGATGTTGGTTTTTATGTTGAAAGATGATGTTACGCGTTGCGGGTTTTAAAATAGGATGGTTTCCTCTTTTATAACTCGTAACGCTCAACCAGTAACCTGCAACGACCCCCGTTATAATCCGGTATGTTATTTTTTCTCTCTGAAAAAGACTAATTTTTCAAAGGTTGTATTAAAAATACATGCTCACGCCCACTCGGAACAAAAAGGCTTTACAATCTCAGTCCTGTAAGCGTTCACAGGTGCTGCAGATGTGCGTGATCAGGGCGATCAGCTAGTCTGCTATGCTGGTTGCCCTGAACGCGTGCAGATGCGGTGCCTGTGAGCGCTTAAAAAAACACATTGTTTGCTACAGCCCGATCGCTTTTAATTGTTTAATTAGCTTTTTTTGCTCTTTGTTTAGATGTTTCGGTATGGGAATATGGATATTAACATAAAGATCTCCCTTCTTTTTCCCCCTCATGGCAGGAAGCCCGTGACCTGCGAGACGCATTTTGGTACCGTGCCTGGTACCGGGGGGTATTTTCAGGCTTAGTTCTTTTCCTTCAAGTGTCGGTACTGATATGCTAGTGCCGAGAATGGCTTCACTCAACTTGAGGTCTCGATTTGCATAAAGGTCATATTCTTTCGGATCATATATCGGGTCGTTAACTACCTTAGACTGAATATATAGATCGCCTGTAGGCCCTCCGTAAGGACTCGGCTCCCCCTTCCCGGCAAGACGCAGCTTTTTTCCAGCGATCATCCCTTTCGGAATCTTTACAGTTATTTTTTCATGGCGTCCCTTATGGTCAAAGCTTATGACCTTGTCTGTTCCTTTTGCAACTTCCTGTAAAGTCAGGGGAAGTTCATATACGAGGTCAGACCCTTTTACCTGCTGCTGTCGGCCCGCATGAGAACCGAATGGGGAACCGGAACCACGCGAAAATCGCATGCCGCCCCGACGTCCCATAAACGGATTTGTCCCGCCAAATCCAAACTCTTTGAAGATATCGCCGAAATCAAAACTCCTGAAAATATCTTCCTGAGAAAACCGCTGGTTAAAACCGTCAGAACCAAAAGTGTCGTACTGTTTACGTTTTTCCTTATCACTTAGTACGGCGTATGCTTCACTTATTTTTTTAAACTTTTCTTCGGCGCTTTTATCTCCTTTGGTGTGATCCGGATGATATTTCATAGCAAGCTTTCTGTAAGCCTTCTTGATTTCACCATCAGCAGCGGTTTTATTTACACCAAGTGTTTTATAATAATCTGTTCCAGACATTTATATTTCCTTATTTTAAAATTTTTCAGTTTTGGCTTATCAAATATAAACAGAAAATAAGTTTAAAGTTCTTAAGTGTCAAGGGAATTGGGCGGTTATTAAAGTAATATCGGCTATTTTCTGCAACCCTTGAGTCAGTACTGCTTTTTTCTATAGGCTTTAATGGCAATCATAAGCACGGAAATCGCAGCCGGTGTGATCCCGTCTATGCGTGATGCCTGGCCCAGGGAGGATGGGCTCACTGTTGACAGCTTTTCCTTCAATTCATTTGAAAGGCCATGAACAATGTTGAAATTAAAATCTTGTGGTATTTTCATTTTTTCAAGGTCTTTGAACTTTTCGATTTCTTTGAACTGCCGCTGTATATAGCCTTCATACTTGATTTCTATTTCCACCTGACGGCTGACCTTCGGGTTGAGGTTGTCGGAGCTTCCGGCAAGTTTTTCCACAGCACCATAATTGAGTTGAGACCTTTTGAGAAGCTGATCAAGATGAATCCCGCTGCTGATTTCACTGGAACCAAGACTCTTCAAATAATCATTTACCTTTTTTACCGGTTTGATAATGGTTTTCTTGACCCTTCTTATCTCATCTGCAATCTGTTTTTTTCTCTCTTTGATGTCTTTTAATGTATCATTACCAATTAAACCGAGTTCATGACCGGTTTCCATAAGCCGCAGGTCAGCATTATCTTCCCGCAGCATAAGCCGGTATTCGGCTCTTGAAGTAAACATTCGATACGGCTCACGGGTACCCCTTGTAACAAGGTCGTCTATCATCACGCCCATGTATGCCTGCGATCTGTCCAGAATGAAGGCCGGCCTTTTCTGAATCCAGCACGCTGCATTGATGCCTGCCCACATTCCTTGTGCGGCCGCCTCTTCATAACCGGAAGTGCCATTGATCTGTCCTGCCATAAAGAGTCCTGAAATCGGCTTTGTTTCAAGTGTGGGTTTAAGCTGAACCGGATTTACATAATCGTATTCTATGGCATATGCGGGACGCATAATTTCAGCCTCTTCCAGTCCTTCAACAGACCGGACAAACTGAATCTGGATTTCCATGGGAAGACTGTTTCCAAGGCCGCTGGAATATACTTCTTCCGTATCGAGTCCTTCCGGTTCAAGAATTACCTGGTGTCTTTCTTTATTCGGGAACCTTACAATTTTATCCTCAAAGGAGGGACAATATCTGGCGGAAATTCCCTTTATAACTCCGCCATACAGTGCGCTGCGCTTAAGATTGTCTAAGACAATTTTATGACCTTTCTGGTTTGTGTGTCCGATATAACTCGAGATTTGGGGCATGGTAATTTTATCGGTAAAAAATGAAAAGGGGGCAGGGTCTTGCTCTACTTCCTGTTTTTCAAATTTTGTAAAGTCGATACTTGATTTTTTTAACCTGGGGGGCGTTCCGGTTTTCATCCTTCCCAATTTGAATCCAAGATCGTTTAGGTGTGCAGGAAGGCCATAAGAAGCAAACTCTCCGGCTCTTCCTGCCTTAATCGATTTAAAACCAATATGTATAAGGCCGCTTAAAAAAGTTCCTGTAGCTAAAATAACAGACCGTGCACGGTATCCAAACCCGGTTTCATCCTCAAGACCGACGATTTTGCCATCTTCTATAACAAGCTTTTCAACCATGGCTTGCTTTAGATCAAGGTTTGGCTCTTTCTCTAAAACAGCTTTCATAGCCACATGGTAACGTATCTTGTCGTTTTGCGTTCTGGTCGAATGGACTGCCGGACCTTTTTTTGTGTTCAGTGTTCTGAATGCAATGGCCGACTTGTCTGTGATTTTTGCCATCTC
>Ga0190284_1001474_pt1 | contig 10467 bp, 3 predicted proteins | sample 48691812_MG_FD_161668 | JGI IMG/M metagenome (GOLD analysis project Ga0190284, IMG submission 161668) | Hydrothermal vent microbial mat bacterial communities from Southern Trench, Guaymas Basin, Mexico - 4869-18-1-2_MG | ecosystem: Environmental > Aquatic > Marine > Hydrothermal vents > Microbial... | reverse complement strand
TATGCAGGATGTTTTGAAGTCAAGCCCTGGCGGCAGGTTGCCGGAGAGTCGGGTTAAAAAATGGGCTACGCAAATAGCCGAAGCCCTGGCATACGCGCACAAACGCGGCGTGGTTCATCGCGACATCAAGCCGGCCAATATCCTCATCGACTCGGACGACAATGCCCGCCTGGCTGACTTCGGCCTGGCCAAGGCTATCGGCGAAGAGTTTATAATGACTCAGATTCACCAGTCGATTCAGCAGAGCATGACGGGCCGATCGCTCGGCGATGCTCCGACGATTGCCGACCCCGCGATGGCCTATCGGAAACTTTCAGATTCTGAGCAAACCTTAAATTACGCCGAGACTCTGGAAGATGGCGGCAGTAATCGCACGACTGCTGAGAGCATTTTGGGGACATACGACTATATGGCTCCGGAGCAACGCGGCGAACTCGACGGCAAGATGGACGCCCGCACGGATATTTATTCCTTCGGCGTAATGCTCTACCGCATCCTCACCGGCAGACGACCGGTAGGCCGGGCCAAGACGGTTTCGGCAACCGTCCCAGGTTTATCTAAAAACTGGGATATCATAACCGACAGATGCCTCGAACATGTCCCCGCCGATCGTTACGCTGACGGCGAGGAGTTGTTAATGGCCCTGCAGCGTGGCAAGATGGGCGGGGGATTTTTAAAAAATTTCAAAAAACTTTTCAAGGCTGCGATTTTTCTGACAATCCTCACAGGCTTGGCCTGGGGATACCAGCAATATACCGCCTACCAGATAAACTTGGCCGAGACGGCCCGTGAGCCGATTGCAGATGTACATAAGACAGAAGGGCAACGCATCAATGATAACCCGCGACTCTTTGAGGAAAAAGCGCGTGAATTCAAGGCCGCAGAGCTTGCAAAGCGCGATTCCGAAAAGCGTAGAAAAATAATGGGGTTGTTGATCTCGACCAGAAGCCATTTTGCCGCGAAGGAATATGAACTTGCCGAAACAGCCTTGGCAGATGTGTTGCGATTGGACAACCAGAACGCCGAGGCGATTTTGTTGCAGGATCAGATCAGGAAGGCCATAGCCAGGGAGCAAGAGCGGGCCGAACAACGAGAGAAAGAACACCAATCGCTAGGCCGAAAAGTGGATCGCTACGAGGGCGTTATCGTCGGGCAGAATGTCTATGTATGCGCCACACCGAGCCTGAACTCTTATCCGGTAGCCAAGCTCAACGAGCCGCAGACGGTAACTGTTACGGGCAAGCCGACCGAAGATTGGCTGGAGATTCTGCCCGCCAAGGGTTGCTACAGCGTCATCGGCAAGCAATATGTCGAGGTTCTCGCCAATGGCAAGGGCGGCAAGGTGACCAGCAATGGCGTTTATATCCGAGCAGCAGGCCAACTTCGGCAGCGGAACTTTTTCGCCAGCCAGGGCGAGCTCAATCAGGGCGACCTCGTCCGCATCATAGGCACCGCCAGCGACGACAGCGGTCAATGGTATATCATCCGCCCACCAGCTGCGGTTCGGTTCTATGTCTCCTCGCGTTTCGTTAAGCCAGCCAGCCAATACCAGCAAGATAAAGACGCTGTTACTGCGTCGAGTAGCAAATCGGCTACCGTTGGACCCATCATCAAGGTTGATAATCCTACCGTGCGAAAAGAGGCGCAGACACTGCGACAAATTCGCAAGCTCCAGCGCGACCTGGCAGCGGAGTCCAAAAAGCCCCTGGCCAAGCGGGACTACCAGGCCTTGCTTACTAAGGCGGAAAAAATCTCCGTGCCCAAAGCCAGCCGATTTAGTCCTATCCACCAAGCACTGCTGGGCTATATCCGCGAGGAAATAGATCGCCAGGCATCGCCTGCGGCCAGTACAAACCAAGGCGATAGATCAACCCCGCTTAGGGGCAAACAGAAAAAATACGACCTGCAAGGCGTTTTGCAGGTTAGCGAGCTGTTCAACACGCCTGGCCAGCGACGGTTCCTCGTACGAGACCCAAAAACATATAACATCCTAGGCTATGTACAGGACACTACTGGCACGATTCCGTTACAAGACTATGTGGGCAAGACCATCGGAATAGTAGGCAATGTGGCGGTGGATAAAAAAAAATCACTGATGATCTGCGACGCTTATGTGGTGAATGCTCTCGATGCCAACAAACCAGAACCAAGGGCCCCAGAAGTAATCACACCACAACCTGCAATACCAGGGCTTATCAAACCCGAGCCGAAACCTGAATTAGTCAATGAACTGACGGATAGCGGTTTGATGTTGAAGGGCCCAAGGCCGCTTAGAAATAACAACCAGCCAATCATGGGGAGTTCAGGCCTGGATTACTTTAAGCATAACTTCAAATACACTCCAGTTACCAAAGAGGAAATTACAGCCTCAGAACTTATCCTCAAACTCAGGCGGGACATGCTGCCCGACGCGGCCAAACTTTGTTTGGACTGGAATAAAACTTTTGGATACAAGTTCGATATTCGAGATTTTCACCTGCTGAGCAGACTGGCCCGGGACCCCCTGATAATTGATAAAATGCGTTTGATCCCACCGACAGATATTATCACCATCTTGCGCCGACGAAAACATATTCCTCACGCCACTGCGAACAATTTGGTGTCCGACGACAAAGATACTTTTACAAATCAACTGAAAAAATTAAGCAGAGCCGACTTGTGGAACATTTATCTGCTGAATGAAATGCTGTTGCGGCCACGGGTGCGGGCGTCGCTTAGGCTGATGGCTGACGGCGACTTGGCGGACATCCACAGCGCGTGGGGTGGCCTGATTTTCTACCAGAACGGCCAGGCTGAAGCCGTGCTGTACCCGCCGGATACCCAGGCCGGGGCCAACGACCAGATGTATCAGGCCACGCGCAGGCTAACTACAGATGGAATGGATTCCCTGTGTCGCCTCACAGGACATTTCGACAAAATCCACAATGCGGACCGGGCTGGGCCAAGCGAGGAAGAACTTGCCCAGGCCAAGTCTCAAAACTTCTATGGCCTGATATTGACCCGGCTAAACAGAAACAGCTTCTGTGCACATTATTACAACCCCGCTGGCGTGGTTGTCTCGCTGGGTAATTTCCAGCTTCGCTGATATAATTCGAAAGTTTGCATAAATAGATATCGATTGGAGAAAATTATGGGATTGTTTAAGTCTAAGGAAGAGCGGCAGATTGAGCGGACGATTCTTATTCGCAAGACGCTGGGAATGTTTGCCGGGCAGATAAAGAAACTCAAGGTGCAGGAAGACGGGTATCTCGCCTCGGCTCGGCAGGCAAAACAGGCAGGGGCTCCCCAGCAGGTTGCCCTGGCGAAGAAGGCTCTCAAGGCGACGATGGTACAACGACGCCGGCTTAACCATCAGATGCTGACGCTGAAAATAGCGACCCAGATGAAAGACCAGGCTGAGGCCCATGCGCAGTTTGCCAAGGCTCTTTCGGGCGTGTCAAAGTCTATCGCCGAGATGTTCGGTTCCGTGGATATGACGGCGACGCAGAAGGATTTCGAGTTGGCGATGGGCAAGGCGAGGAACATGGAAGAGCGTGTGGATATGTTTCTTTCGTGCAGCAACGAATCCATCTTCGGCGAGGTTGACGAGGCTGGCGAACTTGTGTCCGACACCGAGATTGACAAGCTGCTGGACTTCGAAGCTGCGGCTGATAACGAGACAGCTGACGCTGATATCGAGGCTGGGCTGAAGGAAATTCAAAGCGAACTGGCCAAAGAGTGATTTGATTTGGAAATGGGAATTTCGGATTTCGTATTGAAACGATGAAGGTACGATATGTCTTTGCAACATCAGCTTTATCTCGACTTATTCGAGCGGTATCACAAGCGTGGCGTGGAGGCTCATCGCGATGGCAAGGGTGGACTGGCCCGGCGGAGTTTTCTGCAGGCTGCGGAGGTACTCTTCAAGCTCGCGGGGGAATCTGAAGGCCAACTGCAGAAGTCTCGCAAGCAACGGGCTGCGAAGCTGCTCGCACTGGCTAAATCTATTCCTGCGGATGGCGGTAAAACCAGAGGTGGTAACGGAGCCGCGATGACTTCAGACGAGGGGGAGACGCCCGCTGACGGTGATAAAAAATGGCAAATGGCGGATATTCCCGACATCTCGATGGACGATGTTGCAGGCCTGGCCGATGTCAAGGCGATTATCCGCAAGCGCGTCGTTTATCCGTTCCTGCATCCGAAAATCACCAAGCGATACCGCAAGCAGATCGGCGGGGGCGTGCTGCTGTACGGCCCGCCTGGAACCGGCAAGACCATGATAGCAAAGGCCATCGCCAATGAGGTGGACGCGGCGTTTTTCTCCGTCAGGTGCAGCGACATTATGAGCAAGTGGGTCGGCGAGGCAGAGGGGAACTTGCGCGAGCTTTTCGCCGAGGCCAGGCGGTGTCCACGGGCGGTTATCTTCTTCGACGAAACCGAAGCAATCGTGGCCAGACGCGGCGGCAATTCGACCGTTATGAATCGCGTGATCCCGGAGTTTCTTTCGCAGGTCGACGGCATGGGCGGGCGGCACGAAGGGCTGTTGCTGCTGGGGGCTACGAATCGTCCGTGGGATATGGATGAGGCTGCGCTTCGGCCCGGTCGGTTCGGCGAGCTTATCTATGTTCCTCTGCCGGACGACGGTGCGAGGCGAAAAATTATAGCTGAGACTCTCATCGGTCTGCCCCTGGCCGAGGATGTCGATATCGAATATCTCGTCGGCCAGACTGCGGGTTACAGCGGAGCTGACTGTGTCGCGATGTGCGAAGCGGCAAAGGACGGCCCGTATGAGCGGGAAATCGACAGCGGTGTTGTCCAGCGACTGGAGTCTTCCGACTTTCGGCAGGCTATCGAACGGACAAAAAGTTCCGTCTCCGCGAAACTTCTGGTAAAATTCGATAACTTTAGCAAATAGGGTTCTCGTGCAAAGAGTTCAGATGGATCGGATAGGCGACTACAAAATTATCAAGCGGATCGGTGCCGGCGGGATGGGCGAAGTCTGGTTGGGGGAAAATGTGCACATGCACCTGCGCTACGCTATCAAACTTTTGCCGAGGGAAGCTACCGCGGATGGAAATTTCGTAGCTCGCTTCTTTGACGAAGGCAGGGTCATGGCGGAGCTTGATCATCCGAACATTGTGCAGGTTCATCATGTAGGCCACGATGCGGAGGCCGATCGCTATTATCTTGTTATGGACTATATCTGTGGCGAGGATGGCAAGTCTTCTTCGCTGCACGATCTTCTGGAGCGAGCTGAGAACAATCGCACACCCCAGGCCGATGCTCGCAAATGGTCGCTCCAGATAGCAGACGCCCTGGCCTACGCACATAAACGCGGCGTGGTTCATCGCGATATCAAGCCAGCCAATATTCTTGTCGACAAAAACGGCGACGCCAAGGTTACGGACTTCGGCCTGGCCAAGCTGATCGGCGATGAGTTTATCCAGACACAGATACACAATTCGATACAGCAATCGATGGCTGGGGGGATTAACCGTTCCATCGGTGATGCTCCGACAATCGTCGACCCCGCGATGGCCTATCGGAAACTTTCAGATTCTGAGCAAACATTAAATTACGCTCAAACGCTGGAAGATGGCGGCAGTAATCGCACGACAGCTGAGAGCCTTTTGGGGACATACGACTATATGGCCCCGGAGCAGCGCAACGACTTGCCGGGTGTCGGGGTAACACCAGCGAGCGACATTTATTCCTTCGGCGTGATGCTCTACCGCATCCTCACCGGCAGACGACCAGTAGGCCGGGCCAAGACGGTTTCGGCAACCGTCCCAGGTTTATCTAAAAACTGGGATGTCGTTACCGACAGATGCCTCGAACACATCCCCACTGACCGTTACGCAGACGGCGAGGAATTGCTAACAGCCCTGCAGCACAGCAAGGCGGGCAGCGGAGTTTTCAAAAAACTCCTCAAGGTTGCGGTTTTTCTGACAATCCTCGCAGGCCTGGCCTATGGTGGCCTCTGGGGGTATGAACAATACCAGGCTAACGAGAGGCACAAAACTCAAACAGCCAAGGCCGAGCAACAGAACAAGATGGAGCAGGCCCGTATCGCAAAGCTCGAAGCTGCCAAGCGGGCGCGGATAAGAAACAATCTCAAGCAGGCCTATACGAAACTGGCGGACAAGGATTATCAGGCAGCCTCCGCTGCTGTAGCTGCTGTGTTGGCGGATGATCCGAATAACAGCGAGGCCCGGGCTATAAACGAAAGAATCGCAAAGGCAGCTGGCCTGGATGCGGTGATACCCGTTAGAGCAAAAGCAAAACTTGCTTACCAAAAGGTTCAAAAACTTGATACAGCCAGCGGTTTTGGAGCAAAACTGGAAGCCCTGAAATTGCTTCGTGAGACGGCAGATGAGTATTACGCCCAAAAATCCTTTGGCCGAGCGCTGACGAAATATCAGGAAATAGTGAGCCAGTGTAAGCGGTTGACGGAATTGGACACGGTTCGCAAAGCCAAGCAAGTCTGGGAAAACGAGTGGGGCAAGATTGATTCTGGGACCAGGGAGAAGCTCAAGGATTATGGCGGGGCAAAGTATGGCGAAGTGTACAAGTTAGTAACGGGTAATCCCGCGGCGGAAGATTATATCAAAGCAGCCAGGCACCTGCCAGATGCGGTGCGCTTCGCCCAGGCTGGACACAAACAGGCTAAGTACGATGGGCTAATCTCCCAGGCCCGCGGAACCCTCGCCAGCATGCCCACTAAAACGGAAGATATTACCGCCAGCCAAGAGCGTGAATTAGAGGCCGCAGCCGCAGCCGTCAAAGAGGCCTTGGGCATCAAACCATCAGACACCACAGCCACTGCCCTGCTCGGGCGGATTAAGAAAATGCAAAAATATTTCACGCTCGACCTTGGCGGGGGCGTGAGCATGAAGTTGGTAAAAATCCCCGCTGGTTCGTTCATGATGGGTAGCCCTGCTTCAGAAAAAGGAAGAGATGACGACGAAGGTCCGCAACGCCGCGTAACTATCAGCAAGCCTTTCTATATGGGCATATATGAAGTTACGCAGGAACAATACCAGGCTGTTATGGGTAAAAACCCGAGTGAGTTCAAGGGCACAAAAAACCCCGTGGAGCAGGTATCGTGGAATGATGCAGCAGAGTTCTGCAAAAGATTATCCAGCAAGACAGGCCAGACGGTTCGCTTGCCGACCGAGGCCCAGTGGGAATACGCCTGCCGGGCGGGAACAACCACGCCGTTTAACACCGGTGAGACAATCTCAACAGACCAAGCGAATTATGATGGCGATTATACTTACGGCGGTGGACACAAGGGCATCTATCGAAAAACGACCATTTCCGTAGGCAGTTTCAAACCTAATGCCTTTGGCTTGTATGACATGCACGGAAATGTCTGGGAGTGGTGCAACGACTGGTATGATAAAAACTATTACGCAAATGCGAATGTTCTGGACCCGCAGGGGCCAGGTTCTGGTGAACACGGTGTTCTTCGCGGTGGCTCCTGGGACACCTTTCCGTGGTATTGTCACTCGGCGTATCGTGGCGGGTTCGCAAGCGTCTTCACATACTGCTATGGCTTTCGTGTTGTCGTCCTGGACTTTCAGTAACCCTTTGTGCTTCTACCCTTTGCCCGAGCGAAGCGAGGGATGATTATTGCGAAAAGATTGCAATAGACTTGCGGATGGATAAATTATATTCTGGTATTCTGAATTGGTGGTGTTTTGTTTTGGTGGGTTATAATAACAGCTGGAGAGGGTCGAATTGAACGCGAGTAATCTTGAACAATTGGGTGACTATAAACTGCTGGGAATAATCGGTAGCGGTGGGATGGGGACTGTTTATCTTGGGGAGCATTTGCTCTTGCACCGAAAATACGCGGTGAAGGTTCTGCTGCCTGAGCTTACCCGACATGGAAACTTCCTGACACGATTTTATGACGAGGGTCGTGTCATGGCTGGTATGGACCATCCGAATATCGTCAAGGTTCACAATATGGGCTGTCAGGATGGCTTGTATTTCCTGTCCATGGACTACATTGAAGGGCCGGAGGGCAAGCCGCTTACCTTGATGGATGTACTAAAAGCTGGGGGTCGCCTGCCCGAAGAGAAGGTGCGGGAGTGGTCATTGCAAATTCTCGAGGCCATGGTTTACGCGCACGGCCAGGGCGTTATGCATCGCGATATCAAGCCCGCCAATATCCTGATAGATAAAGATGGCAATGTAAAACTGGCGGATTTCGGTCTTGCCAAGGCTATCGGGGAAAAGCAGATTCTCTCGCTGATCCACAAGAGCATACAACAGCCCAGGCTATGGGAAGAAAATCTTGATAAATCGCTGGGCGAGATGCCCACACAGGCACTTGCGGGTTCAACGGCGCACTCTTCAGCAACGGCTTTGCTTGGTTCATATGATTACATGGCCCCCGAGCAGCGTGGCGAAGTTTCGAAAACCATCGACTCACGCGCGGATATCTATGCCTTCGGCGTACTGTTATATCAGATGCTGACGGGGCGTCGTCCGGCAGGACGAGCCAAGGCTGTCGTGGAACTTGTCCCGGGAGCGAGTCCCAAATGGGACGCGATTGTAGACCGCTGTCTTGAACATCAGCCGGATGATCGCTTTGCCTCGGCGAAAGATATTATCCGCGAACTGCAGGGGGTTTTCCGAAAGAGTCAGCGAGGCTGGCTTGTCGCTGCGGGGATAGCGGCAGTTTTATGCATTGTCGCGTTTGGATGGATAGCATTGGGCGACAAATCGCATCCCCCCGTTGGAAGTACAGAAGAGAATGCTCACTCGCCGAGACGGGAAGACGGAGGGCTTGGCCCATCTTTCGTGTTGCTGGAAAAAAGAAAACGGGCTAACGAGGTCTGGCAGGAGATAAAGAATTTGCCCTCGCGACAGGGACTCGATGAGGATATTCGGGCAGCTGGGCGAACATACAAAAACGCGGTGGAATCGTTCGCTGAAAAACAATACAAGGATGCCCTGAACAATTATAACGATTTTGAAAGAGAGCAAGCCTCGATTCTGACACGCTGGAGTAATTTGTTGCGCAAAGCCCAGTCCGCCAAGGCGGGAGCAGAACGGGTATTGCGGGAAATAAACGAAATCCCCAAAATCCAAGGGGTTGCCCAAGTCGTCGTTCAAGTTGAAGCGACCTTTGCAAAGGCCCGTGAATTGCACGACAAGAAGCAGATACGGGAAGCCCTTGGCCAATATGATAAATTCCAAAAGCAGGCAGGCCTCGCCAAAATCGAGCTGAGCAAGATACTCTCGCAGCAGGCCCGTGAAGCAGTATTAGCCAGGAGCCTCGCGGAAAAAAAATTGAAGCAAATCCAGAACATAGATCGCGGCCAGGGTTTTGCGCCCTTGCTTGATAGGGCTGAAACAATATATCGCCAGGCGGGAAGATTGCTGGAAAAACAGGATTGTCGTACCGCTGAAACAATGTTTGGCGATGTGGCAAATCAGGTTGATGAAATTCTTGCCAGACAGGAACAGCGTAATTTTGCGTTAGAAACAAAAAAAGGGACTCGAAATATCCGTAGCCAAGCCAGGCAGGCCAAGACCGAGGCTAATGCAATATCAGCATGGAACGCCGGAGAGGATATTTATCAAAAAGCACACCTTGCTTTTCAAAAAGGTAATTTCGATGAAGCCAAGGCCCTCTGGAACAAGGCCTATAAAGAATTTTTAGATGCAACGAATATCGCAAAAAGGCAGGAGCGGCGCCGGGCTGCTAAAAAAGAATTCGACGATCGGTATTCCCATTGCGACAAGTCGCATGTAAAAAATTATGCCAAGCCTCAATGGAAGAAATTGCAGAAAGCGGTTTTGCATATTGAAAGCGTTTCAGAAAAAGACAAAGCAGGCCTTTACAGAGGGGCACTGTTGCAATTGAATGAAGTGCTTAGTATTGCTTCGGCCAATAAAAAACGATACGAGTATTTGTGCAGCGAGGCCGAGGGTATTTATGATAAAACGCCCAAGGCTCTTGGCAGGCTAACAAAGGAAAACGCGAGGGAGCTGCGTTTGGCCAGTAAGCATCTTACCCAGGCTAGCACCATAAAAAATTTGGATGAATCTGCAATGCAAATCAGGCAGAAGATTCGGACGCTGATTAAGAATTGGGAAAACCGATATCGCCGGTATCGGATAAAGAAAACATTGACGGCGAAGGATTGCCACACATCGGGAATTGGCGCGGTAGCCTGGTCGCCGACAGGTCGATACTATGCTTCAGGTGGATTGCAGGATAAACGAGTTTTTATCACAGATACATCGAGGAATCATCGAATGCAACTCGACGCGAAAGACTGGGTGTTCAGTCTGCGTTTTGCACCTGATGAGTCTGTACTGGCTGGCGCATGCGACAAGCGAATCGTCTTATGGAATCCGGCGACGGGGAGAAAGACACGGGAAATCAGAGGGCATGAATCTATTGTTGGCAGCCTTGTTTTTCTTCCCGACAATCGCAGGATTGCTTCTGCAAGCCTCGATAAAACC
>Ga0190284_1001470_pt1 | contig 10505 bp, 5 predicted proteins | sample 48691812_MG_FD_161668 | JGI IMG/M metagenome (GOLD analysis project Ga0190284, IMG submission 161668) | Hydrothermal vent microbial mat bacterial communities from Southern Trench, Guaymas Basin, Mexico - 4869-18-1-2_MG | ecosystem: Environmental > Aquatic > Marine > Hydrothermal vents > Microbial... | reverse complement strand
CAGTCCGGTGCCACAGTTAGTGGTGCCACAGTCCGGTGCCACAGTTATTGGTGCCACAGTCCGGTGCCACAGTTATTGGTGCCACAGTCCGGTGCCACAGTTATTGGTGCCACAGTCCGGCGCCACAGTTTTGCCACGGTCTGTCAGCATAAGCCGGCTCTGTGGGTGGCCGAGCGGTGTCGCTGTCGAAGCCGGCACGTATTATCAAGTATGACGCCACCTGCGCTACGCCCAATCGACTTTCTCCTGTTGCTACTGCCGGTCTCGACAGTGTTCGCCGGTTGCGCGGCAGATCGCCCGCTACATGTCCGAATCGATGACGACGTCATTCGCCCACAATGCGCGGCCGTCGTGTTCTTCATCGACGGTTTTGGTCGGAGGCAATTCGATGAGGCGCTGGCGGAGGGGCGGATACCGAACATCGCCCGGCACATCCTCGATCGCGGCGTGCGGGTCGAGTCGGGCGTCACCTGCATCCCGTCGATCACGTATGCCATCTCCGTCACGTTCCTGACGGGCAAATACCCAGGCCACCACGGGATCGTGTCGAACAAATGGTTCGAGCCGAGTACCGGGCGATACCAGAACTATTGCTATATCAAGACGTACCAACGCGTCGATGATGACTACCGCGCCTCACCGACGATCTACGAAATCCTCCATGATCGCGTGACCGTCAGCATTCAGGCGGCCATGCGGCGCGGCTGCACCCACACGATTGACAACTGGGCGACCAGCGGCATCAACTGGTTCTTCGACAACATCACCGGCGTCGACTCTTTGGTGGCCCAACGGTTTGAACTGATCGCCGAGCACGCCCGGCGATGGGGCCGGTGGCCGGACTTCATCTGGGTATATTTTCCAGGCACCGACAACATCGGGCACCGCTTCGGCCCAAACTCCGATCGGTACAAACAGGCTGTGGCCAACGTGGACCGGCAGATCGGACGCATTTGCGATGCGCTCCAGGACATCGGCATGTACGATCGCACGTATCTATGTTTGGTGAGCGATCACGGCATGGTGCCGGTGAAGCGGGACAATGTCTTCGATATCGCGGCATTTCTGCGTGAGAGGACCGGCGCGAAGGTTTGGAATAACCGCTTCACCGAGCCCGGAGACGAGGCCAGACTGTTGAGCGAGTACGATTACGCCGTGGCGATCACGGCATCCAGGTGGTCGGCGGTGTATCCGATTCCGACCAGCCGACACGCCAGCGTTGCCGAGATCAAAGCACTCGCTGCTATGCTGCAAAACGCTGATGAAGAGCCGCGGGCTTCGGCCCGCGCGGCCTTGGAAGTATTGGAACTTGACACTACGACGCAAGGCGAGCAACAACTAGACTCAGGAGCCACCAAGCTTGCTCGGGGAGTGGCTGTGCATCATATGGGCATGTACCCCCCGAGCAAGCTCGGGGGCTCTTGGGGGCACAGCATTCTGCCGACATGGCTCCGCGAGGCTGTCGACCATCCCGCCGTAGAACTCGCCGCGATCAGCTTCCGGCGCGGCGAAGTGCATCTGTTCAGCAAGTCGGGATACAGCGTCGTGACGCGCTCCAACGATCCGAATGAGCGACACACCGTATGGCAACATCCGGCTGGCGGCGTGTTCGAGCCTGGTGAGCTACCGGCAAAGACCCGGTTTGAGGACGAGACGACTCGCCTTGTCGCCCCCGGCGCTTCCGACAGCCGCGCGTGGCTGCGAGCGACGGCCGATTCCCGGTACCCGGACCTCGTCCCGCAGATCGTCGCCATGTTTGACAGCGAGCGGGCCGGCAACATTGTCTTCTTTGCGGCAGAGGGGTGGGACTTCTCAACCGATGACCCAGCTGGCGGCCACGGCTCCATCCTTGCCGACGACATGTGCGTGCCCATGCTGTTCGCCGGTCCCGGTCTGGCTGCCGGCGGGACGATCCCCTTTTCTCGAACCTGCGACCTGGCGCCGACACTGTTGTACCTCCTCGACGCCGAGCCTGTCCTGAAAGACGGCACCCGCGTCGACATGGACGGCATCAATCTGCTACCATGCCGCGACGTAGGAAGGATGAAGGATGAAGGATGAATAATCGTGGTTCCGGTCCGTTGGGTGCGGCATTCGAACCTCGTTCCGATCATGCAGACGTTATTGAAATCCCTTGTTGCAGCCGTTGCGCTCGCCGTCGCCTGGCAGGTCGGACACGTCGACACGTCGACACATCGACACGTTGAAACGTCGTCACTTAGAAATGCCCAAACGTCGCAGCCTTCGATCCGGCCGGTTCCCGTCGGCGGGCAGTATCGCGGCATGGCCATCCAGCTTCATGGCGGTCAGAGGGTGTATGAGGCGTACAACCGGCTGATCCCGGAGGTCGCGGACCTCGGTGCCGACACGGTATTATTCGTCGTACACGGCTGGCAGGACCACGCCGGCAGCCTCGATCTCCATATCGACGCTCGGAAGACGGCCGACGCGGAGGACGTCGGCAAGCTGTGTGACTTGGCGAAGGCGCGCGGTCTGCGGACCATCCTGATGCCCATTGTGCTTTTGTCGAACCCGCGCGGCAGTGAATGGCGTGGGAAGATCATCCCTGAGAACCGCGATTGGGAAACGTGGTTCAGGCGTTATACCCAATTCGTCGTTCACTGGGCCAAGATCGCCGAGCGTCACCGCGTGGAGGTTCTGATGGTGGGATCGGAGTTGATCAAGACCGAGCGTTACGCCGGCCGCTGGCGCAGAATGATCGAGGAGGTCCGCCAGCACTATCGTGGCAAGCTCGGCTATTCGGCCAACTGGGATCACTACCAAACCGAAAAGATCAGCTTCTGGTCGATGCTCGACTGTGTCGGCATGACGACGTACTATGAGTTGGCCGACGGCCCCAATCCGTCGATTGAGGAGATCGATTCCAACTGGGCCGGGATCAAGGCCGAAATCAAGGCGTTTCAGAAGGAAGTCCGTAAGCCCATCATCTTCACGGAGGTCGGCTGGTGCAGCCAGGAGGGGGCTGCTCATGAAGGGTGGAACTACTATGCCAACCAAGTGGCCACCGACGCCGGCCACCGGGAGCAGGCCTTGTTGTACGAGTCGTTCTTAAAGACATGGTCCGACGAGCCCGGCGTCGGTGGGATTATCTGGTGGGAGTGGGATCTCAGCCAGGGCGGCAAGGACGATCACGGCTACACCCCCCGTGGCAAGCCGGCGGAGAAGCTGCTGCGGCGCTGGTTTGCGGAGAAGGGCGAATAACGAGTAGCGAATGATGCATGGCGGACTGGAAGGAACTCACGCAGAGACTTGGCGCGGCCTGCGGCCGCAGCCAAAGGATTTAAGGATTCAAGGGTTCAAGGATTTGAGGTCTTGGGACGGAAATCTTCGCGCAGGGCGATGAAATTGACCGTATGCAATGCAGAGATCGCAGAGTCAATCCTTATTGCTACTCAGAGCGGTAAAGGTTGAACACCACAAGTGCCGATGGGTGCCACTGGCGGCTTGTCCGCCGGTGTCTTGCTGGACAAAAGCACTGGCAGCAAGCTGCCAGTGGCACCCAAAATGTCCAGTATTTAACACCCGGAGTAATAAATCTCTCTCTCTGCCCTCTGCGTGAACTCATTTGCTTTCGCAATTCGTTATTCCCAACTGGAGACACTTATGCCTCTGCCATACAACGAACGTACGCACGACTGCGGCGCGCTTCGTGGAACCGATATAGGTCAAACTGTCCTGCTCGCCGGTTGGGTCCACAAGGTCCATGATCTCGGCGGCATGATGTTCGTCGATCTGCGCGACCGCGGCGGCATCACACAGCTCCAATTCAACGCCGAGACGGACCCACAGGTCTACGATGTCGGCCGATCCCTGCGCGGCGAGCATGTTATTGCTGTCCGGGGCGAGGTCATCCATCGCGGCAAGGATGTCAACGCCGATATGGCCACGGGAGAAATCGAGGTCGTCGTCCGCGAGATCGACGTACTAAGCCAGTCCAAGACGCCGCCGTTTCCCATGGACGACGACATCGACACAAACGAAGACCTGCGAATCGAACACCGTTTCCTGGACATGCGCCGCACACCGGTCAGAAATGCACTGCTGCTACGGCATCGGATATCGAAGACCATCCGCGATTACTTCGACCGGCACGGCTTCATCGACGTCGAGACGCCCATCCTCAACAAATCCACGCCGGAGGGAGCCCGCGACTATCTGGTGCCGTCGCGCTTGCAGCACGGCAGCTTCTACGCACTGCCGCAGTCTCCGCAGATCTTCAAGCAACTCCTGATGATCGGCGGCATGGACCGCTACATGCAGATCGCCCGATGTTTCCGCGACGAAGACCTCCGCGCCGACCGCCAGCCCGAGTTTACTCAGATCGACATCGAGATGGCGTTTGTGCAGGCGGAGGACATCATGGGCCATGTCGAGGCCTGTCTGGCAGGGGTGATGAAGGCCGTCCATGACATCGACGTGCCGCTCCCCATGCCCAGGATCAGCTACGCCGAGGCGATGAAGACCTACGGCCGCGACGCGCCGGACCTGCGCTACGAGATGACCATCAAGGATGTCTCCGAATTGGCGGCCAAGACGACGTTCAAGGTCTTCCGTGAGCCGTTGGACAAGAGCGGCGTCGTCCGCTGCATCGTCGTGCCGGGCGGTGCGTCCATGAGCCGCAAGGAAACCGACGGCCTGGCCGAAGAACTGCGCGGCATCGGCGCCGGCGGCATGCCTGTGGTCAAGGTGGTCGAGGGAAGCAGTACTTGTGGCACGGGCGTCTCACCCGTGTCTCCACCGCCGGGACGGCGGTGCCACAAGGCCATCCTGCAAACGGGTATCGCCAAGTTCTTCGACGGCGAGGCCTTGGTCGATGGACTGATCGCCGCCACCGGGGCGACGCCGGGCGACCTGGTCTGCTTCGCCGCCGACACTGAGGAAAACGTCTGTAAGTACCTCGGCTGGCTTCGTACAACGGTTGCCGAGCGCCGCGGCCTGATTCCCAAGGACAAGTGGGCATTCTGCTGGGTTGTGGATTTTCCCATGTTCGGCTACGACGAGGAGGACGGCCTCTATCCGATGCACCATCCGTTCACCAGTCCCAAGGACGAGGACATGCACCTGCTCGGACTGGGGCAAGCAGTTAGCGGTCAGCGATCAGCAATCGTCAATCCCAAGGATCTGGTCAAGATTCGCGCGAAGGCCTACGACGTGGTGCTCAACGGCATCGAACTCGGCGGCGGGTCGATCAGAATCCACCGTGGGGATGTTCAGTCAAAGGTCTTTCAACTCCTGGGCGTTTCCGAGGAGGAGGCACGGGTCAAGTTCGAGTTCCTGATGAAGGCCCTGCAATACGGCGCCCCGCCGCACGGCGGCATCGCCCTCGGGCTGGACAGGATCGTCATGCTGCTCGGCGGTCATCCTTCCATCCGCGACGTGATCGCCTTTCCCAAGAATGCCAAGGCTATCTGCCCGTTGACCGGCGCACCGTCAAGCGTCGCCGACGTGCAGCTCAAAGAGCTGGGGCTGACCGTCGTGCGGCCGAAATAATAGTCAGACGGGTGCTCCATCCTTTTCGCAAAGAACGGGCGGGGGATTTCTTCGTCGCGTAGCAGAGTGATCTTCCCACCCTGTGCACGCAAAGGATGGGGCACCCTTCGTTAAGGTTCCAGCAGCTTGGCGACCATGCCCGGGACGTCCCCGACATCGAGACCGTTTATGTCGTCGAAGTCGCCGTGGCAGATGTCGCTCAGGCTCGGCTCGCCCAGGATCGCGTCAATGAACAACTGGATGTCAGCACCGTCGGCGTGACCGCTGTTGTCCATGTCCCCGTCAGCGGGATCGGGACAGGGCGCCGTCTCCACGAGCCCCCAGATTTCGACGTCATCGATGTTCCAGCCGGGATAGGTCAAGCCTCCGTCGGTTGGCCCCATGCCCCAGCGAACGTAGACTGTGGACTGATTGTCTGCAATCGAGGAGATGTCAAACGTCTGAAGCTGCCAGGAGGAATCGCTGATTGCACCGCCGGTGTCGGTCGCCCGCCAGATCACCGTCCAGTTGCTCCCGTCGTTGCTCACCTCGATGGTGGCTTCATCGTAGTCGTCATTCGACTCCACACCCAGCCATCGGCGGAATCCCAGTTCAACGTTGTAGCTTCCTGAGCAGTCGATCGCGGTAGTGCTCAGATACGTGGCGGGGAGCCCGTTCGTATAGTCGCCGCCAATGTTGTATCCGTACACGTTGGTGCCGGTATATGCAAAGCCTGGATCGCCGTTGTATGAGCCGCCTGCCGTCGCCGGCCCGAACTCCCAATCCCCTTCGGTGGCCCAGCCTGGATTATCGTCGAGCGGCCACGCGTGTTGAATCACTGAATCGCCAACGGCCACAACAACCTGCCGGGTGGTGTCGCCGAGGTGGTTGGTCGTGTTGACAATCGAAACGACCGCCAAATGGGCACCCTCAGGCAGCAGTTCGGCGTCGCTGTTGATCTCGATCGTTATCTCGGTGGTCCCGAGCACCGGCAACGTACCGGACGTATCGCCGGAGAGCGTTAGCCACGGCATAGCCGGATCGCGCGTCACCTCGTAATCGATGGGCTGGGCGCAGCGATTCTCCAGTTGATACACCGTGCTGGATGGGGAGAATGGCCCCCCTGGAGGCCCTTCGGAGAGGAAATCACCCGTCGGCGTGACCCGAAGGCCCGTCTCGATGGCCAGACCCTTGATGCAGAAGTTGGCCGTGTGGTCCCACGTTGGATCGATAAACCCATAGTCATAGAGATCCAGCCAATCCGCGCCGCTACGGTAGTAGCTCTCACCGGCATTGGCAGTCGATTCCACAATGACGCGCTGCGATCCGCCCAACAAAACCGGGACATCCGAAGTCCGGTCAAACGGGTGCCCGCCATCGGAGAATGCCACGTAAATGTAGAAATCATCTCCTTCCGTCAGCGCGACGGGTGCGTTCAGGTCGATGGTGTGGAATCCCGTATAGGCGATGGTGCCGGACTTCGTGGACAGCACGTCCAGGAGGTCACCCCCTTCGAAACGGTCGTAGACTGTCACGGTATAGGTTACGTCGTCCACGGCAGTGAAGAAGCTCACGGAGTCGAGCAGCTCATCTTCAGTCGCGGTGAAGGCATTAAACGCCTCGGCCCATTCCGTCTTCGTGTCGCGCCAGCCGTGGTAGTCGTGGTAGTAAACGTGATCGTAGGCCAGGGGTTCGACGTCCTGGAAGGAGACGGCGCCCATCTGGGGTTCCTGGCAGGACCATCTATCGTAGTATGAAATCCAGAAGTAGCCATGCTCGGGACCCCAATCGCCCCAACTATTCTTGCACAGCCAAGCCCCATCCGCTGGGGCCTGTGTGACCTTGTTGTCGTCCCAGCCGATGATGGCAATCGCGTGATTGGGGGGATTGGGATCGCCGGGAGGCTGGTAGTGCGCATAGTACGTACCGTAGTTGTGCATCAACGAGCCGGTGTAGTACATGCACGTCCCCATAACACCTCTTTCCATGATCTTGTCTTTGATTAGATCAATGTTGCTAAGGTCCGGCTCGGCCACGTACCACTCGATGTCCCGCGGGTAGTAGTAGTGATAGCTGGGATCAGATCTGGCCGGTGGCGTGCTGTAGGATTGCCCGTCGATATCGCGGACGGCCCCTTCTAATCGGGTGAGATACGCTGACGTGACCCTGTAGTCGCCACCGTTGTGCACCTCGAGTCCGCCGCCGGTGGGGGGATCGGTGTCGTCGTTGTTGTGCTGGTTGAAGCCATTCCACCAGTCGAGGTGGTACTCCGCCAGATTGGGTTCGCCGGTCTCACCGGCCGCCGCCCAGTTGTCCGTCATCAGGAGGTTGCCCTCCATGGCGGCCATCGCGCCGTGCGTCCAGCACGTGCCTCCCGACTGGTTCTTGACGGAGGTCACGTAGCTCTCACCGCCAACGTCGCGCAGGTCGAAAGAATTGGGCGGCTGCCCGGAAGACGTCCCGAATGCGGTAACGAAGACAACTGCAGCAACGGCGAGGGCACGGGTCCAATAAGCGTTTTTCATCATCATTTCCTCCTGCGCGGTCAGCATTGGCCGCTTGTCTAAGGTAGATCCATTATGGCGATGTTCTTGGATTGGCGCACCGACCACTCGGCTTTGACAGGATATGCTCGCACCGATTCCCTCCATTACTCCTGAGATTCATGATACCGCCATCTGTATGGCAATTGCAAGGCCCCGTCTTCCCGCCCCGTGATGGCATCCACCCTGTGATATACTATGCGGAGAATCCACTCTCAGCAGCGGTTTGAAGTCCCCCACCCCTGGAAGGGGCGGGGCACCCAAACTGTTCATTCTTGTCACTGACCCGCTTAGTCGTCGCGTGAGATTCCGAGCTTCTCTGCCTGTTCGCGTAACTGTCGCAAGGCCCGGTGGCAGATCATGTGCACGGAGCCGATCGAACGATTCAGCGCCTCGGCGACGTCGGCGACGGGTCGGCCTTCGAGGAAACGCATCTTAATCACATCGCGGTAGTGGTCGGGCAGGCCGGCCACGCACGCGCTCAAGACGGCCAAGGCCTCGTCCTTGCGCACGACCCGACTCGGCGTGCCGTCTGAGGCCATCAGTCGCGCCATCAAGTCCACGTAGGTCGTTTGCTGCCCCGAAGCGGGAATCGCCTTGACCTCTCGGCGGACGTCGCGCCGTTCGGCCCGCATGGCTCGGTATTCGTCAATGAGCTTGCGGTCCAAGATGGCGTACATCCAACGCAGGAACGAATCCTTGCCCTGGTAGGTGAACTGTCCCATGGCCCGAAACACCTCAAAATAGACTTGCTGGAGGATGTCCTCGGGCTCGATCTTCGCCCGCATTGTGGGGTCCATTTGCCGCAGGAGCCTGGCGCGCAGGCGGGGATGGTAGAGCACCAAGAGCTGCCGGATGGCCTGCTCATCGCCGCCACAGGCGCTTCTAATGAGGATTTGCGTTTTCTGGGCATCCGCCACGCCGGACCCCGTTTCCAGGCCGCCAGTGAGACTTGCGCAAGACGATTGCGATAAATAAACCGCAGACAGGTCTACAATACAGCATTTGTGGTAGCGACTGAAAGCGCATAAGCCACGGGAGTGAGTTTGAATTTCGGCTCTACTTTGTAATGGTGCCTGTGGATCATTGCGGGTACATTAGAGACTGGGGAAGGTGTGATACGAGCAGAGGATCAGGCTGCATGGGGAAGGGGGTGGTTAGTAAGCGGCGAGCGCAGGGTTTGGCCGTGAGGCTTATGGCGTAATGCGTAAGGAATGGCAAGACCGTCACGCCCTCGGAACTTCTTCCGGTCATCCAGATTCCGCGATTCGCCGTTTTGGTGGGAGCATTGCATCTTGTTGTGTCGCAAGGAGATAGGTACTTGATTCGAAGGTCGGCAATCGGTGAACCCCACCCATGATGTCCCCAGGCAAAAACCCGGCGGATTCTATCGGTCCAAGCCCGAACGAAGAGCGTCTCGGGGAGTTGATCAACGAGTTTGTGGATCGCCGCAGTCGGGGTGAGAACCTGTCCGAGGAGGCGTTTCTCGCTGAGCACCCGGAACACGCGGACGAACTCCGTCAGCACCTGTGCGGGCTCGAATTGCTGGAAAAACTGGGTTCCTCGGCGCTGGGAGATACGCTGCCGGGCAGCCCGGTACTCACTCCGAAGGGTAGCTCTTCTCAGGATTCATACGCTACGTCGGACAAGATCCAGCCGGACATCGCGGGCTACAAGATTCTGAAACAAGTCGGCCGTGGTGGGATGGGGGTCGTATTCAAGGCGATCCAGGTATCCACGAAGCGTGCGGTGGCGTTGAAGCTCCTGCTGGAAGGGCCGCTGGCGTCGGATTCCTCTCGGCGTCGTTTTGAGCGCGAGGTGGCCCTGGCCGCCCAGCTCAAGCACCAGAACATCATTCCGATCTACGACAGCGGGGTCGCCGAAGGGCGGATGTACTACGCCATGGAGTACGTTCACGGCCTGGCCGTCGGTGAGTATTTGAAGCTTCACAAGATCGACATCCCCGCCAAACTTCGACTATTCGCGAGGATATGCACCGCTGTGAGCCACGCCCATCAACGTGGCGTGGTCCACCGCGACCTGAAGCCGTCGAATATCCTGATCGACAGTGATAACGAACCTCACATTCTCGACTTCGGTCTTGCCAAGGCCGCAGCCCTTGGAGACATGACCACTTCGGTCTCGGCGCAGATCATTGGCACACCGGCCTACATGTCTCCCGAACAAGCGGCCGGTGATCCAACCGCGATTGATACCCGCAGCGACGCCTATTCGCTCGGTGTTGTGCTGTACGAGATGTTGACCGGGCAAATGCCGTATGACACGAGTTCAGCCATGGGTCAGGTGTTGCAGAACATCGCACACGCCGAGCCCACGCCACCGGGCAAGCTTCACGCTCGAGTCGATAGTGAACTCTCCGCGATCGTGCTCAAGGCGTTGGAGAAGAACAAGGATGACCGCTATCAGTCGGTGGACACCCTTTGCAGCGACGTGCAGCGTTATTTGGCCGGT
>Ga0190284_1001469_pt1 | contig 10511 bp, 11 predicted proteins | sample 48691812_MG_FD_161668 | JGI IMG/M metagenome (GOLD analysis project Ga0190284, IMG submission 161668) | Hydrothermal vent microbial mat bacterial communities from Southern Trench, Guaymas Basin, Mexico - 4869-18-1-2_MG | ecosystem: Environmental > Aquatic > Marine > Hydrothermal vents >... | reverse complement strand
CGCCATCAGCCTTGGCTTCGCCGACTTTCAGGACATACACGCCGGTAAAGGTGGTTCGTTTGCCGTTCAAAAGCTCGATTGAAAGGCGCCCGTCCGATACGGATTCCCAGTCAAACTCGCTGTCGGTTTCGGGGACCACGTAATCAATGTCAACCCCGTACCGGGGAGTAACCTTCGCGTGGCCGGTCTTGTTCATGAGATTGACAACCTTGTGTATCTCTACTTCCTTAATCGAGACGGAATTAAAATCATCTATGCTCTGGCCGTCAACGTCCAGGAGCACTCTTGTTACGTATTCCATGATATTCTCCCTTTGGTCGAATAGGTTGTTTAGGTTGAAGGCTGAAGGTAAAGAATTAAATGGCTTTTCCTTCAGTCTTCTACCTTCCACCTTCTACCTGTCCCTTAAAGTAATAAATCAATCCGCCCCGCAAACACATGCAGGCCGTTGACCACGTCAACCGGGATCTTTGCGTCCAGCCGGTTGGGGTCCTGCAGATCCTTTTCCACGATGAGGCCGTCTTTATTGGCATCGACTTCCTCGACTATTTCCAGATCCTCCAGCTTGAAAAGTACGTCTAAAAGCTCGGACTTGACTTTTGGAGGGGTCTTTGTCGAAAGCTTTTCCCTGGGGAACCTGAGCGCCACACGCTCACGACATGCCTTGCGCACGTAGTCCAGGGTTCGGATTGTGGTAATGTCCAGCAGGCTTATATCGTCAATCCCCTGGCCGTCCTTGATGTATGTGGAGATGGCCCGCACGATCTGAACCTTTTCACCCGGCCCGACTTCAAGGGGTGCCACGCCGTTATAAAGGCAGCTTTCCTGTTCTGTTCGGGAAAGCCGGTCATCAATTGCAGGGGCATGTATTTTTTTCAGTTCCAGGGTATTAAGCGGCCTTGCAGGATCTTCCTCAAACGCCAGAACGGATGCCATTGCACCTGCTATTTCCAGGGGCAGAGATTTTGTGTTTCGCAGGTATGCATTCAGGATTCTGCCGTGGTTGATATTCCCTGCCAGTGTGGTGGCCTCGGCAAGCGCCCCTGCATGACCGTAAACACCCACGGACGGTCTTTGCTCAAGAGGCCCGGAAACCAGATCGAGATGGTCCCTGAGTGTTTCAAGGGATGTCTGGTCGTTATAGGGCGTTGCGATAAGATGATACTGCTCGCTGACCACTTCGGCCAGGGCGTCATCAACATCAGGATCACCGCTGCCTGACGACATAGCCACAATAGTAGCGGTTGTCGCGGCATTGGTAACTTCGTATGCGATGGGGATGGAATTACCCACTACCCCTTCGTTTTTTGCGGTCAGGTTGATCTTTGCACCTGTGGCGGCATCAACCGCGGCTGTCACAGGCAGATTCGGCTGCGCCTGCATCTGGATGGCAAGGGCCTGGGCGATTTCAATGGCGGTATCGTCTTTTGCAACTGCGATCTGCACGGTCTGGTTGCCGATATATGCGGTCAGCGTTGCGGATGCAACGGCTGCAGCATCTATGGTTAAAGACCCCGATCCTGCAACTCCGGCCCCGGCATCGTTTAAGGTGCATGCGGAAAGAGCCACGTAGGCATTTGCCTCGATGGCAGCCTTGGCCATAAGATGCACCTGGCTCCCATACCCGAAATACTCGGCTGCCTCCACATCGGAAAAAAGCACGGTGGGCACTTTTTCCGCCACGGAAGGCTCCACGTATGCCGTAAAATACCACTTATCCCCGCTGGTATGCCCTGTGGTGGCTCCAAACGTGATGGTTATACCTTCGGCAAGGGTTTGAGCTGCACCGGTAATAGCGACGGTCTCAACGTCCCAGCTTTTTCCGCCGTCTTTGCTCCATTTGAATGTGTCCGGAGTACCGGTGCCGTCGATCTGGATTACCATTTTTCTCGTAACCAGGCCGGTAAATGCTCCGCCGGATGTAAGATCATTAAGGCCCGCGCCTTCAATGGTGGCCCCCTCGATAAATGCAGCAAGCCTCTGGCCCACGATGAGCAGCTCCTGCCGGTTCTGTGGCAGGGTACGCACGGCCAGCTTCGTGTTGAACTCGAAATACTTCCCCGGCTTTCTAATCGAAGACGGGATCTGATCGAATGATATGTTTTTTGAACTCATGGTTTACTCCTTCCTGCCCTGCGTAGCCTTTAGGCGAAGCATGGGTCACGTTTAAGCTACTTCTTTTGCGCCTTCGGCTTTGATCCGCCTGCGGCGGACTTCGATTTAGGTTTTAAGTCGGCAAGCTGCAACGACCCATCCCTGACCAGACGTTTATAATATGCGGTATCCGGCACCGTTACAAATTCAGCGTCTTCAATATACTTCCTCGGTTTTCCTTCCTTCGGACACTTTGTGCCCGGCTTTGATTTTACTTGCATAATAAACTCCTTCTTGCCCTGCGTCGCAGATGCTATGCAGGGCAAGCCCTACGTAGCTTTAGCGAAGTAGGGTCAGCTAAATTCAATTAAATCCTCGGCATCCGCAACCCCGTCATCAACCGGGTCCTGCAGGTAATATTCAAGACCAACCTTGAGCAGATCCACGGCAACTTCGTCATCCACACGGGTCACGGTAAACGATGTCTTAAAGTCAATCTGGTATGCCATCAGGCCCTTTTCACCCAGAGCCTTGTCGGTTACGTTGCGAAAACGCACAGGCACAAGGGGTGTAATCTCAAGACCCATATCCTGGAGCATCAGGCGAAGTACAATCCCTTCCAAAATGGGATAGACCCCGTGGCGGCGTTCTTTTTCTCCCCCGCGATGTTTGAAAACCGCAACCACGGCGATTGTCGGGCTGCACTTGTATTTCACCTGACCGAGCTTTTTATATTCTCCTGCAGTAGTGGAAACAAATATTGCAGGATAGATAAGCCCCCTGGCCCCTTTCTTGATGTCGATATCTCGAACGGAAAGCCCGCCTGTTTCCAGCCTGTCTATGATTGCGTTTTCGATGTTAACTAACATTCAGATGGTCCTTGATGATCTCGATGAACTCCGTCCTGTTTTCGTCGTTAATTCCGAGGTACGGCCTTTCCGGTATATCAACCTTGCGCCCACGTCCTGCCTTGCCGCCGAGCTGGTGGATGGCTCCATAAACCTTATCTGTCCCGATTGCCACATGATCGCTTGCGGGCTCAGCATGTATAGAGGGGCGCAGCAACACACCCTCGGTCAAAATCTTTGACCCCTTTTTCTTCGCCAGTGTAAGCTCCGACAGCGCTGTCCAGGGTTTTCCTTCCGGGTCGTGCTCACCTTCAAACCGCTCCTCGGTCTCTCTGACCATGTACTCGCCGAAATCCTTAAACACCGGTGCCAGGTTTTCCCCCCTGGCCTGCAAACGCCCCAGGAAATCCGTAACCTCCCGTTCGTCGAATTTGACTTTGATACTTATACCGGACATGTCGCTTTGCTCCGTTACCGGTTACTGGTTGCTGGTTACGTCCCGCCTATCTTCGGCGGGGCCGTTTTTAACGAGTAACGAGCCTACCATCCTTTCATTTTCTCCCTGGAAAAGATGCGCTCACTGCCGGAAATCTCAGGCTTGTGAGCATCCGCCGGAGGCGTGTCAGGATCGTCCGCGCCTAACGAGACCAGCCCCTTTGCTACATTTTCCAGGAACTTGATTGCATTATTGTAATCTTTTTCCCGGTCATCCTCCGCCCCCTGGCGACGCTGCAACAGATTGTAAATAGCGATATCCACGGAAAACTTGCGTATAATCACAGGTACGGGATCTAAGGGGACGCTGTAGCGCCTGCCGCAATAACCGTCAATCTGTGCATCCGCATCGGATATGGCGCGATCCGTTCTCGATGTAACGATAAGACCGGTCCCTTCATCGTCGGTAAGCTGGATCAGCTCTTCCTCTGATATCTTTTCTTTGAGATCATCGAGCACACAGTAAGCCATTTACTTTTTCCCTTTGGCTGCTTTGGCTTTTGCCTTGGCATCAGCTTCAGCCTTTGCTTTGGCTTTTGCCTCATCATCACCAGACACCACGGCCAGCATTGGTTCTGCCTTCAGGATAGCCAGCTCATCTTCGCTGAACCGGTTATCCTTGTATTCGGTCGGCTTCTTTGGGTGGGCAATGCCGCACCGCCTGAAGCCGTCTCTTTTGCTTGTTATTTTAACCATAATATTCTCCCTCCTGTCGTAAAGGCTGGGAAGCCAGGAAGTTGGGAAGCATAAAGCCTCTTAACCTCCAAGCCTTAAGCCTCCCAGCTTAATCCTATGTTGTCCCGTCTGAGGCCCAGGCCATCTGCCAGAAACCGTATCCGCCTGCCGCCCGTGCTTCAGCGCCGAACTTGAACTTTTTGCGCATAAAGACGTCGTCACTTTCAGGGGTTATCTGCTGCACAAATGTCGGGGCCTTTCTTTCCTGGTAGATAAAAGGCTTGACCGGTTTTGTGGTGTCCAGCAGGAACCATGCGGTATCCGATGTAATCCTGGCGTCGGATACGACCGTTGCGGTCCCCTTGTAGGGATTCGGTTTGCCGTCTTCCAGACGCTCATTATTCATCAGTGCGTTGGCTGTGTCTTCCAGGGCCGGACCGACAAGCAGGACGTCGGGGGTGATGTTTAAGGGTCGCCCCTCGTCATCCTTGAATTTTTTCATTGCCGTGCGGGCGACGCCGTAGGATGCCATCGCCAGGGCGAGGGTTGCAAAAGAAAGCGCCACTGTGCCCTTGTTGCTCACAGATGCACCGGCAACGACGTGATCCGTATCAAAAAAGTACTGGCCGTCATAACACAGGTTCGTAAACCCGCCGTTGACCAGATCCATAACGATCTCGTCCGGAAGCTGCTTTGCGCTCCATCCCGCCATCTGCGCCTGGGGAGCATAGATGCCGAGAGTATCGTCTTCGATGTCGTTACGGTTAACCTCCACAGTGGCTTCCCAGTCATCGTTGACGATTGTGTATTTAAACGCTTCCAGGGCTTTGACCACCTTGTCACCGATCCACTTGTTCATCTTCGGAAACATGGACAGCCATGCGTAATCGTTCTGCCCGGTAGTGGACGGCACCTTCATTGCGATCTTTTCCCAGACCGAAGGTGCGGCATCGAATGCCTTGTTAAAAGTGGTTTTCAAACTAACGAAAACCGCCGCTATTGTTGATTTGTTAACTAACATATCCTTTCTCCTTTCTTTAGGTTGTTTAGGTTGAAGACTGAAGGCTGAAGGGAAGGGGTGAAGGCCGTTTTCCTTCAGCCTTCAGCCTTTAACCTTCTACCTTTCCCTATACTATTCTACCCAGACACCATCCGATTCAACGCCGATTACAATACCAGCTGCGCTGCGAGTGGATGTGCCGTTTGTTTTGGCCACGGTTTCGTCATCGACAATGTAGCAGGTCTTGCCCAGGTCGGCCTGAACGACCAGATCCGTAGCTTCATTTTTAAACTTAAACGCCTTTTTACGACGTACCAGTATGTCCAGGTCGCCATTGGCGCCACCGGTATTGTCCTTTGCCTCTTCCGCCCTGCCGAGATAGGTCAGTGTTGTAGCCGTTGACCCGGGGGCGGCATATCCTGCAGCATTGGCCACAACGATTTTACCGGCGTCGATCACGGCGCTTGCCGCAACCGGAACGCTGATAAGTTCCCCTTCCTTCATTTCTGTATTTCTGTCACTCATTGCGATTCTCCTTTGTTTAGGTTATTTAGGTTGAAGACTGAAGGCTGAAGGTAAGAAATTAAATGCCTTTTCCTTCGGCCTTCTACCTTTTACCTTCCACCTTTCTTTTCCTTATGCGTACTGCTTAATATCCTCTGCCGAAACATCCATCATCTTGGCCACGGCCAGGACGGTTTCATCCGTTAGCATGTCGTCGGTCGTTTCTTTCTTTTCCGGCAGCTTGTTGATCGGAACAACAACCGGAGCTTTGGCAACGAAAGTTTTGAAACCGGCCAGATCCCGCGTGGCATACTCTTTTGCCCAGTCGTTTTGGTCGGGTGTTATCTTTCCCTCCGCCACGGCTTTTGCAACCACTTCCTTTGCATCCCTGTCTGCAAGCTGCTTTGTAACTTTTTCAAATTCCTCGCGGGATACCCCGGTTTTGTCCGCCTGCTTCAGGGCGTGGATGGATGCAACTACAACCGACGTGCCGTCGTCCTCTTTCAGATCCAGGGCGTCTAAGACGTCCTTTGCGACCACCTCTTTCACATCGGGATTTTTTGCCTTTTCTTCCATTTTTGCCACGGCGGTTAATACCTCACCTTCGCTTGCGCCGTCCGCCAAACCGAGCGCCTTGAATAGTTTTTTAAAAAAGTCCATACCTTCCTCCTTTTTTTCAAAGTCCTCACCCAGCTTTGCCAGGATCGGTGTTAGATTGTTGGTTTTTGGTGAATTTGTAAGGGCAACCGAGTGGAGTGCGATTATTCTCCGGTCGGACTTTCGCACTCCGAACACCTGGGAAAAATACCGGTATTCCTTTTTCAAAATATATCCCGCCGCCTCTTCGTTCCATTCAACACGCGCTTCGATTCCAAGACCGTCGGTATAACGATAGTCCTTGACCCAACCTGCTGCCGGGGCCTTAACTCCTTTTATGGTCTGATGCTCATAATCGAAAACAATATCATTGCCGCGTCTTGCTATATAAGCGCTGAACGTTTCCCAGGCTTTGGAATCCACCAGGTATTTGCCCTCTCCCTCAACTTCGCTCCAGCCTTCCTTGAACAGCAAAATCCATTCGGGGATCTTGCCGTCTTTTGCGCTGATTTCAGCGACAATAAAATGTGCAAATGTTTTCATATTTTTTCCCTTCAGCCTTTTCCCTTTAACCTTCTACCTTTTTACTTCCATGCATCCTTCCAACGTTATAATCCCACCCGGGGTCGATTCCGTTTGGAATTGTATGAGTCTCGCCGGTCTTTTTATCCGTCCATTCGTACGTGCCGTCATCCGGGGCTTTGTCCGGCCCTGTTTTTCCAAGGCGTTTTACGTCTCTTTCGTTTAATGCAAAGACCTTGCATTTGCAGCCCCAGCCGTTCGGCGGATAGTGCGTGTTCCACCAGGGATCATCCGCCCGAAGTACTTTGCCGTCCCAGGACAGATGAAGTTCCCTGGGGTTTCTGCTGTCCCCATGACGGTATTCCCAGTATGGCCGCATTTTTGCCAGGTCGGGGTCGGTCATCTGGTTGTATCGCCCGGATGCATATGCCGTGCGAACATTCGTTTCATAGATCACGCGGCTTCGCCAGTTGCGCCCGCCATTATATCCCCAGCCGTGCTTTTCGATTATGTTATCAAAGTCTTTGCGAAACCCGGCAAGGGTCGTGCCTTCCGATATGGCCTTGTCAACTGCAGATCGAAAATCATCCAGGATGTCATCCTTCATGGCCCCTGCCACCATAAAGCCCCTGTCGTGCATTGATTTCCAAAGATCGTTCCAGCGTGCAGTCGGTATGTTTACCTTTTGCCGGAAAAACTCTATTGCTTCCTTAAACGGAAGGCTTCCGTATTTGATCTCAGGCATTTATCCCTTGAATTGAATATTGTATATTGAATATTGAATATTGTATATTGAATATTGGTTGAGTCGCTTCGCTCCCGTCCACGCCTTCGGCTACGCCGCGGCAAGCCAGCTTTTTTTTAAAATTGGTAGAATTCCTTAAATATTCAATTTTCAATAGTCAATTTTCAATTGTAACGATTTTCAATAGTCAGTTTTCAATTATTTCCAGTCGCCCGCCAAGCTCGGCAGCCATCATCGCCTGGGCCAAAACAAGGCCAAGCTCCTTAACATCCATGCCGGGATTCAGTTTTATGATTCCGTCCCGGATCTCTTCTAAACTTTTAGCATTTATTACCAGGCTGCGAACCGGCTCGATAAGATCGTCTATCAGATCAGCGGCTTCTTCCTCGACCCGGGCTGCGAAAATATCCGCTGCGTCGGCTTCGTCAGATGCCGCAGGTTCGCTTGTTTTCTTTTTTGCGACGTATCGGTCACGTAAAGTCCTTTTAGCTGCAACGGGTGGCTGCTGGGCCTGCCCTGCGAAGCCTTCAGGCGAAGCACGGGTGCCGATTACAGGCTCATCCTTATCCGGCTCAGGTATGTTAAATTCGTCGCGAACAAAAGAAACCGGCATTTCAACACCGCGGTCGAGCAGGTTGCCCATCCATTCGGCTTTAGCTTTCAGGTCTTCCTCTTCGTCCCAGATCGATTCGTATTTCGGAACCGGCGTGTCCCAGCCGAAGTTGAATCCCACCATCGGCCTTATAAGCTGATTTCTTACGGTTGCCGCAACCGCCCTGGAATCGGCCTGCAAAAGATCGAGGCGCACTTCATTATGGGTTTTAGATGCTGCGTAGCTTCCCGTATCTCCTACATCCGCCGTAAGGGTCTGTCCCAGGATCGCCTTTGACATCTCCTTGTTGCAAAAATCGGCCAGCATCTTGTAGAGATCCGCCGATGCCGTGCGCTGAACCTTGTCAACAAATTCGATTTCCGTAGCTTTTGAAATTATGCCCGCCGCATCAGTGCCCAGGGAAGATATGGCGGTGATGAGCGCATCCTTATCTTCTTTGCTTGCCCCTGAATCATATCTGCCCAGGCGAAGCGGCATGCCGAAAATTTCACAAAAAACAACCCAGTCTTTTATTGAATAATTTTTAAAGAGAAACATCCATGCGCATACACGGTATATGCCGGATCGTGTTGGATGCCCCGATTTGCCGCCGTAACGATGGAAAAGAGTTTTCCACGCCGGGATCTCGATACCCATCGGATCATCATCCGTTAAAAGCAGCGGGCTGCGCAGCAAAATCCCCTTTGCATCCGTAAACAAAAAGCGTTTCTGCTCAATATAATCAAACTGCAGGGGCAGGGCCTGGCCTTCGGAAACATCCCAGTCGATTTCAAGACACGAATATCCCTTGCCAACAGCATCCTGCAGGCTCACCAGGATGTCCTCAAAATCAGTCAGATTGTCGAAGTACTCCTGGACGAACTCGGCAACTTTAACATCCCGCGAATCTTCCGTTGCGGGCTTAACCTGAAATTCAACATCAAGAATTACATTGACACGCTTGCCCTTTTCGCCGATCAGGTGACCGTCTTTTTCTTCCACCTGGTCAAAAAGCTCGGCCTGCCTGCGTACGTCCCCGGCATCGGCTTCTTTAAATATTGCAGCCAGTTTTCCTGGAGTCAGGCCGGACGTAACATATTCCCGCCATGTGTCCAGGATCGGAGCCGCGGCCAGGGTTCTTCGCTCCGGCATTTTTTTCTTTTGAAACGGCCTTCCGAACTGGTCGTAAAGCTGCATGTTAAAAAGTTCCTTTTTTTGCAAACCTGCGTTTGCCCAGCGATTGGTATTCCACAGGGCCGGATGGATCAGATGCACCATGCACCGCCAGGGCATGCGCCCAGAATTCATCCGAATTTCCGCACCAGCAACATTTCCCCTTGCGACGTACATAAATAATGCCCGCCGACACGGTGCAACAAAATGTTTCACCACTGTATTTTTCAATCGAACAGGATTTTTTTCGCTTATTTATCTGTGGTGTAAGTCTGGTGCGATTAATATTTACACCATACAGTGTTCTTTTGTTTTTCCCCTTTAAGCTTACGCTGCGAATGCTTATAGAGCCGCAATATCCTACTTTTAAAAGGAGTTCCTGAAAATCCGAAGCCAACTTGGAACTTGTTGTTGTGTAAGACCAACTTGTTTTCCTTTGGCCGTTTCCATAAATGAGTGCATCTAAAAGAATTTTAAGTTTTTCGGTTGTTAGCTCCAATAGACTCCTTGGGATAAAACGTTCCCAGGACCTACCCTGGCTTTTTAAATGCTCATATAGATCTTTATTTTTAATTCGATAACTTCCAACTCCGGACGTTTGGTTTTTTTCGAGCCAAAAAGAAAAAGGGAGTTGTTCAATACAATTTCTAATCGGTGACAACTCAATATTTTTCCCATAAATTCCAACCCTGTTTTGCGTCGACGTGAAACCCTGTGAAATAAAGTAACCCATAAACTCCAGCCACGTCTCAATAGGGATTGCCTTGTCGCCAATGAAGATGAGGCTTTCGTTCTTGCCTTCCCATTTAGCATCTTTTTTAAATTCGATACGAGCGGAAGGCTGCCTTATGGTCTGGCTTGCTGGAATAAATTTCCATTCTTTTTTATCTCTTACAAACAGCTTGTGGTTGGGAGTAACCAAAAGATCTATCTGTTTATTTAATATCCTAACAACCTCCCCCTTATAATTCTGCCGTTGAATTTCAATAGGCTTTTGATAAACAAGATGGCCTGTTTCGAGGGCTGCAATTTCATCGAGAAGAGATATGTCCTTAAATGATTTCCATCCAGATATCGTTAGTACGTCGGTCTGATCATCATAACAATGGCCCTTTTCGGTTCTGTCCGCATCAAACCTGATATTCCCGGCTGCTGTCACCGTTTTTTTAACTGCATGATGCGCCCGGCGTATATCCTGATCAACCGGTATCCGTACCTGCCGGTCTTCAAATCGCCGACGCAATCCAAAGGCCAGCTCCTGTTTTA